>Ga0137415_10008323_pt1 | contig 10282 bp, 12 predicted proteins | sample CZODoug3_1_1_16f_FD_183082 | JGI IMG/M metagenome (GOLD analysis project Ga0137415, IMG submission 183082) | Vadose zone soil fungal communities from Angelo Coast Range Reserve, California, USA - CZODoug3_1_1_16fungal (Hybrid Assembly) | ecosystem: Environmental > Terrestrial > Soil > Vadose... | reverse complement strand
GCGGTGATGATGTTCGGCGTGGTGCTGGTCGGCACCTATACCTCGATCTTCATCGCGGCGCCGATCCTGATCTATCTTGGCGTTGGCGAGCACCGCGATGCGCCGGATAAGCCGACGAAGAAATAGATATGACGGGATCCTCGGCCGCTCCGCATCTTCCGAGGTCGGCGCCGATCGAGGCCTACGGCAAGGGCGGGTTTGCCTTTGCCGATATGTCGCATCGGGGCTCGCTGTTGTGCCTGCCGGATGCGATCTGGGCCTGGGCTGTGACCAAGCCGGAAGAGATCGACGAGGCTTCGCTCGTGCGGGTGTTCGCTTCCGCCAATGCCATCGACACCCTGATCGTAGGCACCGGCACGGCGGTCTGGCTGCCGCCCAGATCGTTGCGTGAGGCCTTGCGCGCGGTGAAGGTGGTGCTGGACCCGATGCAAACCGGCCCCGCGATCAGAACCTACAACATCATGATGGGCGAGCGTCGCCGCGTCGCCGCGGCGTTGATCGCCGTGCCATGAGCGCGACGGACTTGTCGGCGGATTCCACGGCCTTCTGCGCCGATCTGGTGCGCACGCACGATTTCGCGCGCTACGCCGCCACGCTGTTCGTGCCGGCGGCCCAGCGCCGCGCGCTGCTGTCGATCTACGCCTTCAATGTCGAGATTTCCCGGGTGCGGGAGCAGGTCAGCCAGCCGCTTCCGGGTGAAATGCGGCTGCAATGGTGGACCGACATGCTGGCAGGTGCAGGCCATGGCGGCGTTGAGGGCAATCCGGTGGCCGCCGAGCTGATGCAGACGATCAGAACCTTTCGCTTGCCGGTGGCGCCGCTGTCGCGGTTGATCGAGGAGCACCAGTTCGATCTCTACAACGATCCGATGCCGTCGATGGCGGCGCTTGAGGGCTATATCGACGCCACCGCGTCGGCGCTGTTTTCGCTTGCCGCGCGCGTCGCGGCGCCGGCGTCCGGGGAGATCGATCATCTGGCGCGCCACGCCGGTCTGGCACAGGGCATGGTGCAGGCCATTTCGACGCTGCCGCTCGATGCCGCGCGCCGGCAGTTATTCGTGCCGCTGCAATTGCTGGAGAGCCATGGCAGCGATATGGAGGAAGTCTTCTCCGGCAAGCAGACGGCCAAGGCGCGCGCCGCGATCGATCAGCTGATCGGTGAGGCGGACAGCCACCTGAAGACGGCGCTGGCGCTGCTCGTGCGCGTTGCGCCGGAGGTGAGGCCGTTATTTCTGCCGCTAGCGCTGGTGAGACGCGATCTGAAGCGGATGTCGCGGGCGGACTCCGATCCGTTCGCTCCCCGGATAACACCGCGGTTTCGGATCCTGTGGACGCTGTGGCGGGCGTCGCGGTTGCCGGAGTTTTCTTAAAGTCTGGCAGCCGCCTCGGCCGAGGCCGCCACATCGGGCGCAAGCCGCCGCCTATTTCCGAATGTGTTTTGTGAATATCCTGATCACGGAGCCTTTGACGATCGGGCCGCTGCCGAACAAGTCGGAGGCAATTTGCTCGACGGCGTCGCGCTGGGCGACAAATTGCGCCTGCCTCGCGATGCTGGGCGTGCCCCTGACGCCCGCGAGTTCGTCCATCGCAGCGTCGCTGATCTGACATTCGACCGTTTCGCCGTCGTTCAACATCGTAAATCCAAACGCCAGGCGTTCGGAATCGTAGCCGATAATCTTGCCACGCGTCAGCGGCATCGAGCGTTTCCCCTAGCGCCGCCGCCGAGAGTGCGTCGCGATCGCCGATTTGTCGAGTGGGCGGCTGCATGGGCCGCCGACGGCGTACTCATGATGAGACGATCGCCCTGAGGCCACGCTGTCCAAAGCCAGCCATGGCATAGCGCGGCATTTGATGATGCGGAGGCGCCTCTGGCGAGATCAGGTTTTCAGCGTGAACTTCTTTCGAAGGTCGGCCGCAATCTTGTCGGCGAGTTCCTGAGCGTTTCTCGCATGCTTGGGCGCAGTCACCACCGTCGGTCGCCAGCCCAGAATTGGATCCGGGCGCACCGAGACGAAAACGCCGCCGATGACTAGTCTCTGAAGGATCATGTCTTCGAGTTCGGCGTCGGTCTTTGGTTCCTTCCCCACAGCTTCCTGTTCTGTCGCCGCTTTCTGTGTACCGGTGGAATCTGACGAATTTACGGAATTTACCGAAGGAAAGTTTCGTCGGCCAGCGAATCTTCGCATGCCGCCCCGGAGCGAAGCGAATGGCACAGGATTAATTTGGGCGCCTGCGACAAGCCGCGCCCCAACATCGGACGGTGTGGTGGGGATCAAGATGCCGGGCGCGGGGTCAATTGGCCGGCCTATCCATCCCGGCTACCTCAAAGTTGAACCGGTCGCGCAAATTCTTGCGCTGTTCCAATATGTCCTTGAGGAATTCGCGGTCCGCATCGCTGCGCATCATCGGCTCGATCAGGTCGATCTGGTTCATGGCGACCAGTTGCAGGATTTCGGTGCGCGGTTTTCCGGCGGCATCGCGCGGCAGTGCGTGCACCACCTGGATATGCTCCGGCGGCCTGACGCCCTTGGCGGACGACAATTCGCTGCGCAATTGCGTTTCGAGCGCGGTCTGGTCGGCCTCGACGAAGGCATAGAGCGCGACGCCGACGCGCCGGTCGGCGAAGGCGACAATGGCGGTATCGCGAACGTCGGGGTTTTTGCGAATCAGGTCGATCAGGACCGGGGCGTCGTTGACCAGGCGCCGCCCGCCGCCTTCGCGATCGGTAAAATTGAACAGGCCCCGGGTGATCGCCTGGTAGACCTTCTTGCCGGTTTTCAGCCAAAGGCTGGCGACGAACGATTTGCGCGCCAGGATCTTGCGTTCCTTCGGCGTCAACGCTGATGGTGCATAGGTTCGCTTGTGCTTTAGAAGATGCCGCAGATCCTCGTAAGCGGCGATGCGGAACAGCCGGCTGCGGCCTTTAAAGCAGGCGGCGAGCTGGAAATCGGTCAGATAGGCGCGGCCGTCGCGACCCATGAGCCAGTTCTGCTCCTTGGCAAGATCATTGTGACAGATCCCGGCGCGATGCAGCCGGTGCAGGGCCTGCTTGGCGGACCGGAAATAGGCGACGTCGCCGTGGGGTTTCGCCAGATGCAGCGCCACGCCGTCGATGAAGCCGCGCATCAGCGCGCGGTTTCCCGCCCATAGCAATTTCGGGCCGACATCGAGGTCGTGGGCCAGCGCCAGCGCGCGCCGCTCGCGCCTGAACAGGTGCAGCGCCACGGCAAACGACCAGACCGGCACCTGGTCGAGCCGGCGCAGCACCGCGTCGACTTCGCCCGCGTCGCTCTGGAAGCGGCCACGCTCGACGGTCGAAAACACGTCGCGCTTGAGCAGGACGCCTTCGTGCCATCGCGCCGTCAAGGTGGCGGCGTCGTCTTTTGGCAGGCCCATGATGTTACGCCGCCGCCCGAACGCGCAAATGGTCGGCGATCCAGCGATCAAGATCGGCAAGCGCCCGGGCGCTGATCGCCTGCTTCCTGGCCACCGTCTTCTCGTTGCCGCGCAGCCGCGACCCGTCAGGCTTTTTGGTCGTCGGGGTGGCGAGCGGCGGAAACAGGCCGAAATTGATGTTCATCGGCTGGAACGAGCGCGGTCCGGCGTCGATGGTCTCGATGTGACCGCCGGTGATGTGGCCGAGCAGGGAGCCCAGCGCCGTGGTCGCCGGTGGCGGAGCAAGTGACTGTGCGCGCGCGTCGGCCGCGGCGTAGAGCCCGGCGATGAGGCCAACGCTGGCGGACTCCACATAGCCCTCGCAGCCGGTCATCTGGCCGGCAAAACGCAGCCGCGGTTCGGCGCGCAGCCGCAATTGCGCGTCGAGCAATTTTGGCGAGTTCAGGAAGGTGTTGCGATGCAGGCCGCCGAGCCGGGCGAACTCAGCGTTCTCGAGCCCGGGGATGGTGCGGAACACGCGCTGCTGAGCACCGTGCTTCAGCTTGGTCTGGAAGCCGACGATGTTGTAGAGCGTGCCGAGCTTGTTGTCCTGGCGCAGCTGCACGATGGCGTAGGGCTTTACCGTTGGATCATTTGGATTGGTGAGCCCGACCGGCTTCATCGGCCCGTGCCGCAGCGTCTCGTGGCCGCGCTCGGCCATCACCTCGATCGGCAGGCAGCCGTCGAAATAGGGCGTGTTGGTCTCCCAATCCTTGAAATCGACCTTTTCGCCGCCCATCAGCGCGTCAACGAAGGCATCGTATTGCTGCTTCGTCATCGGGCAATTGAGGTAATCGGCGCCGGTGCCGCCGGGTCCGACCTTGTCGTAGCGCGACTGAAACCACGCCACCGACATGTCGACGGAATCCTTGTGCACGATCGGGGCGATGGCGTCGAAGAATGCCAGTGCGCTTTCGTCCGTCAGCGCGCGGATGGCGTCCGCGAGCGGTGCCGACGTCAGGGGGCCGGTGGCGACGATGACGTTGTCCCACGCCGCAGGCGGCAAGCCGGCGATCTCCTCGCGGCTGATGTCGATCAGGGGATGGTCGGCCAGCGCTTTGCTGACGGCGGCGGAAAAGCCGTCGCGGTCGACCGCGAGCGCCCCGCCGGCTGGCACCTGGTTGGCGTCGGCCGAACGCATGATCAGCGAGCCCAGGCGGCGCATTTCGGCGTGCAGCAGGCCCACGGCATTATTGGCCGCATCGTCCGAGCGGAATGAGTTGGAGCAGACGAGTTCGGCAAGTCCGTCGGTGCGGTGCGCCTCGGTCATCCGGTGCGGCCGCATCTCGTGCAGGACGACGCGGATGCCTGCATTGGCGACCTGCCAGGCGGCTTCCGAACCGGCGAGACCCGCGCCGACGATGTGCACGGGTTCAGAGGATGATTGTGTGGCGATCATCGCGCAGGGTTAGCGCGTTTTGATCTGGCGCGCATCTGAAAGGCACATTTTGACACGTTTTCTTCACGCGAACCGATGCCAACCCCGCATCAAGTGCGGGGCAGGCTTTCGCTCGAAAACGCTATCGCAGACACGACAACGCCCGCAGCGAGGCGGGCGTTATCCGTCATCAGGCAGCTGACGAGCGATCAGCCGTTATAGTTCCCGGCTGCAACGCGCGGAATGTCCGAGCGATCAAGGCCGATATCGGCCAACTCGCGATCGCTAAGCTGGGACAATTCGCTGACATTGCGCTGATAGTCCCGGAAGGCCTGGATCATGCGGATGAGCGAGAGCAACATGGTAGTCTCCTTGTAGTTTCGATTCAGCTCTTGGAGGAAAGCCTCGTCGTTGAAGTGAATATAGAGGGGCATACCGCACTGCGGAAGTTCCAATGCTGCGATGCAGCTAATCTCAAAACGCATAGCGCCGGCAAGAAATGATTAACCTTTCGGCGGGCGTGCCTCTTCGGGCAGCCACCGCCGTCAACCCGGAGTTCGAGGAGCGCAGCTAGCCCTTTAAAATCGCGGGTTTGCCGCGATTGTGACACACCTCTTCCCGAACAGTAAAATAGTGGCCAGGAACCCCAAAATCAAGACGACACGGCCGATCGCGCGCCCCGCACGGCGAGAATACGTCCGCCGCGAAGCTCCTCGCATGCGTGATTCGCATGCAATTGTCGAGATAGAAATGAATAATAAATCATTTCTATCTTTTGGAGGGAGACGGCTTCACCTCTCCAACCAGCCGCCAGCCATCGTCGAGCCGTTTCGGTACTTGCGGCACGTTGGCCTCAGCGGTTTCGGTAACGATCGAATCCAATAGCTGATTAGCTGACTGGCACACCTCATGGGAGCGTCGTCGGCGACGATCGCGCCAACCGTGATGAAGGGTGAACGTGTGTCCGGATCGGTTATGACGACATGTCGATCGCAAGAAACGAAATCAGCGTTACTGAACGCACCAGCCTCGCCCCGGTCGGCGGAAAGATTTTTTGCGATGCGAGATGAAACGCCGTTGATGAATCCACGATCGACGCCGTCCTGTTTCTTACCAAGCCGTAATGAAAAAGCGCTGTGGCGCATACACGCTTTGCGCATGGTGCTCATCACATTTCTATCGCGCGGAATTCATTCTGCAAGCTTCCGGCGATCGGCGAAAATCGTTTCGCAGATTCCGGCATGACGCTGGGTTCTGTTCAAAAAAACAGAAGATGGGAAATTACCATGCTCAACAAATTGATCGGCGCAGCCGCAATGGCTGCCGTTGTTTACGCCGTCGTTCCCGCCCACGCAGCCAACATGAGTGGCGGCGGCTGCAGTGGACCCAACCTGTCTAAAACCGAGACCATGATCGAGAACATGGCTGACGGTGAAGGCAAGATGATGGCGCAGAAGGAAGTGGCGCTGGCCCAGGACGCGATGCTCAGCGGCAAGATGGGCGCGTGCGGCATGCATCTGAGCAAGGCGATGCATGACGCCAGTATGGAGAAGTAAGTCTTCAAACAAGAGGGCCGGTCGCCTGCCGATCGGCCCTTTTGTTTTCGCCATCGACCTACGGCGCGTGCGCTAGCTGGGTGGCGAAATAGCCGATGGTCTTGGCGTAGACCTCGCTCTTATTCCACTGCTGAATCACGCCGAAATTCGCACTGCCTGGCTCCCAATTCTTGCCGCGCTGCCAGCCGTAACTGGCAAGGAAGTTCGCGGTCGAGGCCAGCACGTCCGGCGCGCTGCGCAAGAGATCACGGCGGCCGTTGCCGTCGAAATCCACCGCAAATTTGATGTAGGACGACGGCATGAACTGGGTCTGGCCGATTTCACCGGCCCAGGCGCCGCGCATCTCCTGTGGCGCGATATCGCCGCGCTCGATGATACGCAATGCGTCGAGCATTTCACCCTTGAACATGTCCGAGCGGCGGCAGTCATAGGCAAGCGTCGCCAGCGAACGCATGGTCGGGAATTTCCCGGTGTTGACGCCGAAGTCCGTTTCCAAGCCCCATATCGCCACCAGCACTTCGCCCGGCACGCCGTAAGTCTCCTCAATGCGCGCGAGCACCGAGCCATACTGCTTCAGCATGTTGGAGCCGCGGGCGAGCCGGGGCGGGACCATGCGGCCAGAAAACTGCTCAAAACTCTGGCTGAAGACCGCCTGCGAGTGGTCGCGCGCAAGGATGCTCTTGTCGAGGGTGACGCCGGTTAGACCGGCTTGGATCGCCGGTTGCGAAATGCCTTTGGCCGCGGCTTCCTTCTTGAAATCCTCGAGCCAGGCTTCGAACGTGCCGGAGCCGCAGGGCGCCGCGAGCGCCGGCGCGTCCGATGCCAGCAGCAGCGCGCCCAGCGCGAGCGCTCGATAAGGAAAACGAGAGGTCATAAGGTCGATCACTCCAGTGTCGATTCGTCATCGACATTAGTCGCAAAATCATACCGAAATGTTCGCGGCAAGAGCGGCCAAAACAAGGCTCCATCGCTGCTTGTGAAGCAGAAGGTCGCGCCAACACGCGCCCAAGTCGGGAGCAGGCCAGCGGCGCCGACGCCAAATCGCCGGTCGACGATTGACCGGCGGTATGATGACTCCATTTGCGCCAAAGATGTACGGAAGGTTTACGCGCCGTCCTTGCGCCGCCACGGAAACAGGTTCGCCGGAAAATCCGCGGCGGGCTTGCGCTCGCGCGGGCGCGGAGGCGCGGGCCGCGCCGTGGGATCCTTGACGATGACCTCGCGATAGAGATGCCAGGTGGCATGGCCAAGCAGCGGAATGACAACCGCTAGGCCAAGGAAGAACGGCAGCGATCCCACGACCAGCAGTACCGCCACGATCAAGCCCCACGCGGCCATCGGCACCGGGTTGCGTGTGACGGCGCGGAGCGACGTCACCATGGCCTCGCCGGTGTTGGCCTGGCGGTCCATCATCATCGGGAACGACACCACGCTGATGCAGAGGGCGATCAGCGCAAACAGGAACCCTGTGCCGCATCCGACCACGATCAGCCACCATCCCTGCGGCGTGGTCAGCACGCGCCGCGCAAAGTCCGGAATTTCCGCGGCGGATTCGTTGCCGAACGCTGCGACATAAATCGCCTGCGCGGTCGCAAGCCAGGTCACGAACAGCGCCAGCAGTAGCACGCCGAGCCCGAGCATGGCGCCGAATGACGGCGAGCGGAACACCTCGATCGCATTCCAGGCGGATGCTTCCTCGCCGTTCTCGCGGCGGCGACTGAGCTCATAAAGGCCAAGGGCGGCGAACGGGCCGAGCAGGGCGAAGCCCGCGGCGAGCGGAAACAATAGCGGCAGCACGGAATATCCCATCACCGTGCGCGCCAATACCAGTCCGAGCACCGGATAGATCACGCACAGGATGATGGCGTGGCTCGGGACCGCCTTGAAATCCTCCCAGCCGAGCCGCAGCGCCTGATGCAGGTCGGACAGGCCGATGGTGCGGATAATTGGCGCAGGCGCGACATCTTGTCCGCTCTGCGTCACTGATGTGACATTGCCTTGAACACTGCCTTGAATTGGGGTGGCCATGGTCGTTGTCTCCCTGGGTCGGCCGCATTTTGCGCCCGCGAGAGGGGCGCAAACCTACCGTCGCCCGAAACGATCACGAGCAGGCCAGACGCGAAAGGCAGGAAAGTGGAACTGGCTCATGTCGCGAACTGAGCCATCAACGTACTCCCAAACCGGCACAAACGCACTCACGCTTCGGTGAATGTCGCATTGGCAAGTAGCAGCGGGGTCGATAAACTCCAACGGCGAACCGGTCAGGTGCTGCCGGTCCAAAAGTGCCGAGAGAAACCTGACACTATCTCAAGCCCACTGGGAGCGAACGATGAGCATTTTCGGAAAAATCATGAGCGCGATCTTCGGCGGTACGGCAACGGCCGCGCCGGTTGGCGGGGGAGCAGCCGCAGCACCAGGCGCGGGCGGCGGATCGTCGTCATCGTCCACCGCGGCAGCACCCGCTGCGGCGCCCGGGCAGACCGTCGATGTCGCTCCCATCCTCGACAAGGCCGTCGCGGCCAAGAAGGAGAAGCTGGAGTGGCGCACCTCGATCGTCGACCTGATGAAGGCGCTCGACATCGATTCCAGCTTTTCTGCGCGCAAAGAGCTTGCCAAGGAGCTCGGCTACACCGGCGACAGCAACGATTCCGCGAGCATGAACATCTGGCTGCACAAGCAGGTGATGGCGAAGCTCGCGGCCAATGGCGGCAAGTTGCCGCCGGAAATCAAGCACTGATCGATTGCTCCAAAGTCGAACGAAGGCCCGCGTTGTCGCGGGCCTTTTTCGTTGCTAGACCATGCGCAAGAACCTTGCACAACAACAGAATCCGAGGAGAACGCGCATGACTACGGTCGATCGCAGGACCATTTTGGCCACCGGCGCGCTGGCGCTGGCGGGCGCTGGCGGGCAAAGCGCGCCGGCCGAGGCGCAGGCCGGTCCGAAGGCGAAGTTTCCGGTGCCTGCGACGACGATCCCGATCGACGGCGAGACCGATGTGTTTCAGGTCCGCCGCATCTATTGCATCGGGCGCAATTACGCCGCGCACGCCATCGAGCGCGGCTCCGACCCGACCCGCGAGCCGCCATTCTTCTTCCAGAAGCCGACCGACGCGATCCAGAACGTGGCGGTTGGTACCGTCGCCGATCACAGCTATCCGTCGCTGACCAAGAACTATCACCACGAGGTCGAGCTGGTGGCGGCGCTGAAATCCGGCGGCGCCAATATTGCATCCGACAAGGCGCTCGAGCATGTCTATGGCTACGCGCTCGGTCTCGACATGACCCGGCGCGACCTGCAGAACGGCATGGCCGCGGAAAAGAAGCCATGGGAAATCGGCAAGAGCTTTGATCATGCCGCAGTGCTCGGCCCGATCCACCCGGCTGACAAGATCGGCCACTTCACCAAGGGCGCGATCTCGCTTTCCATCAACGGCACGGTGAAGCAGAGCTCGGACCTGCAGAACATGATCTGGAGCGTAGCCGAACAGATCGCGAAACTCTCCGAGGCGTTCGAATTGAAAGCCGGCGACATCATCTATTCCGGCACGCCGGAAAATGTCGGCCCGGTGGTGAAGGGCGACGTGCTGTTGTGCAAGCTGCAAGGCCTGCCGGACATGTCGATCAGGATTACCTGAGGCGAGTCACAACCTCCAGCGCATCATCATATTCCGCAGTCGTCCCGGCGTTCCGCCGGGACGACTGCGAGTTTTTGGGTACGACGGTGAAATCACCCGACCAGATCCGCAAACTCCGGATGTTTGCGCAAATAGTCCACGACAAAGCCGCAGCCGGCGATGACCTTCGATCCATCGGCGCGGATCAGCTGCAGCGCGCCCCGCACCAGTTCCGACGCGATGCCGCGGCCGCGCAGCGCGCGCGGGGTTTCGGTGTGGGTGATGATGACCGCGCCTGGC
>Ga0137415_10008322_pt1 | contig 10283 bp, 7 predicted proteins | sample CZODoug3_1_1_16f_FD_183082 | JGI IMG/M metagenome (GOLD analysis project Ga0137415, IMG submission 183082) | Vadose zone soil fungal communities from Angelo Coast Range Reserve, California, USA - CZODoug3_1_1_16fungal (Hybrid Assembly) | ecosystem: Environmental > Terrestrial > Soil > Vadose... | reverse complement strand
TGGATATCTTCCGCTGCCCGATTTGGAGCTCACGGCCGTCATCTTCAAGGATATTTCCGCTAGCAACGCGCGCTACTTCCAGCGCAAACGCCCAGCGGGCCCCCTCGAGAGATAGCTCCCGCACCGGGACGCTTCGACAGATGCTGTCCGGTCCCAGAGCAGCTTGAGCGTGCCCTGTCCCTCGCCAAAATCACGATCAGCTTTTAAATCAACACCTTGCGAGCAGGTCTGTAACATTGTTAAAAGTGAAATTCAGTTGCTCTCAAGGTTTTGGCGAAGGACAGGAAAGCATCATTGGCGTGCTGAACTGCTTCTTGGTGTGGGCGTGAAGGAAGTCCATCACGACCACGTGCTGCTTTCGAACGGAAACGGATTCTCATGCGAACGACGATCTGGGATCACGCAATCTCTGCAAGACCGGTGCGTCGTGTGACCTCCACAATACGTGTGCGAGCATTCTTTCTCTTCTCCTGTATTTCAGCGCGTGGAATTGTAATGACTTGTGCTCCAGACACGGAGCGGCATCGGAGGTCCCGGAGAAGGCGGTTTTTGAGCATTTCCTTGGCGCGGAAAAATCGGGCTTTGGCGGCGGGGCAAGTAATCGAAAGGACCGAGGCCGTTTCTTCGATCGACCTTTCCTGGAACTGTTTAAGTTCGACGACGACTCTGAGTTTCCGCGGCAAGGACCGAATCGCTTCGTGCAGGAGTCTTTGTTCGTCTTTCTCCGCGAGCAACGCTTCGGGGCCGGCAGATGGATCCTTTACGGCCAAGTCGTCCGGGGCGTAATCGGTGAACTTCAAGAAGAATTGACGCCGCTTTCTCAGTTGCATCAACGACGAATTGATCGCAATTCGTGTGGCCCAGGTGAAAAAGCTCGAGCGTTCGTCGAACGCGGAGAGATTCCGAAACGCGTTTAGCAACGCTTCCTGCACGGCATCCTGCGCATCTTCTTCATTGCGGACTATGTGTCGCGCCATTCGCAGCAGGCGTGGTTCCGAGCGCTTGCAGAGTTCTCCAAAGGCCGCTTGGTCGCCTGCGCGTGCCCGTGCGAGGAGTTCCTTTTCGGCGAAGGATTGCGGGTGGGCGCAAGGGCGGAATTGATTCCGAGAAATGGGACGGAAATTGAGGTTCGTTGGCTTCATGTTTTGGATACGAATGTCCTCCCATCGGGAAGTTGAGCGGGTTTTGTAGGTTAGAAGATAGGAGCAGGGCGCTGGGCGAGGATTGAAGAAAGGAGTCGGTTTTTGCAATTCCTGCCGCGAAACAGAGAGCCCAGCTTCTCCGCCGCCCGTGATACCGCTTCAGCGGAAACTCAGAAACCGCGAGGAGAATTTTGGCCTGACGTCCGGGTGGAATTCAATGACTGTGCATTTTGCCGTATTCGGCTTTCGCTTGCTGGTAGACAGGAAGGTCTGAATCCGCATCCTTCCAGAGCGTCAGGAATTCTTCATAGGATTTGCGTGCCGCGGGGCTGTCCCCGGCGAGTTTCGCGGCTCTTGCCATCTGCAAATGTGAGAGCGCTCCAATAACATTTCTTCCAACAATACCAGGATGATCAAGCAGTTTTTGAAATTCCTGCGTCGCCTGGCGACCTTGGTGCATTTGGAGGTAAGCCAGGCCACGAATGTAGGCGGGATAGACGCTGTTGAAAGCGGCTTCGGACATCTCGTATCTTTCTGTAGCACGCAAGATCTCGACGGCTCCCCCCGGATCGTTTGCCGCCAGCTTCATCGCCGCGCGGATCGTCGGAAGGCCGTAATGCTGAATTACGGTGTCTGACGGTGCGGCCCGATCTATTGAATCCGCCAACTTCCGAGCCTGCTCGATATTGCCTGCTCGTGCGAACGCCAAAGCCGCAGCAAGCCGTACATTGCGCCCCTCAAACGTCTTAAGGGCTTTCTCCGCCATTCCCCGAGCGCGGACCACACGACCCACTTCGGCCTCATTTAGGGCATCGTCGATGTCGTAAACTGCTCTTGTAGGCGCGGTTTCCGGCGTGCCCGACAACTGAAGGGCTCGCTCATGTAATAGGCGAGCCCAGCGACAGTGACCGTAGTACCGTTCCACCCGCGCCTTTCCGTCTAATAATCTGTCGCCAGCCACTGGATTGTCCGCTGCCCAATCCCACTGTTCTTTCATCGCAACCGTGTCCTTCTTCAAGAACGCGAGCAGGAGACGGTAGGATCGCAGGCCAACGCTATCGAACCTCCGGGCATCGGCATCAGCGAATGCAGCCTGCGCTTCATCGAGACGGTCTGCCAGGATGCTGTTGAATACAAGATTTTCGTAACTGACCGGACTGGGGTAAAGACGAGCGGCTTCCCGTGCTTCAGCGAGAGCCTCGTCCCTCAGTCCCAACAATGACAAGCACACTGTAAGGTTCGTGTGCGCAAAGAAATCGTCAGGGAAGGTTCTTATCCATTCCGTGAGCACTGCGCGATTCTTCTCTTGTTCTCCAGTAACCACCGCGTAATAACTCTGTTCCGCGTTGAGCCGGCGGGGTAGGGTCAGGCGAACTCGCAGTTCGTAGCTCTTCGTTGCAGCCCTTGCCGCTAACACATCTTCGCCCAGCGATTCATGGGCACGTGCCATAGCCGAATAAGCCAATGCGAAGTTCGGGTCTATCTGAATAGCACGTTGGTAATACTGAATAGCACCATGGAAGTCAGCTACGAGATGATGTCGATAGCCATCCATCATCAATTGCAATGCTTCAGGAGAGCCGCTCGTTGCCTCCGCCAGCGGCATGTTGAAGTTGGCAACGGAAGACGCAGGTTCACCCAAGTTGCGGCGCAGTTCAGCAAGACTTAGGCTAAGCATGTGTATGATCTCGGCTCGACTTGGCGTCTCTTTCCGGCCGGCTGTGATCGTCTTCCCTGATGGGCAGTCAATCCCTGCCGTTTCGATCCGAAAGTTGTTGCCTGCTTCTGTAAGAGATGCGGCTATCACCATCCTGCTATCGGTTTGAACGCAAATTTGATGTGCTACTTGCGGGGTTACCCTCGTGGGATCGGGGGGGAGGTGAAGAGCGTTTAGCGCAGCGGCCATCTTGGTCGTTCCCAGCACATTGAGATAGGGTGTCTGCTCTACACCGATGGTCAACGCGAAGTACAACGCATCATTGAATACGGGATCGCCAGTTTGATTGCTCGTCGCAATTACGATGGTGTCATTCCGTGAGAGAGTCACACGACGATGTGATTGCCAATAAGTCCATATGACCAGGCCTAGAAGAACCAGCAACGTATTCGCAGAAAGCCACATTCGTAGTTGCCTGCGAGCCGGCTGTATCTCCTTCTTGACTCTCTCGATGTCCACCCGCATTTCCGCACAAGATTGATAGCGTTGGGTGCGGTCTTTTTCCAAGGCTTTCGCGATCACCGCCTCCAGACGCCGCGGAATTGCCGGGTTCAAATTGCGGACAGAAACCGGTGTCTCTTGAAGAATTGCATTGTGGACTACCGGCGGCGTCTGGCCCGTAAAGGCACGCCGGCCAGCCGCCGCTTCATACAAGACCAACCCGAAAGAAAAGACGTCGGTCCTAACATCCAACTTCTCCTTGCGAATCTGCTCGGGAGACATGTAGCCTGCTGTCCCTATCGCGGTCCCCGTGAGGGTCAGAGTCGTATGTATTCCTTTCACACGGCCATCGTCACTCCTGTGGGACATGTCCCGATCCAGTGGGGAATTAACTTCCGGCATTGGCATTGCAGCCTCTTCAGGTAGTTCCTGGCCCGCTGCCAACTTTGCCAACCCAAAATCCAGGATCTTCACAGGTCCTTGTTTTGTCAGGAAAATGTTCGCCGGCTTGATGTCGCGATGAATGATGCCTTTGTTATGAGCAGCCTGCAGCCCGTCGCAAAGTTGAATCGCAATGTCTACGAGGCTGGTCAGTGGGATCGTTTTCGAAACGGAAGCGGCCAGGTAGTGATGCAGGGTCTCTCCCTCGAGTAACTCCATGACGATAAAAGGCTGGCGTTCAAACTCTTCAATTTCGTATATCGTGCAAATATTTGGATGGTTCAACGCGGAAGCGGTTTGCGCTTCGCGTTCAAAGCGCTGAAGGGCAACTGGATTACTAGCCAACTCCTCGGGCAAGAACTTCAGGGCTACTCGACGGCCGAGTTTGAGGTCTTCAGCCTTGTACACCATGCCCATGCCACCGCCGCCTATAACTTCAAGCACACGATAGTGGGAGACCTTCTTCCCAATCAGGCTGCTGAGCCCGGGCCGCGACTTCGCGTCCGCTTCCGCGACGCGGTCAGGGGGCTGAGCGACCGGGAGTTCCGCTGCGGCTTCCAGCCAGATTGTCGAAACGAGTAGTCGATACCCTCGCCGGGCTACTGTGTCGATATACCGCGGCTCACCGGCGGAGTCACCCAGTAGTCGCCGCAGTGTCGCTATGGCTCCATTGATACCGTGGTCAAAATCCACCACAGTGTCGTTGGGCCAAAGCTTGCCCTTGATTTCCTGGCGAGTCACGATCTCGCCTGCGTGCCCAATTAGTAGTCGCAGAACCTGGAATGGCTGTTCCTGAAGAAGGACTTTGGCGCCATCCTGCCTCCCGGCTGGACACAATTCACCGGTCTTAACGTTAAGTTCAAACTCTCCGAACCGGACCCGAGCTGAGAGGGCGTGTTCCATTGGATGTCGATACTGTCAAAGTCTACTCCGGGTCCGTGTGGTTCCCAAAAGTCGCATTTCGTTAGTCCTTTATGGTCAATTACTTCCGCATCTGACTCGCGTCTGACTGCCAAATGATCGTCAGCGCATTTACAAGCCGACGGGTCAGGGCGTACGAATGACGTTTTGCGGTGCCGGAAATTCCCGGAACGGGTAAATACGGGGGAGGGCCATGGCGATCACGTCTGAGGAACGGGGTGCATACGGCGCGCAAATGGCCAAGTATTTTCGGCTCGGAAAGCCGGATAGTCTGGTGATTTCCCCAGCATCGAAACCCCCAATTGTTGTCACACGTTTGGTCTCAAAGGTCGGCCTTCCAGAGCGGACCGCGTCGATTCCGTCCGAGAAAGCGTTCGTGGTTTCCATCCATCTGACCCCGGCACGCGATCGTGGATGCGACATCTGGGTGGATGACAAATACTCGCGAATTCCCGTGTGGCCCTCTGGCGGGGTAGGAATATACGACCTCGAATCGAACCCGCGGACGCGCAATGCGGGCCCGGTCGATTGGGTTCATTACCACATTCCCCGTTCCACACTCGATGCGTTCGCCGACGATGTCGGGAGGCCCAGAATCGAAATCCTTCGATGCCTTTACGGAACCGTGGATCCCGTCCTTCACCGCATGACGGAGATGGTTCTTCCGTCCTTGCAAGACCCGCACAGGTTCTGCGAGCTCTTCCTCGACTATTTTCGTTTGCTGTTCTGCGCGCACATTGCCAGAAGCTACGCCCCGTCCTTCGAGGTGACCAAGAGATTTAGCGGGGGACTTGCGCCGTGGCAGAAAAGGCGAGTAACGGAACTATTTCGAGAGCACCTGGACGGAAGACTCCGATTGACGAGGCTCGCGCACGAATGTGGACTTTCCGTGAGTCACTTTGCGCGGTCGTTCCGGCGAACATTCGGGACGTCGGCGCACCGTTACCTCATTTTGCAGCGCGTGAAAATGGCGAAGACACTGCTCTCGACTTCGGATCGTTCGCTTTCAGAAGTGGCTTTGGCAGCCGGATTTTCGGATGAAGCTGCATTCAGCAGGACTTTCAAGGCGCTCGTCGGGACCCCCCCGGGATGCTGGAAAAGGGAAGCCGTGCACCGCCCTGGTCCTCCGGAATACAGTTTGCGCGGCATGAGTTCCCGAAGCCCGTCTGTTACTCCTCCTACCGGACGATAAGCCTAGGCCGCCCGATTTCCGGACTGGCTCAACCGCGCGGCTCTGGAGTTCTGCGACTGCCGCAAAGCACTGACATGATGGGAAAACGTCTCCCGACCAGTTTGTGCGAAATCGTAGTTCCCAATCTGACGTCAGGAGAGTCCGTCGGGTCGCGCGATGCCGAGGCGCTTCAATTTGTAAAACAGCGTAGTACGCTTCAAACCCAAGAGAGCGGCTGCGCCACGTCGTCCACCGATCTGCCAGTTCGTTTTCCTGCACGCTGCCAGGACCTCGCGTCTGATCTTGTCTTGGAGGCTTTCGCCGCAGGATTCCGATTCAGTCTTTGGAACGATCTGGGGCGGACAAAGATCGAAGGTAGTGTTGCGAGCCAAAATGACGCCCCTCGCAACGAAGTTTTGCAGTTCACGCACATTGCCAGGCCACGGGTGGCTTAACATGGACTGCATCGAGCGATCAGAGACTTCGCGGATGACTTTGCTCATTTCGCCGGCGTACTGATTGACGAAGTACTCGACAAGATGAGGAATGTCCGCCCTGCGTTCGCGGAGGGGCGGCAGGGATAGAGGAAAGACGTTCAATCGATAGAAAAGGTCCTCGCGGAAGGTGCGTTCAGCCATCATTTGACCCAAGTCACGGTTAGTAGCTGCAACGACGCGGACGTTCACCTTCAACGTCCGCGAACTTCCCACGGGCTCAAATTCACGCTCCTGCAAAACGCGAAGCAGTTTGGGCTGTAGCTCGAGCGGCATGTCGCAGATTTCGTCGAGAAACAGTGTTCCGCGGTCGGCAATCGAAAAGCGCCCAACGTGGGAATTGACGGCCCCGGTGAATGCTCCCCGCTCGTGCCCGAACAATTCGCTTTCGAGAAGTCCCGCCGGCATCGCGGCGCAGTTCAGTTTTACGATCTTCTGAGTGCTGCGCGAACTAAGTTCGTGGATCGCCTGCGCGATGAGTTCCTTGCCTGTTCCCGTTTCCCCGATCAGCAGAACCGTAACGTTCGTCGGGGCGACGGCTTTCACTTGGGCAAGAATGTGCCGTAAGCCGCCTTGGCGCCCTATGATGAAGCTCAAAGTGTCTACGGGGAGAGGCCCTTCCTTGCGGCCGTTTTCTTGGAGAAATGAGCCTGAAACGCGCATTGGCAGACGTCGTTCGAATTGCACAATCGGTTGCGGTACGGAGGCCATGTCACAAGTCCTTTCTTGTTGGATCGGCGCACGATCCTTCGCATCCACGATTTCAAGGAAACTGGGAACTAGAAGGTAGCTCCCGCGACTCGATTGTTCTTGAAGCCAGCGACCAATTTTGTTTTTTTTGACCGGAACGGCGTAGGGTTAACGCATTTTCACCCAATGCCACATGGGGCATTCCGCTTGTCGGAGGCCGAGACTTCGGCGGTCATAGGCCAGCGAGCTCTGGGGAAGGTAGTGTGCAAGCGATTGAGTCGGAGCTGACAAAAACGACTAGTTTCGCCAAGACAGCTCCCGGTGTTGAAGTTAATTTCTTCCCCTGGAGGCTCCGTTGGCGTTCAAAGGTGCAAGAGCAAAATGAATGGTCTGTTGAAGTTCGCAATCGACGCGCACGGCGGATTGGGGCGCTGGAACCGGTTGAATTCGCTTATCGCGGATTTATCAGTGACCGGTGCGATCTGGCACGTTAAGGGGAAGCCGGATTTCTTGAAGAACATCCGGATCGAATTGTCGCTGCACCTTGAGAAGCTGATCACGCATCTGGTCGGCCAGAACAAGCGGTTCTTCTTTACGCCCAGCCGCGTCACGCTCGAGGACGAGAGCGGCAAACTCATCGAAGCCCGGAACGACCCGCGCAGCGCTTTCGAGGGACAGACGTACGAAACTCCCTGGGACGATTTGCACGTCGCCTATTTCGACAGCTATGCCCTGTGGACCTATCTCACCATTCCTTTCCTCTACGCGCATCCGGCATTTGTGACGGAAGAACTCACTCCGTGGCAGGAAAACGGAGAAGAATGGCGCCGTCTCAAGGCGACGTTTCCTTCGATGATTGCGAGTCATTGCCGCGAGCAGATGTCGTATTTCGGGCCGGACGGATTGCTGCGCAGGCACGAGTACGTCGTCGACATCATGGGCGGAGCGCGGGGAATGAACTACGCCTACGACTACCAGAAGGTCGACGGGATCGTGGTTCCCATGAGGCGCCGCGTCTTCGGATTCGACGACAACAAACTCAAGATTCCCGAGCCCGTGCTGGTTGCGATCGACATTCGGCGGATCGCGTTCAGCTAGACGCTTTTTACGAGCGCGTATGAGTCTGAATTTGACGCGTTGCACCACAGCGTAAGCGCGACTATCGTGGAAATCCGAATGCTGCGCGAAGCAGTGCTCTACGAGTTCGGGGTGGACCACGAGACCCACAAAACGGCGGGGGAACGATTCTCAGGGCCGCGTTGAGTTCGGGAGCCCTGTTCTGGAACGAACTGACCGTGGTCGAGCGCAACCAGGATCCGGACTTGCGCACCAGCCCGCAGCTGCTGACGGTCCGTTCCGCCCTTTCGAGCGGACTCGACGCCCTTGCCGAATCAGTCGCGAAGAACAGACGGATTGAACCGCGGGCGGCAGAACGGCTCGCGGAACTACAGCGGTTGCTCGACCCGAGGGAGGCAGCGTACGCGAGTACGATGATGTTTCGTTACCGAGATATTGAATCTGTCTTGGCGACTCTCTGTCCGATAGCGTAGGCAGAAGAACGTCGGAAGTGAAGGAGGAGCAGCACTTCAAGCGGCGTTAAGTCCGTTTGAGAAATTTCGGTCGAGGGACTCGGAGCGTGATCTGCGAAAGGTAAATTCTCTGCGCCACTGTCCCGGCGGAGTGCCAATGAACGATCCAAAAGTGCGGCTAAACGCCGCTTGATCGGAGAACCCGGACCGCAAAGCGATTTCGGAAAGCGGGAGGTGGGGATCCGAAAGTAGCGACTTGGCAACTTCGAGCCGCTGCAGAATCAAATAGCGGTGCGCTGATGTCCCAAATGACTGTCGGAACGACCGCGCGAAATGGCTGACAGAGAGCCCGCATTCCGCCGCCAAGGCCGCTAGTCTCAGACCTCCGTCGAGGTGTTCCCGGACGAGTTCCGAAACCCGTCTCTTTTGCCATGGAGCGAGCCCGCCGCGAAATCTACTGGCGATCCTGAACGACGGAGCATACGTCTCGAGCAGGTGCGCGCTGAAGAGGAGGCAGAAGTAGTCGAGGAATAGTTCGCACCGTTCCTCGGGATGATCGAGCTGCAAGAGAATCAACTGTGTCATCCGCTGCAGGACAGGGTCGGGTTTTCCGTGGGAGCAGCTGAGCGTTTCGACGCGCGTTTTTCCGTTTTCCTCAGCAAACCCATCGAGCGCCGAGTGCGGCACATGATAGTGAACCCAATCGAGTGGGCCGCGATGGCGCTTGCGAAGACCCGATTCGAGGTTATACACGCCGACGCCGCCTGCTGGCCATTGCGTGACTCGCGAGTGCTTGTTGTCTGTCCAGATTTCACAGCCGCTGGCGGCGGCAGGGCTAAGGTGCATGGAAATAAGGGACGCCTTTTCGGGAGGGATGGGCTCGGTCTGCTCGGAGAGACCGGTATTCGATGTCAGTCGCGTAATCGCGATGGGCGGCTTACCCGACGGAGAAATGACCACGCTCGGCGCCTTGCTCAGCCGGAAGTACTTGGCCATTTGCTCGCCATAGGCGGGGTGCGATCGGAGGTCAGTTTCCATGTGTGTGCTCCTTGGTCTCGGCTTTGGAAATGCATTTTGTGGACCAAGGGTAAATGCTTATTTTTCTGTCGATTAGCTCTTGCAGAACCGCCGAATGTCCGGCGGTGCCGAACTTTCGGCCTCCGGCCGGTTTCCTGAGGATGCGTTTCGTCGTTTCCCTAACAATGTTCGAGAGCGGTACGCGGACCAGAGGGGAGGTCGCGGTTAATGGGGAAGTGCGGGCAAACGACCTTCCGGCACGAAACCACAAAGACAATCCGTTCCGCAAAGACAAGAAGTGGCACTACAGCGAAAAGGGAATCGGACCCGACTGGTGTGAGACAAAAGGTAGGCCAAGAACCGAGGTGCGAGTTAGCTTGGAAACTATTAGCAGCCCAGCGAGGTTGCAGGTCGCCGGGTTCAGTTGCCCGGCTTCACCGCCTGTGCCGAATACCACAAGACCGCCGGGTTTACACGTTGGGGATAAATCGCGAGCATCTCGTTGTACAGGTCGAGCGCGGTCTTGGTATGGGAAGCAATCCTGTCGAAATCGCGAATATATTTTCGTGTCGCCTCGATGTTGTCGGGTGTATCGGGAGCACCAGGCCTCTTGTGTCCGGCAATAGCGGCCACTGGCTTGAGCGACTCGATCGTATTGAGCGCCGCAATCCACTCGTTGCGGCCTTCCGCATTCGACTCGCCCAGATGAAGATGAACATC
>Ga0137415_10008321_pt1 | contig 10283 bp, 11 predicted proteins | sample CZODoug3_1_1_16f_FD_183082 | JGI IMG/M metagenome (GOLD analysis project Ga0137415, IMG submission 183082) | Vadose zone soil fungal communities from Angelo Coast Range Reserve, California, USA - CZODoug3_1_1_16fungal (Hybrid Assembly) | ecosystem: Environmental > Terrestrial > Soil > Vadose... | reverse complement strand
GGCTTGGCGAGACACTCATCTGCCGCTGCCGCGGCGGGCGCGGTCTGGGCGCGCACCGGCGAGCCGGTCACCGCGATGCCGACCAGAAGACCGGCAAGCAGGATGGCCCCGCCATACGTCATATGGTTTGACATCGGTCCCTCCATCGCCGGGGGAGCCTTACTGGCGTCCCGGCCCCGCTTGGTTTTCCAGGCAGATTAGGGCCTTAGTGCGTTGCAAATTCGGCATTTGGCGGCATGGGGCGCGCCCGCGTCAGGCGCTTACGCCCTGAAAGCCGGTAAAATACCGCTCCAGAATGCGCCGGTAGATCGCCGTCAGGGTCACGAGGTCGGCGGCCGGGACCCGCTCGTCGACCTTGTGCATGGTCTGGTTGGCGAGCCCGAACTCGATCACCGGGCAGTAATCCTTGATGAAGCGGGCGTCCGAGGTGCCGCCCGAGGTCGACAGCGCCGGCGTGCGGCCGGTGACGTCCTTGATCGTGCCCGCCACCAGATCGACGAAGGGTCCCGGCCGGGTGAGGAAGACATCCGCGTTGGAAGGCTCCCACGCGATGCGCCAGCGCACGCCGCCATCGGCGGCGGCCGCCGCCCGCGTCTCGACCAATGCCTTGAGGCTCTCGCGCGTGTGGCAGTCGTTGTAGCGGATATTGAAGCGCGCCCGCGCCTCGCCCGGGATGACGTTGACGGTCTTGTTGCCAACATCGACGGACGTGAATTCGAGATTGGACGGATCGAAATGCGCGCTGCCGGCGTCGAGCGGCGTCGCCATCAGGGCGCTCATCAGGGTGACGATCCCGCGCACCGGATTGTCGGCCAGCGCCGGATAGGCCACGTGTCCGGGCGTGCCGGTCACGATCAGCGTGGCGTTGAGCGAACCGCGCCGGCCGATCTTGATCATGTCGCCGAGCGCATCCGGATTGGTGGGCTCGCCCAGGATACAGTGATCGAATTTTTCGCCGTGCGCGGCCGCCCATTGGAGAAGCTTGACGGTGCCGTTGAGGGCGACGCCTTCTTCATCGCCGGTGATGAGAAACGAGATCGCGCCCTTGGGCGTGCCGGCCGCCGCAAGATAGTCGAGGACGGCCGCGACCTTGCACGCGATGGCGCCTTTCATGTCGGCGGCGCCGCGGCCATACAGCATGCCGTCCACGAGGTCGGCGCCGAAGGGCGGATGCGTCCAGGCCGTCTCGTCGCCGGGCGGCACCACGTCGGTGTGGCCCGCGAACACCAGGTGGGGACTCCCGCTCCCGATGCGGGCATAGAGATTCTCGACATCGGCCGCGCCGGGCTCGCTGAAACTCACGCGGTCCACCGTGAAGCCGGCGCCCCTCAGCGCGCTTGCCAGATAGGCCAGCGCGCCGCCCTCGGCCGGCGTGACCGATGGGCAGCGGATGAGATCGCGCGCGATCGCGACGGGGTCGGCGGGCTGGGTCATTCCCTTTGCTTTTGCGGCCTTGCTCAATCCCTCAGCAGCTCGTTGATGCTGGTCTTGGCGCGGGTCTTCTCGTCGACCCGCTTGACGATGACGGCGCAATAGAGGCCCGGGCCGGGCGTGCCGTTACGCATCGGCTTGCCGGGAGTCGTGCCGGGCACCACCACCGAATAGGCCGGCACCTCGCCCTGGAAGACCTCGCCGGTCTCGCGGTCGACGATCTTGGTCGAGGCGCCGATGAAGACGCCCATGGACAGCACCGAGCCGGTGCGCATCACCACGCCCTCGGCGACCTCCGAGCGCGCGCCGACGAAGCAATTGTCCTCGATGATCACCGGGCCGGCCTGCAGCGGCTCGAGCACGCCGCCGATGCCGGCGCCGCCCGAGATGTGGCAGTTCTTGCCGATCTGCGCGCAGGAGCCGACCGTCGCCCATGTATCGACCATGGTGCCGGAATCCACATAGGCGCCGAGATTGACGAAGGACGGCATCAGCACGACGTTGGGCGCGATATAGGCCGAGCGGCGCACCACGCAGCCCGGCACCGCGCGGAAGCCCGCCGCGCGAAAGCGGTCTTCGGACCAGCCGTCGAACTTCGAGGGCACCTTGTCCCACCACGTCGCCTTGCCGGGGCCGCCGCCGACGACCGCCATGTCGTTGAGGCGGAACGACAGCAGCACGGCCTTCTTGAGCCACTGGTTGACCCGCCAGGAATTGTCCGCCTGTTTCTCGGCGACGCGCGCCTCGCCGCGATCGAGAAGATCGAGCGCGGCCTCGACCGCCTGGCGCACCGGCCCCCGGGTGGCCGGGCCGATGTCGTTGCGCTGCTCGAAGGCGTCATCGATGGTTTTGGCGAGACCGGCGTCGGCCATAAGGCAACCTCTTGAATCTCTTGGCTTGCGGGCGTTTGTCGGGGGAAGGCTGGCCCGAGTCAAGCCGGCCCTGTGAACACCGCCGGCCGATCCCCATATCATCCGGCACGTCAGGGAGCCGTAGATGCAGCAAGAGCTTCAGGCCGACGACCGCAAGGCGACAGCGGCCCCGATCGACCCGGGCACCCGGATCGGCCATGTCCATCTCAAGGTGGCGGACATCGACCGCGCGCTGAAATTCTACTGCGGCGTGCTCGGCTTCGAGCTGACCCAGCGGATGGGCCCGCAGGCGGCCTTCATCTCGGCGGGCGGCTACCACCACCATATCGGGCTCAACACCTGGGAGAGCCGGGGCGGCTCGCCGCCGCCGCCCGGCGCGACCGGCCTGTATCACGTTGCCATCCTCTATCCGACCCGCGCCGCGCTCGCCGACGCGCTGCGGCGGCTGATCGCGGCGGATATTCCGCTCGACGGGGCGAGCGATCATGGGGTGAGCGAAGCGCTCTATCTGCGCGACCCGGATCAGAACGGCGTCGAGCTCTATTGGGACCGTCCCAAGGACCAGTGGCCGCGCACGCCGGCCGGCGAGCTCGCCATGGTCACCCAGCGACTCGATCTGCGCGATCTGCTCAAGGCGGCCAAACCGACCGCGTGACGGACCGCACACGGCAGCATGAATGAAACCCGTGCCTGAGCGACAAACATGAAAATCGACCTGAGCGGCCGTCGTGCGGTGATCAGCGGCTCGACCGCCGGAATCGGCTTCGCGATCGCCAAAGGCCTCGCCGAAGCCGGCGCCGCGGTGGTGATCAACGGCCGCCAGGAGCGCGCCGTCAACGACGCCGTCACGCAGCTCACCCGGGCGGTGGCGGGAGCGAAGGCCGATGGCGTTGCGGCCGATCTGGCCACACCCGACGGCGTGGCGGAATTCTTACGCCGCGCCGGCACCGCCGATATCCTGGTCAACAATGTCGGCATCTTCGAGCCCAAGCCGTTCGACGAGATCACCGACACGGATTGGCAGCGCTTCTTCGACGTCAACGTGATGAGCGGGATCCGCCTGTCGCGGCATTTCCTCCCCGCCATGCGGGCGAAGAACTGGGGCCGGGTCGTGTTCATCTCGAGCGAATCGGCGCTGAACATTCCCACCGAGATGATCCACTACGGCATGACCAAGACGGCGCAGCTCGCGGTCGCGCGCGGCCTTGCCCAGGCGATGGCCGGCACCGGCGTCACGGTGAATGCGGTCCTGCCCGGCCCGACCCGGTCGAAGGGCGTCGGCGATTTTCTGCGCGACATGTCCAAGAACAGCGCCCAGTCGGCCGAGACGATCGAAAAGGATTTCATCGCCCAGAACCGTCCGAGCTCGCTCATCCGGCGCTTCGCCACTCCCGAAGAGGTCGCCAACATGGTGGTCTTCGTGTGCTCCGAGCAGGCCTCCGCCACCACCGGGTCGGCGCTGCGCGTCGACGGCGGCGTGATCCAATACATCGTCTGAACCTGTCTGCGGCCAACCTTCTGTTGCGTCCCGGGGCCTTGCAGCTATGACCGCGCCGCGGCGATCGCCTCCAGGAAACCCACCAGATCATCGGTGACGTGGTGGACGTGGGCGGCGTCGCGTCCTTCCAGCTCCCATCCCTCGCGAAAAACCTCGCGCGACTTTTCCGGAACCACCAGCACGGTGGTCATGCCGAGCGCATGGGGCACCGCGAGATTGCGCGCCAGGTCCTCGAACATCGCGGCCTTGCGCGGGTCGACGCCGTGACGCGCCAGAAAGCGGTCATAGGTCTGCGCCAGCGGCTTGGGCTCGAGCTCCGCCGCCACGATGTCGAAGACGTCCTCGAAATGCCCGTGGATGTCGAGCCGCCGCATGACCGCCTGGGCATGCTTGCGGGTGCCGTTGGTGAGGATGAGCTTGCGGCCGGCAAGCCGCTCGAGCGCGGCGCCGAGCGCCGGGTTGGGCTCGAGCGGCGAGTGATCGATCTGATGCACATAGTCGAGAAATTCGTCGGGGCTCATGCCGTGCTCGGCCATCAGCCCGCGCATCGACGTGCCGTAGCGCTTGTAATAATCCTTCTGGATGCGGAACGCGTCCTCATGCGCCACCTTGAGGTAGTCGGCGATATAGTCGCGGATGCGCTCGTCGACCTGCTGCCACAGATTGAGATGATGCGGATAGAGCGTGTTGTCGAGATCGAACACCCAGGTCTCGACCCGGGCGAAGTCTTTCAGGACGGCGGACGCATCGATCATCGTGTCACTCTATGAACCGCACGATGACGTCGGGCGCCGCCAGGTCGGATCGAGGTCCCGATCGTTCCGCGGATCATCGCGCGGCAGCAATGCGCCGATGGACATCTTTCTGCAAGACGGGAGTCCGCTACCCAAACAGCCCGATGAGGGCATAGGCGAGCGCGGCCATCAGGCCGGATGCGGGGATCGTGATGATCCACGCCAGGATGATGCCGTTGGCGACGTTCCAGCGGACCGCCGACACCTTGCGGGCCGCGCCGACGCCCATGATCGCCCCGGTGATCGTGTGGGTGGTCGAGACCGGGATGCCGAGCTCCGTCGCCATGAACAGCGTGATGGCGCCGCCGGTCTCGGCGCAGAAGCCCTGGACCGGCGTGAGACGCGTGATCTTGGAGCCCATGGTCTTCACGATCCGCCAGCCGCCCGCGAATGTGCCGAGCCCCATGGCGGCCTGACACGACAGCACGACCCAGAACGGGATATGGAAGGTCGTGCCCATGTAGCCCTGCGAGTAAAGCAGGACCGCGATGATGCCCATGGTCTTCTGCGCGTCGTTGCCGCCGTGGCCGAGCGAATAGAGCGAGGCGGACACGAACTGCATCATGCGGAACTTGCGGTCGACCGCGAACGGCGTCGCGCGCACGAACAGCCACGACACGATCAGCGTCAGCAACAGCGCCAGCGCAAATCCGACGAGCGGCGAGAGCACGATGGCGGCGCTCGTCTTGCCGACCCCGCCCCAGACGACCGCGCTGAAGCCGGCCTTGGCGATGCCGGCGCCGACCAGGCCGCCGATCAGGGCATGCGAGCTGCTCGACGGAATTCCACCGAGCCAGGTGACGACGTTCCACACGATCGCGCCGGTCAGCGCCCCGAAGATGACGCGGGGCGTCACGATGCTCACGTCGACGATGCCGGTGCCGATGGTCTGTGCGACGTGCAATCCGAAGAACAGGAAGGCGATGAAGTTGAAGAAGGCGGCCCAGGCGACGGCGTATTGCGGCCGCAGCACGCGGGTCGAGACGATCGTGGCGATCGAATTGGCGGCGTCATGCAGCCCGTTGAGAAAATCGAACAGCAGCGCGACCGCGATAAGCGCGATCAGCAGCGGCAGTCCGAGCGCGACGGCATCCATGTTGTGGTTCCCCGCCGGGTCAGACCTGATCGATCACGACGCTTTGGAGCTCGTTGGCGACGTCGTCGAAGCGGTCGACCACCTTCTCGAGGTGATCGTAGACCTCGTTTCCGGTGATGAAGGCCATCGGATTGCCCGCCGCCTGCGTCTCATACAGCTCCTTGAGTCCGAGGTCGTGCAGATCGTCGGCACGCCCTTCGATCTGGGTGATCTGCTCGGTGAGCGAGCTGATGCGGGTGGCGTGGGTGCTGATGGCGCGCAGCAGCGGGACGGCTTCCTCGACCAGCACGGCGCATTTGACGATCGCGTCGCCCATCTCCTTCATCTGCGGCGTGAAGGAGCGGATATTGAACAGCATGACGGCCTTGGCGGTCTTCTGCATCTGGTCGATGGTGTTGTCCATCGACGTCATCAGGTCCTGGATGTCGCCGCGGTCGAACGGGGTGATGAAGGTCCGCCTCACCGCGATCAGGACGTCGCGCGTGATGAAGTCGGCTTCCTGCTCGCGCTCCATGATGACGCGGTACTGTTGCGGCACCCCCTCCCCGCCCTCGAGCATCTGGCGCAGCGCCTCGGCCCCCGCCACGACGGTATGCGAATGGCGGGCGAACAGCTCGAAGAAGCGTTCATCCCTGGGCATCAAAGCCCGAAACCAACCCAACATCGCGCTACTCCAAATTCCGGCGCCGGAATGCGCACATAAGCCCAAAACCCCTGGATTTACACGCCAAAAGCCGGTCCTTCGCGGGCCTGTGGATAGAATCCGGCCCAGCGGAACCCGTCAAAGGCCGCGCCGGCGGCGCGTCGTGCGGTGGTCGCCGGTCCTGGAGGTAAAACAAAGATATTCGGGATCGCAAGGCCTCGAACCGGCGGGTCCGGACCGAGCGGCCAAAACGACGTCACGCCGGTCCGCCGGGCGGGGGGATACAGTGCGCCGAAAGCGCCTCACCTCTCGGCGATCTCGGTGATCAGCTTTTTCAGGATCGCGTCCGCGAAGGTATCGTAGCTCGCCGCCGGCACCATGAAGGCGCCGGGCCCGCCGATCACAAAGTCCCTGTAGTAGCGGTCCAGATCGGGCTCGATCGACAGGATCGGGAGCCCGTTGACGCCGACGCCGGCGCGGGCGGCATCGTCGCGTGCCGAGGTGACGGGCCGGCCGGAATTATTCGAGCCGTCGCCCGATACGTCGATGACGCGCCGCGCCGCGCCGAAGGGATCCTGCGCCAGCAGCAGGCGGGAATAATCGATCGCGCCGCTGATCGAGGTGCCGCCGCCGAACAGCTGGCGCGGCGCGGATTCAATCGCGGCCGCGAAGGCTTCCGCCGACGCTTCGTCCCTGATCAGCATCCAGGGGACGACCTGGATCTGCAGCCGCGGGCCGGTCCATTGGAACATCGTCACCGCAATCGCCTGGGACAGGCCGGAGCGGATCGCCTGCAGCACCCGCGGATTGCGGAAGGCGGCGACGTAACCCTGCTTTTGCAGCTCGAAGCGATGCTGGTCGACGCTGCCCGAGGCATCGACCGCGAGCACCAGCGCGAGATCGGCCTGCGTCTCGGCCCGGACGGCGGCGCCCGTCGAGGCGGCGAGCAAGAGCGCCGCCAAGCCCATGAGGCGCCGGCGCAGCCACAACCGACGATGATCCGCGTGAATGTTCATCAGCCGCGCCCGTGCCCGGCGCAACGATAAGCCGCGGGCACAGGGGCCGCCACCGAAATATCGCTGCTTCGCCATGACGGACCACGCTGCCGGATCATCCGCTCGTCGCCGGCCGCGTGGTTACCGCCTGAGCTGGAACGCCACCAGGGCGGCCAGCATGATGGCGCCGCCGAGCGCCTGGACCGGTGCGATGACGTCGCCGAGCAGGAGCGCGCTGCCGACCGCCGCCAGGAGCGGCTCCAGGTTCATCACCAGGGCGGTGCGGAACGGCCCGACCCGGCCCGCCGAGATGAAGACCGCCAGGATGGCGACGGTGGTCGCCACGCTGATGCCGGCGAGCGCCGCCCAGCCGAGGGCCGTGTGCGGCGGATTCCAGGTCCGGGTCGCCAGCGAGATGGCGACGAACAGGACGGTCGACGACACCAGCGAATGCCACGTGATGAGCCGCGCATCGGCGCTGGCCAGGAACGCGCGCGTGAGGAGCAGCATCGCGGCGCGGCTCACGGCGGCGCCGAAGGAGAACAGGATTCCCATGAGCGCGATCTCGCCCGGATGGGCGCCGATCATCAGGGCGAGGCCGATGAAGGCGACGATCGCCGCCGCTCCGCCCCGCCATCCCAGCCGCTCGAGGCCGGTGAGGGACGCCACCAGGCCCGTGATCAGCGGGTAGACGAAATAGGCCAGGATCGCGGTCGGCACGTCCATCAGGTCGATCGCCTTGAACAGCCCGAACACGGTGGCGGCGAACAGGAGACCGAGGCCGCGCGCGATCCAGCGTTGGCGCGGCGAAAAATCCCGCGGCCTGCCGCCGATCCGCAGCCACAGCGCCATGCCGATGAGGCCGACCACGCTGCGGCACGACAGCAAGGTGAGCACGTCGCCGCCGGCCGCGAAGACCACCTTGCCGAGAACGTCGGAGCAACCGAAGGCGGCAGCCGCGACGATGCCGGGGCCGAGGCGGTGGGAGAGGCCGGACGCCGGCCGTGACGACGGTTCGTTCAAGCTGGCACGCGGTTGGTTGGACGACGCGCGAAGGCACGCCGTTCAGCGGTGGATCAGCGTTCCCGCCCCGAGGTCGGTGAGAAGCTCGAGCAGCACCGCGTGCTCCACCTTGCCGTCGAGGATGGCGACGCCCTCGACACCGGCTTCGAGCGCATAGATGCAGGTCTCGACCTTGGGGATCATGCCGCCCGAGATGGTGCCGTCGGCGATCAGGCGGCGCGCGTCGTCGACCGACAGCTCCTTGATCAGGTTCTTCGACTTGTCGAGCACGCCCGGAACGTCGGTGAGCAGCAGCAGCCGCTTGGCTTTCAGGGCGCCCGCGATCGCGCCCGCGAATGTATCGGCGTTGACGTTATAGGTGGCGCCATCGGCGGAGGTCGCGACCGGGGCCAGCACCGGAATGAGCTCGCGGCCGAGAATCTGGGTGAGCACCGTCACGTCGACCTTGTGGGGCTCGCCCACGAAGCCGAGGTCGACCACCTTCTCGATATTGGACCCGGGATCGACGATGGTGCGGGTGACCTTGCGGGCCTGCACCATGTTGCCGTCCTTGCCGCACAGGCCGACCGCCTTGCCGCCCGCCTGATTGATGAAGCCGACGATCTGCTTGTTGATCGAGCCGGCGAGCACCATCTCGACGATCTCGATGGTGGCGGCGTCGGTGATCCGCAGGCCGGCGGCGAATTCCGATTTGATGCCGAGCCGCTTGAGCATGTCGCCGATCTGCGGTCCGCCGCCGTGAACCACCACCGGGTTGATCGCGGTCTGCTCCATCAGCACGATGTCGCTGGCGAAGCTGCGCGCGCTCGCTTCCTGGCCCATGGCGTGACCGCCGTATTTCACCACGACGATCTCCTCGTCGTAGCGCTGCATATGCGGCAGGGCCTCGGACAGGACGCGGGCGATGTCGTGCGGGCTGACGGCCATGGGGGAAATCCTCGCTCCGAGGCGGCTTCTTAGAGCATTTTCGCCTGAAAGCCAGCCCCGGACCCGGTCCGGTGTGGATACGCCGGGCGACAAGGCCGTCCGTACACGCGCCGTCATTGCGAGCGAAGCGAAGCAATCTCAGCCGGGATTGCTTCGTCGCCTCCGGCGCCTCGCAATGACGCGCGGCGGCGGATCAGCCGGCGCGGAACAGCGTCACGACGGCCGCGACCCCCAGGGCGAGCCAGCTCGCGATCAGGACGACGCCGCCGGTCGGCGCGGCCATCGGAAAAAGCCGGTGGCCCGCGAAGGCGCGCATCGCGATGTCGCCGGAAAACAGCGCCGCGCCCGCCACCAGGCCGATCGCCGCCGCGATGGCGAGCGGGCGGAACACCAGGCCCTGATGCAGCGCGCCGGCCACCGCCACCGCGGCCACCGCGTGGAACAGCAGCATCTGGCCGGCGCTGTCGAGGCCGGCGCCCGGCGCCGCATGGGCCGCGGCCGCGAGCAGCACCACGCCGGCCGCCCCCATCAAACCCGCGAGCCCGATCAGGATCGTCGGCGTCATCCCCTGCCCTCCCGTCATTGTTTCTCCGCCAGCAGGCGGGCGATGGCGGCGCGCAAATCGGCAACTCCCGCACCGGTGCGCGCCGATGTCGGCAGCACGTCCGGATAGGCGGCCGGGCGCTTGCGCACCGCCGCCGTCACCCCGGCGATCGTGGCGGCGAGCGCGTCCGGCTTCACCTCGTCGGCCTTGGTCAGCACGATCTCGTAGCTGACCGCGACCTCGTCGAGCAGGTCGAGGACCGCGGCATCGGCGGATTTCAGGCCGTGCCGCCCGTCGACCAACACATAGACGCGGGCGAGATTGGTGCGGCCGCGCAGATAGGCGCGGATCAGGCCGGTCCAGGCCGCGATCTTGGCTTTGGGCGCCGCCGCGTAGCCGTAGCCCGGCATATCGACCAGGGTGAGCGGCCCCGCGCCCGCGAAGAAGATCAGTTCCTGGG
>Ga0137415_10008320_pt1 | contig 10284 bp, 8 predicted proteins | sample CZODoug3_1_1_16f_FD_183082 | JGI IMG/M metagenome (GOLD analysis project Ga0137415, IMG submission 183082) | Vadose zone soil fungal communities from Angelo Coast Range Reserve, California, USA - CZODoug3_1_1_16fungal (Hybrid Assembly) | ecosystem: Environmental > Terrestrial > Soil > Vadose... | reverse complement strand
GAGCGCCGTGTGGCCGCCCGAGACCACGAGCGCCAGGAACGGATGCTCCGGCGGATCGTCGGTCAGGAACGAGGCGTAGATGTGTCCCTCCAGATGATTCACGGCCACCAGCGGCAGCCGGTGGACGTACGCGAGGGACTTGGCGACGGAGCACCCCACCAGCAGGGAGCCGACGAGCCCCGGCCCTTGCGTGACAGCGATTCCGTCGAGATCGGGCAGGCGCACGTTGGCGTCGCTAAGCGCCTTCTCCACGACCGGCACGATCACCTCGAGATGGCGGCGCGAGGCGAGCTCGGGGACGACGCCGCCGTACGGCGCGTGGATCGCATCTTGCGAGGCGACGACGCTCGAGAGGATACGGCGGCCGTCGTCGAGCACCGCCGCCGCCGTCTCGTCACACGAGCTTTCGATCCCGAGCACGAGCATCCGTCGTCCTTGATTCATAGTCGCGCCTCGGCCGGCGGGGCCCCATCCCCGCGACGGCCTGCAGCGCGAACTGCCTCGTGTTGCGCCGTCTCTACAGATAGCAAGGGCGATGCGGCCGAGTCTCTGGCACCCGGCCTGGCATCGCCCTCGCTGCGCGCGTCGCAGCTACTAAGGCCGAACCTGGGCCTGAGGATTCTGCCCCGGGCGTTGCTGCTCGATGATCCGCATCGTCTTGATCACGTCGAGCGCCCGCTGCACCTGGATGTCCTTCTTGAGCTCCTCCATCGGATCGAGCGCGGGCTGCTGCCGGTCCCGCGCCGCGGTGGTCTCTTTCGGGATCTCGACGACGATGTCCGGCGTGATGCCCTTGCCGTGAATCGACCGGCCCTTCGGCGTGAAGTACTTGGCGGTCGTGAGCCGGAGGCCCGAGCCGTCGGACAGCGGGATGATCGTCTGCACCGAGCCCTTTCCAAAGGTCTGGTTGCCCACGACGATCGCGCGTCCCCAGTCCTGGAGCGCGCCGGCGACGATCTCCGAGGCCGAGGCGCTCCCCTGGTTGACCAGGACCACCATCGGCAGGTTGGGATACGACTTCTTCGCGTGGGCCGAAAAGCGCATGTTCTGATTGCGCACGCGTCCCTCGGTGTACACGACGAGCTTGCCGTCGTCGATGAACTCCTCGGTGACCTCGACGGCCGCGGTCAGAAGACCGCCCGGATTCCCGCGCAGGTCCAGGACGAGCGCCTTCATGCCCGTCTTCGCCGCCTTCTCGAGCGCGGCGGCCATGTCGCCGGGCGACTGCTCCTGGAACTGCCGGAGCTTCACGTAGGCGATACCGCCGCCCAGGTCGGCCGAGCGCACGGACTGCACGCGGATCTGCTCGCGCGTGATGTCGAAATCCTTCGGCTCGGTCCAGCCCTCGCGCACCACGGTGATCGTCACCTTCGTCCCGGGCTTGCCGCGCATGCGCTTGACGGCGTCGGGCAGCTGCATGTCTTTCGTGACGAGGCCATCGATCTTCACGATGCGATCGCCCGTCAAGAGGCCGGCCCGGTACGCCGGCGTGCCCTCGATCGGCGACACCACCGTGAGGACGTCGTCACGCAGGGTGATCTCGATGCCGAGGCCGCCAAAGCTGCCGCTGGTCTCGACCTGCATCTCCTTGTAGCTGTCCGGGTCCAGGAACGAGCTGTGCGGATCGAGGCCGCGCAGGGTTCCCTTGATCGCGTTGTAGATCAGGTCCTTCGGCGGGACCTCGTCGACGTACTGGTTCTGCACGATCGAGAGGACCTCGGTGAAGAGCTTCAGTTGCTCGTAGGTCGCGCTACTGTCCGCGCTCTTGCTAGCCACGGATCCGCCGAGCGATAGCGTGAGCACTACCAGAAGCGAGCTGATCACGAACGCCTTCTTCATGGACGCCCTCTCATCTTGCTTAGACTAGCCACCCTGGCGGAGCCACTGTTCGGGGTCTTGGGGCCTGCCCTGGTAGCGCACCTCGAAGTAGAGGCGGGGGCCGGCGAGAGATCCCGTATCGCCCACCGTGCCAATCCGCTGTCCCTGACGCACGTCGTCGCCTTCCTTCGCCTCGATGTCGGCGATGTGGGCGTAGAGCGTGTAGTACTCGTTGCCGTGGTCCACTATTATCAGGTTACCGTATCCTTTGAACCACCCGGTATAGATGACGTGGCCGCCGTGGACTGCCAAAACCTCCCGGCCGACCGCCGCCTCGATGTCGACTCCATTCCGGAAAGTTCGGGTACCGAACCGCGGGTGCACCTGCGCGCCGAACCCCGTGACGATCTTTCCCTCGGTCGGCCACGGCAGACGCCCCTTGAGCGTCCCGAAACCGACCGCGGGAGTCTCGATCCCGCCTTTGGGTGGCGGAACACGGGCCAGCTTGCGTTGCTTGGCCTGGAGCTCGCGGATGAACGCTTCGAGGCGGTGGGACGCTTCCGTCAATTCGCCCACCATCCGTTCGTGATACGCGCGCTCGTCGCGTACTTTCGCGAGGATCACGCGTCGCTTCGCGACCTCGCGGTCGACCTCCGCCTGCTCCCGCTTGGCGTCTTCGTGGAGGCCCGCCAGCTCCTGCTGTTGCGCCTCTTCTTTGCTTTTGCGGTCCGCCAACCTGTCCGAGGTAACACGATACTCTTGAATCAAGCGGGCGTCTAGGGCTGCAAGGCTCGCGAGATGCCGGACGGCGATGGCGCGCGTGACCGGGTCGTCGCCGCTCAGGATGACCGGCAACGCGCCGCCCTGGGCGTGGACGCGATACATCGCCCGGAGCCGTTTGGCGAGCGCGTTGATCTGGCCGGCCCGGTGCCGCTCGAGCCTCGAGATCTCCCCGCGGAACATCGTGACGTCGTTCTGAGCCTGCTTGATGCGCGCCTCCAGCCGCGCGGCGTCGCGCTGCTTGCCGGCAAGCCGACGCTCGATTTCCTCGAGCTCGGCCAGGAGCGACGTCTCACGCGCCCGCGCCGCCGCGGCGCGCTCACGCTCCTCACGCAGCTGCTTCTGCGTCTGCTGAAGCTTCCGCTGCTCGGCCTGGATCGGATCGTCGCGCCGCGTCTGGGCGGCCGCCGGAGCGACCGCGAGCACCGCGAGCAGCGCCGCAAGGGCCGCGCGGCTCACGGCTCGCGCCCGGCGCGCGCCAACCAGCCGCCGAGGCCGCCGAGCAACGTGCCGGCCGCGAGCAGGGCCACGACGCCGATCGGCGTGAAGAACACGAGCTGCGAGAGCCCGAGCGTGAGGTTGACGAGCGGCTCGAGGCGTGGCGCCACCAGGGAATACGTGAGGACGAGCGTGCCCAGCGCCAGGACCGCGCCGACGAGGCCCTGCATCATGCCCTGGAGCAAGAGCGGCAGGCGAATCGTCACCTCGGAGGCGCCGACGAGTCGCATGATCTCGGTCTCGTGGCGCCGCGCGTGCAGCACGAGGGTCGTCGCGGTCGTGACGGTCAGGATCGCGGCGACTCCGAGCACGGCGCCGACCCCGAGACCGATCGTCGTGAGAAGTCGCTGCCAGTGCGAGAGCTGCTCGACCCAGTTGACGCTGCCGGCGACCTCGTCGGCTTCGGGCATGGCGGCGAGGCGCGCGACCAGCTCGCGCGCGCCCTCGGGCGTCGCGGCGGCGGCGGCCGGCGTCACCTCGAGGGACGCCGGTAGCGGGTTCACCGGGAGCTGGTCGACCACGCTCGCGTCCTTGCCGAGCACTTGCTTGAGCCCGCGCAGCGCCTCGGCTTTGCCGACGAACGCGACGGCGGCGACGCCCGGCGTGGCGCGCACGCGCTCGACCAGCGCGGAGACGTCGCCGGACGACGGCTCGCGCTTGAGATAGACGACGATGCGCACGCGATCGCGCCATCGGGCGACGGCGCGGTCGAGATTGGAGGACACGAGCCAGAAGCCTCCGAGCGCGGCCAGCGAGAGCGAGATCAGCACGATGGCACTGACGGCGACACGTCCGGCCCGGCGGAGGTCACGCAACGCCTCGCCGATCAGGAATCCGGCCACCGCCTCAGCCCTCGTCCTTCACGACGTGGCCGGCGTCGAGCGTCACGGTGCGGCGGCGAAGCGCCGCGGCCAGGCGCGCCTGATGCGTGGCCAGCACGATCGTGGTTCCGCCCGATCCGATGTCCTTGAGCGCCTCGAGGATCTCGGCGGCCATCGCCTCGTCGAGGTTTCCGGTCGGCTCGTCGGCCAGGAGGAGCGGCGGCCGCCTCACGATGGCGCGCGCCAGCGCCGCGCGCTGCGCCTCGCCCTGCGAGAGCTGCGCGGGGTAGGCCTGAGCCCGCGACGACAACCCGACGGTGCGAAGTGCGTCGAAGACGCGCTCGGTGATCTCGCGCCGGGGCGCGCCGAGCACGCGCAGGACGAAGGCGACGTTCTCGTAGACGGTGCGGACGGGCAGCAGCTTGGCGTCCTGGAAGACGACGCCGATCGAGCGGCGGAGCGCCGCCACCTGCGAGCGCCGCAGGGGAACCAGATTGTAGCCAAGAACCTCGATCTCGCCCTCGGAGGGTAGGTCGTCGCGGTAGAGGAGGCGGAGCAACGTCGTCTTGCCGGCGCCGCTCGCGCCCGTCAGGACCACGAACTCGCCCTTGGCGATCCGGAACGACACCTCGCGCAGCGCAGGGACCTTCACGGGCCCGACCGAGTACACCTTCGAAACCCGGTGAACCTCAATCATGGCGGGCGGTTCGATTATAGCCGCGGGCTTCAGGTTTGCGAGAGCTTGTCCTCCAGGAGGCGGTTCACCAGCGCCGGATTGGCCTTGCCCCGGGTCGCCTTCATGACCTGTCCGACGAGCGCTCCTTTGGCCTCCTTCTTGCCCCGGCGGAAGTCCTCGATCGCCTTCGGGTTGGCCGCCATCACCGAGTCGATCACCTGGACGAGCGCCCCCTCGTCCGCGACCTGCGTGAGGCCGTCGCGCTCGACGATCGTCCGCGCGTCCTGGCCCGAGACGAACATCTTCTGGAATACGTCCTTGGCGATCTTGCCGCTGATGGTCGCGTTCTCGATGAGCCGGAGCAGGCCGACGAGATGGCCCGGCGGAATCGGCGAGCTGCGGATCGCGCCCTCGTCGTCACCGGGGAGAACGCGGAGGAGCTCCGACATGATCCAGTTGGACAGGACCTTCGGCCGCTCGCCACTCGCCCCCGATGCGGGCCACCATTCGCGCAGCGCGGCTTCGTAGTAATCCACGAGCGCGCGCGACTGGGTCAGCACCTCGGCGTCGTAGGGCGGCAGCCCGTACTGCGCGACCGCTCGCTGCCGCCAGGCGCGCGGCAGCTCCGGGAGCTTCGCCCGGATCTCCGCGACCCACCGCCGATCGATCTGGAGCGGGACCAGGTCGGGCTCGGGGAAGTAACGGTAGTCGTGCGCGAACTCCTTCGAGCGCATCGAGCGCGTGTAGCCGCGGTCGGCGTCCCAGAGGCGCGTCTCCTGGACGAGGCGCTCGCCCGCGTCGAGCGCCTGCGCCTGGCGCCGCTCCTCGAACTCGAGCGCCCGCTGGACGTTGCGGAACGAGTTCAGGTTCTTGATCTCGACTTTCGTTCCGAGCTTCCCGCTTCCCCGGAGCCTGAGCGAGATGTTCGCGTCGCACCGCAGCGAGCCTTCCTCCATGTTGCCGTCGCAGACGCCGAGGAAGATCAGCACGGCTCGGAAGGCTCGCAGGTAGGCGGCGGCCTCTTCGGGCGACGAGAGCTCGGGCCGCGACACCGTCTCCATGAGCGGCACGCCGGAGCGGTTGAAGTCGACCAGGCTCGCCTGCGCGGTCTCGAGCGTGCCCTCGTGGAGGAGCTTGCCCACGTCCTCCTCGAGGTGTAGCCGCTGGATCCCGATGGCGCGCGCGCCGCCCTCGACGTCGATCTCGAGGGAGCCGTCCTCGGCCAGGGGCTCCTCGTACTGACTGATCTGATAGTTCTTCGGCATGTCCGGGTAGTAGTAGTGCTTGCGCGCGAAACGGCACGCGTCGTTGACGCGACAGCCGAACGCCAGCGCCGTGCGGATCCCGAACTCGACCGCCCGGCGATTCACCACCGGGAGCACGCCGGGCATGCCCAGGCAGACCGGACACGTCTGCGTGTTGGGTCGCGCGCCGAAGGTCGTCGGGCATCCGCAGAACATCTTCGAGCGCGTCGAGAGCTGCGCGTGGACCTCGAGGCCGATGACGGTCTCGTAGCTGGTCACGACAGATCCGGCCGACGCGAGCGCCACGTGGTGGCCTGCTCGTAGGCGTACGCCGCGCGCAGCACGCGGGCTTCGTCGAGCGGACGACCGAGCACTTGCAGTCCGATCGGCAGTCCCGACGAGTTGAAGCCACACGGGACCGAGACCCCCGGAATACCGGACAGGTTGCCCGGGATCGTGAAGACGTCGTTGAGGTACATCGACAGGGGGTCTTCCTTCTCGCCGTGCTTGAACGCGACGTTCGGCGTGGTCGGCGCGACGATCAGGTCGACGCGCGCGAAGGCGGCCGCGAACTCGCGGCGCACGAGCGTCCGAACGCTCTGCGCCTTGCCGTAGTAGGCCTCGTAGTAGCCGGCCGAGAGCGCGTAGGTGCCGAGCATGATCCGGCGCTTGACCTCGGCGCCGAAGCCCGCGGCGCGCGTGCGGCTCTGCATCTCGATGAAATCGCGGCCCGCGACGCGCAGCCCGTACCGGACGCCGTCGTACCGCGCGAGGTTCGACGACGCCTCGGCGGGAAGGATCACGTAATAGGCCGCCAGCGAGTGCTGGGTGGTCGGCAGAGACACGCGCTCGATCCGGGCGCCGAGCCCCTTCAGCACCTCGATCGCCTGCCGGACGGCACGCTCGACATCCGGGTCCATCCCGTCGATGAAATACTCGTCGGGCAGCCCGAGCGTGAGACCGGCGACGCCCTTCGACAGCTCGGCCGCGTAGTCGGGCACGGGCGCCTGGATCGAGGTGGCGTCGCGCCGGTCGTGGCCGGCGACCGCGCCGAGCAGGAGTGCCGTGTCCGTGACGTCCTGGGCGAAGGGACCGATCTGGTCGAGCGAGGAGGCCAGCGCGACCAGACCGTAGCGCGACACACGGCCGTAGGTCGGCTTCAGGCCCACGACGCCGCAGAAGGCGGCGGGCTGCCGGATGGATCCGCCGGTGTCGCTGCCGTAGGCGCCCGCCGCGAGGCCTGCGGCCACCGCCGCGGCCGATCCTCCGGACGAGCCACCGGGCACGCGCGCCAGGTCCCAGGGGTTGCGCGTCGGGTGAAAGGCCGAGTGCTCGGTGGACGAGCCCATCGCGAACTCGTCCATGTTGGTCTTGCCCAGGATCACGGCGCCGGCCGCCCGGAGCCGCTCGACGGTGGTCGCATCGTAAGGCGGCACGAAGCGTTCGAGCATCTTCGAGCCGCACGTCGTCCTCACGCCGGCCGTGCACAGCACGTCCTTCAGCGCCACCGGCGCCCCGTCGAGCGGACCGCGCGGGGCGCCGGCGCGCCAGCGAAGCTCCGACTCGCGCGCGGCCGCCAGCGCCTGCTCGCGCACGACCGTGAGGTACGCGCCGACCTTGCCGTCGAGCGCGCCGATGCGGGCGAGGTAGTCCTCCGCGACCGCGGTCGGCGTGAGATCGCCGCGTCGGAAGGCGTCGGTCAGCTCGTGGATGGGCTGGTGCATCACTCCTCGATGATCCGCGGCACGCGGAAGAACTCGCCGCTTGGGTCCGGGGCATTGGCGAGCACCGAATCCTGCGACAGGCACGGCTCGACCTCGTCGTCGCGCATCACGTTGACGACATCCACCGCGTGCGAGGTCGGCTCGACGCCCTCGGTCGGGACCGCGCGCAAGGTGTCGAGGTGCGCGAGGATCGAGTTCAGCTGCTCGCGCATCCGCTCGAGCTCCGCGTCGGTGAGGGCCAGGCGCGTGAGGCGCGCCACGTGCTCGACGTCCTTGCGATCGATCATCACATCTCCTCGAGATGGGCGTACTGGACCGAGAGCCGCTTGCGCCCGACGCTCGCAAACCCGACCGTCACGACGAAGTCGGACCCGTCCCGCTCGATCCCGACCACCAGGCCCTCGCCGAATCGCGCGTGGCGTACGCGGGATCCGACCCGGAACGGCAGGTCCTCGCCGACCGTTTCGGCCGCGGCCGCATAGGCCGCCGCGTCGGCGGCGAAGCCGGGCGGCGCCTCACGCCGCGCGTTCAGCGAGACGAGCTGGTTCTCCGGCATCTCGCGGAGGAACCGCGAGGGCTCGCCGACGCCGTAGCCGTGAATACGTCGATGGAGCGCGTACGAGAGATAGAGCCGCTCGCGCGCGCGTGTCACGCCCACGTAGCAGAGGCGGCGCTCCTCCTCGATCTCGTCCTCGTCATTCATCGACCTGGCGTGCGGGAACACGCCTTCCTCCATGCCGGTCAGGAATACGGCCGGGAACTCGAGCCCCTTGGCCGAGTGGAGCGTCATCAAGGTCACTCGCGCGCCCTCGTCCTTCAGCTCGTCGATGTCGGCCATCAACGCGATCCCGTCGAGGAACCCCTCGAGCGTCGGACTCGACTCGGTGCGCATGTAGTCCTCGGCGGCGGCGATGAGCTCCTCGAGGTTCTCCAGGCGCGCCTCGGCCTCGGGCGAGCGCTCGACGCGGAGCGCCTCACGATAGCCCGTCGAGTCCAGCAGCTGATCGACGAAGGCCGGCGGCGTCATCTCGCCGCGACGCTCACCGAGCCCGCGAATCAGCGCGGCGAAATCCTCGAGCGACCGGCGCGCCTTGCCGGTGATCGCGGCCGGCGGCTCGCCGGCCACGGCGAGCAGGCCCCGGCCGGCGCGCGCCTCGTCGAGCCGTGCGAGCGTCGCCGGCCCGATGCCGCGGACCGGCGTCTGGATGGCGCGGCGGAAGGCGACGTCGTCCGTCGGGTTCACCGCGAGGCGCACGTACGCGAGCGTGTCCTTGATTTCTTTACGCTCGTAAAACCGGACGCCGCCGACGATCCCGTACGGAACCCGTGCGCGGCGCAGCGCGTCCTCGAGCACGCGGGACTGCGCGTTCGTGCGGTAGAAGACGGCGATCCCGCTCCACGCCACACCCTCGCCGCGCAGCCCGAGGATCGTCTGAGCGACGAAGTTCGCCTCCTCGTGCTCGTCCCAGGCGCGGTAGACCTTCGGCTGATCACCCTCGGCGTTCTCGGTCCAGAGCGTCTTGTCCTTGCGCTGCCGGTTGTGATCGATGACCGCCGAGGCCAGCGAGAGGATGCGCTGGGTCGAGCGATAGTTCTGCTCGAGCTTCACGACCCGCGTGCCCGGATAGTCCTGCTCGAAATCGAGGATGTTCCGGATGTCGGCCCCGCGCCAGCGGTAGACCGACTGGTCGGGATCTCCGACGACGCAGACGTTGCGGTGCTCGCCGGTCAAGAGGCGAATGATCCGATACTGGGCGCGGTTCGTGTCCTGGTATTCGTCGACGAGGACGTGACGCCAGAGCCCCCGATACCACGCGACCGCCTCCGGGACCTCCTCGTAGAGCTCGACGGTCTTCAGGAGCAGGTCGTCGAAGTCCACGGCGCCGACCGCACGGAGACGATCCTCGTACCGGCCGAAGACGAGCGCGATCTTCTCCTCCCAGGGGCCGCGCGCCTTCTGTCGGGCCGCCTCGACGCCCATCATGTGGTTCTTCCAGTAGCTGATGCGCTGGGTGACGGTGCCGGGCGTCGTGGCGCGGTCGGCCAGGTCGAGCTCCTTCATGCACTCCTTGACCAGGCTCTCGCGGTCGTCCTCGTCGTAGATCACGAAGTGGGGCGGAAGCCCGATGTGCCGGCCGTGCTGGCGCAGGATCCGGACGCATGCCGAGTGGAACGTGGCGATGAGCGGCGCCTTGAGCCCCACCGGCAACAGGAGCGCCTCGACGCGGCGAGCCATTTCCCCGGCGGCCTTGTTGGTGAACGTGACGGCCAGGAGGTTCCGCGGCGAGACGCCGCGCTCGCCGGTGAGCCAGGCGATCCGGTAGGCGATGACGCGCGTCTTGCCGCTTCCGGCGCCCGCCAGGACGAGCAGCGGCCCATCACCCGCGGTGACGGCCTCGCGCTGCGGAGGGTTGAGATCGTCGAGGAGGCGCGTGAGCTCGGCAGGCACCGATCGATTGTACAGAGCGATCGGGGCCTCGCCAACCCGAAGCCGGGCGGCGAGCGACTCCGCCGCCCGGCCGCGAGCTCGGGCTACTCGACCGTGACGCTCTTGGCGAGGTTCCGGGGTTGGTCCACGTCGCAGCCCAGCCGCACCGCGATGTGGTACGCGAGCAGCTGCAGCGGGATCACCGTGATCAGCGGCGCCAGCAGATCGGCGCACGCGGGCACCTCGATGACGTGCTGGGCCTTCGCGGCGCTCACGCGGTCGCCCGCGTGGGCGA
>Ga0137415_10008319_pt1 | contig 10284 bp, 13 predicted proteins | sample CZODoug3_1_1_16f_FD_183082 | JGI IMG/M metagenome (GOLD analysis project Ga0137415, IMG submission 183082) | Vadose zone soil fungal communities from Angelo Coast Range Reserve, California, USA - CZODoug3_1_1_16fungal (Hybrid Assembly) | ecosystem: Environmental > Terrestrial > Soil > Vadose... | reverse complement strand
GTCCACGCAGTCCCCGTACTCGGTGGCCTCCATCACGACTACCGGCGTGTCGCTTGACGAGATTTGCGCCAGATGCTTCTCGTGCGGACGGGATTTGTAGCCAGCACGCCCCCTCAACAGGTGCGCGGACAGTTCATCATTTCCATTGCGGGCCAGTTCAATACGGCCTGGCTCAGCCCTCCGTGTCGTCCGTCTAGCCCGCGCGCCAAAAGAGATATCCCGCAACCACCGTTCCCACGATCGCACCGCCATAACAAAGCAAGCTGATGAGCTCGTTCAGGTGCTTGATCTGCAGGCCGTCGTAGAGGGTGTAGCGGAAGCGGTGGGCGCCGTGAAACAGCGCCGTCGTGCACAGGAGGAAGAGCACCGCCCGCGTCACCGGATGGCTCAGCACGACGAGCAGATGCTGGTGGCTAGGGGCCGGGAGCAGGCCCGACGGGAACGCGAGCCCGAAGAGGAACAGGAGCATCGGGATGAACAGCGCCGCCAGCACGCCGCCCCCGCTGAACAGCATCCACAACAGCGGCTCGATCGCTCGCTTCGCCATTTCATGCACCCAGAAGCAGCACGGCGATGAGCGCGGATACCACGGCCCAGGCCAAGTAATTGGAAGCGCCGATCCAGGATCCGGGGACACGCTTGCCGCCAAGGCGCACCACCATCGCCTTGGGCGCAAGGTTGAACCAGGTGATGGCATGAAAGAGGACGAACGCCAGACTGACGAAGTTCACCACCAGGATGACGGGCTTGGCCGACCATTCGAAGAACTCCTGGTAGCGGTTCGTCCCGAAAACCGCGCGGACCATGAGGAGGAGGTAGAGGACGAACCAGACAATGAACAGGCTGCTCAGCTCGCGCAGGATGAACGCGAGATGGGACCAGCGTTTCACCCACCAGTACGTCGACATGCGGGGTCGATACCAGCGCGGGTGGAACTCGCTATAGACGGGTTTGTCCTTCATCGCGCCCGCCACGGCATCAAGAAGCCCTTGAGCTCTTCCAGCGCGGCGGTTAGCTTGTAGCGCTGAATGGCGCCGGCGGGATCGACGTTCTTCGGACAGACCCGGGTGCATTCGCCGACGAAGGTGCAGCCCCAGATCCCGTCGTGCGTGGACAAGACCTCGCGCCGTTCCTTGGCGCCGCCATCGCGGGAATCGAGGTTGTAGCGCTGGGCCAGGGCGATGGCCGCCGGCCCGAGGAACTCGGGTTCCAGGCCATAGACCGGGCACGCCGCGTAGCACAGCATGCAGTTGATGCACATGCTGAACTGCTTGTACTCGTCCATCTGCTCGGGGGTCTGCCGGTACTCGCCCTCGGCCAATGGTTTCTCGTCGGTGCGGACGATCCAGGGCTTGACCCGCGGCAGCTTGCGCATGAAATCGCCCATCTCGATGACGAGGTCGCGGATGACGGGGAAGTTCCCGAGCGGCTCCACGCGGATGGGCCCCGGTACGCTCTCGACGAGGAAGGTGGCGCAGGTGAGCTTCGGCTCGCCGTTGACGGTCATTCCGCAGCTCCCGCAGATGCCCATTCGACACGACCAGCGGTAGCTGAGCGTCCCGTCGACGTTGTCCTTGATGTAGTTCAGAGCGTCCAGGACCACCCAGTCCGCGTGCAGCGGCACTTGGTACTCCTGGAACACGGGTTCGGCGTCGATCTCTGGACGATAACGGGTCACCTGCAAGGTAACGGTTTCGGGCATCGTCCTCTCACCTCCCGTAGACCCGTTCGCCGGGGGGCCAGCGGGTGATCGTCACCGGTAGATACTCCACGCGGCAGGAGCCGTCGGCGCCGCGGTGCACGAGCGAATGCGCGAGGAAGCGGGCATCGTCTCGGGCCGGGAAGTCGGTTCGCTGGTGCGCGCCGCGCGATTCCTGCCGGTTCAGGGCCGAGTGGGCAATGGCCTCGGCGACATCGAACATGAACGACAGCTCGAGGGCCGCGGTCAGCTCGGTGTTGAAGGTGCGGCTATGGTCCGCGAGGGCGACGGCGCGGAGCCGCTCCCGGAGCTGACGCAGCTTGTCGGTGGCCTGGGCCAGCGCGGGGCCGGAACGGTAAATTCCGGCGCTGGCCTCCATGGTCTTCTGCATCTCCGTGCGCAGCGGGGCGACGCGCTCGCGCCCGTCGGTCCTGTGCAAGAGCTCCTGCTCCAACCGGCGCTTCTCATCGACGCCCTGGAGCAGGACCGCGGGGCCTGGGTCCTTCTGGCGCGAGGCGTAGTCGGCGGCGGCTCGGCCGGCGCGCGCGCCGAACACCAGGAGCTCGGGGAGGGAATTGGAGCCCAGGCGGTTGGCGCCGTTGATGCTCACGCAGGCGACCTCGCCGGCGGCGTAGAGGCCCGGCAGGGGCGTCGCGCCGTTCAGGTCGGTGTGGACGCCGCCCATCATGTAATGGACCACCGGCCGAACCGGAATCATCTCCTTGACGGGATCGATGTTCTGGTACTTCAGCGACAGCTCGCGCACGAACGGCAGCTTGGTGTTGATGACCTTCTCGCCGAGGTGGCGCAGATCCAGGTTGACGTACGCCCCGTACGGCCCCTCGAGGGTCCGGCCCTTCTCCTGCTCCTTGACGAAGGCCTGCGACAGACGATCGCGAGGACCGAGCTCCATGCTGCGCAGCACCGGCTTCGGTTCCGGCTTGCCCAGGTTGTAGTCCTGGAGGTAGCGATAGCCGTCCTTGTTGAGCAGGTAGCCGCCCTCGGAGCGCGCGGCCTCGGTGATGAGGATGCCGGTGAAGGGCAGACCGGTGGGGTGGTACTGGACGAACTCCATGTCCTTGAGCGGGGCGCCCGCGCGAAAGGCGAGGGCCATGCCGTCCCCGTTCTTGATGTTGGCGTTGGTGGTGAAGGGGAAGACGCGGCCGCAGCCGCCCGTGCACAGAATGACCGCCTTGGCCGGGATGGCCTCGATCCGGCCCGACATCAGCTCGATGGCGACAGCGCCCTGGACCCGGCCGTCGTCCACCAGGAGCTTGGTGACGAACCACTCGTCGTAGCGAGCGATGCTGGCGTACTTGAGGGTGGTCTGGAACAGCGTGTGCAGCATGTGGAAGCCGGTCTTGTCGGCGGCGTACCAGGTGCGCATCTTCTTCATGCCGCCGAAGGCGCGAACGGCGATCCGGCCGTCGCGCTCGCGGCTCCACGGACAGCCCCAGTGTTCCAGGCGCAGCAGCTCCTCGGGCGCTTCCTTGACGAAGGCCTCCACGGCGTCCTGGTCGGACAGCCAGTCGCCGCCGGAGATGGTGTCGTAGGCGTGCTCGTCAAGGCTGTCGTCGCGACCGATCACGCCTGCGGCGCCGCCCTCCGCCGAGACCGTATGGCTGCGCATCGGGTACACCTTGGAGACCACAGCGATGTCGAGCCGGGGATTGGTCTCGGCAATCGCGATGGCAGCACGCAGGCCCGCTCCGCCACCGCCCACGAGCAAGACGTCATGGGCGCGCGTCACGGTCGGAACCCTCGACCTCGAAGACGAGACCGGCCGGGCACGGGTCAATGCTCGGCGATGAGCTCGTCGACCAAGACGTGGCCGTCGTGGCGGACTATCCTGCTTATGATGCTGCCGTCATGGAACTCGTGACGGATGGTCCGGCAGCCGCAGGCATAGAAGTAGTCATCGACGATCAAGCCATCATCCTCGTCCCTGTCCTGGACGTGTTGCCCGTCTACGATGCGGCCACAGGGGGCTCTCTGGCTCTGGCAGGCGGTGGTCGCGGCGTTCATCGCTAACCCTCCTCTCCGAGCGGGGCCTAGTATCCCACGTCTTTGCGCCAGAAGCATTTGTCGCCACCGACGCTTTCCCCGATGACTCGGCGCCGCGCTACCTCCTCCGTGATCGAGATAGCGTCTACGGCGGCGAGTTTCGACGACGGGTAAAGGGCATGCGCATCGCCGAGGTCTCACGGCACCACGCTCCCCCTGGTAAAACCCCTTCGCCGAGCGCGTGAAGACCTCGGCGATCTGGTCGCCCAGTACGGCAAGTCGGCGCGCGCAATCGCGCTCGACGTCACCGATTCCGCCGCAGCGCGCGCGGCCGTGGCCGCCGCGATCTCTGCCTTCGGTCGCCTCGATGTCGTCGTCAACAACGCCGGCTACGCGAACGTCAATTCCATCGAGGACATGGCAGAGGACGACTTTCGCGCTCAGATGGAGACGAACTTCTTCGGCGTCGTGAACGTCACGCGCGCCGCGCTGCCCGTGTTCCGTGCGCAGCGCGGCGGCCACATCATCCAGATCTCGTCCTTCGGCGGACGCTCAGACCCCGGGCCTGTCGGCTTACCAATCCGCCAAGTGGGCTGTGGGAGGTTCTCCGAGGTCCTGTCGAAAGAGGTCGGGCCGCTCGGCATTCGCGTGACCGTCGTCGAGCCCGGCGGCATGCGCACCGACTGGGCGGGATCGTCGATGCGGACGGACGAGATCCGGAGCGACTTACCATCCGACCATCGGCGCGATGATCCAGCACTCCGCGGTCGTGCCGACGTCGTGCGCGGCGAGGAGCGCGCGCATTGGCGCACGATCCACGAGCCAAAGGAGATCCGAAAGCGGAGGCTGAAGCTCCTGCGCCTTGCAGGGGTCGGCTGGTGCTGGGAGTCGCCTCACGGAGGATCCACGCCGGAAGCCGTCGCAGAGATGCTGGCGACGGATTTTGTCGAGGCGCGCGCGCGACAATCGCCGATGTGAGCGAGCCGAATCACGCGAGCTGAAGCTCCTGCGCCTTGCAGGGGTCGGCCTGGTGCTGGGAGTCGCCATTCGGCGCGGGGCGCGGGTTGACAAGCGCGATCCGGGCCAACGGGACAGGGCCGCGCGTAGTCGCGCACAGCAGCGTCCTGCTCCTCTCGGTGCCCGCGACGCACGCGATCGCGCCGAAGGTGCCGACGCCCCGCTGGTGTCCCGCCTCGCAAGTCTCAGGAACATGGTTCCCGAGTGGCGGAGCATCGTGGATGGGACGAGTGGCCTGCTCTCCGCCAGGTCTCGTCGAAAAGTCCTCCGATCTTGGTGAGCTTGTGGTTCGGTCCGATTCGCTCGCTGCATGCAAGCGGACCTTCTGCAGGACGAGTTTGATTCGGCGGCGGGCTTCCTCGCGGTCCATGTTCAGAGCTTATCCGCTCTTCAAGCCCGCGATCGTAGGCGAGGTGTCTCGCTGTGCGGTTACTGCGGCATTCGGCCGCGCCGCCTTGACGGTCCTCAGCCCCAGCTTACGTTGGCGGGCGCTGGATGACTCCCGGCCCCAAAGACCCCGAGTCTTTTCTCGCGCAACCCGCGCGGGACCGGCAAGGTGCGCAGTCGAACGACTGGAGGCGTGCCATGGCCGACAAGGCAAAACGCGTGGACTACTACTCCATCGAGATCCCCGATCAGCCGGGCGAAGCGTTCCGCATCCTCGCCAAGTTCAAGGAGAGCGGCGTGAACTTCCTCAGCATCACCGGCTTCCCCGCATCGGTTTTGGGCAAGGGCCAGATTTCCCTCATGCCGGAAAACGGCGAGAGCTTCCTCAAGGCGGCCAAGACCGTGGGTGTCGCGGTGGGTGCCGCGAAGAAGGCGTTCCTGGTGCAGGGGAGCGATCGCGTGGGCGCCGCTGCCGAGACGTTCAAGAAGCTCGCCGACGCCAAGATCAACATGCGGGCATACAACGCCGGCTCCTCTCAGGGGAACTTCGGACTGGTGATCTGGGTCGCGGCCGAGGACGTGGACGTAGCGGCCAAGGCTCTCGGCACGTAGCTAAGCTGGGGCCCGCTCACCTGCGTCGCCCTCGGGGCCGCAAGCGTCTCGCGGCGGCGGATGCCCGGCGGGGATGCACGCGGAGAACGGCCACTGCGTGCCCGACGCGCCGGTCGGCTGCGCGAGCGCCGCCTCGGGCTCGTGGCGAGATCGGAAAGAAGTTCTGCGGGAAGAGCGATGCCGACATGCCCTTTGCCGAGCCTGTGCGGTTCTCTTGACTCGCTGCGCGCGCTCGTGCCTGATCCGCCGCCGCCGAAGGGAGGTGAGGCGTTCAGCCGTCGTCTTTCGCTCCAGTCATTCGGATCGCCGGCACGCCCGGCAAATCAAGGGGCTACATTAAGGGGTTACCATGACCACATCGATCGAAGAGACGCACGTCCCGCTCCAAGGCAGCGAGCGGACGGCCCTTCCCGGCGCGCGCTTCCTCGCGCCCGCCGATCCCAACCAGCGCATCGAGATCTCCGTCGTGGTGCGGCCCAGGCAGAAGCCGCACCCCGAGCAGCTCGCGCAGCCGCCGCAGAGGCGCAAGCAGCTCACACGCGAGGAATTCGAGGCCACCTACGGCTCCGACCCGGCCGACCTCGAGCTCGTCGAGACCTTCGCGCACGAGTACGGCCTGACCGTGGTCGAGACGAGCCGCGCGCGGCGCACGGTGGTGCTCGGCGGCACGGTCGCAGCCTTCAGCCAGGCCTTCGGGCTCCAGCTCGCCCACTACGCGCAGGAGGGGCGTACCTACCGCGGACGCACCGGGCCTGTGCTGATCCCGAAGGAACTCGCGGGAGTCGTCGAGGCTGTGCTCGGCCTCGACGACCGCGCGCAGGCGAGGACGCACTTCCGCAGGCGGCAGGGCTTCGAGCCGCACACGAGCCCGGGCACCTTCACGCCGGTGGACGTGGCCCGGCTCTACAACTTCCCCGGCCTCGACGGCAGCGGGGAGTGCATCGGCATCATCGAGCTGGGCGGCGGCTACCGCACCTCAGACCTGCGCACGTACTTCCGCGCGCTCGGCAGGCCCATGCCGCGCATCACCGCGGTGAGCGTGGACGGCGCGCACAACCTGTCCACCGGCAACCCGGACGGGCCGGACGGCGAGGTGATGCTCGACCTCGAGGTGACCGGCGCCGTCGCGCCCAAGGCGCGGCTCGCGGTCTACTTCGCGCCCAACACAGACCGTGGCTTCCTCGACGCGCTCACCACCGCGATCCACGACCCGGTCCGCAGGCCCTCGGCGATCTCGATCAGCTGGGGCGCGCCGGAGGAGGCGTGGACGCGGCAGGCGATGACCGCTTTCGACGACGCGCTCGCCTCGGCGGCTCTGCTTGGCGTCACCGTCTGCTGCTCGTCGGGCGACAGCGGGTCGAGCGACGGGATGACCGATTCGCAGCCGCACGTCGACTTTCCGGCGTCGAGCCCCCACGCGCTCGCCTGCGGCGGGACGCGCCTGGCCGCCTCCGGGACTGCGATTACGCGCGAGGAGGCCTGGAACGAGACGGCCACGGGTGGCGGCGCGACCGGCGGCGGCGTGAGCAACGTGTTCGCGCTCCCCGACTGGCAGCGCGGCGCGAACGTGCCTTCGAGCGGTCGCGGCGTTCCCGACGTCGCGGGCGACGCGGATCCGCAGACCGGCTACCAAGTGCGTGTCGACGGGCTCGACACGGTGATCGGCGGGACCAGCGCCGTCTCGCCGCTCTGGGCGGGGCTCATGGCGCTCATCAACCAGAAGCTCAAGGCGGAGGGGTTGAGCGCGGTCGGGTTCGTGCAGCCTCTCCTGTACAGCGCGCCGATCCAGACGGCGGCGTTCCACGACGTGACCCTCGGGGACAACGGCGCCTACCGCGCTGGACCGGGCTGGGATCCGTGCACCGGCTGGGGCACGCCGGACGGGACAAAGCTCCTCGAGCTGCTCACCTCCACGGAGGGCCGCGCCTGAAGGAGCGCGGGGGCGGGGGCGCACCATCGCGTCCCCGCCCCCGCGCCTCGCGCCGTTGTTCCAGCCCTCTTCCCGGCGGCATCCAAGGACGTCATGAGCGTCCAGGGCCGTTCTAGTCGCGACGTGCTAATTATCGCCCGTGAAGATGTCGAGCAAATTGCTCGTCTTGGTGCCGGTGGCCGTCTGGCGCGCGTTCACCCGCGCCGCGCTCCCCATCCGGCTACGGACCCTGTACCTGACCGGCGGCTTCGTCGGCGCCGCGCTGGTGCTCGCGCAGACCGCGCTGGGGTCGGTCCTGGTCTACCGCCACGGTGTGGGCCTCGCGGCTTCAGCGCGGCTGCAACCAGCCGCGCGCGCGTCACAGAACGCCGGCCAGCAATGACGCGACCTGCGCTTGAAGACCTCCAGCGATGGGCCTCGGGTCCGCGGTCCCTTTCGCCAGTGCGAGCTTCGGCGCGAGCAGGCCTGCGCCGAGCGCCGCTCCGGGCGACGGTTCGATCGCGTTCGACGATGGAGTCGGCGAGGTCAGTGGCACCTGGGTCGCAGGGCGAGCGCCGGTGGTTTCGCCGGGGCTCTTGATCTACATCATGGTGGGCAGCGTGGCGGCGACGATCGAGGCCCTCATCGCGAATGGGGGAGAACTCGTGCAACCAATCGGGGCGGACGCACCGGAGATCACCGCGCGGTTTTCGGGATCCGGCTGGCAACGTCCTAGAGACGCGACGCACGATTGACAGTTGCGAACGTTTGCGAGAGCGTTTTGGCCCACCGGGGCACGGCCAACTTCGGTGAAGCCGAACTGGACCAAGGGACTGAAAATCCCCGTGTCGGTGGTTCGATTCCGCCCCTGGGCACAACATTCGCCCTGAATCACGTTGGTCTTTTCGGATCAGGCGCTTCGACTCGCTTGCTCCCGCGAGCCGTGCCTAGACTATAGACTACTCCATGGAGATCCAGGTCACGCCCACCCTGCTGTCTTCCACGAGAAACGAAGAATGCTCATGTTCCTCTCTGCTCGCGGACGCGGGCAAAGGTCCCCAAGCGCACTCGAGAAAGGTCGCGCGGCCGCGGCCGGCGACGAGGCGAACGAGGCAGCGCGCGTAGACGCGAAACCCGAAGGCGGCGACGATGATCAAGGGGTGCAAGAGCACGTCGCTCGTCGTAATCAAGCCACGCATGATCGCTTCTCCTCTCGTCGCTCCTCGGCATCGAGACCCGCCACCACCCGCAGGGCGGCGAGCGCCTCGGTCCAGTAGCCTTCGCCGCCGGAAGTGAGCAGCTCCTCGGCCCGGGCCGCGGGGACCGCGCCGGCGCGCAGCAGCTCGGCACATAGGCCGGCGGGGGGATTTCCAACCGGTGGCCTCGTCGCCGCGCGGCGACGCGAATCGATCGATCCTTCGATGATCTGGAGCGAGAGCCCGACCTCGGTGGCTCCGCGCACGGCCGGCGGCTTGAGCCGGCCGGCCCGGCGCAATTCGGCCTCGACGTCGCGCAGCGGCACGCCCGCCGCGTGCCACGAGAGGGCCAGCCCCGCGTCCGCCGGCGACAGGAGCAGGCCTCGGCCGCGCAGGCGCGAGAACTCCGCCGCGATCGCCTCGTTGTAGTCGCGCGCCGTCACCCTGTTGACGCCACCCTACCGCGGGGGTCTGACAGAAAAACTTGCAGGCGCCTGCCCGTCCGCGATGGCGGCGTCGTAGCAGCGCTCGCAACCCCTTGTCAATACAGGGAAATGTCTCACCGGCCCATCCCAGGTTGTCCACAGGCCGCCCGCGGTCGGCGGCCCGGAAATGGGGATCTTTTCCCGCCGATCCACAGGGTCTGGCAAAGTCGCCGCGCCGGCCTGTGGAGGAGGTGCGTTGGATCTGTTTGCGGATCTGGACGCGCAGCTCGTCGCGCACGAGTGCAGATACCTGCCTGGGAGAAAGCCGCTCGCGTCATCGTCGCGCGGTTTCGTCTCGACGCCGCGCGTGCCGCCAATCGCAGCAAGTTCGATACGCTCGCCGCGGAGCTGTCCCCGGCGAGGGGGCGCAACAGGCGCACTTCTGCTCGATGTGCATCAACGCCCATCTCACGGGTCTCCACGTCATCCTGCCGTTTCATCTCTTCGCTCGCGGAGCGGAGATGGTGTCCGACACCAAGGCGCAGTTTCAAAAGGACTCCGTGGCCCATGCCCAGCTATACCTCGCAGCGATCTCGAGGGCGGCAAAGGAGGCCGGTGTGCCCTGCGACTGCGTCACCGAGAAGGCCGACCACCCCTATGAAGCGATCATCGCGGCCGCCGAGAAGAGGGGCTGCGATCTCATCTTGATGGCTTCCCACGGGCGGCGAGGCGTCAAGGGCCTCTTGATCGGCAGCGAGACCCACAAAGTGCTGACGCATACCAAGATCCCGGTTCTGGTGTTCCGCTGAAGGGCTGGTGTCCTTGGCCAAAACTCGATCCCGGGAGGACCTTGGGCGCACCGGCGCTCTCGTCGCTTAGCTTTTCTCAGCCGAGCCCACTGGTAGGCAGCCTGAATCGGACGAACAATTTCGAGTCCCGGAACTCGAAGCTCAATCACGGTTCGGCTGCGCAGCATGCTCCCCGCGGCCCGGCGTGAAACGAACGCAACGCCGAGCCCGGCAGCCGCAGCGTGGA
>Ga0137415_10008318_pt1 | contig 10284 bp, 10 predicted proteins | sample CZODoug3_1_1_16f_FD_183082 | JGI IMG/M metagenome (GOLD analysis project Ga0137415, IMG submission 183082) | Vadose zone soil fungal communities from Angelo Coast Range Reserve, California, USA - CZODoug3_1_1_16fungal (Hybrid Assembly) | ecosystem: Environmental > Terrestrial > Soil > Vadose... | reverse complement strand
GGAGCCGTATGCGGGAAAGCCGCACGTACGGTTCTGTGCGGGGGGCGCTCAGCAATGAGCGTCCCTACCGCGATCGCTTCGCTCGCAATGACGACGCTACAACTGAACTGTGGTGATTTTTGAAAATTGAATCCGTTGCAAGGAATTTGTAGATGGGCAAAGCGCAAGCGTGCCCACCATTATCAAAGAGAGGGAAGGTGGGCACGGCGCAAGCGCGCCTTTGCCCTCTACGAGTTCAATCAAACAAACTCGACACCGACTCTTCCGAAGCCGTGCGGCCGATGGCTTCCGCGATCAGCGAGGCGATCGACAGCGTGCGGATATTGGGCGCGTTGCGCACCGCCTCGGTGGGCTGGATCGAGTCGGTGATCACAAGCTCCTTCAGCTTGGAGCCGGTGATGCGCGCGGCGGCGCCGCCGGACAGCACGCCGTGGCTGATATAGGCGGAGACTTCCTTGGCGCCGTTGGCGAGCAGTGCGTCGGCGGCGTTCACCAGCGTGCCGCCGGAATCGACCATGTCGTCGACCAGGATGCAGGTGTAGCCGGCGACGTCGCCGATCACGTTCATGACTTCGGATTCGCCGGCGCGTTCACGCCGCTTGTCGATGATCGCCAGCGGCGCGTTGATGCGCTTGGCAAGGCCGCGCGCGCGCACCACGCCGCCGACGTCGGGCGACACCACCATGATCTTGGCAAGGTCGAAGCGTTCCTTGATGTCGCGCACCATCACCGGCGAGGCGTAGAGATTGTCGGTCGGAATGTCGAAGAAGCCCTGGATCTGACCGGCGTGCAGGTCGAGCGTCATCACGCGATCGACGCCAGCGCGGGTGATGATATTCGCCACCAGCTTGGCGGAAATCGGCGAGCGCGAGCCAACCTTGCGGTCCTGCCGGGCGTAGCCGAAATAGGGAATAACCGCGGTGATGCGCCGCGCGGAAGCCCGGCGCAGCGCGTCGGTGATGATCAAGAGTTCCATCAGATGATCGTTGGCCGGATACGACGTCGACTGGATGATGAACACGTCCGAGCCGCGGACGTTCTCCTGGATTTCGACGAAGATTTCCATGTCGGCGAAACGGCGGACGATGGCCTTGGTGAGCGGCAGATGGAGCCAGTTGGCGATTTCCTGCGCCAGGGCAGGATTGGCGTTGCCGGCGACGAGCTTGATGGAGCCGTTCTTGGCCGACATCGACCCTTCTCCCCGCGCCTTGCTGGATACGATGTTCAGCATATCGGGATACCCACAAAAAAGACGCGTTTCAACGAGCGAGGTGATATCAAGGAGGTGGCTCGGCTGGCAACCCGTCGCATCAGGTTTTCCTGCGCAAAATCACCGGTTTGACGACTATTTGTATCGTTAACGGGTGGTATAGCTCAGCGCGCTGACGCTGAATGCATCCGAAGCGGGTAAAGGCTGTTCAGTGCTCGCAACGGCAGGGCCGTCCTTGCCGGGCGCTGTGGCGGGCGGCGGCGCGTCCGCCGGCGCCGTTGCGCCGACCATTCCGCTGAGGCCGCTCAATCCGGCCTGGGCGATTTTCCGCAACACCAGATCGTCGGCCGCAGCCCAGGGGTCGCGTCCGGCCTTGCCGGCCGGTTCCTCGCCGGCAAGACGCAGCGCGCGCTGCTGGTCGCGGTCATAAACGTCCCACACCCATGCGATGGTGGTGCGGCCGCGGCTGACCTGGGCTGAAAGATAGCTTCGCACGCGATAAGAGGAGGTGCCCTCGCGCGAGACAATCGACAGGTTGCGAAGCTTCGACTCGCTGTCGAGCACGCTCACCATTCGATCGAAGATCTGCGGCGGCGGGCCATCGATCGATTCGAACGCAACCGTAGGCCCGCTGCTGCCGGCCATGGCGAACGCGCCGCCACCGGTACCGGCGCCGCCGTTGGCGCAGCCGCCAAGTCCGCACGCGAATCCCAGCAGCGTCACGGCGAGCGCGGCGCGCGGTACGGTTCGCGCACTCGCGGCGGCCCGGAACAGGGTTGCGATGGTGTCCTTCATCGCGCCGACCGATATAGTTAAAATGTGTTAAGGTCTAGGGCAGGGGAGCCCCAGCGCTTTGAAAAGATTGGGCCGAAAAATCGCCGCCCACATGCCGGCCACAATCTCGCCTCGGAGAGACCTCTACCCGATCTCAGCCTCTACCGATCATGCGGAGGTGGCGGGCTCCCTGGGTGCGATGACGCTCGCTGGCAGCGTACTCATTCGCACCTTGAGATGATCGGCGAGCCGGAGCGCCAGCGACGTGATCATCAGCGTCGGATTGGCATGTCCGCTGGTCGGAAAAACCGATGCGCCGGCGATATAGAGATTTTCGACGTCGTGAACCTGGCAATTGACATCAACCACACCGGTTTTGGGATCGCTGGACATCCGCGTCGCGCCAGTGGCGTGCGCCATATCGACCAGCGGCGCGTCTTGAGGACGATTCTCGACGATCCAGTCAGCCATGACAGGGGCAGGCAGTCCGGCCTTGGGCAGTTCATCGCGCAACAATTGACCAATGCGCAAGATGTTGTGCCGGTCAGCCTCGGAGATTTTCCATGTCGCCTTTGCCCTCGGCATCCCGAGCGGGTCCCTGGATTCCGATAGAACAATCCGGCTTTCGGGATCGGGCACTTGTTCGGTCATGACGTGAATGCTCAGGCAGTCGAGCTTGTGCGGGACACCCTTGCTTTGAAATTCACGAACTACAAAACTCGGATTGACCACCATGAAGAAATTGATAATCAGATTCTGCAGCGAATGTGGCATGAGCTTGCTCTGAAAAACCTTCAGGCCAACGGCTTTGGATAACAGGCCGACGCTGGCTATCAGCGCCCAGATATCGGCGAGCGGATTTTCGCTTTTGAACCTGGCGAGGCGCTTCAGGGCTTCAATCGGATCATCCGGGGAGATTTCCGGAAGCGTGTAGATGGCGGCGTTGAGGAGCTTCTCCTCGGCCTGCAGTTCGGGCGAAAAAGCCAGGCCATGAAGATACAGCCGGAAATGACCGTCCTTGCGCAGGGTATAGAAGCCCAGATAGCCCGCCTTCTTGAGGTCGCCGCGCGTGAAGTGGCCGAGACGCGTTCCCGGGTGGTCCATCAGGAAACGGCCAACGATGTCATGCTTGTTGCCGAGGCCTTCCTTGCGCTTTCGGTTGGAAGCCAGCAACAGGCGCGCATTTTCGATGCCGCCGCTCGCCAGCACGCATAGCCTGGCAGTCACCTTTGACCTGACATTGTTGATGGTGCTCACCTCCAGGTGACTGAAGGCCTTTCCATCCTCGTCGACCTCGATCTGGGTCACCGTCGCATTCACGAGCACGCGGACGTTCCCGGAATCGAGCGCCTTGAAATCGGCTCCGAAGCTTTTCATTTGCGTCAGATCGCGACGAGATCTGGCATACTGCCAGAAGCAGGACCGAAGTTTTGATCTGTCGAGCGGCGGCCTTTCGATCTTGCCGCCGAGCAGCTTCCAGAACTCCTCGTCATAGCAATTGGGGCCGAGGTTGAGCCAATCCGCCGCGCGATCAAAATACGGCTTCAGACTCTCACGGCTGACCGGCCAGCCTGAAAAGGGTACCCAGTCGCGCTTTGCGAAATCCATTTGGTCGAAGGTCGCGGACCTGCCGCCCCAATATTTCGCCGATCCGCCAAACGCCCGCACGCGCATACCGTAGGGTTGGGCCTGCTGGTTGAACGAGCCCATGTTGGGTCCATGAAAGATCCTTCGGAAGTTTATCGCCGCCTCGCCGGCAGGCTCACCCTCGCTCTCGACCTGATTGAGGGCCATGTGCGGCTCATGTTCGTCGACGAGGCCGCTTTCGATCAACAGCACCCGGTAAGGCGAATTCAGAAATTCCCGCGCAATTGTAATTCCGGCTGGCCCGGCACCGATGATGGCGATATCAGCTTCAAATTCGCTACCCGGGTCGAAATCGTCCAAATTATCGATTTGCATGACGTACCAATCAGGTCGGCATCACGATTTCGCATGAGCGAAATCCAAAGCCACAGTGTTGACGCGGATCAATGAGCCCTTGCGGCCTACCACCTGATCCGGCGGCGATCAATTGCTGCATCCGATACCTGTCACTCGGAGCTTAGAGCGCGGCGCCGCTGATGACGCGCAAGCGCATGGGCGATCAGCCTATCCATGAGATCCGTTTGGGACAATCCGCTCGCTTCCCAGAGCTTGGGATACATGCTGATCGAGGTGAATCCTGGCAGCGTGTTTACCTCGTTCACGAATATTTCGTCGCCTTTGACGAAGAAGTCGACTCTGGCCAGGCCTTCACAGCCGAGCAAACGAAACACCTCAACCGCAAGCTCCTGGATACGATGGGCCTGCTGCGGGGGGAGCTCGGCAGGAATACATAGCGCGGCGCCGTCAGCGTCGATGTATTTTGCCTGATACGAATAGAAGCCGTGCTTGCTCGCCGGCACAATCTCGCCGAGTTCGGATGCGCGAATCTGGCCTGCGGATTCTTCCAGGACAGAACATTCAATCTCCCGCGCTCCGTTCAGGCCCAGTTCGACAAGGAGCTTATGGTCGTAGCGGAACGCGAGTTCGCAAGACGCGCCGAATTCCTGTTCGGACCGTGCGCGCGAGACCCCGACCGACGATCCCATATTGGCAGGTTTGACGAATAAATCGGTCGTGCCAAGTGCTGCGACCGCCGCGGCGTAGTCGATCCGGGACAGGGAAGTTGTGGTGATGAAAGGCACCACGGGAAGACCGGCATCACGCATCAGGCGCTTGGCGACATCCTTGTCCATCGCTACGGCAGAACCCGTCACCGCTGAACCCACGAACGGCACGTCCGCCAATTCAAGCGCTCCTTGCACGGTTCCGTCTTCCCCGTTCGGCCCGTGCAAGACCGGGAATACGACGTCGAAGCGCGTTACCGCACCGCCTCCTGCTGCGTCGTCATCACACAACACAAAGCGGCCTCCGCCTGCCGGGACCAGCGCGATTTGCGGTGCCTTGTCAGGGATCGTGAGCGCCGCGGCGCCCGTTCCCGCGCCATTGCCGGCGTCGCAGACAAGCCAGCGACCATCCCTGGATATTCCGATGAGAGAAACCTGATACCGGTCAGGGTTCAGGGCTCGAAGGATGTTGGCGGCCGATGCCCTGGAGACGTCGTGTTCGGCCGAGCGTCCGCCGAACAATAGCCCGACGGCGATCTTGCGATGCTCTTCAACCATCATTCCACCGTGTGCTGCTGGTCCGTAGTGACGGCCGTTGGCCTGGACCCGCGTCGGAGATCAACGTCAGCGCCTACGGGATCATTCCAGCATAAGGTTTGCGAGACAAGCCTGTGTTCGATGATCCTGATCGGCCCAAATTTGGCGTTATTCGCTTTCCAGCGCGATCGCGTGAACATGACGGCCATAGTCCGGCTCGCCCAGGTGCGCCGAGCGGCGGTAGCTGTAGAAGCGCTCGTCGGAATAGGTATCGACGCCGATGTCGTCGATCATCAGCACGCCGGCGTTTTCGAGCCGCATCCGGATGAAGCCGGCCAGATCGAACATCGCGTGGCCCTCGCGCGCCGAGGGAATGAAGAACAAGGTATTTTCCGCATCGGCCTGCACGAAGCGTTCGACGAATTCGCCGCCCACTTCGTAACTGTGCTGGCGGATCAGGGGGCCGATGGCGGCGACGATGCCGCTTGGTTCGGCGCCGAGCTTTTCCATCGCCTCGACGGTGGATTCCAGAATGCCTGACAGCGCACCTTTCCACCCCGCATGCGCGGCCCCAATCACGCGCGCATTCGGATCGACCAACAGGATCGGTCCGCAGTCGGCCGCGGTGACGCCGATGGCGAGACCTTGAACGCGGGTCACGATGGCGTCGGCGCGCGGCCGCGACGCGCCTTGCGACGGTCCGGTGGCCACCACGACATCAGGCGAATGGGCCTGATGCACGCTGAGAAAATGCTCAGGCGTCACGCCCATCTGCGCCGCCATCCGGCGGCGGTTCTCCGCGACATTGGCGGGATGGTCCTGCGAGCCGAGGCCGCCATTGAGGCTGGCGTAGATGCCATCCGACACGCCGCCCTCGCGCGTAAAAAAGGCGTGACGCAGGCCGGGAATGGCCGAGAGCAGTGATGATCCGAGGTTCATGGCAGTTCCGCCCTGACGACGTGCGCCTGCTCCTGATCGCCCAGCCCTGCCAGCGAGGTGAGGCCGGGTTCCGAGACCGCGAGCACCTTGAACATCGACCCCATGCCGCCGCGGCCGCTGTCGGTCAGCCGTTTCAGCGCGCTCGAAATGTCCTCGGAAACCTCATGGCTGGCCTTCGCCATCAGGGTCACCGCGCGGGTTTCGATGCCGATCCATTTCAGGAAATCACCTTGCGGCACCGGGCCATGGACACGCGCGCCGAGATCCTCGGCGGCGCGCGCCAGCGCCTGAAAATCGACATGGGCGGTGACGTCGGCCTGACCGGGATTTTTCAGCGGGTCGGCGAAACTGTGACGGGCGATCGCCTGAAAAGTATCGCCGGCGTCGCTGCGAATGTGACCGTAGTCGATGATCAGCGCCGCGCCGCCCTGGTCGCGCATCCGGGTGGCGATCTTCATGATCTCGGTGTCGGACCGCCATTCGAACACGGCGCCGACCGGCGCGGCACGTACCAGTGGCGGCAGCAGGACTTCGAAGCGCGGCATGGGGTCGGGAGCGAAACCGAAGGCCAGCTTGCCGCCGTCGTCGATCTCGACGGTGCGCTCGTGCCAGCCGGTCTCGCGCTTTACCGCCTGGTGGATCGGCAGTACGTCGAAATATTCGTTGGCGAGAACGACCGCGGGGCCGTTGGGCACCTGGTCGAGGCTGTCGTGCCAGGCGATGATGCGCACGCCCGACAGCGCAGCCTTCTGCTTTTCGCGCAGCACCGGGTTGATCTCGACGAGATGGATGCTGAGCGCCTGATAAAGCGGCGGCAGCACCCGCAGCGCGCGCAGCGCATCCGCCATCATGGTGCCGCGGCCGGGTCCAAGCTCGATCAGCCGCAGCAGGGACGGCGACCCCATCGCCTTCCACACCGACCCCACCCACAATCCGAGCAGTTCACCGAACATCTGGCTCACTTCGGGCGAGGTCGTGAAATCGCCCTCGCGTCCCAGCGGATCGCGCGAAATGTAATAGCCGTGATCGGGATGTGTCAGGCACAGCTCCATGTAACGCCAGACCGGCATCGGCCCGGATGATTTGATCAGCTTCTTGATCTCGGACTGGAGCGGCGAATACTCGGTCACGGCGTCCCTTGGATCGGGTTCGGTACTTGCTTCGGCATTTTTCGGCGCCATGCCACCACAATAATGATCGCGCCTGCAATGATCATCGGCACCGACAGCAGCATGCCCATGGTCAACCCGCCCCACAAAAATCCAAGCTGCGGGTCGGGCTCCCGGAAGAACTCGCCGACGATGCGCGCAAGACCATAGATCGCAATGAAGCTGCCGAGGATCAGGCCCGGCCGCTTCAAGGCGCCGAGGCGGATCATCAACGCCAGGATCGTGAACAGCACGATTCCCTCGAGCGCCGCCTCGTACAGCTGGCTGGGATGGCGCGGCAGCGGCCCGCCATTGGGAAATACCATCGCCCATGGCACGCTTAAGTCCGCCGGCCGGCCCCACAACTCGCTGTTGATGAAATTGGCGAGCCGCCCGAGAAACAGCCCGATCGGTCCGACCGCGGTGGTGATATCGCCGAGCGACAGGATCGGAAGGTCGTGCTTGCGGCAGAACAAGATCACCGCCGCCACGCAGCCCAAAAAGCCGCCATGGAACGACATGCCGCCCTTCCACAGCTCGAAAATCTCGGCCGGATGCTGGACGAAGAAGCCGAGATTGTACAAAAGCACGTAGCCGGTGCGGCCGCCGAGTATGATCCCGAGCGTCACCCACAGGATGAAATCATCCATTTGCACGAGCGTGATCGGCGCCGGGCCGCCCCACAGCTTCTCGTTCTTGATCAACGATCGCGCGTAGAGCCAGCCGAGCACGATGCCGCCGATATAGGCCAGCGCATACCAGCGGATCGCGATCGGTCCGATCGCAATGGCGATCGGATCGAACACCGGAAATGCGATGGTGAGAAAGGGCATCTGGCTCACAGCGCTTTCGTGTAGACGGCGTAGGCTACGCCGAAGATGGGCGGAGCGTCATAGGCTTTGACGAAGCCCATCCTGAGATACATCGGCAAGGCAACCGTCATGATCGGACTGGTGTGGAGCGCGATGATGGCCGATCCGTCGCGTTTCGCCCTTGCGATGCATTCCGTGCTCAAGGCGCGCCCCAGTCCTTTCCCTCGAAAGGCGGGATCGACGACCAGCATGCGGATAACGGGCCAGCGTTGATCGAAGAACGGGGCTTTCCGGCTGTTCGGCCCGAAATACGCAACGGCTCCCGCGAATTGCTTTTGAAACTCGACGATAATGATTTCTCCGCTGGCACTGAGCGCCGAGGTTTTCGAAAGGCCGGCGAGCATTGCCGGCCAGTCCTGGTACTGGTCGTGAAACTGGCCAAAGGCTGAGACGGCAATCCGGTTCAGGTCTTCCGCATCCGAGTTCTCGTAATCCCTGATCCTGATATCCGTCATCGGCACCTGATGGTTTCATGTCGAGAGATTGCGGCGATAGAGCGCCAGCAGCCGTTCCCAGTGCCGCTCGGCGGCGTCGCGATCGTAAACCGGCCGCTTCGGAAATGCGAAGCCGTGATGGGTGCCGGGATAGATCTCGACCTCGGCATGGGCGTCCTTCATCGACGCTCTCACCTTCTCGATGATTTCGACGGGGGCGTAAATATCGGTTTCGGCGCAGCCGAAATAGAGCTCGGCCTTGGTCTTGCTCGCAGCCAGATGCGGACTGTCGGGCTGGTCGGTGGCCAAATGGGTTCCGTAGATCGAGGCCGCAGCCTTGACCCGTCCCGGAAAGTGCGCCGCGGCGTTGATCGCGTATCGTCCGCTCATGCAGTAGCCGACGGCACCGACAATGTCGGCGCGCGCGGCGGACTGGCCGTCGGCGTAAGCGAGCAGGGCGGTCGTATCCTCCATCACCAGGGGAATGTTGATCGAGTTCAAGAAGCCGAACATCCGCTTGCGCTCGGGCGCTTCCGGATCCGCCGGCAACGGCCCAAGCTCCATCACGTCCAGGCGGTAATAGAGGTTCGGCAGCATCACGTAGTAGCCGGAGGTCGCGAGCCGGCGCGCCATGTCGCGCAGTTCCTCGCGGATGCCCGGGGCGTCCATGTAGAACAGGATCACCGGATGCGGGCCATCGCGTTCGGGATGGCTGATGAAGGTGGTGGTGTGGCCGTCCTTGGTCGGAATGTCGATTTGCTGGTCGATCATGGCGTTTCTGTGCGCTCGCGGTTTCTAGGTTTCTTGGCTGGGCGTTGAATACGATTACAAGGAAACCGGTTCATGACAAGGCGACTTGCCGCATGAGGGAACATCGGCCTTGAACCGCGCCTATGGGATCGCCATTGTCTCACTGACCTTCCAGTTCGCAGCCGACCGGAGATTCCCAAGATGACCCAGACCAGCAATCGGTTTTTCGACGAGATCGGGCGCCTGATGAATGACGCCGCGGGCGCCGCCCAGGGCGTCAAGCGCGAGGTCGATACGGTGGTCCGCAATCAGGCCGAAAAAATCCTGCGCGATCTCGACATCGTCAAGCGCGAGGAGTTCGAGGCGGTCAAGGACATGGCGCGGCTGGCGCGCGAGGAAAACGAGGCGCTGAAAGCGCGCATCGCGGCACTGGAAGCCAAGCTCGGCGTTTCGCCCTCGGCGCCGGATGTCGGCGGCCTGAAGACGGATGGGTGAGGTTTCACCCTCCAGGGGAGGGTAAGGAAGACAAGAAAATCCCCGCATTTCCTTGTCATTTCGGGACTTTGGGGCTAGAACCCCGCCACGTCCGCAGCCCCCGCACCCCTGGAGGCTTGCTGCGGCGGCAAACGGGCCGCGATGCGGCCTTTAACTTTTTGGAAAACAAGGACTTAATCCAATGGCGACCGTCAAGGAATTGAAGGCGACCGCACGTCCGGCAGGCGGCAAGGGGGCCGCACGGGCAGAGCGTCGCGCCGGGAGAGTGCCCGGAGTGATCTATGGCAATAACCAGCCCCCCGTGACCATTTCGGTCGACGATACCGAACTGCGCCAGCGCATCACGGCCGGCCGTTTTCTCACCACGATTTACGACATCGATCTGGAGGGCAAGAAACACCGCGTGATTCCGCGCGACTTCCATCTCGATCCGGTGCGCGATTTTCCGATCCATGTGGATTTCATGCGGCTCGG
>Ga0137415_10008317_pt1 | contig 10285 bp, 10 predicted proteins | sample CZODoug3_1_1_16f_FD_183082 | JGI IMG/M metagenome (GOLD analysis project Ga0137415, IMG submission 183082) | Vadose zone soil fungal communities from Angelo Coast Range Reserve, California, USA - CZODoug3_1_1_16fungal (Hybrid Assembly) | ecosystem: Environmental > Terrestrial > Soil > Vadose... | reverse complement strand
CCAGACGAACGACGCTGCAGCGTACGGCAAAACCGTGTGGTTCCGGCACCCGTTGCTGGTGTCAAGCTGTCGGTGGCAACATCGATCCGACCGGATCGACGAGCCATCAAGCCGGCAGCGACGGTGACAAGACGAATTCGTCGCCGGGGAGAGCACGGCATAAGCCGTAAAGCCATTGCGCAGGGAATGTCGGATTGCCTCCGCTGAACCTGTATGCTCGTGTGCGCATTCTTCGCACAATCTTGCACACGAGACCGCGGGTGCAGCGTGCATCCGGCATTCCCTGCTCCCTCGCTTGAGGGAGAGCCTTCGCAAAACTCGGGCGCAGTGCGCGGCGAGATAGCGAAGCTACGTCTGAACGTCTCTCAACGTCATTGCGAGCGAAGCGAAGCAATCCATTGCTACCTCGCTTGCGGAAGGGTGGATTGCCTCGCTTCGCTCGCAATGACGGTTGTGTTGGCTGTTTGAAAATTGAATCGGTATTAGCGGAACATCGTCCGCAGGTTTTGCGCTATTTCGAGCAGCCTCGGATTGTGCTTGACCGTCCGCTTGGCGCGGTTGAGGCCTGACATCGCGCCGGCGGCCAGCCTGCCACGCAGGCTGAGTGGAATAAAACTGTCGAAGATCGGCTCGTCGTCCTTGCAGAACAGCCGCTTGTATTCGTCCGATCCGATGCCGAGATCGAAGGCGCGATAGTTCTGGCCGGCATGGTAATCGATGATGTCGCGCATCAGGATCAGGCCGGGGCTGTATTTGGCGTTGGCGGACATCGTGTAGGTGTTGAACATCATCGAGAAGCGATGACCGTCGGCGACGCCGGCAAAAATCGCGATCACCTCGTCGTCGCATTCCAGCGCATGGATGTCGATCGCGCGGCCGCCGCTTGCAAGCGGCGTCATGCAGGCGCTCCGGATGAACGCCTCGACGCCGGGCTCGGCAAACACGTTGGGAAGCTTCTGTTCGGCCATCCGCAGCGGCTTGACGCGGAAGAACCAGTCGAGCAGGCGGGCGACGTCGGCGTCCGCAGCCGCGAGGTGATAGCGATAGCCTGATAGGGGCTGCAGCTTGCGCTCCTTGCCCTTCAGCCGCCGCCGGAACGAGTTGCTGATCAGGGTCGCGAGCGGCGCCTCGGGCTCCATCGTCAGCAGCGGGCAATCATTGGCGGAGGATTGGTGTGGCAGCAGCGCCATCGGGTTCGGCAACCCCCGCCATTGCAGCGGCTGCTGGTGCAGCGCCAGCACGTCGGTTCTGGATTGCCGGGATAAAGCTGCGACCACGGCTTCCAGATCAGCCCGGGTCGCATTCGCGGCGAAATCCCCATCGTACAACGCCATATTGAAGGTCGCGTGCTTGCCGCCCATGAAACTGGCGTAACGGGCCCCCAGCACATCCCTGGTCGCGAGCGGCAGCAGCAACAGCGGCCGGCTTTCACTGTCGCGGGCAACCACGATGAAAGGATGCAGTCGCTCGCGCTCGCCGACCTGCCGCTGCCATGCCGCGAGAAAGTCGAAGCGCTGATACGGCGTGCACGAATGCCGCGGGCTTTCGAAGCCGCGCCAGATCGGCTCGGCCGCGGCGAGGTCGTGAATGATGTCGACGCCGGCAATGCGGCTCGATTTCGACCACGCAGGGGCTTCGGCCGTTCGGCCTTGGATCGCGGCAGCCGTGGTCATCGCAGAACTCGTTTATGGATAATTATTTACAATTTTCGGCTCCGGCGGACCTTCGCAGGGAAATGTCAACAAAAAGTAATAACAATCCGGCGGCGGTTGGCGGGAACCCGCCGTATCTGGGGGCGGACGTTGGCATCGGATAACAGGTTTTTGCGGCGCGCGCAGATGGAGCTCGCTTATTTCAGCTTCTACGCCCGCCTGAAGCAGCGCCAGGCCGGTGGCGCCGGCGTCATCCTGCGGTTCGAACGGGTGTGGCCATCCCGCTCGGCGCGGTTCCAGCCGCTCAAATCCCGGGAGATCACGCCCAAATTCCTGGAACGGACGATCCGGGCGCTGAAGCGCTGGAAATTCGACATCGTCGGCATCGACGAGGCGTGCCGCAGGGCGGTCACGCTGCCGGTGCCGAGGCGCTTTGCGTGCCTGACCTTCGACGGCGGCTACAAGGATGTGATGACGCAAGCCTATCCGCTGCTGTCACGGCATCGCGTTCCCTTCACCATCTACCTGCCGACCGCTTTCCCGGACGGACTGGGCGAGGCCTGGTGGCTGGCGCTGGAACAGATCATCGCGCGTGAAAATCGCTTGAGCCTGGTGATCGACCGCAAGGAGCACCATTTCACGATCCGGACCGCGTCGGAGAAATACGAGCTCTACGAATTCCTCTCGAGCTGGATGCGCACGCTGACGCCGCCGGATCTGTCGTTCGCGATCAACGATCTCTGCAAGCGCTACTCGGTCGATCTTGCCGCGTTGTCGCGCAGCGTATCGCTGGACTGGGACGATCTGGCAAAGCTCGCGGCCGATCCGCTGGTGACGATCGGCAGCGCGACGGTGAACTATCCGGTGCTGTCGAACCTCAGGGATGCCGACGCGCAACGCGAGATGGCGATGGGCAAGGCGGTCGCGCAAGCTGCATTCCATCGCGACGTCAGCCATTTCGCCTATCCGTTTGGCGACCGCGATGCCTTTCGGCGGCAGCATGTGGTGATGGCGGAGGAGGCGGGCTTTCAAAGCGCGGCATCCGCGATACCTGGAATCGTCGAGGCGCAGGGCCGCACCAATCTGTACGCGCTGCCGCGCATCGCCTGGGACGGACGGCAGCGCTCGCTCCGCATGATGCGCGTCATGCTTTCCGGGGTGATGTTCGCGGCGGTGCAGTCGACAGGCTCTAGACGCGATCGGGCCGCGACATCCAGCTGATGATGGGCATCGCCGGCAGCACCCATCCGATCCCGGCCACGACATAGAAGATGGCCTGCAGCAGGCCGGAACTGGCCAGCCACGGCGTCTGCGCGACCGTCATGCCCAACAGCGACCACACCACCACAAGCACCAAGAGTGCGACGGTTCCGAACAATTTGCGGGTGCGCATGGTCATTTGCGTTTGGTCTCGGCGGGTCTGTGCAATTCGTGAGCGGTACGCGGCTTGCGCGCGGGAAGGGGCGGACTATAAGGGGCGCGCCAATTCAATCAAGCTTGGGTTCGATGACCGCACTTTCCGCACCGACACCGCCAAACCGCGCGATCCGATGGTGGCTGATCGCGGTCGCGGCGCTGATCGTGATCATGGTGCTGGTCGGCGGCGCCACGCGCCTGACCGAGTCCGGATTGTCGATCGTGGAATGGAAGCCGGTCACCGGCGCGTTGCCGCCGCTGACGGAAGCGCAATGGGCCCAGGCGTTCGACGGTTACAAGACCATCCCGCAATATCGCGAGCTCAACGCCGGTATGTCTCTCGCCGAGTTCAAGACCATCTTCTGGTGGGAATGGAGCCATCGCCTGCTTGGGCGCGTGATCGGGATCGCCTATCTGCTGCCGTTCCTGTTCTTCCTGTGGCGCGGCGCGCTCGGCACTGAGCTGAAGCGGCGGCTATGGCTGATCTTCGGTCTCGGCGCGCTGCAGGGCGCGGTCGGCTGGTGGATGGTGGCCTCGGGGCTGTCGGAGCGGATCGAGGTGTCGCAATATCGCCTCGCCACCCATCTGGTGCTGGCCCTGTTGATTTTCGCAGGCCTCGTCTGGACGCTGCGGCGGCTGACCGAGCGGCCGCAAGCGGCAGCGACGTCACGGCTGAAGATCACCAGCGCGGTTCTGCTGGCGCTGACCTTCGTGCAGCTCTATTTCGGCGCGCTGGTCGCGGGCCTGCGCGCGGGCAGGGTCTACAACACCTGGCCCGGGATCGACGGCGCCCTGATTCCCTCGGCGGATCGCCTGCTGTTCGAAACGCCGTGGTGGCGCAATCTGTTCGACAATACGCTGACCGTACAGTTCGAACATCGCATGACCGCCTATGCGCTGTTGGCGCTGGCGCTCCTGCACGCGATCGATGCGGTGCGGTCGCGTGCCGGGCGCGCCGTGATCGGCGGCGCATGGTGGCTGCTGGCGGCCATCACGCTGCAGGCGACGCTTGGTGTCCTCACACTGCTGCATCAGGTGCCGATCGATCTGGCATTGACCCACCAGGCGGTCGCGATCGTGGTGCTGACGCTGTCGATCCTGCAGCTCGAGCGATTGGCTGCGCGACGGACGGAACCGGATCGGCAAAAGCTGGTCTTGCCGGTCGGGCAACCCGGCTGAACAGCAGCTTATCTGGGCTTGAGGTCAAGGTAGTCGAGGCCGATGTCGAGCGCCGGCGCGCTGTGCGTCAGCCAGCCGACCGAAATCAGATTGACGCCGGTTGCCGCGATCGCGGGCGCGGTAGCAATGGTGATGCGGCCGGATGCCTCGGTAATCGCGCGGTCGCCGACCATGACGACGGCCTTTCTCAGCTCGTCGACCGTCATGTTGTCGAGCAGCACGGCATCCACCCGCAGCGCAAGGGCCTGCTCGAGCTGTGACAGGGTGTCGACCTCGACCTCGATCTTGACGAGATGACCGGCACGCGCCTTGGCGCGCTCCACGGCGGGACGGATACCGCCGGCAAGCGCGATGTGGTTGTCCTTGATCAGCACCGCATCGTCGAGGCCGAAGCGATGATTGCCGCCGCCGCCGGCGCGGACCGCGTATTTTTCCAGGCTGCGCAGTCCGGGCGTGGTCTTGCGCGTGCAGACGATGTGCGCCCGCGTGCCGCTGATGGCCGTGACCAGCGAGGCCGTTGCGGTCGCAACCCCGCTCAGATGGCAGAGAAAATTGAGCGCGGTCCGTTCGCCGGTCAGCAAGGCACGCGCCGGCCCGTCGATGGTCGCGATGATATCGCCCGGCGTAACCACGCTGCCATCCCCCCGTTCGGCGCTTAATGTGATCGCGGGCGAGACCATTTGAAAGGCGCTAGCGGAGATGTCGAGCCCGGCGACAACGCCGGGCTGCCGTGCCCGCAGCACCAGTGTGGCGCGCTGATCGGCGGGCACGATCGCATCGGCCGTGATGTCGCCCGCGTGGCCGAGGTCCTCGAGCAGTGCGGTTCGGACCAACGGTTCGTACATCAGCGGCAGCAGAGGATTGAGGGTCACGGCCGGGCGCTCCTGACACTTGGGGCTTCCAGTTCAACAATATCGCGGGCGGCGCTGAGCGCTTCCGACAGGCCGATCGAGGACGGCGCGGCCGCAGCCAGGGTGCCCGGGAAATCGGTCCGGTAATGACCGCCGCGGCTTTCCTCGCGCCGGTAGGCTGCGACCGCGAACATCAATCCGACCAGCGCGGGATCGGAGGCCGCACCCCGGCCGTTGGCGATTGGATACAGGCTCCGCACGGCGCGTCCGATTGTCTCCTGGTCGCGCAGCACGCCGAGGCCCTGCGACAGGATCGGCCGCACGATCGAGGGATCGGATGCGGGCGGAAGCGGCTCGGCTGTCAGCGCTCGCTGGCGACCGACGCTTGCACCGGTGACGCTCTCGGCGACCCAGCGTGCGCAGACGATCGCTTCCATCAGCGAATTGCTGGCGAGCCGGTTGGCGCCATGCAGCCCGGTGCGGCTGACTTCGCCGCACGCCCACAGACCGTTCACCGTGCTGCGGCCTTCGGTGTCAACGGCGATGCCGCCCATGTGGTAGTGCACCGCGGGCCGTACCGGAATCGGATCGTTCGCAGGATCGATGCCGGCCATCCGGCAGAACGCGCTGATCACGGGATAGCGCCGCGCGAAATCTTGTCCGGGATGCCTCCGCGCGTCGAGGAACACGCGATGCCCTTCGGCGCGGCGACGCCACACCGCGCGCGCCACGATGTCGCGGGCCGCAAGCTCGGCGCCCGATACCTCCGCCATGAAGCGCTGTCCGGTGTCGTCGATCAGGATGGCGCCGTCGCCGCGAACGGCCTCGGTGACCAGCGGCATCGGCCGCGACGGTCCATCGAAAGCGGTCGGATGAAACTGGATGAACTCGAGATCGGAGAGCTCTGCACCGGCGTGTGCCGCGAGCGCGAGGCCCTGACCGAAGCAGCCGGCCGGATTGGTGCTGTCGAGAAACAATCCGCCGATTCCGCCGGTCGCGATGACGACGCGGTTGGTCACGAGGTTCAGCGGACCATCCTCGCCCGCCGCCAGCACGCCCTTGACCGCATTGTCTTCGACGATCAATTTGCGCGCCTCGACACCCTCCAGCAACGTGATCGATGGCGTGCGGCGGACCGCCGATATCAGCGCGCGCATGATTTCGCGGCCGGTGCCGTCGCCGGTCGCATGAACGATCCGGTTGCGGCCGTGCGCGGCTTCAAGACCGAGCCGCCAGCCGCCATCAGGCCGCCGGTCGAAGTCGACGCCGAGCCGCACCAGATTCTCAACCGCCGCGGGCGCCGCGTGCACGATCTTGCTCGCAACCGCCTCGTCGCACAGGCCGGCACCGGCGGCGATCGTATCCGCCAGATGCAGGGCAGGGGCGTCGTCGTCGCCCATCGCGGCGGCAAGTCCTCCTTGCGCCCACAGGCTGGAGGCTTCCGCTCCGAGCGGGGATTTGGACAGCAGCACCACGGGCTCCGGCGCCAGATGCAGCGCCGTCATCAATCCCGCCGCGCCGCCACCGATGATCACGGGGCGGCCGGCCAGCGTTGAAATGCCCGTGCTCATAGTGCCAGCATCCTTTCCACGGATCGCCGCGCGCGATCGGCGATCGCAGGGTCGATCGTCACCTGGTGCTGATTGGTCTCCAGCGCCTGGCGGATGTTCTTCAGCGTGATCCGTTTCATGTGCGGGCACAGATTGCAGGGCCGGATGAATTCCACATCGGGGTGAAGCGCTGCGACATTGTCGCTCATCGAGCACTCGGTCAGCAGCACGACCCGGGGCGGCCGCTCTCTTTCGACGAAGCCCTGCATCGCAGCCGTCGAGCCGGCGAAATCGGCTTCCGCCACCACCTCGGGCGGGCATTCCGGATGGGCGAGAACGGTGATGCCGGGGTGATCCTCGCGCAGTTGGCGGACATCGGAGGGCGTGAAGCGCTCGTGCACCTCGCAGTGGCCCTTCCAGGCCGTGATCTTCACTTTTGTTTGCGCAGCGATGTTCTGCGCCAGATACTCGTCCGGCAGCATGATGACGTGCTCGACGCCGAGCGACTCGACGACCGCAAGCGCATTGCCCGATGTGCAGCAGATGTCGGATTCCGCCTTCACGGCGGCCGAGGTGTTGACATAGGTGACGATCGGCACGCCGGGATAGCGCTCGCGCATCAGCCGCACGTCCGCGGCGGTGATGGAGTCCGCGAGCGAGCAGCCGGCCGCAAGATCCGGAATCAGGACGGTCTTCTTCCGGTTCAACAGCTTGGCCGTTTCGGCCATGAAGTGCACGCCGGCCAGCACGATGATGTCGGCGTCGACCTTGGTGGCTTCGCGCGCGAGCAACAGGCTGTCGCCGACGATGTCGGCGACGCCGTGAAAAATCTCCGGCGTCTGGTAGTTGTGCGCCAGCACCACCGCGTTGCGCTTGCGCTTGAGGTCCAGAATGGCGTCGACGTCGTCGGCGAAGGTCGCCCATTCGAACGGCGGGATGACCCGCTTGACCCGGTCATACAGCGGCAAGGTGCGGGCGAGGGCGTCGGGATTGGGATGGGCCATTTATACTCTCCATGAGCATATCATGGCTTATACTTAGCCTGAGCATAATCGGTGTCAAGGGCGCGAAAGCGGAAGCTTGGTGCCGGCAACGGCGCGTTCGGCCAGCACCGCGTGGCGGAACCGGAACAGTTTGGCCGGCCGCCCGACCGTGTCGGAAGCCATTGCGCCAGTCTCTTCAACGAGTTCCTGCTGCTCGATCAGCCGGCGGAAGTTCTGCTTGTGCACCAGCCGGCCTGCAAGCGCTTCAACACTGCGTTGCAGTTGCAGCAGGGTGAATTCGGCCGGCATCAGTTCGAACACCACCGGCCGGTATTTGATCTTGGCCCGCAGCCGCGCAATTCCGGTCGCGAGGATGCGGCGGTGATCGCCGGTCATCGGCCGGCCCGGAACGACCGCGGTCGCGCGCCCCTGGTCGCGGTCGGCTTCCGGAATCAACGAGGCCTCGTACAGCAGCTCATAGCGCTGCAGCACCATCTCTTCATTCCAGGCGCGGCCATCCAGCCCGAAGGTGATGGCGGCGCGCTGCCAGCGTTCACGCTGCAGTGCCGCGGTGGACGCGGATTTCGCCCATGCCTTCAGACGCGGCGTCAGTTTCGCGATCAGGGCAGGCGGGCCGGCGCGATGGTCTTCCCACGGAAAATAGTCGTACCAGCCGGACCAGTGGGCCTCAAAACCCTGGCCAACCTGATCCTCGCGGGTCAGGCCGAGATAGCTGATGGAGATGCTGTGCGGAGCACGCGCATCGCTGGTGCGTCCGCGATCGGCAAAAGTATACAACTGCTCGACATAGCCGAGCGGATGGCCGGTTTGCTTTTCGACCCAGGCCCGCAATCCGGTCTGCAGCGAGCGGTGTGAAAATTCGAACGGACCGCTCGGCAACGCGTTGGCGTTGGCGATGGTCATGATCTTGGGCTCGCCCTCGGTGACGGCAACGAGAACGGCGACCAGATCGGCCGTGATCGTGTCGGCTGTATCAGATGCCCTGGGTTTTTGCGGTGCCCGTGCCACGTTTGTTGGTCCGTCCTGCCGTTCGCGCTCCGCAGGCTAGCAGTAGCCGTAGACACCGCAGGCGTAGGGCAGGCGATTCCAGTAGCTGACATAGCGGCCGCCGTAATAGGGACCCTGGTAGTCGTAATCAAAGGCGCGGCCGTAATAGCCCGGCAGCGCCGAAGAGCCCGGCAGCAGCGGCGTTCCGACCACGGGCGGGATGTAGGGGATAAAGCCGCTCGACGGCGTGAACAGTACTTCCGGCTCGTCCACGACGACGACCCCGCGGCGGTAGACTGGCGGCGCAACGGTGGTCCGATATCTGTAATGCGCGCGGGGCAGCCCTGGCGGCAATTGGTGGGCGGCGCGGTAGGCGGCCCGCTTGGTGGCAACCGGGCCGTCGGCGGCCGAAGCGGTTCCGATCGCGAAAACCGCGATCAGACATGGCATCAGACTTTGCAACAGATTTGGCATCATCCAGCGCAACATCGGCCGCCTCCGAATCATCCGAGTTTATCCAATGCCACTTTATGCCGGAATGACCGTTAATGAGAGGCTCGTGATAGCGGGCAAAATGGCCGAGTGGGACAACGCCTTGGCGAAGCGCGACCGGGCCTGGATGATCGAGATATTGATGGCGACCGAACTGACGGCGGAGCAGGCGGCGGTTACGGCGGATATGACGCTGGGCAGTCCGGAGAAGTATGGCTACTAGCCACGGAGGGCATTTTCTCGTCATTGCCATTCTTCTTCGTCAGGTATGGATTGCTTCGCGGAGCCTGTCATCGGGCGCGCATTCGCGCGACCCGTTGGCTCGCAATGACGGCTAATTACGCGTTCAGCGCCTGCTCCAGATCCGCGATCAGATCTTCCTTGTCCTCGATGCCGATCGACAGCCGCACCACGTCAGGCGCGGCGCCCGACCTCACCTTGGCAGCGTCGTCGAGCTGGCTGTGCGTGGTCGAGGCCGGGTGGATCACCAGCGAACGGGTGTCGCCGACATTGGCCAGATGCGAGAACAGTTTCAGGTTCGACACCAGGCTGATGCCGGCGTCATAGCCGCCCTTGAGGCTGAAGGTGAACACCGCGCCCGCGCCCTTCGGCGCATATTTGCGCTGCAGATTGTTGTATTTGTCGCTGGGCAGGCCGGCGTAGTTCACCGCCGAGACCGCCGGGTGGCTGGAGAGGAATTCCGCCACCGCCTTGGCGTTGTCGCAGTGCTTCTGCATGCGCAGCGGCAGCGTCTCGATGCCGGTCAGGATCATGAAGGCATTGAACGGCGACAGCGCCGGCCCGAGGTCGCGCAGGCCGAGCACGCGGCAGGCGATCGCGAAGGCGAAATTGCCGAAGGTCTCCTGGATCTTGATGCCGTGATATTCCGGCCGCGGCTCGCTCAGCATCGGATATTTGTTGCCCTTCGACCAGTCGAAGGTGCCGGCGTCGACGATGATGCCGCCGATCGAATTGCCGTGGCCGCCCAGAAATTTCGTCAGCGAATGCACGACGATGTCGGCGCCATGATCGATCGGGCGAATCAGATACGGCGTCGCCAGCGTATTGTCGACAATCAAGGGCACGCCGGCCTTGCGGGCGACGGCGGAGATCGCCTCGATGTCGGTGACGCTGCCGCTGGGGTTGGCGATCGA
>Ga0137415_10008316_pt1 | contig 10286 bp, 8 predicted proteins | sample CZODoug3_1_1_16f_FD_183082 | JGI IMG/M metagenome (GOLD analysis project Ga0137415, IMG submission 183082) | Vadose zone soil fungal communities from Angelo Coast Range Reserve, California, USA - CZODoug3_1_1_16fungal (Hybrid Assembly) | ecosystem: Environmental > Terrestrial > Soil > Vadose... | reverse complement strand
TGTAAGTCTGTCATGGCGGCAGTTGAAACGCCGGCATGCGCATCGCGCCTTCGAGCCCGTACATTTTTTCTTCGGGCTTGATATCGAAACGATGGCCCCAAACGACGTTCGCCTTGGCAGTTAGCGGTGCGATCAGCGTGGTAAAAAATTGATTGCTCACTGCTGCCCATTCCATGTTGCCGAGATCCTGCTGATAGTAGGGCTGGGCGACGTGTTGACCCATGCCAAGGAATCCGCTTCCGCCTCCGAACCAGCCCACGTCGATCCCTTTGGCCTTTCCATCAATGCACCAAACGATGCGCGTGAAGTAGGAGTAATCCTTGGCGTGAATCGGTGCCGCTGATCCAAGCGAAATGAAATAACCGGCGTTCGCATACGGCTTCGCGCCGCCGTTGACAAGATCGACATCCAACTCGGCGACAAAGTTGTCTTTTTTTTCGTCGCTCTTCGGAAAGAAAAACTTTTTCCGAATCGTAATGCCATCCGACGCTGGCCTTTCAAACTTAACGCTGCCGTCAGCATCACGGGACGGGGTGAACTCGGGGAGCGCGGGCGCAGCTGGCTGGTCTATGATCGCGCCGATGGGCACCTGCTGCGGCGAATTCAAAACAACGCGCTTGTCGCCTTCGGCGACGTGATTGAGCAGCACCGCTTCGCTGATACCGCCGCCACGATTCGTTAGGTGCAATTCGACGTCGGCATTGCGGTAGAGCGCGATGCATTCGTCCTCGAGCACGTCTTCGATCACGGTGAGGTCCCACCCGACCATCTCCGCAAAGCGCTCGACGTTGTAATCCTTGAAGTTGAAGGCGAGCTTGCCGAGCTTTTTGATGTGGCGGTTGCGCGCACCCATGACCAGGGTCTTGATCCCGCCGTTGAGGATCGCGCCGCAGCACATCGGACACGGCTCGCAGGTGCAGTAGAATACGCAGTCCGGCGGCAACGTGCGCTGCCTGAGCTTTTGGGTGGCGCATTTGATCGCCAGCGTCTCCGAATGCGCGGTGGTGTCGGAGGTCGACACCTTGAGGCTTCGCGTGCGGCAGATGATCTCGCCGCCGCGCACGACGACCGCGCCGAACGGCTGCTCGCCGGCGGCCGCGCCGGCCTTGGCCTCCTCGATGGCGATCGCCATGAACCGTTCGTGATCGCTGGGCATTGCCGCCAAACTCCCATTGACGGCGGTCTATGGCCGCGACTGTGGAAGCGATTGCCGTTGCCGGTACGGCTACGTTCGGCTCAGGGGCGCGCCGAGACGGCCGCGCCGCATTTCGTCGCTTTACCGTATCGGCGGGGCGTATTGAATGCCGCCCTTGGTCCAGAGCCGATTGAGACCGCGGCTGATGCCGAGCTTCGAGCCGGTCCCGACGTTGCGCTCGAACGACTCGCCGTAGTTGCCGACCTGCTTGACGATGCGCACCGCCCAATCCTTGGTGAGGCCGAGCTGCTCGCCGAAATTGCCCTCGACACCCAGAAGGCGCCTGATCTCGGGCTGGTTCGATTTCAACGCCTCGTCGAGGTTCTTGGACGATACGCCGAGCTCCTCGGCGTTGAGCATGGCGAACAGGGTCCACTTGACCACATTGAACCATTGGTCGTCGCCGTGGCGCACCAGCGGCCCCAGCGGTTCCTTGGAGATGATCTCCGGAAGGATGACGTGATCGTTGGCGTTGGCGAGCTTGAGCCTCTCGGCGTAAAGCTGCGAGACGTCGGTGGTGAACACGTCGCAGCGGCCCGACTCGTAGGCCTTGATGGTCTCGTCGGCGGTGCCGAAGGCGATGACTTCGTATTTCATGTTGTTGGCGCGAAAGTAGTCGGCGAGGTTGAGCTCGTTGGTGGTGCCGGTCTGCGCGCACACCGATGCCCCATTGAGCTCGAGCGCCGAATTGACCTTGAGCGCCTTGCGCACGATGAACCCTTGCCCGTCGTAATAGGTGACGCCGGCAAAATTGCCGTAGGCGACGTCGCGCGAGAGCGTCCAGGTCGTATTGCGCGAGAGCAGGTCGACGTCGCCGCTCTTGAGCGGCTCGAACCGGTCCTTCGCGGACAGCGGCGTGAATTTCACCTTGGTCGCATCGTTCAGCACTGCCGCGGCGAGCGCGCGGCAGAAATCGACATCGAAACCGGTCCAGTTGCCCTTGTCGTCGGGATTGGAGAATCCCGGCAGTCCCTGGCTGACCCCGCAGACGAGAGAGCCCCGATCCTTCACTGCCTTGAGCGTCTGGGCGGACGCCGCCGCGACGGAAAAGCCAAGCACGAAGGTCGCACCGAAGAGAAAGATCCCGCGTTTCATGGAACAGCCTTTCATGGGACACATATTGTCATGGCTCGACGGAACTCGCGTGACTGCCGCTGATGGTGTCGGCTCTGGTTGTTTTGAATACCACTAACCTGGAGTGCACTGACGTTCCGGCCGGCGTCATCCGCTGCCCGGCGCGGCGAATACGCCAGTCCCACCCCCTGTGGCCCATCCGCATCTCAGAACGATCACGCACCGCGGTCAAGGGGTTGACGGTTACGCCGCCGGACGCCATGACCCGCGTGTTGCAGCACGCCGCCGCCGCGCGCGCAAGCGCATCGGGGGCCCCGCCCGTTCGTGAGGGGAAAATGCCATGACCAAGTCGACCGAAGGCGACCCCTCGCATCCGCCATCGAAGCCGGCAACCCGCCTGGTGACCGCCGGGCGCGACCCGGCCGCCAACCATGGCTTCGTGAACCCGCCGGTGCAGCATGCCTCGACGGTGCTTTATGCGAGCGCCGAGGATTTCCTTGCCCGCCGCGCGCGCTATGTCTACGGGCGGCGGGGAACGCCCACGTCGGAGGCACTCGAGACCGCGCTGCGCGAGCTCGAAGGCCCGCAATGCGCGGGCGTCGCGCTGCTCCCGTCCGGGCTTGCGGCGATCTCGACCGCGCTGCTTTCGGTGCTGCAGGCGGGCGACCATCTCCTGGTCACGGACAGCGCCTATCAGCCGACGCGCAAGTTCTGCAATGGCGTGCTCACGCGCTACGGCATCACCACCACCTACTACGACCCGATGGTCGGCGCCGGCATCGCCGCGCTGATGCAGCCGAACACGCGTGCGGTGTTCGTGGAGGCGCCGGGCTCGCTGTCCTTCGAGGTGCAGGACGTGCCGGCGATCGCGGCGGCGGCCCATGACGGCGGCGCCGTGGTGCTGATGGACAATACCTGGGCGAGCCCGCTCTATTTCCGCGCCTTCGACAAGGGCGTCGATCTGTCGATCCAGGCCGCCACCAAATATATCGGTGGCCATTCCGACGTCATGCTCGGCACTGTCTCGGCCAACCAGAAGACCTGGCCGCGGCTGAGCGACACGATGCACGCGCTCGGCCTGTGCGTCGGGCCCGATGACATGTTTCTCGGCCTGCGCGGGCTGCGCACGCTCGGCGTAAGACTTGCGCAGCATTACCGGGCGGGGCTCAAAGTGGCGCGCTGGCTCGCGCAACGCCCCGAGATCGCCCGCGTGCTGCATCCCGCGCTCGACACCTGTCCGGGACACGCCATCTGGCAGCGCGACTTCTCCGGAGCAAGTGGTCTCTTCAGCGTGGTGTTCAAGCCGGTCTCCCAGAGCGCGGTCAACACCTTCCTCGACGAGCTCGACCTGTTCGGCATCGGCGCATCGTGGGGCGGCTTCGAGAGCCTCGCCATTCCGTTCGACTGCGCCCCCATTCGCACCGCGACCACCTGGGCGCCGGGCGGCCCGACCGTGCGCATCCATATCGGCCTCGAGGATGTGGACGACCTGCTCGGCGATCTCGAACGCGGCTTTGCCGCGCTCGCGGCGACGCGTTGATGGTGACGTCACGGTGGTTCTACGTCGCCGTGGCGGCGCGGCGCCGGTCACGCAGCTCGAAATAGAGATTGCGCGCATAAACGAACACGCCGAAGCCCTGACCTAAAATGAAAACCGGGTCGCGGGCGTAGAGCGCGTAGGCGAACAGCAGCACGCCGCCGCCGATCGAGAAGAACCAGAAGGCGATCGGCATGACCATCTTGCCGGCCCGCTCGGACGCGAGCCACTGCACCACGAAGCGCATGGTGAACAGCGCCTGCGCCACATAGCCGAGCAGCACCCACCACTGGAACTTGGCGACGAAGACGTCGTGCAGGTAGTTGCCGACCGCCTGCGAAAGATCAATCAGCATGCCGCTTCACCTCCGAGACTACCGGCACGTGGCGCCGGCGGCGGATGAGCCACCAAACGCCCGAGAGATCGAGGATGCCGACCCAGAGCCGGTCCCACATTCCGTAGTTCGACGTGCCGGCGCGCCGCTGCCGATCGACGACGTCGACATAGCCGATGTCGTAGCCCTCGCGCCGCACCAGCGCGGGGAGAAACCGGTGCAATCCGTCGAAATAGGGCAGCGCCAGAAACAGTTCGCGGTGGAAGGCCTTGAGCCCGCAGCCGGTGTCGCGTGTGCCGTCGCGTAACACCGCGCCGCGCACCGCGTTGGCGATGCGCGACTGCAGCTTCCTGAAGCCCGTGGCCTGGCGGCCGACCCGCTGGCCGGCGATGAGGCCGAGGCGCGGACTCCCCGCCAATGCCTTGAGCAGCGCCGGGATGAAGGCCGGATCGTTCTGGCCGTCGCCGTCGAGCGTGACCACCACCGGGGCCCGCGCATGCCGGACACCGCTGCGCACGGCCGCCGACTGTCCGTACGAGGACTGGTGTTTGACCTGCCGCAGCCAGGGACGGCTCGCCATCAGCAGGGTCAATTCCGATTCCGTGCGATCGGTCGAGCCGTCATCGACGTAGATCAGCTCGAAGCTCGGCCCCTTCTCCAGCGCCGCCGCGATCTCGTTCACGAGCGGGGCAATATTGCCCGCTTCGTTCCGAACCGGAACGACAATGGACACCGCCGGGGGCGCCTCGCGCGCAGAGGTCTCGCTCATAACCTGCCCAAAAAGCCAAATGTGCGAGCTTCTTATGGGGCGATCAGCTGCCGGGCAACCCTTTTGATCCGCGCCCAGGACGGCCCCGGGAGGGGCCGAACCTGGCCGTCCGACGCGAGCGAAAAGGCGAGCCCGCGCGCCGCGAACCAGTCGCGCACGACGAGCGCACCCATGGTCCCGACCACGGCGCCGGCGATGACGTCGCTGGGGAAATGCGCGGTGAGCACGATCCGGCTGATCGCGATCAGCACGGCATAGGTCCACATGATCGGCCGCGTCCGCGGCCACAGCGCACCAACGGCAGTCGCGATCGCAAAGGCGTCGGTGGCATGGCCGGACGGGAAGCTCGCATATTCGACGCTCCAGCCCAGCGGCCGATAGCTGAAGGGGGCGGCGCTGCCCTCGACCAGCGGTCGCGCCCGGCCGATCAGGCGCTTCGCGATGGTGAAGACCAGGCCCGGCAGGGCGACCGCCGCGAACAGGAATCCGAGCCGCACGGCGAGCGCCGCCAGCACGCAGCGGGACATCCGGGCCAGCGCCGGCGAGTCGACGACCGCGATGGCCGCAAGCAACAGCCCGATCGGCACCAGCAGGCGGACGGACTTGCCGAAGTCGGTGAGCCAATCGAAGAACGTGACGAGCGGCTGCGGCAAGCGCCTTGCGACGTCGACGGCCCAGGCATCGACCCAGACCATTGTCGCGACCACGGCGACAAGCGCCACGACTGCGCCGATGGCGATACGACGCGGCGCGCGCCATGCCGGGGGCGCGGCGGCGCGCGGCTTGCGCTTGAACAGCGCGAAGCTCTGCAACGCGTTGGCGCAGATCCATTGCAGTCGCATGCCGTTGATCCGCGTGCGCGCGGGGCCGCCGCTCACCCTCATGAGGGGCCGCCCGAGCGATAGACCGCGATCGTGATCGCCTGCCCGGTGCTGACGTTGATCGCCTCGACACGCGGGCCGCCGGTATAGCGCAGCCCGATGGACTCGGCATGCTGGGCGAAGCTCTTCTCCTGGCGCGCCTCGATGAAAGCAAACCGGCATTCGCCCCCGCGCAGGAATTCAGCAGCGCCGGCGGTATCGGTGAGGCGGGTTTGCGTACCCGCGAGAAAGACGAGGCTCGGCTCCTCGTATCCGACCGCGGCCGCCACCGGCTGCGCGCAGCCGCTGCCGCGCAGGATGCGGGCCAGCTGCGGACTAGGGAACAGTTGGCTGAGCGAGGGCAGGATCAAGGCGAAGATCGCGATCGCGGTGAGGATCGCGGCCGCGATCCCCCGCAGCAACGAATGTTCGGCACCATCGACCTCGTAGAGGCGCCACGCCAAAAAGCCCATGACCGCAGCGGCGCCGATCAACGGCCAGACCAGCAGCCCGAACTGCCGCCCGATCACGGCAAGCGCCACGATCCCCGCCAGGCCCGCGACCATCGGCACCACGAACCACCAGATCGCGCCCCACACCAGGACGGGCCTGCGCGACAGCAGGCCTTTGTCGACCACGCCGGCGATCAGGATGGCGATCGCAGGATAGAGCGGCAGCACGTAGTGCGGCAGCTTGGTTATCACCAGCTCGAGCACGAGCCACGACGGCACGAGCCAGGCCAGCAGGAACTTGGTCGCGGGCTCGCGCCGGTGCTGCCAGACCGCCGGCGTCGCCAGCGCGGCGAGCGTCGCCCCCGGCCAGAACGTGAACCAGAACAGCGCGAAATAGTAACCGGGAGGCGCGCCGTGGGATTCCTGACCGGCAAACAATTTGCTGGCGAGATCCTGCCCGACCGAGTCGGCAAAGAAGGCCTCGCCGCTGCGCGCGATGATGGCGAGAAACCAGGGCAGCACCAGGACCGCGAACCATATGACGCCGGGGAGCGGCTTGAGCGTCAACAGCCAGCGCCAGGCACGATCGACCGCAACGAGCGTTATGATGGCAAGGGTGACGACCATCACGATCAGCGGCCCCTTGAGCAGCACCCCGACCGCAAGGCCAGTCCAGAACACCGCGGCGCTGAGCCATGCACGTTCGGGTGTTGGCGTGCCGTTCATTTCGCCTTCGGCCGCCGACAAATAAGCCCGCCCCAGCGCGCCCATGGCCGCAACGGTCGCCATCAGCAGCATGGCGTCGGTCTTGGCGATCAGCCGCTCGAAGCCGAGCAGCACGCAACTCGCCATCATCAAGCCAGCGAGCACGGCCGCGCGCCGCGAGACCAAAGCGAGCGCCGCCCAATAGGTCAGCAGGACGGCCCCGACGGCTCCAATGAGGGAAGGTATCCGGTAAAGCCAAATGGTGTTCGGCGCGGCTTGAAAGCCGAGCGCTTGCGCGCTCTTCACCACCGCGGCTTGCAGCCAGTAGATGCCGACCGGCTTCTTGTAGCGCACCTCGTCCTGGAAGCGGATGTCGATATAGTCGCCGCTCTCGACCATCTGCTTGGTGGCCTGCGCGAAGCGCGCCTCGTCGCGATCGATCGGAGGCGTGCTGAAGAAGCCGGGCAGGAAACCCACCAGCGAGACCAGGAGCAGCACCGCGACGGCGCGCCGATGGGAGCCGACGGCGAAATCGACGATCGCAAGGAGGCTGCGCGTGCGCCTCGCCTGCTGCCCTTCATTTCCGGCCGCTACCGCCATATCCCCTGCCCTGTCTGCGGCATATTCCCGAACAGCTTCCAAGACCACTGCGACGCGTCAAACGTCGGCACGCGTCCTCGACGCGCCCAGAACGTGGTGAGCGTCACGCGAAAATCGCGTCGTCGAACGTATCAGTTCTTGTACGAGGGATCGCGGCGATCGAGCATGCGCTTGAGCGCCGGCCACTCGAGCGACCCGTGCGGACGCTTCCTGCCCTTGGCATCGGGCGACGGCGCGACCATGAGCTGCGCATTGGAGCGCGCGATGACGTCTTGCGGCGGCATCGATATCTCCGCATTGCAGGACATCGCCAGCAATTGCGTCTGGCACGCCCGCTCCAGCCGATAGATGTTGTTGAAGGCCTGACCGACGGTCTGGCCGACCGCGAGCAGGCCGTGATTGCGCAGGATCATCACTTCGCTGTCGCCGAGATTGCCGGCAAGCCGGGCCTGCTCGTCGAGGTCGACAACCACGCCCTCGAAATCATGATAGGCGACCCGCGACCAGCGCATCGCCGTCTGCGTCAGCGGCAGCAGGCCGCATTTCAGCGTCGACACCGCCATACCGGCATTGGTGTGGGTGTGCAGCACGCAAGCGACATCGGGCCGGGCTGCATGGATCGCGCTGTGGATCACGTAGCCAGGGAGGTTGATCGTATAGTCAGGGTTGGCATTGGCGACGATGTCGCCCTTGAGGTCGATCTTGATCAGCGATGAGGCGGTAATTTCCTCGTACATCATGCCGAACGGATTGATCAGAAAATGCTCGTGCTCGCCCGGCACTCGCGCCGAGATGTGGTTGAGATGGAGGTCGCACATGCCGTACAGATCGACCAGGCGATAGCAGGCGGCGAGGTCCACGCGGGTTTCCCACTCCAATGGATCGATGTGGGCCGGGCCGGCGGGCTGAGCTGCGGCCGGATTGATTTTGGGAACCGTGTTCATCGCTTGTCCTCGAATGCTTGTTCTCGTCTATTGAACGCGACTCTACCATCGGCGACGAGCCCACGCCATCGCGCGGGACGGACCCTGCGTCGCGCCGCAACGCGTTCGGAATCGACCCACCTCGCGGTGGCGCAAAGGCGCGGAGCTACTGCAACCGCACCATCACGCTGTCGGAGGCGCCGCGGCCGTCCATCACGGTGAGCCGGACGAAGCCCGGACCATCGGGCTCGAAGAACAGCGTGCTGCGCCGTCCGGAAGGGGCCGGCAGCGGTTGCCCGTTGACCAGCACGGTCAACGGCCCGGCGCCGCCCGTTACCTTGAGCGCGATCGGGTCGGGTCTGCCTGCGGCATCGTTCGCGAGTTCGAGCCTCGCGCCGTTCGGCGGGAACATGATGCGCAGCGGCGGCTCGGCGCCTTCGCCCGCCAGCACGCCCGGGCGGAAATGCTGCAGCGGCGGCGGAAGCTTGCCGCTCGCCGCGACCAGCGCGCCCTTCGGCGCCGCCGGCAATGGCGCCGGCAGCCTGCCCGTGCGGGCGAAAGCATCGAACAGGATCGGCGCCGCCGCGCCGCGGCCAATGAGCCCCGGCACCGGCGCGCCATCGGCGCGGCCCACCCAGATGCCGATGGTCCGCTTGCCGTCGAAGCCCACGGACCAGGCATCGCGGTAGCCGTAGGACGTGCCAGTCTTGAAGGCGATACGGCCGCCCGCGGCGTTCTCCGGCGGCGGCGTCCCGAGCAGAACGTTGCCGACGTACCAGGCCGCGACCGGATCGAGCAGCCGGCGTGGCACTGGCGCCTCGGCGCCCTCGACGACGCGCTCGCTCAGCGGCACGGTCGTGCCCTGTCGGGCAAGGCCGACATAAAGCGCAACAAGATCGGTCAGCTTCACCCCGACGCCACCCAGGCCCATGGCGAGACCCGGCACCTCGTCCTGGGGCAGCACGAGTGATCCTCCGGCCTGCTCGAGCCGCGCCGTGAAGCGGCTCGCGCCGACCTTGTCGAGCACGGCGACCGCCGGCACGTTCAACGACAGCTGCAAGGCGCGGCGCACCGTCACCGTGCCTTGAAAGGTGAGATCGAAATTCTCCGGCGCATAGCCGCCGAAGCGGATCGGACGATCCTCGATCAACGTATCGGGGTGGATGAGGCCATCCTCGAAACCGAGGCCGTAGATGAAAGGTTTGAGTGTCGAGCCGGGCGAACGCAGCGCTTGGGTCATATCGACCTGGCCGGCGCGGCGGGCGTCGAAATAGTCGGCCGAGGCGACGCGCGCGAGCACCTCGCCGGTCGCATTGTCCACCACGAGGATGGCAATCGATATATCGGGCCCGAGCACGCGGGCGCGTTCGCGCGCAAGCTCCTCGAGGTTCGCCTGCAGGGTCGCGTCGATGGTGAGGCGGTGGAGGCTGCGGTCTGGCGTGGCTGCGACCGCGGCATCGGCCGCGTGCGGCGCGAACATCGGCATCGCCTTGCGACCGTCGGGCACCGGCTCTTGCCGTGCCCGCGCCACCTCGTCAGCGGGCACCACGCCCGCGGCAAGAACCCGTTCGAGCACGCGCCCGCGCGCACTTTGCGCCGCGGCCCGTGAACGATCGGGCCGGCGCTGCTCGGGCGATTGCGGCAAAGCGACCAGCAGGGCTGCCTCGCCCAAGGTCAGCCGCCGCGGCTCCTTGCCGAAATAAGCCAGCGAGGCGGCGCGCACGCCTTCGAGATTGCCGCCATAGGGCGCAAGGCTCAAATAGAGCGAGACGATTTCGTCCTTCGAGAGCGCGCGCTCGATCTCGATGGCGCGCACCATCTGTCGCAGCTTTGCGGT
>Ga0137415_10008315_pt1 | contig 10286 bp, 7 predicted proteins | sample CZODoug3_1_1_16f_FD_183082 | JGI IMG/M metagenome (GOLD analysis project Ga0137415, IMG submission 183082) | Vadose zone soil fungal communities from Angelo Coast Range Reserve, California, USA - CZODoug3_1_1_16fungal (Hybrid Assembly) | ecosystem: Environmental > Terrestrial > Soil > Vadose... | reverse complement strand
AGCAGATTTTCCTGTCGATCGTGGGCCAGAGCGGCGCGGAACGGACGCAGATCGAGGAGCTTTCGTGGCTGACGTAGCGCAGCCGGTTGGCATCCTGAAGCAAATCGGGCTGATCGCCGGCTTGCGCTGGCGGATGCTGCACAATAACCTCCGGCGAAAGCAAAGCCGCCTCGATCTCCTTGGGCTGATCATTGTCGGTTTGCTGGCTGGCGCGTTCGTAACTGTATTGTGCTTTGCCTTGTTTGAGGGCGCGCGCAATTTTGTATCCAGCGGCAGGCCCACATGGCTGAGCTTGTTTTTCTGGGCCATTTTTTTGTGGTGGCAGCTCTTTCCCATCATCGTGGCAGGCTTCGGAGCTTCGTTCGAGTTCCGCGGGCTGTTGCGCTTCCCTCTAAGTTTTGGCGCGTTCTACATACTAGGCCTGGCCTATGGATTGGCGGATTTCACCGGCTTGGCAGCTGTTTGCTGGACAATATCCATCATCCTGGGCGCGGCTGCGGCGGACCTCGCGTTGCTGCCGGCCATGCTGCTGGTGGCCGTACTGTTCATCTTGCTCAACGTGGCGCTGGAACGCCTGCTGGGGTCCTGGATGGAACGCTTGCTGGCGCGGCGCCGCACGCGCGAACTCTTTTTCGCGGGCTTTATCCTTCTTATGGTGTCGCTCCAGTTGCTGGGTCCGCTGTTGAATCGTTACGGGAATTCCGCCGAGCCCTGGCTTGTCCGTGCCCTCCCTTATTTTGCATACTTTCCGGCATCGCTGGCCGGCAAGAGCGTGGGAGCAGCGTCGGCCGGAAATTACGGCGCGTTCGCCATTGCGGTCGCAGGAATTGCGTGCTACGCAGTGTTTTTTGGCGGCCTGCTGTGGCTGCGCTTTGCGGCGCAGTATCGCGGGGAGGAGCTGAGCGAAACTCCGGCGACACAGAAGGCGATTCGCAACAAGGTGAAGGAGGAATCGGGTGCAGACGCGCTCGGCTTGCTATCGCCGCAAGTTGCCGCCGTCATTCGCAAGGAAATTCGCTATTTGCTGCGCAACGGTTTTGCCGCCTTATTGCTATTCTTGCCGCCCATCCTGGTCTTTGCGCTCATCACCCAGGTCACGCTGTTCCGCTTTTCCGGAGCGAAAAGCGGCATCTCTCCGGAATTGTTCTTTCCCGGCTTAGTGGCCTACATCATTTTGATTTTGATGGCTCCCGCGTATAACAGCTTCGCTTATGAGAATGCCGGCGTGCAGACGTACTTCACAGCGCCGCTGCAATTTCGCGACGTGTTTCTTGGTAAAAATTTTGTGCAGGTTGCGCTGGTCGCGACGGAGCTCACGCTGTGCATTGCCGCGTTTTGCTACCGCGTGGGGCGGCCATCGGCGCCGATCTTCACCGCAACGCTCGCGGCCATTATTTTCACGTTGGTCGGGCAATTGTCGATCGCCAACTGGTCGTCGCTGAGCTTCCCGCGCAGGCTGGCATTCGGTCAAGTTCATGGACAGCGGCAATCGGGTATGGCGGTGCTCGTGGCGTTCGGTGCGCAGATTTTGCTTTTCGGGATAAGCTCCGTGGTCTTGGGGCTGGGGCGATGGACCGGCGACCGCTGGCTGCCCGCTAAGGCGTTTGCGCTTCTCGCGGCCGCGGCGGTCGCGGGATATGTAGCATCGCTCGATGCGCTGACCTCCTACGCTGAGAAAAAGAAAGAGAAGCTGATCGAGGCACTCTGCAGGTAGTGGCGCGGTGTAGCGGAGAAAAGAAGTGTTTTGTGAATTGTCGAGCGTTGCCGATTTTTCTTGCCGTCCTCACTACAGCCCATCGCTGTGCTGGCAAAAAAGTGGTGTCGGCCTTCTGACCTATCTAGTTTTCCGCAGCTCTTCGGCGTAGCGTGCGGCAATCGCCGGCCAAGAGAAGTATTTGTCCTGCGCATGCCGGCTCCTCTCTGCTAATTGCGCGCGGTAATCCGCATTTGTCAGCACCCGCAGCAGTGCTTCGCTGAATTCCCCAGGCTTATCCGCGGACACCAGCACCACGCCCGCCTCTTTGATCGGGCCCGAGGTTTCAGTTCCGCGTTCCGCAATCACCGGCAGACCGCATGCAATGCCGGCGACGGCGCTGCCTCGGCGCGTGGAAATCGCGCCGCGCACGAAGAGCATCGCATCCGCAGAAGCAAGTTCTCTGACAGCTTCCTCGGGTGGCAGCACGCCTTTGACCTGAACGTCCACGGGAGTATCGCGCAACTTTTCACGCAGCATCGATTCGCAATCGTCGGCATGGCGGCCGAACGCGCGCAACTCGAGTCTTCCAATTCTTGCCGAGGCAAAACGAATGGCGTCTGCGATCCGCGCAGATTCGCGGCGCCCCGCTTCGCCGCCCGTGATTCCGAATACCGCGACCCTCAACACTCGTTGCGCACTCTTGGAAGTCTTCGTCTGAATGATCGTGTTGACCGGCAAGTTTGCGCCCACCGGAATGAACGCCGCATTGCGTGGCGGGGCGCCGAGCCACGAAATCGCACTCAGAGGAACCGTGAAGATGCCCAGGTCCGCGCGGCGCAGTGACCGGCGCATGACCTGCAGTTGCACGGCACGCCGCAGTTTATCGAAAATGCGTCTGCCAGAATACGGCCCGGTATCGTGGTACACCACAGTGACGCGTGCGTCCGCGCGCCGCAACACATTCAGAACGGACAGAAACCGCAGAGGGAAGCCGTGCGCGGACCAAGCCAGCGCAGTGTACTGCACGCAAACCCACCGGCCGCGCCAATCCGCTGCTTTTTGCCGCAGTTCGCGCAGCGCAGCAGGCCAGCCACGCTCTTTCCAGGGAAGCCTTGCCACCGCGAGCTCGAAACCGTGCGCGCCCAGCGCAGCGCCGAGATAGCGACAATATTCTTCCACTGCATCGGTCGGCTCATCCCGCCGACCCAGCAAAGCAATAATCCCCTGCTTATCCATTCCTATCGCTCGCCCTCAGCAACCATCGCTAGCCGCACGCAAACCGCTGGTGTACACTTATTGGGACGTTGCGCTTGAATCGGGAGCATCTAGTTGTCGCAGAGAGAGTTGTGAAGACTTGCTGTGAAACAGCTCACGGACCCTCGAATGCTCCCGGTAAAAATCCATCTCCGAGTAAGGCACACCGCAGCGTGCCCCCAAGGAGGAGTCCCATATTGCTCGGGGCATGTCGAGAAGAGAAAGGAAGTACACGTGGCCGCCGATTTTCTGGGTCTCCCAGATCGCCTCGCGAAGTCGGGCGACAGAATCGAAGCCGTGCAACACTGCTTCCGTGGGAAACGAAATAAATCGCCCATCCGCAGACCATCCATAGCCGTACAACGTTGATATTTCGTCCCAATCCCCAACCAGCAAATCCCGCGCCCCGATTACACCTGCCAGCCGCTGCGCTTCGCTCATTTCGGAAGTTTTCGAGTAATGGCTGCGCGTCAACCATACAAGGTTCATTGCCAGGCCGCACAACAGCAGCGCCGGCAGCACCTTCGGGAGCGGCGAGCGGGCTCGACGATCCAAGTCGGGCACCATCCTTGAACTGGCGACCAGAAAAGCAAGGCAAGCTAGCGGCTGCAGCCATAGCTTGTCGTATTGCGGATCCCACACCAGCGCCGGAATTAGAGTGAAGGCGAAGCCCACCGCCGCAGCAACTGTGGCGGCGCGAACTGGCGCCGCGAGTGAACCCCACTCCGCAATCAACCTTCTCAAGGCCGCAAACAAGAATGCAAATGTGCTCACCAGTGCGAGCAGAAAGGAAACCAAGGAGAACTTGGGCCCGATCAACAGCCTGCGAATGCCGGCAAAATATGATAGAACCGGAAAAATGTTTCGCACCAGTCCAACCGGCATATTCCATAATTTTCCCATGGTCAGGCTCAAGTACACTCGAGCGTCCCCGTGGGCGAAAAAGCGACCAATCAATTCGTCGGGGCTTTTCATTCCTTGATGCCAATAGGCCCACCCAAACAGAACGGCGCAGGCAACAACTCCAGTCAAAATAAATTCGCCGAACTCGAGTAGACGCGCGCGCGAAAAGAATGCTCCGCCATCCCGGAAATATCCTCCTTGCCATATCAAGGCAATAGCCGCAGGAGCGAGAAAGAACATGGACTGGTAGGTGGCCATTGCCAGGGAAAAACAGAGCGCCGACAGAATGACCGATAAGTGTGACCTGCGTTTCACCAAGATGCTTGCGAACACATGCCCAGCAAACTCCAGAAGAGGCCGACCACGGGCTCCGCTGAGTTTGTCGCGTGCAAAAGGAATGCCTTGGAGAATCCATATCCAAGCACCAGGCCGAGCGCCAGCCCGAAGGAAGAAAAGAGGGACAAGCTGAGATAGAAGAGCATCGCCAGGCATGCTGCCGCTGCCACGCAATTCATGGTTTGGGCGAGCGCATAAAACTCCGCCGGATTGCTGGCTCCAAGACCTAGGTGCGATAGGAAGCGAGTCCACACCAACACGTTGACTGGGTACAGCAGGTGATTATTCTCATGAAAAAATATCCGGCCGCGGCGGAATACCTCCAGGCAGCGGACTGCTCCATCCACTGCGCCAATGTCGCTGGAACGAAGGGCAAGAAAAAAGCATGCAAACATGACGAAGACGAGCGCGGCGGCCAACAGTGGTCTGGCTGTGGTCAAACGCTCTGCCCTGATCAACTCATTTCTCCACAAGAAAGCTGCCAATGACCAATGCATCCATCCCGGAACTGAAAAATGTGCGCACGGCATCTGTCGGCGTATGTACGATAGCCTCGCCGCGCAGATTGAATGAAGTGTTCATGACAACCGGAACGCCTGTGCGCTTTTCGAACTCATCCAGCAAATGCCAGTACAGCGGATTTATCTCTTTCTCCACGGTTTGCGGCCGCGCGCTGCCGTCGACGTGCGTCACCGCAGGAATCACGCCGCGCTTTTCCGGCCGCACCTGCGCGGTCAGAATCATGAACGGCGAATCCGTTGCGCTCTCAAGATACTCCGCCGCCGCTTCCTTCTTCAGCGATGGCGCAAAGGGCCGCCACCATTCGCGAAACTTCACCGCTTTGTTGACCCTGGCGTTCATTCCCGGATCGCGCGAGTCGGCAAGAATCGAGCGGCTTCCCAGCGCGCGCGGGCCAAATTCCATGCGTCCCTGGAACCAGCCCAGAATCTTACCTTGCGAAAGGAGCTCCGCTGCGGTTGCCGCCGGATCGTCCAGGTGCGTATACGGCAACTTATAGGTACGCAGCGCATTTTCGACGGCGGAATCCTCGAACGCAGGGCCAAGATATGCATGGCGCATGACTTTGTTCGGCAGGCGCCCGCCATTTTCCAGATAAGGCGCCAGGGCCGCACCAAGCGCGACGCCGTCGTCCGACGCTGCAGGCTGCACGAAGATTTTGCCAACCAGTCCCGACGCGACGATCTTGCCGTTGGCTTTCGAATTCAGCGCCACTCCGCCCGCCATGCAAAGGTTCCGGCAGCGCGTTTTCTCCACCGCCATGCGCACTACGTTCATCATCGCCAGCTCGCAGGCATCCTGCACCGCATACGCGATGTTTTTGTGACGGTCGTCGATCTCGCTCTCCGGCAAGCGTTGCGGACCGAGCGCCGAAATTATGTCAGAGAATTCTCCGCGCCCGTTTCCGAAGATGCGCTTCGCGTGCACCCGGTAAGGCGAAGCGTCGGTGTCGATGAAAGCGTCAAGTTTGATCTTCGCCCGACCGTACGGCGCGAGACCCATCACTTTCCACTCGTCGCTGTTCGGCTGAAACCCCAGATAGCCAGTGAACTGGCTGTAAAATAGTCCCAGGGAATCGGGAAAGGGCATGGTAAAAACGTGCTCCAGTTTGCCAGCCTTTCCATGCCAGATCGATGTCGCTTCCCAGGCCCCGCGCCCGTCCATCACGACGACCGCGGCCTCATCAAACCCCGAGTACGCGTAAGCGCTGATCGCATGCGCCAGATGATGTTCTACAAATCGCATGCGCGCTTTTCCATCTCCGAACCATTGCCGAAATGGTTTGACGCCGCCCTGTTGGTGCCTCATGCTCAGAAAATAGACGCTGGTGGTGAGAACGTTCTGGTAAGTAAGTGGCAAGCCGCCGCTGGCAAGGCATTTCAGGTCATGCCGAAAGCCCGGACCTGCCGTGGTCCAGCCAAAACACACTTCGTCCAGTTCATCGGCGCGAATCCTGGTAAAGTCCAGGCAAGCTTGAATAGCCAGTCGTGGAAAACCCGCATCGTGCTTTATCCGGCTGATGCGCTCTTCGGCGACCGCAAAGAGCAGCTCGCCATTGCGCACAATGCATGCGGAAGAATCATGCTTCCTGTTGTAGTTGAGGCCGAGTGTAATCATTCGGAAGTTCGGTTCATCTCGAGCCGGTTCCTCACGCACGCATATTTGCGTTTACACCTCTAAAGATCGCCTGGGGGTGCGGATTTCTCCTGACGCTCGACGTGACTCGGCACCGGAAACGGCAGAAATCTTTGCCGCAAATCTTTGTAGAACTCCGAGCGCGAGACGCGATGCCTCCATCGATAGTAGCTGGCTGCGGGCATGACACAGGCAGGGAGCAGTCTCGCGCAACTGAAAACGTGCTGAGCAAACGAGGCGTCGCCGTGTAGGACGCGCAATATGTTCAGTTCTGCGCGCACCGTCTCCCAGGGGAAACCACCGTCTACAATCAAGCGGAGAATGTCTGTCTCCGCTTGTACACACTCAACAATGGTCTTCGTAATGTCGCCGCGCACCTGAAGCTCCCGGAGTTTTTCGTCGAGTGCTTGCGCCAGCCGCGCCAGCACTTGCTGTTTCCTGCGGACGTTCTCCTCGCTTCCATTGCTAATCTGAAACAAATTCCCCTCGTGCAGACGATAAAAACTGTACGGCTCCCGCAAGACCACCACGTCAGCAAAAAATCCAGCGAGCGTGAACAAGTATTCGTCCGCTTCAAACTTCAGCGCTTCCGGAACCGGCCCGATCCGCCGGAGTACGTCTCTCCGGTAGGTCATGCGGCTGGTGCCCAGAAAAGTTTTCCTCATACGAAACGTCTTGGCTTCCTCCACCGACGTGATGCGAAATCGCGAAACTTCGCGGGGCAAGTCCATGTGCTGGTGTCCGCTCGGATAAACCTGCGTCACGGCATGCCCCACTAAGCCAACCGCCGCCTCTTTGGAAAGTACCTGCACAACACCTGTCAGCTTGCCCGGCGCCCACCAATCGTCTCCGTCCAGGAACGCCACGATTTCCCCCCGTGCCTCGGGGATCGCGGCGTTGAACGCGGATCCCTGTCCGCCGTTCGCTTTGCTGAGCAGCCGCACCCTTGGTGCGAATTTCCGAATCACCTCAGGCGTGCGGTCTGTTGAGCCGTCGTCCACCACGAGGATCTCCGTCTCCACAGCTGGAAAATCCTGTTCCAGGACGCTTACGATCGCTTGCTCGATGAAGCGTTCGTGATTGTAAGTGTCGATTAAGGCGGTCGCGTACGGCTTTGACATATCAATCTCGTCTCACTGCTGCCGCATCTTTGACTCTCATTGAAGCGTTATAGCCTTCAGGGCACAAAGAGTATGCCGAGCCCGGCCCATCCCTGTCTTGGGTCCTCGACGATTTCTAGATGCCGATACTGATTCTTAACTTCGCTCCAGAACTTATCCACCTGACATTCCGCATCTCGATGGTGCGCGGCAATATCGTGCAGCGCGATGAGTCCGCCGCTGCGTACCAGCGGCGCATACATTTCAAAGTCCCGCCGCACCCCTTCGTAAGTGTGGTCGCCATCTAGAAACAAATAGTCGAGCGATTCGCCATCAAGAATGCGCAAGACGCGCTCCTTGGTTTGTGGAAGATGTGAATCTGCGCGAATCAGGTGCAGCTGCTGGCCTGACTTCGTAAATTTTCGGAACAGCGGGATCTTGCGCCGGGGATAGCCGCCTCCAAATCGTCCGGACGGCAAGTCCACGCTGATGATCGTTGCCCCTGGCGCGGAAAGGTTGCAAAGCAAAAGAAGTGTCCCCCCGTAACTCGTTCCGATCTCCAGGCTGCGCGCAGGGGCGCGCGCCTCCAGCATCCTGCCGAGTGTAACCACCTCCGACCGCACCTGCGCCATTAGAATCGGGCGATCAACGCAGTAGTCGATGGTTCCTTCTATGGTGGTCGGCTTGCCGCCAAGTGCCAGTTCGCCGTAGCACTTCAGATATCGAACGCCCTTCACCAGAAGGTTCGCCATTGTCTTGCTACGCAAATTCAGAGCGAAGCGGCTAATCACTCAACTGCAAAAGAAAATCGAGCTGCTTCTCCGGGGAGCTACCCGCGTTCTCAAACAATGCTTTTCTTTCGCGAAGTAACTGCGGAACGAGGCCGGCAATATCAGCTAGAGTCTTGATGCGGTCTGTCGCAAACGACCACCTCCATCGAATTGCATCGTAGCCCAGAGCTGTGCCGGACACCAGCCACGTGCGGACGATATAGCGCAGCGGGAGCAGTTTCGTCGCCAGCAACAATCGCCCCCTCAAGATCCCCCGAAAATTAAAGTGCGCTCCCTCCTGCGAACGCCCCGAGCTGCCTACGCGATGCCAGCAGATCGCGTTCGGAACATATACCGTTTTCCACCCCCGGATCCACGCTCGCCAACAGATTTCCACGTCTTCATATCCGAGCGGCAGCCGGTCATCGAATCCGTTTAGCTTCTGAAAAAGAGTGCGGCGCGCCAGCATGCACGCTGCGGAGCCCATGAACACTGGTGCTTCGTGATTTACTTCCTTTGCATAGAAGTATAGCCCAGGCACCAACTCCGCGGATGAATGACCACCGGGCCTGTTCTTCGCTAGCCGCGCTGCCAGGTGCCCGCGCTCGCTTCCCTCCCAATTGAATTGCATCCCGTCGGTTGCAAAAATCTCCTCATTTTTTTTCAACGGCTCGACCAGCGCCGCCACAAAACCTGGATCGAACCGCATGTCGTTGTTTATGAAAAGGAGGAAATCGCCTGCGGCAATCGCAGCGCCGCGATTCAATGCCGGCGCCAGCCCAACGTTCCTGTCCAAAGGAAGCCAGCGCGCTTGAAATTCTCGCGCCACGTCGGCGGAGTCGTCCTTCGAGTCGTTGTCTACCACGATGATCTCGAGGGACGTAAACGATTGCGCCAAAAGGCTGGGAAGACAAATCCTCAGATGGTCCGCCCCGTTCCAGTTGACGATGATTGCGGAAACGGCGGGCTGGGCGTTCACGATCGTCTACGCCGCGGCAGGCAGACACTCTGACTAGTTGTCGATGCGAGGGCTGCCAGTCGCGGCGGTGTCATTTTGCCGCGGAATGGAGCTGCTCCCCGCGTTGCGCAGCGACCATTTCCTCCAGAATAGCATCCAGCCCCCGAGTGATCTTCCATTTCGGGTAGTGCGTCTGGAACTTCCGCAATTTTGAAATGTAGCAGATGTGATCGCCCTTGCGCGCTTCCTCCACGTAGTGCCAGTTCAGCTTGCGCCCGGTGAGCTGTTCGATTCGCGCAATGGCTTCCAGCATTGAGATGCTGTTGCTGCGCCCCCCGCCCATGTTGTAGACCTCGCCCGGCCGCGGATTCGCGGCAAATTCTTCGATGGCCAGCACCACGTCATGGCTGTGAATGTTGTCGCGCACCTGCTTGCCCTTGTAGCCGTAAACGCTATAGTGCTCGCCACTCAGTACGACCTTCACCAGATACGACAAAAATCCGTGCAGCTCGACCCCCGAATGCGACGGCCCGGTCAAACAGCCTCCGCGAAAAACACCCACTTTCATGTTGAAGTAACGCCCGTACTCTTGCGCGACCAGGTCGGCCGCAGCTTTCGACGCGCCGAAAAGCGAATGCAACGTGCGATCGATCCGGCAGGTCTCGTCAATGCCGTCGTAGTCTTCAGCCCGCGCGTAGTCGTAGCGCGTCTCGAGTTCCTTCATCGGAATCTCGTTGGGCGCGTCGCCGTACACCTTATTCGTGCTGAGAAAAGCGAACACCGCTTCCGGGCAATGCTGCCGCGTCGCTTCCAGCAGATTGACGGTTCCCAGTGCGTTGACCTCGAAGTCCAGCAGCGGAATATCCCGCGCTTTGTCGTGAGAAGGCTGCGCCGCGCAATGCACAATCAGGTCGAAGCGCTGCGCGCTGAACACCTCTTCGATCGCCGGGCGATCGCGAATATCGATGGCTGCGTGCGTAAACCGCTTGCAAGTGTTCTTCAGGCGCTCCAGGTTCCACAGCGTGTCGCCCGCGGCGCCAAAAAAAACGCGCCGCATGTTGTTGTCCACGCCGAAAACTGCGTGCCCCTGGCGGTCAAAATGCTCTACCGCCTCG
>Ga0137415_10008314_pt1 | contig 10289 bp, 6 predicted proteins | sample CZODoug3_1_1_16f_FD_183082 | JGI IMG/M metagenome (GOLD analysis project Ga0137415, IMG submission 183082) | Vadose zone soil fungal communities from Angelo Coast Range Reserve, California, USA - CZODoug3_1_1_16fungal (Hybrid Assembly) | ecosystem: Environmental > Terrestrial > Soil > Vadose... | reverse complement strand
GTGGACGCGGTCCTGGCAACCTTCGCCGACAAGCGCCTGCTCACCCTCGACGCCGACACCGTGGAGATCAGCCACGACGTCCTCCTCACCGCGTGGCCGCGGTTGCGCGACTGGCTCGAAGAAACCCGAGACAGCCGCAAGGCGCGTTCCCGGCTACATACTGCCGTCGCCGAGTGGATAAGGAACTCCCGCCACAAGTCCTATCTGTGGGAGCTCGACACCGCCACCGACACCGAAGAGAAGATCCGCAACGACCCTCACCGCGCTCCGCTGAGCCGGGACGAAGACGGCTTCCTGCGGGCCAGCGCCCGAGCGCACCATCGCCGCGCCCGGCTTCGTCAGATGGTCGCCGCGCTGCTGACGGTCCTGGCGTTGCTCACCACCAGCCTGGCCGCGGTCTTGGTGTATCGCGGGACCCAACTGGCGGCGCAGCTCGCGGCGGCCAACGCGGAAACCTTGGGCCGCGAATCGCAGAGCCGAGCACCCACCGACATCGGCACAGCCGCTCAGCTTGCCCTCGCCGGTTGGCGGTCCGACCCGGAGAGTCCACAGGCCCGCACCGCCCTGGCCAACGCGTACCTGGCCCTGCAGTCCCTGGACACGGAGGTCGTCAATCTGCCCCAGCCGCCGCCCAAAGGCATCACGGTCAGGGGCGATACGGCACTGATCTTCGCCGACCCCCTGGTGGCGATCACCGGAATCTCCGGGCCCGCCCCTCGGCGCCGCGAGATCCCGGACGCCTCGGCCGATGTAATTGGTGACTTGAGCCCGGACGGCCGGTGGTTCGCCTATGTGGCCAAGGATGGCACGGTCAAAATCGACGACCTGTTGACCCGGTCCGAGCCCCGGATCGTGGCCACTGGCGTGCGGCCGGCCGAAGGATTTCTCGCCTTCTCCCCGGACGGTCAGCGACTTGCCTCGCTGGCCAGTGACGGTCACGGTGGAAGCGAGCTGCGGATCTGGGACCTGGTAACCGGTGCACTGTTGCCAAACGGAGTCGGATCACGGCTGGGCACGGACGTTGCTGGCTTCTGGCTCACTCCCGATCCCCATGACGTGTTGGTTCGACACGGCCCCCGAATGAGGGACGGTACGAGGCTCGTGCTGCACTCCCTGGCCGACGGATCGGAGCTGGCTACCATGCCGCCCCTCGCGGGGGTCGCGCGACAGGGCGCGGCCGTCGTGTCCTGCGAGCGTCCCCCCTCCGCTGATGTCGTGGCGGAGTCGACGCTGGTGGCGACGCCGATCGGCGACGCCACGCCCCCGCTTCGGTTCAGCGCGCTCAGCCCGTGCGGCGGTCAGGGCCTGTCCGACGACGGCGGCTGGCTGGTCGAAGGGATCTTTAATGGCTCCGGGCAACACGGGGGATGCACGGTGCTTCGGCTAACCGATCTGCGCAATGGACAGTCACGGGAGGTGACCGTCCCGTCGTTCACACTCGGCGAAGTTGGTTTCACGGTCGCCTACCCGCTGTCCGCGCTGGGCGTCTCCACGGCTGCCGGGCAGCCCTCGGTGTTCCTCGCGCACGGGGCCGCGCTGCTTCGGCTGCGGACTGAGCCCGCCCGCGCCGACCAGGGCAAGCCACCATGGCGTCATCCGGCCGATGGTGGGCGTGACGTGAGCATGCCCATTCCTGACCACGTCCAAGTGAAGGGCGAGACCAACGCCGTCACGGTGCAGGATCGCGCCACTGGCCAGCCCATCGCCACTGTTCCGGGCCTCGACGGCTCCGTTGCCCCGGTCTTGCAGGGGAACTCGCTGTGGTTGGCATTCCAGGCTCAACGGCGTTGGCAGTTCGACCGGTACGAAGTATCGCCCCTGCGCAAGGTCACCAGTTTCGTGCCACCAGGCCCGGAGCAGCCTGACCCACGCCTCGGTATGGCGTTCGTCGGTCGCCCGGCGACCATGTTGCTCACGGTCAGTGGTGGTGTGCTGAACGCGCTGGATCCTCTGAATGGGCGCCCGCTCGCCCCTCCGGTCACGCTGACACCGCCCGGTGTGGACGACGGCATGGGCTTCGGCAACGCCGAGCGGCTCGCGCCCCGCCCAAGACACCCCGGCCAGGTCGCGGTGTGGGGCGAGCGGGACGTCCAGGTCTGGGATGCCCTCACCGGCCACCAAGTCGCCACCATCCCGGTAGCGGCGGCAGGGAACAACTCGATGGCGTTCGACCCGTCCGGTCAGCGGATCGCCATGCTGACCAAGGAGAAAACCGTCGAGCTCTGGAATGTCGACGCCGTGCGGCAGCTGCGCCGGCCGATCCCGTCGGCCGACACCAACGCTCTCGTCGGCTTCGATGCCGATGGCTACCTCGACACTGTAAACGCTGGCGGAGACGGGCTGGTCTTCGTGGACCCTGACCAGGGCGGGGAGGCTGGCTCGATGGGCGCCGTGCATGGTTACCTGCGCAACGCCAGCATCGTGGGTGATCCTGTCGTGTCAGTAGACAGCCTCGACGAGAGTCGGCCGTACGAGCTGCCCGTGATCGCGCGGGCCTGGCGCGACCAGCTCTGCGCGGCGGCCAACCGACCGTTCACTCCGGCGGAGCTGGCGATCCTGCCGCCCGGGACCGATACCGACCCACCGTGCTCATGAGCCGCACCGATGACGACGCCAGTGGGAGCGCCACAATGAACAATGATCGAGATCTGTCGGCGGGACCCACCCAGGACTCCGTCTCTGGGGGCGGTGGGTTGATCGATGTTCGTGGGGCTCAGGGCGTCCAGCTCGGCGACAGCAACATCCAGCACAACTACTACGAGGGCGATGTAGGCGAGATCAGTTCGCCCTATCGGGGCTTGCGCGCCTTTGCCGAGGGGGACGAGGCGGTCTTCTTCGGCCGTGATGAGGTTGTCTCGACGGTGCTGGAGCGGATGTCGAAGCAGCTGGACGCCTCGGGGCTGCTCGTGGTGTCGGGGGTGTCAGGGTGCGGCAAATCCTCGCTGATGGCGGCCGGCGTGCAGCCCCGGATCCGCAACGGGGAGCTGGCGCGGGACGCGAAGCCCTGGCCGATTCTGACGTTCAGCCCAACGGCGAACCCGGTGAACGAGCTCGCGGAGCGGGTGGCCCCACTCGCCGGGAGCGACGCGGCCACCGTACTGCGGAACCTGACCGACGATCCGACCTCCTTCGCCCTCACCACACGCCAGGCCGCCCTGGATCCAGAGTCACCCGCAGCGAGCCCCGACTCGACCTCCCGGCGGCGGATCGTGCTCGTGGTCGACCAGTTCGAGCAGCTCTTCACCCAATGCACGAGTGAGGCACAGCGGCGGGCCTTTATCACCGCCCTGGGTGTCGCCGCGAGCGGCCAACCGGACGGGGCTCCGGCGGCCTTGGTGGTTTTGGTGGTGCGTGCCGATTTCGAGGCCCATTGCGCCGAGTACCCCGAGCTGAAAGCTGCCGTGCAGGATCGCTACCTGCTCACCGCGATGACCGAATCTCAACTGCGACTGGCCATCACCGAGCCGGCCGAGAGCGTGGGCTCCGGCGTCGACGATCAGCTCGTAGAGCAACTACTGCACGAAATGCTCGATCCGTCGTCATCTCCGAACGGCGCCCAGCGGTCGGCCGTGTCGGGCGCGGCGGCGCTGCCACTGCTGTCACATGCACTTGACCAGACCTGGCGGATCAGCAAAGGCACACCGCTGCGCCTGGTCGACTACGAGCGCACCGGCGGCATTGAAGGCGCCGTCGCCCAGACCGCGCACAGCGCCTACAACAGCCTCAGCTCGAGCCAGCGGCAGGTGGCTCAGCAGGTTTTCACCCGCCTGGTCGTCACGACCACCGATGGCAGTGACATGGCAAACCAAGTCGCCCGAACCGACCTGGCGAGGGGCAAGAACGCCGCCAACACCGCGGACATGAACGCGGTCCTGGAGACTTTTGCCGGGAAACGGCTGCTCACGCTCGATGCCGATACTGTCGAGATCAGCCACGAAGTGTTGCTGACCGCGTGGCCGCGGCTCCGCGATGACTGGCTTGCGGAAATCCATGCCGACCGAATTGTCCGCTCCCACCTGAGCGCCGCGGCCGAAGAATGGGTCGGACACGATCGGAAAGCCTCCTACCTCTATCGCGGCAAGCGGCGCAAGATCGCCACCGCAACCGCCACCCGGATCCGCACCGACCCCCGCCACCTGCCACTGGCCAAGAACGAAAACGACTTCCTGGACGCCAGCACCCACGCTCATCGCCGCCGGGTCCGCGCCCGTCAAGTCGTCATCGCGGCCCTGACGGTGCTCACCGTGGCCGCAAGCACACTGGCCGCGGTTGCGGTGTATCGGGGTCGCCAGGTCAGCGCCCGACTGACGGCCGCAAACGCCGAGACCCTGGCCCGCGAGTCGCGGAGTCGAGCACCCACCGACATCGCTACCGCCGCGCAACTGGCCCTGGCCGCCTGGCGCGCCAATCCGAAAAGCCCACAAACCCGCACCGCTCTCGCCAACGCCTACCTGCCGCTGAGGTCCCTCGATGCGGAGATCGCCAACCCAACGGGGGAGCCGATCAAGAGCGTCCGAATCAAGGGTGACACCGCACTGCTTGCGTCGCCGAACCGCCCGGTCGTCCTCACCGGAATATCCGGACCCGCCGCACAGGGCTGGGAACCCCCGGACACCGCCGCGGACACAGCGCTGGACTTGAGCCCGGACGGCCGCTGGCTCGCCGAGATGACCAAGGATGGCATGATCCGCATCCGCGACGTGCGGACCCGGTCCGCGCCCCAGACCATGGCTATCGGTCAGAACCCGGCCGGTTTCCTGGTGTTCGCACCGGACAGCAAGCGAATCGCCTGGCTCACCGACAGCGGCCGTCAAGGTGAGGTCGACCTGCGGAGCTGTGACCTCGCCAGCTGCGCGGTGAAGCCACCGGACCCGCGACCGCTGCCGGCACCCAGGACCATCTATGGCGTCTGGCTCACGCCCGACCCGAACCAGGTCCTCATCCGATATGGCGATCGTCGCTCGAACGACAGCCAGGTGGTCCTGCGTTCGACGGTGGACGGATCGGAGTTGGCGATCATGTCGCCGGGGGCGCTGGTGACGCGCGACGGCGCGGCCGTTGTGTCCTGCGCGCGAGCTCCAGAAAATGACCCGTCCGCGAAGGCGACGGTGACAATCATGCCGGTCGGCGCCCCCGCACCGCCCATTCGGGTCAATTCGGTTGAAGCGACCTGTGCTCAGCTGGGGTTGTCCACCGATGGAGGCTGGCTGGTCGAAAAGAACTCGCCTGGTTCGCAGGGTCACGCGACAGCGTCGCTGCAGCTGACCGATTTACGCTCCGGCCAGGGGCGGCAGGTGACAGTCCCATCGGGGCCGGATCGCACCACCGACGTCTCCGAGATGACCACCCTGGGGGTCTCAACAGCGGGCGGCCAACCTTCGGTGCTCTTCGCGCACGGGACGTCGCTGCTTCGCTTGCGGACTGAGCCCGCCATGATCGGTCCGGGCAAGTCACCGTTGCGCAAGCTGGCCGATGGCGGTCGTTACTTGACCTGGTCCACTCCTGATCTGAGCTGGTCTTCCCGTGGCACTGTCTCGGTCGAGGAGCGAAGTACCGGCCGGACCATCGCTACTCTTTCTGATCTGGACCCGTTCACTGCCGACGCCTTGGCGGGCAACTCGCTGTGGTTGGTCCGTCCGAGCGGCAGCGGACCGCAAGTCGACCGGTACGAGGTCTCGCCATTCCGCAAAATCATCACGTTTGCGCTGCCGGCCCCCCATCCGGAAGTCCAGGGCTTTGGCGCGATCTCCCCGGTTGGGGACACCACTATGCTTCTGGTGGTCAGTGGCGGTGCGCTCTCGGCGGTCGACTCGATGAATGGGCGGCTCCTGGCCCCGCCAGTCAGCTTGCCCCGACCAGACGAGTTTCTGTTGGGCGGCGGCGGCGTCGCACTCATCCCCCGTCCGGGCCACGCCGGCCAGGTCGCGCTGTCCGGCTGGCGGGACACCCAGATCTGGGATGCGCTCAGCGGCCGGACAATCGCCACACTTCCAGTACGCGGCACCGGGCAAGGCTCCATGGCTTTCGACCCGTCCGGCCAGCGCATCGCCGTGGTGACCAGAGACAAGACCGTAGAACTCTGGGATGTCGATTCCGCCACGCGGCCGCGGCCACCGATCCCAGCCGCGGACGGCCAGCAACTCGTCGGCTTCGATGCCGACGGCTACCTCGACGTGCTGACCGGGGTCACCCAGGATTTGCTGTCCTTTATTGACCTCGACCAGGGGGAGGAAGCCGGCTCGATGGATGTCGGTCTCGGGGTAGACGACACCAGTATTTTCGGCGACCCGATCGCGCCAGTGATATCGATCGGGGAGGTCTTGCCCTACGAGCTGCCGGTGACCGCGCAGGGTTGGCACGACAGGCTCTGCGCGGCGGCCAACCGGCCGTACACCGCGGCGGAGCTGGCGATCCTGCCTCCCGGGACCGACCCGGACCCACCGTGTTGTTGAGTCGTCGATGACGCTGTCGTGCGAGGTACCGGCCAGTGCCGCGATATCGGAAGGATGACGGAATGGATCCTGTGACGTTGATCGTGGCGGCGTTGGCAGCCGGTGCCGGCGCGGGCGCGAAGGGGGTCGCCTCAGACGCGGTCAAAGATTCCTACGGGGCCTTGAAGAAGCTGGTGGGTCGTCGGCTCGCCGGGCGGGAGTCAGGTGAAGTGGCGTTACGGGGCCACGAGGCCACTCCGGAGACAGCGGGGGACGCGCTACATGCCGAGTTGGTTGAGGTCTACCGGCCTGACCGCGACCAGGAGCTGGTCGTGGTGGCTCGGCGGCTGATGGAGTTGCTAGTCGCCGAGGGCCCGTCAGCCGGAAAATTCCAGGTTGCGGCGGAAGGCGCGCAGGGCGTTCAGATCGGCGATCACAACGTCCAGACGAACACGTTCACCACCCCGCCGCCGTCCCGCCAGTCCGACCTGCAATCCTCCTGAGGGTGACCGACAGCCAGCGCGCGCCCGGGACGGGAGCCGTGCTGCTGCTGGGCGGACGCAGTGAGATCGGGCTGGCGGTGTTGCGCCGGCTGGTGGCCGGCGGCGCCCGCACGGTGGTGCTGGCCGCCCGGCGCGCCGAGGAGCTGGACGAGCAGGAACGGTCGCTGCGCGCCGAGGGGGCCACCTCGGTGCACCGGGTCGAGTTCGACGCGGACGAGCTGGCCGCCCACCGCGCCGTGCTGGACAAGGTGACCGGGCTGGTCGGTGCGCTGGACGTGGTCGTGGTGGCCTTCGGCGTGCTCGGTGACCAGGCCAGGGCCGAGCGGGATGCCGCGCACGCGCTGGCCGTGGTGCACACCGACTACACCGCGCACGTCGGCGTGCTGACCGAGCTGGCCACCCTGCTGCGCGCCCAGGGCCACGGCACCGTCGTGGTGTTCTCCTCGGTGGCCGGGGTCCGGGTGCGCCGGGCCAACTACGTGTACGGCTCGGCGAAGGCCGGCCTGGACGGGTTCGCCAGCGGCCTGGCCGACGCGCTGGCCGGCAGCGGCGTGCGGCTGCTGCTGGTGCGGCCTGGGTTCGTGGTCGGCCGGATGACCGAGGGGATGTCCCCGGCGCCGTTCTCCCGTACTCCAGATCAAGTGGCGCAGGCCACAGTGCGGGCGCTGCGGGCCGGCCGGGGCGAGGTCTGGGTGCCGGCGGTGCTGCGCCCGCTGTTCGCCGGGCTGCGGCTGCTGCCCAGGCCGCTGTGGCGGCGGATGCCCAGGTGAGAGCGGTGCGCGGCCTGGTGAGCGAGCGGCGGTGGTGCCGGTGAGCTCGTTGTGTCAGCACGGCGCGACTGAAGATCCTGTGACGTCCGACCTTTTTGCTGATGGCTTTCTGACCAATTCTGTCCTGCGCGGCGTCCTCGGCCTGGTATCAAAGTGAGCATGCGCTTGGGGGCGGTCCGCTGGGCCGGTGCGGTGGCCGTCCTGGCCGCCGTGTTGGCTGTGCTGGCCACGGTGGTGGCCGGCCGGGCCACCGGCGTGCCCGCCGAGGGCGCCTCGGGCGCGCCGGTCAACCGGACGGTGAACGTCGCCTCGTCGATCGGCACCCGGACCGCCGTCGTGCACCGGCCGGCCGGGCTGGGCCGCAACTCGCCGCTGGTCGTGGTGATGCACGGGGCGGGTGGCAGCGGGGAGCAGGTGCGGTCCTCGTTCGGCTGGGACACCTTGGCCGACAGGGACGGCTTCCTGGTCGCCTACCCCAACGGCTTCAACAGGTACTGGAACGCCGGGTTCTGCTGCGGCGTCCCGCACGCCCGCAACGTCGACGACGTGGGCTTTCTGCACAGTCTCGTGCAGCAGCTGGTCGCCGAGGACGGGGTGGACCCGCACCGGGTGTACGCGGTGGGCATGTCCAACGGCGCGATGATGACGTACGCCTGGGCGTGCGCCCGGCCGGACGACCTGGCCGGCATCGGGCCGGTGGCCGGGGCGCTGGTTGCTCCGTGCCACCCGGCGCCGGCGATCACCGTGGTGGCGATTCACGGCACCGCCGACCGCAGCGTGCCGCTCAACGGCGGTGTCGGGCCGAAGAGCGTCTCGCACTATCCGTACCCGGCGGTGACCATGTCGCTGGCGCCGTTCGTGGCGGCCGACCACTGCGCCCCGGTGCCGAAGCGGACCGACCGACCGCCGGTGGCGCTGAGCACCTGGACGTGCGCGGGCGACCGCAACGTCACCTTGGCCGTGGTCACCGGGCTGGGGCACGAGTGGCCCGGCGCGCACGCCACCACAGGGGTGAAGCGGCTGCTCCGCCAGCCGGTGCCGCCGCTGGATGCGACCACGTTCCTGTGGACCCAGCTGCGCAGCTCGGTACTCAGCTGACCGGAGCCTGTCCGGTGCGCCACTAGCGGCCGCGCAGCGGGTGGTCCTCCGGCACCTCGATCACGGCGATCCGCACCCCGTCCGGGTCGGCCACCCACATCTCCTCCAGCCCCCAGGGCTCGCGCTTGGGCTCCCTGAGCACCCGCACGCCCTGGGCCGCCAGCTCGCGGTGGGCGGCCGCAACGTCCCGCACCTGCAGCCACAGCGCGACCGCCGCCCCGGCCGGCTGCTCGGCCCGCCCGGACAGCTCCAGCAGCCCGCCGCCGCCAAGGAAGAACACTGTGCCCCGCTCAGGGCCGGTGCCGAACTCCCGGAAGACGGCCAGCCCGAGCTGGTCGCGGTAGAACTCCCGGCTGCGCACCGGATCGGTGGGGCGCAGCAGTACCCGGCTCGTCAGTACCTCCATAGCGGTACAGGGTGCGCCGAGCCGCCCGGTGAGACCAGCGCGGGCCAGGGACAGCTAGAGCGAGTAGGCGCCGAACCGGCCCCAGGCCACGATCAGGGCCAGCACGATCAGCACCACGTTGCCGGCGACGAACGGGTACTCCTTGCGGCGCCCGTGGGTGATCGCGGCACCGATCATCAGCAGCACGAGGCCGACGGCGGCCAGTGGGATGAAGATCGTGCCGATCCCGGTGAGCGCGGGCAGGATCAACCCGATCGCGGCCAGCACCTCCGCCGCCCCGATGGCCTTGATCCCGTTGTCCGGATAGTCGTCCACCCAGCCCATCTGGGCCTGCAACTGCGCCTTCGGCCGGATCAGCTTGACCAGCCCGGCCGCCACGAACAGCACGGCGAGCACGATCTGCAGTATCCACACCAGCACACCCATCGCAACCTCCCACATCGATAGTTGACAGTTCAACCGCTTTTCGGGCGCCCGTCAATAATCGTCACCTGACCGAGACGGAGACGGGGGAAGGCGCGCCGCCCCGGTCGGTGGGCACCGGCGAAACCCGCTGGCGGGCGCGCGGACTACCATCGGAAGCGTTGCAGAAGCTACGGGTGCGCCGAGTCCGCGTTACCCGATCGTGGAGGAAATGCGTGGCTGGAGTAGCACCAGTATCGCCGGACGTGCGTTCGCTGGAGGACGTGACCCGGGACGCGATGGCGCGCGCCATGGGCGCGGTGCTGCCGCCGGAGTTGGCCGGGGCGGACCCGCTGGTCCGACGTTCCGAGCACGCCGACTTCCAGGCGAACGCGGCGCTCTCGCTGGCCAAGAAGGTCGGCGGCAAGCCCCGCGAGCTGGCCGAATCGATCGCCACCGCACTGCGCGAACAGACCGGCGGGCAGTTCGGCGTCGAGCTGGCCGGCCCCGGCTTCCTGAATCTCACCGTCACCGACCGGGCCGTGTGGTCCCAGGTCGCTGCCCGGTTGGCGGACGACCGGCTGGGCGTGGGCACTCCGCAGCTGGGCCGGCGCACCGTGGTCGAGTACTCCTCGCCGAACATCGCCAAGGAGATGCACGTCGGCCACCTGCGCACCAC
>Ga0137415_10008309_pt1 | contig 10291 bp, 7 predicted proteins | sample CZODoug3_1_1_16f_FD_183082 | JGI IMG/M metagenome (GOLD analysis project Ga0137415, IMG submission 183082) | Vadose zone soil fungal communities from Angelo Coast Range Reserve, California, USA - CZODoug3_1_1_16fungal (Hybrid Assembly) | ecosystem: Environmental > Terrestrial > Soil > Vadose... | reverse complement strand
GGCCCATGTGAACCGGGGAATCAGTTGCTTCAGTTGTCACGGCGCCGTGAATCACATGCCAGTAGTGTATATGGCCAAGCCTCACAGTATGGCTTGGTGCCTCGAGTGTCATCGGCATCCGGAAAATTTTTTGCGCCCGGAAGACCAGATCACGAATTTGGATTGGAAACCCTCGGATGTGAATCCGGCCGAATTCGTCGCCAAGTACGGCCAACCGAAAGACGCGCACGAGGACTGGTCGAAAAAGAAACGGTTAACCCAGCGGGAGATCGGACAGACTTTGAAGGAACACTGGAACATTCAGCCGTCGGAGAATTGCCAATCGTGCCACCGATGAAGACTTCACCACGCGACGCGCAGCGGAACGCAGGTTTTCAACCTGTGCGCCCAGCGGGCTTGCAGCCCGCAGTCGATCAAACCATGTGCGCTAATGCTTCTTCAATCTCAACAGGCGGAACGCCTGTTGGGCGCACAGGCCAGAGGCCTATGATCCTATGAAGCGCGTGTTTCGACATCCACCGGCGCCTACTTCGGGGCGACGCTATTGGCGAAGCACCGATGAATTGGCCGACACACCTGAGTTCCGTGAGTGGCTGGAACGCGAATTTCCTTCCAGCGCCGCGCAACTGAATGGCGACGAGTGGTCGCGGCGGAACTTTTTGAAACTGATGGGCGCGTCCGTCGCGCTGGCTGGATTTGGCGTCAGCAGTTGTCGCCGGCCGGAACTGCATCTGGTCCCCTTCACTAAAACGGTCGAGTGGACCATTCCCGGCAAATTCCTCTACTACAGCACGGCGATGCCGCGACGAAACGGGGCGATTCCGCTCCTGGTTACGACCGTTGACGGCCGGCCGATCAAGCTTGACGGCAACCCGCTGCATCCGGCGAGCAACGGTGCCAGCGATGTGTTCGTCCAGGCCGCAATCAACGAGCTTTACAATCCGCTGCGAGCAAAGCGCATTGCCGAAAATGGCAAAACCACCACCCCGGCCGCGTTTGAAAAATATCTGGGCGATTTGCGCGCGAAAATCGGGGACGGCGCCGGTTTGGCGTTTCTGGTTGAAGAAACGCACTCGCCCACGCGCGAAAGAATTCGCGGCGAACTGGAGAAAATGTTCCCACGTATGCGCTGGTGCGTTTACGATCCCTTGCGCAGCGAAGCGCAAAATTTCGCCACCCAGATCAGTTTCGGCGATAATTTACGCCTCGTTCCTCGGATTGAGCGCGCCGATGTAATTCTGGCGCTCGACAGCGATTTCCTCGATTGCGGCGAAGGCGACATCGCATCGTCTCGCGCTTTCAGTTTTCGGCGTCGCGTCAGTTCGGGGAAAGACTCGATGAACCGGCTCTATGTCGTTGAGAACCGCTATACTCTTACCGGGGCGATGGCGGACCACCGGCTGCGTTTACCGGCGAGCCAAATTCCACTGGTCGCGCACGCTATTGCAACCAGGGTCGCGACCGCTACAAAGGACTCAGGCCTGGGTTCGATCCTTGCCACCTTGCAGGTTCCCGCGGGGGCGGCGCAGTTCGACGAACGATGGTTAGATGAAGCGGCAAACGATTTGGTTTCGAAATCGGGTGCCGGACTGGTTTTAGCCGGGCCGCAACAACCGGTCGTTGTTCAGTTGCTTGCCTATGGAATTAATTCCGCGCTGAAAAATGTCGGGAGCACGGTTTTGCTGCGCGAGCGTCATCGCAATCAGCGCGATAATAGCATTCTCCAACTCGCGGGCGACATCGTTGGAGGCCGGATTAAACAGCTTTTTATACTCGGCGCGAATCCCGTGTTCAACGCACCGCGCTCGGTTACGTACGATTCAACCAGCAAGACCTGGGTGGATTGGCCCGAGCTTCAAAAAAAGGTGCCCGATGTAATCCGGCTCGGCTATTACGAAGACGAAACTTCCGCGCTTTCTCGTTGGAATCTGCCCGCATCACATTTCCTCGAATCGTGGGGCGATGCGCTCAGCTCAGAAGGGCATTACTTGGCTATCCAACCGATGATTCTCCCGCTTTTCGGCGGGTTCTCTGAACTTGATTTGTTGAACGCAGTGATGGGCAAACCGAAAGTCGACGGGCCCGAATTAGTTCAGGAGACTTTCCAGGCAAGCAAACCAAGTGGCGATCCCGCGACCGCCTGGTCGAAATTTTTGCACGACGGTTTCGCGTCGCACATTTTGCTGCGCGACCAGCCGCCCGCATTCAATGGCAACACCGCCGGCGGCATCGCGCACAATCTCTGGAGCCCGCCCGGACCTGCGCCAACACCGGAATCACCCGAGGTCGTGCTGGTACGTGATTACTCAATCGACGACGGCCGTTACATCAATAACGCCTGGTTGCAGGAAATGCCCGATCCGATCACCAAGTTGACCTGGGATAACGCGGCTCTGATCAGTCCGCGCTACGCCAAAACGCTCGGAGTGGAGACGGGCGATCTCATTAAAATCACGGTGAACGATGTCGTCCCCGCCACTCCGCTACCGGCGGAAGGTAAACCTGCGCCGTCGCCGCTCCCTTCAACGTCGCGGGAACTGGAAATTGCAGTGCTGATTTCGCCAGGGCACGCGGACAACTCGATCACTATTCCGCTCGGCTATGGCCGCGCTAGTTTGAACAGTGTGGGCGAACACAGCGGTTTCAACGGCTATTTGCTGCGCACCGCAAGTAATCCGCATTACATCGTTGCCGACGGCAAAGCCATCGCCAGCATCGCGGTCAAGAAAGTGGGGAGAAAATATCCGCTTTCGATCACGCAGGATCATTTCAGCATCGAAGGCCGCGGGTTAGTCCGCGAGGCGACGCTTGAGCACTACCGCGAAGACAACGAGTTCGCGAAAAAAATCGCGGGTGACGACGAGCTGCCCCCACAATTACCGAGCATCTACCGTCATCCGCCGCTGCAGTCGGCGCAGCAGTGGGGAATGACGATCGATTTGAATACGTGCACTGGTTGCAGTGCCTGTGTCATCGCCTGCCAGGCGGAGAACAATGTCCCGGTCGTTGGCAAATTAGAGGTCGCCCATGGCCGGGCGATGCACTGGTTGCGGATCGATCGCTATTTCGCCAGTGAACATGGCTATGACCAGGACAAGGGCGAGCTTCCGGAAGATCCCGAGATGGTACATGAACCGATGATGTGCCAGCACTGCGAGAACGCTCCTTGCGAGACGGTTTGCCCGGTCAACGCCACCATTCACAGCGAAGATGGGCTGAACGTCATGGCCTACAACCGCTGCGTCGGCACGCGTTATTGCGCGAACAATTGCCCGTTCAAGGTTCGGCGTTTCAATTTTTTCGATTACAACCAGCGGCCGGTCGGCAAAAAGAAAATCGCCGGCGCCCTCAACGTCTATAAGGAATACTTCGCGCCGTTTACTGAAAAAGGCGCGCCTGATACGATCAAGCTCTCGAAGAATCCGAACGTAACCGTGCGCATGCGTGGGGTGATGGAGAAATGCACCTTTTGTGTGCAAAGGATCGAGGAAGCGAAAATAGCCGCTCATGTCCGCGTCGGCGCTTCTACGAATGACCTTCGAATTCCGCGCGATTCCTTTACCACGGCGTGCGCGCAGGCCTGCCCGAACGAGGCCATCGTTTTCGGAGACATTCGCGATCCCGAGAGCAAGGTCTCGAAGACGAAATTGCAGGATCGCAATTATCGCCTGCTTCAATATCTGAACGTGAATACCCGCGTCAGTTACCTCGCGCGCATTCGCAATCCGAATCCGAAAATGCCTGATGCGCACAAAATTGGGATCGCCAGCCCTAACGAGAAAGAGGAGGCGAAAGAATGAGTGTCATTCTGAGCGCAGCGAAGCGGAGTCGGAGAATCCCGAGGGGATACCTTAAAGCTTTTGCATCGGGATCCCTCGGCTGCGCTCGGGATGACGAATGAATATGGACGGCGCCACCACAGCACCAGAACTGACTGAGAGCGAGGAGATCGCTTCCCCCGAGCGTCCGTTGGCTCGTCCGCCGCTGGTATTGAACCGGCGGAGTTACGGCTGGATTACGGAGCGCATCTCCGGCGCGGTGGAAAATCGCGCGCCGCGATGGTGGTGGGTCGCCTTTGCCTTCACCTCGGGAATTGCCGGTTTCGGTCTTTTCTGTCTTGGCTATCAGATTTCCACCGGGGTCGGCACCTGGGGATTGAACCATCCCGTCGGCTGGGCCTGGGACATTACTAATTTCGTGTTCTGGATCGGTATCGGGCATGCCGGCACTTTGATTTCGGCCATTCTTTACCTGCTGCGACAGAAATGGCGCACTTCGATCAATCGTTCCGCGGAAGCGATGACACTTTTCGCGGTGATTTGCGCCGCGATTTTCCCCGGCGTGCACGTCGGGCGCGTTTGGATGGCGTGGTATCTGGCGCCGTTGCCGAACAATTACGGCATCTGGCCAAACTTCCGCAGCCCGCTGCTCTGGGACGTTTTTGCGGTCTCGACCTACTTCACCGTTTCGGTGTTGTTCTGGTACACTGGATTGATCCCCGACCTGGCGACGTTGCGCGATCGCGCCACCTCGAAAATCAAGAAATTCCTTTATGGCATTTTTGCGGTCGGCTGGCGCGGATCGAACCGCAACTGGCGCCATTACGAAATGGCTTATCTCTTGTTAGCCGGCCTCTCCACTCCGCTGGTGCTGTCAGTGCACAGTGTTGTCTCGTTCGATTTCGCTACTTCCATTTTGCCGACCTGGCACACCACCATTTTCCCGCCCTACTTCGTCGCCGGCGCCATCTTCGGCGGGTTCGCCATGGTGCTGACGTTGATGCTGCCGGCGCGCGCGTTGTTCAAATTGCACGACATCATCACGCTCCAGCACATCGACAAAATGGCGAAGATCATTTTGCTGACGGGCTCGATCGTTTCCTATGCCTATGCCATGGAATTTTTCCTTGCCTGGTACAGCGGCAATCAATATGAGCGCTTCGCCTTCTGGAACCGCGTTCTCGGGCCGTATTGGTGGTACTGGTGGGTGGGAATGCTCTTTTGCAACTGCCTTTCGCCGCAACTCTTCTGGTTCCGCTGGTGCCGGCGCAATGTCTTGGTCGTCTATTTCGTCTGCATGTGCGTCAACGCCGGGATGTGGTTCGAGCGTTTCATCATCATCGTCGGCGGATTGCATCGCGATTTTCTGCCAAGCTCTTGGGGCTTGTTCATTCCGACATGGGTCGACATCTGGACCTTCATCGGCACCCACGGAATCTTTCTATCGCTCTTCCTTCTTTTCATTCGCTTCCTGCCGATGATCGCGATGAGTGAAGTTAAAATCGTTTTGCCGGAATCGGACGTGCACCGGCATGATCCAATCGATGTGGCGGAAAAGGAGCACGCATGAGAACGCCTTCCGGCCACAAAGTTTACGCCATCGCGGCAGAATACTCGAGCGCCTCGGAACTTTACGAGGCGGCCAAACGCGTGCGCGATGCCGGGTTCAAACGCTGGGACGTTTTCTCGCCCTTTCCCATCCATGGAATGGACGAGGCGATGGGGCTGGGCAAATCGTGGCTCAGCGCGGTGGTGCTGATCGGTGGTATCACCGGTTTATTGACCGCGGTCATTCTCGAATTCGGTCCCTCCTGGTTCATTTATCCGGTGATCGTGCATGGAAAACCGTTCAACTGGGCATCGGTGCCGGCGTTTTTCCCGATCATGTTTGAGCTGACCATCCTCTTCTCGGCTTTCTCCGCCTTTTTCGCGAACCTGATTATGAACGGATTGCCCCGTTGGCATCATCCCATTTTTAACTGGGACCGTTTCGCTCGCGCCACCAACGACGGATTTTTCCTCGCAATCGAAGCGCGCGATCCGCGTTTCAGTGAAATGGAAACACACGACTTGCTTCTCGAAACCGGCGGGTTGCACATCACCATCGTGCACGAGGAGGATTGAAATGCTGCGCGGCTTTTTTCTCATCTTCCTTCTCGCGGGCATCGTCATCGTCGCGATGTGTGGTTTTCGCGGAGAACACGGCACCCGCACGCCCTGGGAAATTTTTCCCGATATGGTGCGGCAGCAAAAAGTCCGGGCGCAAGCACCGCTCGATTTTTTCGCTGATGGCCGCGGACCGCGGGTTCCGATTGCGAGTACGGTCCCGATTGGTTACGAAATGCCAAAACCGCAGATGACGGAACCGGCTGGGATTACGCCCAGCGGCGCTCCGTCTGGTGAAGAATTCTCACGCACACGGATTGGTTTCAGCGTCGGCACGGATTATTACAACACGGGCAAGATGGGCGCCAACTGGGGCACTGGCATTCCCCTCCCGGTGAGTGCGGAATTAATGCAGCGGGGACAACAGCGTTTCAACATCACCTGTTCCGTTTGCCATGGATTGACCGCGGCTGGCAACGGAATCGCAAAGCAGTATGGCTTGAACACGGTCGCTACTCTGCAAGACGAGCGGATTCGGAAAATGGCGGACGGCGAGATTTTCAACACCATCACCAACGGCAAAAACACCATGATGTCGTACGGCGGTAACGTGCCGGTGGCGGACCGGTGGGCGATTATTGCTTACGTGCGTGCCTTGCAACGCAGCCAGAATGCCGCCGCTGCTGATGTTCCGCCGGAAGAATTGGCAAAACTGGAAAAGGCGGAGGCCAAACCGCCGGAGCCCAAACCTGCGACCAGCCCAGAGGCGACAAAGAAATGAGCGAGCGTTCTCAAATCGTACCGGCCCCCGAGGGTGAGTATTTCGAAACAAGTCGGTTCAGCGGTTTATCCTTGCTCCTGGCGGGCGGCGCTGTTGTCGGGCTCTTGCTCTGTCTGATTGGTGCGTTCACCTCCCCTTTACAATTCAGTTTTTCCTGGTTGTTCGGCTTCATTTATTTTTTCACCCTTTGCTGCGGCTGTTTGTTTTGGACGATTGTGCATCACGCCACCGACGCGGAATGGTCGGTCGTAGTGCGCCGGCAGCTCGAGAATATCGCGCTGCTTCTCTGCGCTCTCTTTATTTTTGCGATCCCGATCTTGTTGCTCCGCCATCATCTTTTTGAGTGGATGAATATCGCACCGGGCGAGAGTCCAGTGCTTGATAGCAAACGTCAGTATTTGAACTGGCCGTTCTTCGCTTTCCGCGCCTTGCTTTATTTCGTCCTCCTTGGGGGAGTCGCATTTTTCCTGCGCCGCTTTTCCGTGGCCCAGGATCGCGACGGCAATCCGCGGTTTACCGTTTGGATGCGCAAAGTAGCCTTTGCCGGGCTACCCATCTTTGGTCTGGCGCTAAGCTTTTCCGCTTTCGATTGGTTGATGGGACTGAACTATCACTGGTTCTCCACCATGTGGGGCCCGTACATTTTTGCCGGGGCCGCCGGCAGTTCAATGTCCTTGCTCGTTCTTGTCGTTACTGCGTTACGCCAGGCCGGCTACCTCAAGGTGGTGACGCTGGAGCATTATCACATCATGGGGAAATGGATGCTGGCCTTCTCTGTTTTCTGGGCCTACATCGGTTTCAGCCAATACATGCTGTATTGGTACGCCAACATTCCGGAAGAAACGCAGTACTATCTCGTCCGGAACACGGAGTCATGGTGGCCGCTGAGCTTGCTCCTGGTCGTCGGACGTTTCTTTGGTCCGTTCGCGATTCTGTTGCTTCAGGGAATCAAGAAACGCCCACATCAACTTTCCATCGTTGCCGGCTGGATCCTGTTCATGCAGGCGCTCGATATGTATCTGATCGTTCTGCCCTCGCTCCACGGCACCGGGGTTCACTTAAGCATCTGGGATTTTCTTTGCCCAATCGCGATCGGTTGCAGTCTTGCCTTCCTTTATCTGCGGTTAATTGGGAAAACGTCCACTTTTCCGGTGCGCGATCCGCGGTTGATCGAGTCATTGCGTTTGAGGAACTGACATGGCCGTTTCCGCTGCATCGCAAACACCAGAACGCACGCCGATTTCTTTTCGGGCATGGCTCGGTATCGTTTTGCTTTTTCTTTTCTTTGGAATTTTCGTGCTGGTGCTGGTAGCAGCTACGCCTCACGGCAATAACTACGAAGCGAAACGAGCGCGAGCGCGCGAGGAGAAATTGAAAACGACGCGCGATGCCGCGACCAAGGAATTGAGCGCCTACGCCTGGGTCGATAAAGCCAAGGGTGTCGCGCGCATCCCAATTGATCGGGCGATGCAGCTTACCATGCGCGATCTGGCGTCGAAGAAACCGGCGGCGGCAAATCCAATTGAAACTGCCGCTCCAACACCGGCGCCTGTGGCATCACCCGCGCCACCGGTTTCACCGGCTCCTACGGCAGCCGGCGCCAGCGCTACACCGAAACCGACATCAGTCCAGGGCGCGACTTCTGAAAATCGTGGCCAGCCCGCTGCCGCCTCCAATCCACCCGGCGCAATACCAGGGACCCAGCCGGGTCCTGGCGCGACACCCGCCGCCTCGCCGCCGCCGAGCGGGCAACCCGCAGTTTCACCTTCGGCCACACCTGAGCAAAAGCCACCGCCCGGAACTCCGCCTCCCGAAAAAACGCCGGCATGATTTTTTGCGAATGAATCCCACTGAAATTCCACTCAAAAGCCCAGGCAGCGTCACTGATTTGAGCATCGGCGACGTCGAGCAAGTCGAACGTGCGTTGATCGACGCTTCAACCCGCGTTCCTGTGCTGATGTTTTACGCTTCGGCAGTTGTCTGGCTGCTCCTAGGGACGTTGCTGGCGGGTTTCACGTCGTTCAAACTCCATTCGCCTGATCTACTTTCAAACGTCGCCGTCCTGACCTGGGGCCGGATTCGTCCGGCGCATCTCAATGTCATGCTTTACGGGTGGGCTTCGATGGTAGGGATGGGCACTGCGATTTGGCTCATGGCGCGGTTGTGCCGCACCACCTTGCGTCATCCACTAGTGCTCGTAACCGGCGGCGCATTCTGGAACCTCGGTGTCCTCCTCGGTGTCATCGGAATTCTGGCGGGCGACAGCACCGGTTATCATTGGCTCGAATTTCCCAGCTATGCCGCTGTTGTCCTTTTTGTTGCTTACTCGATCATCGCTTCCTGGGCGGTCCTAATGTTCCGGTTTCGTCGCGGCGATCCGATCTACATCACGCAATGGTATCTGCTCGCTGCGTTTCTCTGGTTCCCGTGGATGTACCTGGCTGCGCAAACCATGCTTTTTATTGTGCCGGTGCAAGGCGTGTTGCAGGCCGCAGTCAATTGGTGGTACGCGAACAATCTTCTTTTCCTTTGGTTCGGTTCGCTCGCCCTCGGCACCGCTTATTACATGATCCCGAAAGTAATCGGTCGACCCGTTTACAGTTACCATCTGGCGGCGATCGGATTCTGGACCTACGCCTTCTTCGCCAGTTGGACCGGAATGCAAAGGCTCGTCGACGGCCCGTTTCCAGCCTGGATGATCACCGCCAGCATCGCAGCGATGATTTTGTGCATCATCCCAGTCGCCACGGTTGGACTGAATCATCACATGACCATGCGAGGGTATTTTCCGCTGATGCGTTACAGCCCGACACTGCGTTTCACCGTTTTTGGTGCGATGTCCTATACCGCGTTTAGCCTGCTCGGCGTCGTCATTTCGTTGCGCTCTTTCGCGCGTTACCTCCAATTCAGCGAGGTCAGTAGTGCTTACAGTCACCTCGGTCTCTACGCCTTTTTCAGTATGATCATGTTCGGAGCGATGTATTACATCGTGCCGCGATTGGTCGGGCGCGAATGGCGCTTTGCCTCGCTCATCAAGATTCATTTCTGGGCGTCGGTTTACGGCATTGGACTCATGACGCTGATGCTTATTGCCGGCGGCATGGTGCAAGGTCTGAACATGGACAACCCGACCCTGCCGTTTACCGAAAGCACGCAGTCCGTTCTACCGTATTTACGGGGACGCAGCCTTTCCGGAATCTTAATGACGGTGGCGCATTTCGTTTTCGCCTATCATTTCTTACTCATGCTTCTCGGCCTTGGCCGCACCGCCAGCGTGCCGACATTTTTGAATCCGGTGAATCCTGAACCTGGAGAGATGGTCGCGCACTGATGAAAGGCTTCACTCCGCTCGTTCTTGGAATCCTCGCGACCCTTGCCTTTTCCTGGCTGGGGCTCGCTTACATTCCCGATTTGCAGATTGGCCATCTCGATCCGCAGAGTGACGAAGAAGGCACCGACATTTATCCAATGCCAAAATCGGGAATGGCCGAACGCGGCCGACGCGTTTACATCGCGAACGGTTGCTTCTATTGCCACAGCGAACAGCTCCGCCCCGATTATGCCGCTTCCGACATCGAGCGCGCGCGCGACGCCGCTCCAAGTTCGCCGCCAAAATGGGGTGATC
>Ga0137415_10008308_pt1 | contig 10291 bp, 7 predicted proteins | sample CZODoug3_1_1_16f_FD_183082 | JGI IMG/M metagenome (GOLD analysis project Ga0137415, IMG submission 183082) | Vadose zone soil fungal communities from Angelo Coast Range Reserve, California, USA - CZODoug3_1_1_16fungal (Hybrid Assembly) | ecosystem: Environmental > Terrestrial > Soil > Vadose... | reverse complement strand
CGAACAACAAGCTGGCGCTCCTGGGCGGCCTGCGCGCCTCCGCACAGCTCGTCTCGTACGAGGTGACGCTGGGGCTCACGCTGGTGGGCGTGTTCATCGTCTTCGGCACCCTGCGCCTGGACTCGATGGTCCTGCAGCAAGGTCCCACCGAAGCGATGCTGCGCTCGGCCATCCGCTCCGGCGCGCCGGACGGTTCGCTCGTCTTCGGGTGGCTGCCGGGGTGGGGCGCCCTCTTCCAGCCGGTGGGCATGTTGCTCTTCCTGGTCGCGGCCATGGCGGAGATCAAGCGCGCGCCCTTCGACACGCCCGAAGGCGAGAGCGAGATCATCGGCTACTTCCTCGAGTACTCGGGCCTGAAGAGCGGCCTGTTCCTCATCGCCGAGTTCGCCGAGGTGGTGGTGGTCAGCGGCATCGTGGCCGCCATCTTCCTGGGCGGCTACCACATCCCCTGGATCGAGCCGCAGCTCGTGCGCGCCTTCGACGGCCTGCTCGGGATCCCGGGCACCACGTGGCTCGCGGTGCTGCAAGTCTTCACCTTCCTGGTGAAGATGCTGCTGCTCATCTGGGTGCAGATGCTGGCGCGCTGGGCGTTCCCGCGCTTCCGCTTCGACCAGATCATGCGGCTGGGCTGGAAGATGATGCTGCCCGTCTCGCTCGCGAACGTGGTGCTGACCGCGGGCATCTGGCTGTGGGCTGGCCGGGAGGGCCTGGCCTGGATGGGCATCCTGGAATGGGCGGCGCTGCTCTTCTACCTGGCGCTCTCGGCCGGGGCGAAGGAAAGCGCGGAGCCGGGCACGCACTCCAGCACCGTGGCGGCGCACTGACATGGCAAATCTTCCCGACACGACAGCGCACGACGAGCGCCGCAGCCCCGGCCCCGAGAGCGACCTCTCGTTCGGCGAGCGCTTCTACCTGCGCGAGGCGATCAAGGGCATGGGCGTCATCGCCCACCACTTCTGGCGCAACCTGTTCGGCTTCCGCGACCCGAACCCCGAGGTGCTCGAGCGCCGCGGCCCGGGCGTGAACCTGGTCTCCACCATCAGCTATCCCGAGGAGCGCAAGCCGTACCCGCCGGGGTACCGCGGCATGCACCGCCTGACGGTGCGCCCCGACGGCCGCCCGCGCTGCGTGGCCTGCTACATGTGCGCCACCGCGTGCCCGGCGCAGTGCATCTACATCGAGGCAGGCGAGTACGATGACCAGGCCATCGAGAAGTACCCGGTCCGGTTCGAGATCGACGAGCTGCGCTGCATCGTCTGCGGCTTCTGCGTGGAGGCCTGCCCGAAGGACGCCATCCGGATGGACACCGGCACCCACGCCCCCGCGGTCCTCTCGCGGCCGCTGGCGGTGTTCGACAAGGAGGCGCTCATGAAGGGCCCGCCGGTGGAGCATCCCAGCGACGTGCTGACCTACCGCGTGCCGCTGCGCACCGTGGCGCGGCCGGACGAGGATCGCGGACCGGGTGAATGAGCTGTCTACGGAACCAGGGCCGCGGCAACCAGCTCGATCGGTAGGAAGAGTGGAGCCGGCTTGGGCCGTGCTTCGATCTCGCCCTCGGTGACCTCCAGCGGAGAGAATCCGACCCGGGCGTAGAATTCGACGGCGTCGCGCTTCGCGTCGACCACCACGCCGACGCACCCGTACTCCTGCGACATCTGGAGGGCGAGGAGGAAGACGTGCCGCAGGAGGGTCTTGCCTACGCCCTGCCCCTGAGCGGTCACGTCGACGGCCAGGCGCGCAAGTCGGAGCACCGGAAGGGGATAGCGCGGCAGCGCGCGGCGGACCGTGATTGGGAGCGCGTCGGCTTCCAGGTTTCCGGGCGCGACAGTGGCATAGCCGAGCGTGCGCCCGGCTTCCAGAGCGAGGTAGGTGGTTCCGATGTGATGACGGAACTGGTTCTGCCCGGCGTATCTCGCGAAGAAACGGTCGAGGTCGGGGTCGCCCGACCGGAAGGCCGTGCGATCGTCGGTCTCCCGGAGCGGCCTAATCTCGATTGCCACGCATCAGGTCCCGAAGCTCCTTCGAAGGTTCACCGGGCGAGCGGAGCCGTTCCACCAGCCGCTCGAACGAGCGCCGCGTCAGCACGATGCGGGGCGGGACGAGGGCGTCGGCGGGCAATTCCTGGAGAGCGCGAAGGTGATACCGGAGCGCGGACTCGATGAGGTGGCCCTTCTTGACGCCAGTTGCCCTGGCCTGCCGTTCCAGCAGTTCCTTGGTCTCCTTGGAAATGGGCGCCGAGATCTGGGTTGCGCGTGCCATTGTTTTTCTTCCCTTTCGAAGATAAATCTAGATGCACCCGGTCCGCTCGTCAAGCCGGTGACACCAGCTCCCGGTGGGGCCTCCGAATTCAAGTCAGTCCACTGCGCAACGCGAGGCGCCTCGCCTCGTCCTCGAGCCGACAGAACGCGCTCCAGCGAGTTGCCGCTCCCGCCGGGTGCCGGTACTGCACCGCCCCGAGGCAAAATACAGGAGGACCTCATGAAAGCTCGTCTCCTGCCGGCGCTCGCCCTTGCAATTTCCGCCGGTCCGGCATCTGCCCAGTACAGTCCCAACCAGGAGCTAGCGCTTCCGCTCACGGCGGGGCAGCTCCCGGTCACCTTCATCGTGCGCGGGCTCGAGCCGAGCTTGCGCGTGGGACCGGACGGCGCGGTGTACGTCTCGAGCATCCGCGGCGTCCCCACCGGGGTGGACCTGCATCGCTACTTCGCGCCGATCGACGGCGCGCCAGCGGCCAACGGCACCTATCCGTTCAAGTACCAGGGCCGGCCGGACGGCTGCGGCATCTTCGCCGCGGGCTGCAGCGCCGTGGGCGTCGCCGAGGGCGGCGGAGACGTCGACATCGCGGTGAACTTCCCCGCCTTGGGCGTGCCGAACCTCGCCTTGACGAGCCTCACCCTCGCGCCCGGCATCACCGCGACCCATTCCACAGATCGCGGCGACACCTTCGCGAATCCGAACCCGGTCGCGGCCCTCATCCCCGGCGACGACCGCCAGTGGAACGACGCAACCGGCGCGCAGACCGTCTACCTCTCGTACCACGACGTGGCCACCTTCAACATCGAGGTCCAGCGCTCGAACGACGGCGGGCTGACCTACACCGATGCGATCGGCGAAGCGATCGATCCGCAGACCTTCCCCGCGGCGGGCGGCGTCCCGGCCACCAACACGGCGAACCTCCTGGGCCCCATCCGGGTGGACCGCAGCCGCTGCTCGAGCCAAGGCAACCTGTACCAGATCTTCGTCGCTCCCGAGACCGCAGCCGAGAACGCCAGCGGCGGGCCGTTCCGCTCCGTCTACGTCGGCGTTTCATCCGACGTGAAGCTCGGCCTGCCGGTCTTCACCTTCACCGACCGAAAGGTCTTCACCGGCGCCCCCGGATCGAACTTCGCCAACATCTTTCCCGCGCTGGCGGTGGACGGCTTCGGCAACCTCTACGCCGTCTGGTCGGACAACGTGAACATCTTCTATTCCTCGTCCACTGACCGCGGCACGACCTGGACGCCCGCCTTGCGCATCAACGCCGGCCCCACCGTGGGAAACGCGAACGTCTTCCCCTGGGTCGACGCCGACGCGAACGGCCACGTGGCCGTGGTCTGGTTCGGCAGCGACCGGGCCGGCCACTCGAACAGCGCCGCCATCCACGAGCCTTGCGCCTCGGGCAGCACCACCTGCATGGCGCAGTGGACCAACTGGAACACCTACGTCGCCGAAACGGTGAACGGGCACGACAGCGCACCCGTCTTCACGCAGGCGGTGGCGAGCGATCACGTCATCCACCGCGGCACCGTTTCCGTCGGCGGACTGGGCGGCGCCGCGAACCGCAACCTGGGTGACTACTTCCAGGTCGCGTTCGACCCGCTCCACCGCGTCAACGTCGCCTTCTCCGACGACCACAAGGTCCATCCGCTGGGTCCGGACAACGGCCCCGACAACCCGAGCACACGGCGCCTCATCCGGGCCAACTTCACGCACCAGCTCCAGCCCAGGGCCGGCATCGTCACCACCGGGCAGTGCGCGCAAGCGCCCGACGACTTCGAGGACGTGGAGGGCGATGGCGAGCTCGAAAACGGCGACGACCACTTCTCCATGATCGGCCGGGACCACCCGCGGAACGGCGCGCTGAGATACCGCGACCGCGCCGCCGGCGTGGAGGTCCGCAGCTCGAACGGGATCAATTCGCTCACCCTGGCGGGCAGCTGCGCCACCTTGGAGGGCAACGCCAAGGTGAACGGCTCGGCGGGGTATACGTTCCGCGCGACGGGCTGCGACCTGGGCGCAGCCGGGACCGGAAAGGACACGTTCTCGATCGACGTGACCGGCCCGAACTTCGCGTACTCCAAGGCAGGCACGCTGGTGAGCGGAGACATCCGGCGCCACTAAGCCCGCGCGTCGTCGGGTGAGCGGCGCATCAGCTCCTCAGGTTCGTTCGCAGGCAGGCAGGGACACCGTGAACGTGGTCCCCTTGCCAATCACGCTGTCGACGGTGATCTCGCCGCCCATGCCCCTGACGATGCTGTGGCTGATCGAGAGCCCCAGCCCCGTTCCAATGCCCACCGGCTTGGTGGTGAACAGCGGATCGAAGATGCGCGGCAACGTCTCCGGCGGGATGCCCGAGCCGGTGTCTCGCACTTCCACGAGGACCCGGTCGGCCTCGCTGCGGAGGGTGACGCGGATCTCGTTGCGGTCGGCTCCTCCTTCGGGAATGGCCTGGGCCGCATTGACGAGGAGGTTGAGGAATACCTGGCCGAGGCGCGACTCCTTCGCCAGCACCGGCGGGACCTCCGTGAAGTCCTTCACCAGGCGTGCCCGGTGGCGGATCTCGTTCCAGGCCATGTTGATCGAAGACTCGAGCACGCGTTTCAGCTCGACCGGCCGCGAGGGGGCCTCGTCCTCCCGCGAGAACATCTTCAAGTCCCGCACGATCTGGCGGATGCGCTCGCACCCCTCGTGCGCCTCCTCCAGCACGTCCCCGAGCTCCGCGGCATTGTCGATCGTCCCGGGGTCCAGCCGCTTCAGCGCCTCGCCGAGATAGCCGAGGTTGGCCGTCACGTAGGCGAGCGGATTGTTGATCTCGTGGGCGACCCCTGCCGCCAGCATTCCGACGGACGCCATCCGATCCGCGATGCGGAGCCGCTGCTGGATGTGCATGCGCTCGGTCAGGTCGCGCGTGATGGCCATGATGGCCTCCCCGCCCTCGAACGTGACCGGCAGCCCGACCACTTCGACCACCAGCATGCTTCCGTCCTTGCGCAGCAACCGCCGCTCCGAGGGACGACGGTCCGGGCCGGTCCCGCCCTCTCGCGCTGCAAGTCGCTGGCTGACCATCGCCCGGTCGTCCGGATGGATCAGCTCGAGCACAGGCTTGTCCAACAACTCGGCGGCCTTCTCGTGGCCGAGGGACGACACGATCGCGGGATTGACGTAGACGACCCGTCCCTGCCGATGCACGACCACTCCGTCCGGCGATGCCTCGATCAGGGTACGGAAGTTTCTCTCCGACCGCTGGAGCGCCTCGTCGGTCGAGCGGCGCTCGATGGCAGCCGCCAGGACGTTCGCGACCGATTGGAGGAAGTTGACGTCGTCCGCGGTGAACTTGCGCGGAGCGCGGGTGTAGACGCCCAGGGTACCGAAGACGCGGCTCCGACCGGGGACGACCACGTTGACGCCGCTGACGACCGCCTCGTTCGTGAGGTAGGCAGGCACGCGGAACCGGGTCTCGGTGGAGAAGTCGTCCACCATCACGGGCTCGGACGAGAGCATGGCGTACCCGCCATGCGAGTCCGCGCCCACCGGAACGGTGATCGCGCAGGAGGTGCGCCATCCAGCGCCCGCGCGCACCCGCAGCTCGTCGCCGCCGGGCAACAGCTCGAGGATGCTGCAGCACTCCGCGCCCGAGCCTTCCGAAAGGCTGGCAAGCACGGCGGCGAAGAGATCGTCGAGATTGGTCGGCGCGAGCGCGTGCAACCCGAGCTCCGCGACGATGGCCTGCTGCCGGGCGTGCATGCGATCGGACCTGGCTGAACCGCGGTCTGCGACGCCGAACTGCGTGCCCCCCACGCTGGTTCGAAGAGGCCTTAGCATGGTCGGTTAATCGACAATTTCCATTGCAGCTTAAACCCGGCGGGTGTGGTCAAAAGCGCTACTGAGTAGCTGGACCGTCGTCGGGCGGTGACACGACCTCCCAATGAAGGTTGTCAGGCGCCGTCCCGGTGACCCGCAGCCGCCCCATGTGGATGCCCCGCAGGTGGTGCGCGGCGCAGATGCTGGTCAGGTTGGACGGGTCGTCCGAGCCGCCGGCCGAGCGGAACTCGACGTGGTGGACGTGCGCGGCCGCGCGGCTGCAGCCCGGCACCTGGCACAACCAGCGATCCCGCTCGAGAACACGCCTCTGGACCGTGTTCGCCTGCGTCAGGGCGGGTTTCCAGGTCTCCACGAAGTGCGCCGCCACCTTCGCGTAGCATTCGCCGGCCGAAAGCCCGCGCCCCGCGGCCTTCCGGGCCGTCCGAAACGTCGCGAGGAGCATCTCCGCCACCCTCCGGGGTGCCCAGATCTCGTAGTCGCCCCGCGCGCACATCTGCGCTTCCCGCTCCCCCAGGAGCTGCCGCCGGAGGGCGACGCAGGTCGTCCGCTCCGCCCGTCCGATCCACTCCTCGACCGACTCGTCGTCGGCGTGCCGCGCGATGAGCCGCGCCTGCTCGTACGACACCCGCCGCTCGCTCATCGCTTGCCGCAGCGAAGGCAGCTCGTACAGCCTCCGCTCCAGCGCGGCGCGCTGCTCCACCGCGCGCACGGACATCCCCAGCCGCTCGTCGCAATAGTGCTGGACCGAGGCGAACCCGAGGAGCCGCCACCCTTCCATCTTGAGGAACAGCATGGCGAGGTGCCCGAACACCTCGTCGCACCGCCGGCGCCGGTCGAAGAGCATGCACAGCTCGCGGTGTAGCCGGCGCACATCTGCGTCATCTACGAGCTGCCCGGGTGCGGGGACCGGGTCGGGTCGCGCGAGGAACGCCCACTGCTCCGTCTGCTTCTCCAGCCACTCTTTCGCCGGATCGAGGAATTCGGCGGCGGGCGCGGCGAGCAGGGCGTCCGCGGCACCGCCGTCCCCCGGTCCGTCGTAGAAGCCGTTGAACTCGTCGCACAAGGCTTGCGCGCGCACCCACTTGGGCGAAGCGGCGCCGACGATCCTGCCGGCCAGCTCTTCCGCCTCCTCGACCATTGGCCGGGTCTCAGCGGGGAGTCGGACCCGGATGCAGACCAACTCCTCGTCCTCTTCGGCACCGGCTCCGCCCGCCCCCTTTACCGCCTCGGTCAGCCCGCGGACGGTGCCGCGGTTGCGCGCGCGCTCTACCCAGAGCGCTTCCTCGTCGCCCCGCGCGAGAGGAAGGACGGCTTCCGCTTGCCGCATGGTCACTTCGCCCGCGCGCACGGCCGCCCGCAGCAGGGGACGGCTGCGCAGCTCCCGCGAGAAGCGCGCTTTCTTCTGCGCGGTGCTGGCGTTCATCCCGTGCTCCTCGCGCGAGTAGTCGCCGATGCCGGCGTGACCGAAAACGAGCGTGCGGTCGCCGACGCTCATCGCGTCGAGCCTTTCGCCGATGGCAACGTCGATGGCACCGTGGCCCCGTCCGACCAGGACGAGCAGGGACTCGATGGAGCGCACCAGCGCGAGGCGCTCGCCTTCGTTCCGCACCCGCGGCAGCGGCCATCCGAGGAGCGACGCCGCGGAGGCGAGCGCCTTGAGGCGGGCGTCGAGCGTCTCGAGCTGCGAGGCAGGTACGTTCACGCAACGATCGTAGCAGGCCCCTCCGACATTAGAGTCGCTTCCAGGCGAGCAGTTCCGCGGCCCTGTTTGCCCGGAGTGCCTCGCTCACGTTCCGTTCAGCCGTGGGGAAATGGACCGAGGCTGTATTTCCAATACCCAACAGATCAAACCCGTGTAGCGAAGAGGTGAAATTTTCGGCTGCCGTCGCGCGACAGGTCCGCGCAATGCCACAATCTGAAAGGTGATTCCGGCAATGGCTCGAATTCTGGCCACTGTGGCCAGCTTTCTGACTCTTGACGTACGGGGTGGCCAGTAGGCGACTCTGCGACGTCCAGGGGGATGGGACAGACACCGAGGGAAGCACACACACCAGGGGGGCCATCAAATTGAGGTTCGACCGTAACAGGGCGGGACGATGATCCCGTCTATACCGAAGACTGCTGTCACCGCGTTCGTCCTGGCACTCGTCATCGCGGCGCTCCTCACTCCAAACCTGCGCCGCTTCGCCGAGGCGCGCGGGCTGCTCGATCAGCCGAAGGATTCGCGCAGGGTGCACCGGCGCGCGGTTCCGCGCATCGGCGGATTGGCGGTCGTCGCGGCATTCTACGGTCCGCTGCTTGGATTGCTGCTCTACGAGACCGATCTCGGTCGCTACTTCTACTCGAGGGCGATCTCCGGGGTCTCGCTCCTTGCAGGCGGGGTCGCGATCGCGGCCCTTGGCCTGTACGACGATCTCCGCGGCGCGAATGCCTGGCAGAAGTTCGCCGTGCAATTCGGCGTCGCCGGCGCCCTCTACTCGTGCGGCTACCGCATCGACCAGGTGTCGCTGCCGGGCGGCGCCTTGGAGTTGGGCGTCTTCGCGCTGCCGCTCACCTTGATCTGGATCGTCGGCGTCATCAACGCGATGAACCTCATCGACGGGCTCGACGGCCTGGCCGGAGGCGTGGCGCTGTGCGCGGTCCTCACCAACCTGGTCGTCTCGATGGTGCAAGGCCAGCCGATCATGACGCTGTGCATGGCGGCGCTCGCTGGCGCGCTGATCGGGTTCCTCTTCTACAACTTCAATCCCGCATCGATCTTCCTCGGCGACACGGGCTCGCTGTTCCTCGGCTACGTGCTCGCGGTGACGTCCATCCGGACGCACCAGAAGTCTTCGGCCGTGGTCTCGCTGCTCGTCCCGATCGTCGCGCTGGCGCTGCCGCTCGCGGATACCGCCCTCGCAATGGGTCGAAGGGCGCTCTCCGGCAGGCCCATGTTCAGCGGCGACCGGGAACACATCCACCACCGGCTGCTCCGGCTGGGGCTATCGCAGCGGCAGGTCGCGCTCGCGCTCTACGGAGCATCGGTGCTGCTCGGGGCGGTCGCGCTGACCCTTTCCTTCGTGAGCGAGCCAGCCGTCGCGTGGATACTGGTCGCTGTTTCGCTCGCGGCTTTTCTCGCTCTGAGGCAGCTCGGCTTCTTCCGCACCGGCGCACAGATGTTCCAACTGCGGCGTCGCAATCTGGCGCTCCGGTCCGCCGTGGACAAGATCGCGGGTGTGCTTCGGGGTGCCACGTCCGTCGGCGACGTCCTCGATTCGGCCAAAGCGTTCGCGAGCCTCGTCTCCGCCGATCGGGTGCGCGTCTTCCTGGAGTCGGCGGACATGGCGCTGCACGAGAGCGTGCGGTCCCCCGCCGTGCTCGCTCCGTCCGTGCTGCCCGTCAACGGACACGTGAACGAGGTGGCGCGACCTTTCCTGGCCAACTTCAGCCTGCCGCATGCGCTGGGCAAGGTGGAGCTGGAATGGGACGACGGCCGGGCCGAGCTCGACCGCGACCATGAGATCGCCGCCGAAACGATGTGCGGCCACATCGCACTCGCGCTACGTCGCGTAGCGCCAGTATCAGAGCCCCTGCGCGAGTCCCGATCGAATTGGTCGACGATCGATCCCGTCGTGAGCGCATTGCCGCTCGCGCAGAGCCGCGATTCGGACGCATAAAAGGTCAGCGAGAGCCGTTGCTTGACTGAGTCCCTCTACCGCCGCTACGGTCGCCGCCCCTGATGCTGCCCCGCTCATTCGCATTCCGCATCCTCGCCTCGGTACTGATCCCGTACGTCGCGCTGATTTCGCTTCCTGGGAGCGCCCGTGCGCAGATCATCGCGCCGTCGATGCCCGGCGCGCCCGGGACGTCCGCTCCTGCGGCGGCCGTACCCATGGAGGTCACCGTGCCGCAGGACACCGAGGTGCTGCAGGCCGAGCGCCCGGTCATCAATCCGGGCGGTGTCCCGACCCTGCCGTTGGAAGAACCGCTCGATCCGGACAAGTACATCTGCGGCCGCGGCGACCTCTTCGAGCTGAACTTCTGGGGCCGGCAGAACTTCAAGCTGCGCATGACCGTCGATCTGGAAGGCCGCGCCTTCATCTCGAAGGTTGGTTACGTCGCCATCGTCGGAAAGACGCTGCATCAGGCCCGCGACATCGTAAAGGCCGCAGTGATGCGGTACTTCCCGGGCCTCAACTTCGACCTCAGCCTCATCGAGCCGCGCACG
>Ga0137415_10008307_pt1 | contig 10291 bp, 6 predicted proteins | sample CZODoug3_1_1_16f_FD_183082 | JGI IMG/M metagenome (GOLD analysis project Ga0137415, IMG submission 183082) | Vadose zone soil fungal communities from Angelo Coast Range Reserve, California, USA - CZODoug3_1_1_16fungal (Hybrid Assembly) | ecosystem: Environmental > Terrestrial > Soil > Vadose... | reverse complement strand
ACCCGCAGTTCTCCGTGGCCTGCGCATTGAACAAGAAATATCTGCCGAAGTAACGCGGCCGCGCCGCGGCGGTGTCCGCGCAAGGCGCCGCCGCGGAGCAAAGCGGTTGGGACCGGACCATTCGGCCCCCGACAGCCTCGAAAACGGGACTATGATGATCAGCTTTCTGTTCGCTGTCCTTCGGGAAGCCTGGGGAATCCTGGAAGACGCTTCTGTCTTCCTCCTCTTCGGCTTCCTGCTCGCCGGGGTGCTTGCGGTCCTAGTGCCGGGCCGGCTGCTCACCCGGCTCGTCGGGGGCGGAAAGATCAAGTCGGTGCTCTGGGGGGCGGTCCTCGGCGCGCCATTGCCCTTGTGCTCCTGCGGCGTCCTGCCAACAGCGCTTGGGCTGCGCAAGGAAGGGGCGACGCCGGGCGCCACCGTGGCGTTCCTGGTCGCGACGCCGGAAACCGGGGTCGACAGTATCAGCCTGACGTACGCGCTGACCGACCCTCTCATGACCGTGTTCCGCCCCGTCGCCGGGGTTGCAACGGCGATTGCCGCCGGCCTCGCCACAAATCTGTTCGGCGTCCGGGGCTCAAGCGCGACCGGACGGCCCCTGAGGCCCGCCAAAAATCCCGCCGCAGGTAGCGACAGCGACCAGTGTCAGCATGCAGGCGACGCCGCTCAAGGACTTGATCACGCGCACGGACAGGATCACCACCACGACCATGTCCGGGAGGCGAATTCGCAGCCCAACTCTGGAGCCACAAGCGGCAGTGCGGCGGTCGATGCGACAAGGCGCATCATCCGTTATGGCTTCGTCGAGTTGCTCGACGACATCAGCTGGTGGCTCGCTCTGGGCGTCGTTCTGTCCGCCGTCGCCGTCGTCGCAGTTCCAGCGCAGCTATTCGACGGTGTGTGGGCCGGCGGAATCGTCTCGATGTTGCTGATGCTCATCTTGAGCATCCCTCTCTACACCTGCGCTTCGTCCTCGACGCCCATGGCGGCGGCGCTGGCGCTCAAGGGATTGAGCCCAGGCGCCGTTCTCGTTTTCCTTCTCGCCGGGCCGGCCACGAACATCAGCAGCCTGGTCGTCCTCATGAAGGTGCTGGGCCGCCGCGCGGTGGCTGCCTATCTGGTTGCGGTCGTCTTCATGACGCTCGCCGCCGGTTTCGCCCTCAACATGATGTACTACGCTTGGGGGCTCGACCCTCGAGCGACGTTCGGGACCGCGGCCGGCTTCGTGCCGGACCTTGTCAAGGACGCCGGGGCCGTGCTGCTCAGCGGCCTGCTGATCCTCAGCATGCGCCGGACGCGCGTTCCGGACGAATGGGTCTGGCTCCGGGACAGAGCCGCGCAGCTGACCGGGATTGCCGTTACCCCGCGCAGCCTCGGCTACGCTGCCGCCGGCGGCGTGGCGCTACTCTGGCTCGGGAGCGGACTCTTCACGGTCGGGCCCGGCGAGGTCGGCATGAGGCTGCGGTTCGGCCGGATCCTGGCGTCGGATCTCGAGCCTGGCCTGCACGTCAGATGGCCCTGGCCGTTCGAGAGCCACCGCCTCATCGCGCAGAATCTGGCGCAACGGCTCGAGTTCGGACTTCCACCGGAACTGTCGCGGGAGGAGGCGACGCGCGCGCAGCTTCGCAGCCGGCTGGCCTTTGGATCAAACCCAGCGCCGCAGCAGGCGAGCGGCGTCTGGTTCCAGAAGGAGACGGCGCCTGGCGACTCCTTCCTGCTCACCGGCGATAGCAACCTCATAGATCTGAGGTCCACGGCCCAGTACCGGGTCAACGACGCGCTGGCGTTCGCCTATCACCTCGCCGAACCAGAGGCACTCGTGCGCAGCACGATCCTGGCAGCGCTCCGGGGTGCGGTCGCGACCCGCGCCATCGATGCGGTCTACACCACAGCGCGCGAGGAGATCGAACGCGAGACGCGTGCGGCCGCCCAGTCGATGCTGGACCGCTACCAGGCCGGAATCGAGGTGCTTTCCGTCAGCCTGCTTTACGACCACCCTCCAGACCAGGTCCACGACGCCTTCCGAGACGTCGCCAGCTCGCTAGAGGACAAGCTGCGTACGATCAACCTGGCGAACGTCTTCGCGGTGGAGAAGATCAACCAGGCGAAAGGCGAAGCCGCCGCGATGACTGAGGGGGCGCTGGCCTTCAAGGAGCAGCGGATCGCGGGCGCTCAGGCCGACGCAGACGCTTTCGTGCTGCGGCTCGAAGCCTACGAGCACGCCCCCGGGCTTACCAAATTCCGATTGCAGCTTGAAACGCTCGAAGACGTGCTGCCAGGCATGCGGAAATTTGTGCGACCCGGCAGCGGCGACGTGAAAGACTTCGACATGTGGCTCGTGCAGCCCTTGGGCTCGGGCCAAAGCAAGTAGCGAGGCCGGTTTCGCGCTGATCACGTGCCTCGAGGAAGGAGCCGATCAGGCGAGAGCAGGATGACGAACGGACAGGATCTGAGATCGGCGGCAGGCGAGAATGGCGGAACGAGCCACGACAGCGAACAAACGATCGAACATCGTGCTTCGGCGTACCCTGCCGGCACTGATGGCGGCGTTCGCAGTCTGGGCGCTTGTTTCCTCGTTCTTCGCCCTGGACATCACCGAATATGGACTTGTCACGCGCTTCGGGCGGGTGGTTCGTGTCCTCTCCGAGCCTGGCCTCCACGTCGTTGCGCCGTTCGACCGCGTTGTGCGGCTGGACAAGCGCGTCCTGTTCTTTCGGCCGGCGCCTTCCGAGTATCTGACGATCGACAAGAAGAACCTCGGCGTCGATAGCCTCGTGACGTGGCGGATCGCCGACCCGGTACGCTTTCTCGCCGCGGTCGCGACCCCGGCTGCGGGCGAGCAGCGTCTCTCCGACATCATCCTGGCGGAGATCGGCGCCGTCATGGGACGGTATCCGACGTCCGTTCTCATCTCCACCGACCCAGCAAAGAGCAACTATCAGGCCATGGCGTCGGAAGTCGTTCGCCGCGTCGCAGACATGGCCCGAACGGCCTATGGTATCGATGTGGTCAGCGTCGACATCCGCGGCCTCCACCTGCCGGAACTGAACCGGGAGCATGTCTTCGAACGCATGAGGGCCGAGCGGGCCAAGATCGCCAAGGAGAACCGCTCGGCGGGCGAGTTGGAGGCGAAGAGGATCCTCGCCGAGGCCGACCATGAGAAAATCCGCATCGACTCGGAGGCTGCCGGACAGGCCGAGCGCATCAAGGCCGAGGCCGACGCCGAGGCTTCAGGCACCTATGCTGCAGCTTTCTGGCAAGATCCAGGATTCTACCAATTCCTGCGGACCTTGCGGGCCTACGACAAGTTCCTCGACGACAAGACGACTCTCTTCCTTCCTGCAGACGCTGACGTTCTGCGGATGCTGCACTTCGACACGCAACCGCTCCAGGTCGGACCATCCCCTCCGCCGCCTGGAGCAATTTCGACCGGCGCCGATCTACTCCTGAACAAAAAACTCGAGGAGGAGATCCGGTGACATTCGTGTACGATCAAGGCCAGGGCGGCGACGCGCGGCGAGAAGCAGACCAAGCCGCAAAAGATCAGACGCACGGCGTCGACCTGCGGTCGCGTCCGGGACTAGCGCGCCTCCGGCTTGGCTATCGCTATTGGATCCTTGGCGTTCTTGTCCTTTTTCTTGGAGCCCATCTGGCCTCGGGATTCTACGTCGTCGGGGCGGACGAGCGCGCGGTGGTACGCCGGTTCGGTACCGTCGAGGCGGAGGTCGGCCCCGGCATGCACTACCGCCTCCCATGGCCCGTTGATCGCGTGGACGTCGTCAAGGCGACGAGCGTGATGAAGGTCGGCGTGGGATTTGCGATACCCACCGGGGATTCGGCCGCGCCGTCCGGCATGGAGCTGCTGACCGGGGACACCAATATCGTCAATGCGGCCCTCGCTCTGCAATATGTTATCCGCGATCCGGCGGAATTCCTTTTTCAGATCGAGGAGCCGCAAGCCTTCGTCGAGGCCATCGCCGAGGGGGTGCTGACCGAGACGGTCGTCGGCATGCCCATCGACGAGGTACTGACCAGGGGGCGGGTCGCAGTGCAGGAACGGGTCAAGGCCAAGACGCAGGAGCTCCTTGACCGCCGCCACAGCGGCATTCGCATCGTGTCTGCGAGCATCATGACGATCACTCTCGACAGATCGGTTGTCCAGGCTTTCCAAGACGTGGCGGATGCCATGGCCGACCGCGAGAAAGTGATCAATGAGGCCCGCGCCTACGCGAGCAACCTCATTCCCAAGGCAAGGGGCGAGGCGCGCACGCGGCTGAGCGAGGCGGAGGCCTACAAGCAACAGCGCGTCGCCGCTGCCATCGGCGAGACGAGCCGCTTTCTCGCGCTGCAGAAGGAGTATGAAAAGGTACCGGACGTCACCAGGATACGACTGTATCTGGAAGCCATGGAGAAGATCTTGCCCAAGCTACAGCTCTATATCATCGACTCGGACAAGGGGCGCGTGCCCCTGCATCTGAGGGTGACCGGCCCGTAATCACAGCTTCAATCAGCCCCCGTTCCAGTGGATTGCCTTCACCTACCAGTTCGACAGTCCCGCGGATGGCGCTGAATGTGGGATTCGGGTCATACAAGAAAGGCTCATAAATCTCGTCCTAGCGCATCCGAGAGCTGTCGGAACCGCGACGTCCCGGCACTTACGCTGAGTGCCATTAACAGACGTGATCCTTACTCCGACGGCACCATACGCAACAGCCGTATCGCGCCGAGCTTTCGCAAAATATTGGCTCTGAGCCACAGTGCACCCGGCGGGCATAGGTCTTCCGCCGGGCGAGTGGCATCACACGTGTTTCAGTGGTGATGGGCCGAAACGCCCTTGACGCATTCGGACAGCAGATCACCGGACGCCGAATGGCTGACGTCGCCCAAACTGAGGATGCCGATCATCCGCTTGCTCTTGTTGATTATGATTACTGGCAACCTGCGGATCTTCAGTGCCTCCATGTGCCGCACCGCCTTGGCGAGGTCATCGTCCTCCCGGCAGCAATGGATGCCTGGGGTCATCACATCGCGTGCCGTCGCGCCGCGAGCATCGAAGCTGTCCTGTGCCAACCCTTTGCAGACAATGTCGCGGTCAGTCACCACGCCGATCAGCTGGTCGTCCTCTCCAATCGGAATGGCGCCTATATCATGCTCACGCATCAATTTCGCGAGTTCGGTGACAGGGGTGTCCGGACTGACCCAGTCGACGCCCTTGTGCATCACGTCTTTGCTTTCATGGTGGACCTCCGTTGCTGGAGTTTGAGTACACTCGATGAAATGCAAAGCCACTCTTGCTCCCTTCGACTATACAACGGATCGGATCCTGTGGCACGAGGCCTTAAGGTCGCCGTGGCCGGGGCAGGTCCGGTTCGGTCATGTTGGCAATCCACGCTACGCTCGGTCTCACCGTTCCGGTTTCGCTGCTCGGCCGCGCCGACAAGGTGATCGAATGAACCGGCGGCCGCCATGTCGGAGCAAATGTCTTCCGGGTTACCCCTGAAAGCGGACATTGCTCAATGCAGTCGGCATGTCTCAAAGGTGCCAAAAGGCGACGTTGGCGTCTTCAGACCTGAGGATTGCGCCCGTTCCCGCTGTTCAGTGTGAACGCCGCTGCCCGCGCGGCAGGATGATGCGGAACTCGGTGAACTCACCGTGTTTCGTGTCGACGTCAACTGAGCCGCCGTGTTGCTTGACGATGATGTCATGGCAGATAGAGAGACCAAGCCCAGTTCCCTCACCGGCAGGCTTGGTCGTGAAGAACGGATTGAATATCTTTTCCCGGACGTCGGGAGGAATGCCGGTGCCGTTATCACGAATCCTGACCTCTACGCGGTCACCGAGGTTCTTCGTCGATGCCGCAAGGGTAGGCTCATAGCCATCGCTACTATCCTGCTCCTTGCGCTTGGTTGCGGCATAGAAGCCGTTCGAGATGAGGTTCAAAAGTGCTCGGGTGATCTCCTGTGGGAACACGTCGACCTCACTGGCGGTCGGATCAAAGGACCTTTCCAATTTGATCCTGAAGCTCTGATTCTCGGCGCGCGCACCGTGGTAGGCCAGATTGAGGCTCTCCTCGACGAGGTCGTTGGCATTAGCCAATCGATGTTCGCCTGATCCTTCGTGCGAGTGCAGCAGCATGTTCTTGACGATGGCGTCTGCGCGCTTGCCGTGGTGTATGACCTTTTCAAGATTGCCGCGCAAAGTGTTTGTCAGCTCGGCGATTTCACGGCGTGTCTCATCATCGCTGGTCATCCCGCCTAGGACCTCCTGCAGTTCGTCGATCAGTTCGGCAGAAACCCCCGAGAAATTGTTGACAAAATTGAGTGGGTTTTTGATCTCGTGTGCAATGCCGGCGGTCAGTTGGCCGAGCGACGCAAGCTTCTGGGTCTGGACAAGGCGATCCTGCGCAGCCCGCAATTCCTCCAAAGAATTGGTAAGTTCGAGCGTACGAGCCTCCAGGGATTCGTTCGCAAGTTGCAAAGCCGCTTTGGCGCGCTTTTGCTCGGTAATTTCCTCAGCTACGACATTGATGCCGAGAATAGCGCCATCTTTAGCCTTCAGCGGATGCCAGTAGGTAATCCACACGCGCTCCGCGTTGCTCCCGTCCGGGCGTTGGCCATTGACCTCTATGCCCGTGATCGGCTCCCCGGTCCTCAAAATCGCCTGGACGATCGACTCGACCTGGTCCGCAACTTGCGGGACGGTATTTCGCACTGACTTGCCGATATGATCGGCGATTGAAATGCCGCAGATCTCCGTCAGGCGGCGATTGATTTGCCGATAGCGGCAATCGGGAGTGAGAAACGCGAGCCCGATCGGAGCGTTTTCGTAGAGCAACCGCAATTCCGTCAGCGCCTCCTGCAGCCGCGTGCCGCTCGCCACGAGCGCGGTCTCGTGCAGACGTCGTTCGGCAAACAGCGCAACAAGTACGAATACGCAAAACGACACGGCCAAGATGCTCGCCTGTGCGCCCAGAATGCGCTCGGAGATCGGCAAGCTGGCGTCGCCGAAAAAGCCGATGCTGAATGTTGTCGCCAAAACAATTGTGAGTCCACTGATGAAGGCAGCCGTCGCTGCAAAGACCGGGTGGCAGCGAGCCGCCAGCCACAACAGCATTGGAAACAGCAGTGCAACCGGGACGACAGTCCCCCAAAATCCCTGCGGCAGAAAAATGACGAACCCATTCAGGATGACTAACGCCACGAGTGCGGCGACGCCTTCCAAAAATCCGCGCCACGATGGCGGCTGCCGTGCGGCCGAAGCGAACTCAATGATTAGCGGTGCGACCGTGATGATTCCAAGGGCATCGGAAGCGAACCAGTGCTGCCAAATAGTCAGAATCGGCGCGTTCGGGCTGTGAAAGTATAGGAACCCGGCAGTCCCGCCAATTCCCGAGACCGCGGTCGCAACGATAGCGCACACCAGGATTCCCAGCACGTGGCTTAGCTTGCCGAGATTGAAACCCAATCCGAAGTAGCGCTCGATCAGCCACGCTGTCAGCAATGCTTCGCCCGCGTTGCACAGGCCGAAGACCACCGCGCTGAAAAGAGTCCGATCACCCATTAAGTTGGCAACAATGGTCGCGGCCATTGCGCCAGCGGCGACCGGCAAGCGCGCACGCGGTCCAAGCGCAATGAGGACACCGGAAGCAACGCCGGAAGCCGGCCAAAACACGGCCACGCCGTCGAGTTTGGTGAGAAGAAGAAGACTTAGCCGTGCCGCCAGGAAGTAAACGATGCCCACTGCAGCGGCCAGCCCGATTGAACGAGCCCACTGCCGTGTTGAACCAGCATCGGTGTTCGGTCGGCTGTAGTCAGCAACATCGGCCGGGACGGCCACAGGCAGCGTCGCATCCATGAAGATCACCCCCATCGAAGAGTCAGCCGAATACGGGGGTGGTGCGCATGGACTTCGAGTGGCTAAATGACAGCCGCACCTCAAGCAAACCTGATGAAATCACGCCGCCTCGATCCCCAAGGCTCCCCGCTCCTGCCAAAGTAACCCGCATTTGCGGCAATCTCACGACATCCCACTGGCTAAAAGTTCGCACATTAACAGAGGGATGTGGGCGAGTTCAGGTAGCGGGGGGCGGGCGGATTGGCCGATGTCGCTGTTGGGTCAATCGCGTCGGTTTGACGGTGTCCGAGTCACTTCCGCTTTGCCCTCAAACTCGGACATTGCTCGATGTATTCGGCATGTCTCAAAGGTGCCAATTCCAGACTTCAAAGGCTGCGCGTCGATAAGTGCACGACTAGAGGAAACACCCCCGCAACGGGCTGTTGCCGGAGATTCATTGCGGGTGGGGAAAAATCATCTAGCCCCCGATTTCGCTGTTAAGCATTGGCCCGAACAGCTCCCATGTCGCGCCCTTGAATCTCCTCAGCCGTACCTGCTTGATCGGCGCGAAATCGATCGGGCTGGTGTTAATCTTGATGCCGGGCAGCAGGTTCGTGGTTCTGAAGTCCTTCAGGTTTTGCGGCCTGCTTCATCACGTTCTCGCGCGTTAGATTGTCACCGCACTGCTTCAGCACCTGTGCCAGCGTCTGGGCCACGTTGAAGCCTGTCACGATCAGACTATCGGCCCGATTGCCTTCGGGAAAATCCTTGGCGAGGAACTCGTCGAACGCCTTCATACCGGGATCATCCTTCCATTGCAGGTCGAGCGGGTCCATCAGGAAGGCTACCGAAATGATGTCCTGCGCATTTTCGAAGCCGGCCGGCTTGATCACCGCACCGATGGAGGTGCTGACGGTGTTGAGGAAGTGCAGTGGCCTCCAGCCGATCTCGGCCGCCTTCCTAATCGCCTGCGCCGCGAACTTCGCTCCCGTGATATCAACGAATACATCGGCATTTAGCGACTTCATCTTGACTATATGCGAGTCGATGGTCGGCTCTGCCACTTCATAAGCGTCCTCCACGACAATCATTGACGCTGCCTTGTCGCCGAGCCCGTCCTTCAGTCCTTTGAGATAATCCTTGCCATAGTCGTCGTCCTGGTAGAGCACGGCAATCCTCGCGTCGCGCTTTTCCCTCAAAATATACTTCGCGTAGATCCGCGCCTCGTTCTGGTAATTTGGCTGCCATCCCATCGTCCACGGAAAGCGCTGCGGATCATTCCACTTGGTTGCACCAGTCTGAACGAATAGCTGCGGTACCTTCTTCGCGTTCATGTACCTTTGAATCGCACTGTTGGAAGGTGTGCCAAGCGGGCCGAAGATCAGGAGAACCTCGTCGCTCTCGACTAGCTTGCGCGCCTGTTCGACCGCCTTCGGCGGACTGTAGGCATCGTCATAAGAAATGAAATTGATCTTGCGGCCGTTGATACCGCCTTCGGCATTGATCTTACGAAAGTAGGCCGCCTCGGTCCTCCCGATAACGCTCCAAGCCGATGCCGGCCCGCTGTAGGGCATGATGTTGCCGATCTTGATCTCGGTGTCGGTTGCGCCGGTATCGTATTTCTTCTGGGCAATTGCGCTGCTTCCGGTGGCAGCAAGCAAAATAATAGCGGTCGAAAATGCCGCCAATCGTGAGGCGACGAAGGACATTTCGTTTCTCCCTTATGAACTAATGAATGTGTCTGTTTGCTTCGGGACCTCTTTCGGGTCTCTCGTCCAATATTGAATACCCCTCATCAGACCTTGTCGATAGAGAGGGCCATCTCGTCGGCGGTCTCGAATCAGTTCGTACGATTCGGTCAACGTAGCTGACCGTAATGGGTCGTCGCTGCTGGGACTGACGAAGTGCGGCTTCCCACAGGAGCGGCGAGTTAACGAGACAAACGAGCCGTGAGTCTGTTTTTGCCTCAAAAGCGGACATCTCTCATTTTATGAGTACACGCCCGTATGGTCAGGGCCAGGGGCAAGCTAACTCCGAGGAGCATTTTCATGCACGCCTTCCTCGTGCTGGTGACATTCGCGATCGGCTTCGCCCTCCCCGTCCACGCCGCGGACGACGTGGCCGCCGGACAGAGCGTCATCCGCTCCCAGGTTGAAGCCTTGGGACGCGACGATGCGGCGGCGGCCTACTCCTATGCGGCACCCGCGATTCAAGACGTCTTCCCGCAAGCCGACATCTTCATGGACATGGTGCGTCAGAGCTACGCGCCGGTGTATCGCCACAAGAGCTTTGAATTCGGCGAAGCACGGGCCTCGGACGGCAAGATCGCCCAGCGCGTTCACATCATCGACGCCGATGGCGTGCCGTGGGAGGCACTCTATACGCTGGAACTGGAGCCCGACGGCAGCATCAAGATCAGCGGCTGCGTTCTGCTGAAGGCAGGCCAGCCGGTGTGACGGCC
>Ga0137415_10008306_pt1 | contig 10292 bp, 3 predicted proteins | sample CZODoug3_1_1_16f_FD_183082 | JGI IMG/M metagenome (GOLD analysis project Ga0137415, IMG submission 183082) | Vadose zone soil fungal communities from Angelo Coast Range Reserve, California, USA - CZODoug3_1_1_16fungal (Hybrid Assembly) | ecosystem: Environmental > Terrestrial > Soil > Vadose... | reverse complement strand
CTGGCGTCGCGATCGAGCGTCATGCTCACCGCCGCGCTGAAATCGGCGACGGGGTTGCCGAACGCGTCGAATGCGGCCACCACCACCGGCGGCCGAATGACGCTGTCGGTCATCACGTCGCTCGGCTGGCCGGCGAAACCAAGCTGGGTCGGCGGTCCCGGAACGACGTCGAACGCCGCGCTGGTGGCCGCCGGGAGCCCCTCCACGACGGCGGCGAGGGCGTACCCGCTGCCCGACCGGTCGATGTGCAGGTCGGTGAACGTCGCCACGCCGTTCAGCGCGGGTACGGTTCTGCGACCGTTGAGCGACGCGCCGCCCGGACTGTGATCGAGGGCGACGGTAACCAGGCCGGTGAACTTGGTGGCGGGCGCGTTCGCCGAGTCGCGCACGGTGACCTGGACGGGAGCGATCCGTTGGCCCGCACGGGCGCTTTCCGGCTGAGCGGTGAAGGCCAACCCGGCGGCGCCGTAGGCGGTGGGGGGCGGCGGCGCGCCGGCGGACTGGAGCAGCTTGTCGAGCCGGCACCCTGCAGCAATCACGGTGGCCAACGCCAGAAGGCGGAGGGTCTTCATGGCGTCCACCGGTTCCCGCAAACCTCGCACCGTCCCGCCGCACGGATCGGGGTGCGTGGTTGCGTGATGACGATCACACGCGCGCCGCCATTCTTGATGAAGGTGGGCCACACCTGTGTCGCGAGGAAGACAAGCAACGGACGAGGGTTACCGCTGCGTCCCGCGCGCCACACCCGATCCGCGCCGCGCTCGGACTATCCCGTCGCGCGCGTCGTTCCCGGGAACGCCTAGAGCAGGGTGCGATACACCTCCGCCGTCCGCTCGGCGGTTTTTTGCCACGAGAATTCGCGCGCCCGCACGCGCCCGCGGGCGATCAACAGCTCCATGCGGGCCGGATCGTCCGATAGCGACTCGAGCGCCTGCACGTACGCCGCGGGGTCCCGCCCCTCGACCACGACGATCGCATCGCCGCCCACTTCCTTGAGTCCGCCAGCCCCGGAGGTCACGACCGGGAGCCCCGAGGCGAACGCCTCGATCACGGGATAGCCGAATCCTTCATAGAGGGAGGGGAACAGCAGCACGTCGGCCGCGCGGTAGGCGCGCCGCAGCGTCGTCTCGTCGGCGAAGGGAGCCGTGCGTACGAAGCGGCGCAGCCCCAGCCGCTCGATCAGCTGCTCCTGCTCGCCGGTGAAGCGTCCCCCCACCTGCAGCAGGTACGCGTCCGCTTCGTTGCGGAGCCGCGCCACGGTCTGGATCACGAGGGGGACGTTTTTGCGCTCCACCGTGCTCCCCACGTGCAGCACCACGAACGCCTCCTCCGGGATGCGCCAGTCGGCGCGGCCGCGCGCCCGCGCGCCCGGCGCCTCGGAGAAGAACGAGCGGTCCACGCCGAACGGCACCACGCTGATGCGCCGGTCGTCCCCCAGCCAGGTGGCGAGCTCGTGCTTCAACCATTCGGTGCCCACGATGTAGGACTGCGCCAGTCGCAGCGCCTTGAGCGTCTGCCGCAGGAAGCGGTTGCGGATCCCTTCGCGCCAGCCGTCGGTGGGCGAGCGCAGGATGATCACGGGCATCAGGTCGTGGACCGTCACTACCACCGGCCGGCGGTGTACGCGGGTGACCATGTGTGCGTAGCTGTGGTCGAGGATGTGCACCAGGCGCGCGCGCTTGGCGTCGCGCTTCAGCCACCACGGGTAGAAGAAGTGGCGCGCCACGTAGCGCTGCGGGTCGCGCAACGGGCCGGGTAGCACCAGACTGGTGGGGTCCACGTCCTGCGCCCACCACCGCGGGTAGCCCCCGGAGCGGCGTCCGTCCTTGGTCTCGCGTGTCAGCGCGCCGATCTGCGCGGCGAGCCGCACCTCGAACCCGGGATCGGTGCTCTCGAGCCAGTCGTACAGCCGGTGGGCATAGCGGTCCATCGAGGGCCAGCGCTCGAGGGGGAGGTCGGGGACGAGCAGGACTCGGGTCATGGCGCGTGGACACTCCTACGGGTAGACCAACCCCGGGCCCATGGCCCGGGGTTCAGGTACCCCGGGGCATGGCCCCGGGGTTGGTCTACCCAGGCTGGCCAACGATCTCCCTCCAAAATGCCACCGTTCGCTCCGCCACGGCGTCGTCACTGAACAGCTGCATCACCCGCGCCCGGCCCGCCTGCGTCAGCGGTCGCCGCGCCTCGGCGGTGGCGAGGCGGCGCAGCGCGCCGGCGAGCGCAGCGGGATCGTCGGGCGGCACGATCGCGCCGGCGTCGCCGATCACCTCCGGCGTCACACCGGCGCCGGTGCCGATCACCGCCACTTCATGCGCCATCGCTTCGGCCACGGGGTGGGCGGATTGCTCGGCCCAGCCCGGCAGTCCGCGCGACGGCTGGACCAGCACGTCCAGCTCCGCCCACAACCGCGTCATCTCGTCGGGGGGCAGCGCGCCCGTCCAGCGGATGCGCGCCGCGAGCCGCAGCTCGCTGGCGATGCGCTCGAGGCGCTCGCGATCCGGCCCGTCGCCCACCACCCACAGGTGCCAGCGTCCACCGCGGTTTTCGGCCAGCGCCTGCAGCAAAGTATCGACTCCTTTCTCCGGCACCAAGCGGCCCACGTATCCGATCGCCAGTCCTTCGTGGAGCGCGTGCTCGGGTTCGGGCGGGACCTGGACGCCGAGTTGTGGCACGATGGCGACGGGCAGATCCGGCACCGCGCGCCGCAGCAGCACCGCCGCCCCCGCGCTCCCCGCGATGGCGCCCTTGAGCCGTCGGAGCGCGCGGCGCCGCCGCACGCGGGGGAACAAGGGAAGCGAGACGTCGACGTTCTGGAGCGTGAACAGCACCACGGGGAGCTTGAGCTTGCGCGCCACGCGCACCACCTGCTGGCAGGCGCGGGTGGTCGGCTCCTGCTCCACCTGGATGACGTCGGGGCGCTTGTCGCGCAGCAGCGAGATGAGCGCGCGCTTCCCGAAGCGCGCTTCTGCCGCGTGGGCCCAGTGCCTCACCGGGATGGGGAAGACCTCGACACCGTTCTGGCGCTCCCACCCTGCTTCCACCGTGCGGCCGAGCGCGGCTTCGCGCGAGCGTTCCGGAACGCCGACGGTGACGTCGAGATCGCGCGCGGCCAGGGCGCGCAGCTTCCCCCGGTTGGCGGGGTTGAGGTAGGTTGGGGAGACGATGAGGACGCGGCGCATGGACATCAATTTCGGATTGCGGATTGCGGATTGCGGATTGGCAGGACGGACTCGGGAGCGCGCGACGTGGGTCCGAAGGCAGTCGGGATAATCCGCAATCCGAAATCCGCAATCCGCAATTGGTTGAGCCGCAATTGTCCGCCCGCCACCGGCATGGTATGTTGCTCCCCTCGGGCCCTTAGCTCAGCTGGTTAGAGCAGCGGACTCATAATCCGTAGGTCCCAGGTTCAAATCCTGGAGGGCCCACGGAAAACCTAGACGGATAGACGGATAGACGGGTAGACGGGTAGTCAAGATGGTGGGCTGCACCGTGGTTCGGTAGGCATCTACCCGTCTACCCGTCACGCCGTCTACCCGTCTAGTTCTTCGGGTGGCTAGCTCAGCTGGTTAGAGCGCCGGTCTCACATACCGGAGGTCACAGGTTCGAGTCCTGTGCCGCCCATTCGCCCGGCCGTCGCCTTCCTCTCTATGGCTCTCGCGGCGCCTGCCGGGGCCCAGGCCGATTCGCTGGGGCTGCGGGCGACCCTGCTTCAACCCCACGATCGATCCCGATTACCAGATCTTTCACCAAGCAGGACCTCCCCGAGCTGACGCGCAGCCTGGTGCGGCTCGGGTTCACGCGCTCGGGCGACGGGGGATTCTTCTCTACTGACGGGGGATTCTTCTCTACTATTGAAGGGACCCTGGTGCCCCTCAAGGCGAGCTCCGATCTCGCGGTGGGCGCCGGCTGGCGCCGCCCGCACGGCGAGCTGGCGCGGAACTGGGGCCCGAGCGGCGCAGGGAGATGGGAGAAGGCAGCGCATAGTGATGCGTCCGTGATGTAGCGTCGCCGCAACGGGTTAGGACGTCGCAGGGTGGAAACGCCCGGTACGGGCTTTGCCACGGTTGCCGTCCATACGCCACTCACGCGAGCCCGTGGCCCTGTCGCAGGAGACCCGCAGACCGAGCAGTGTACCCAGCGCCTGTCAGCGGGCGCTGAGTGTGGCGGGGTGCGCCCTGCTGTTGTTGCTGGTCGCAACGTGCCAGGTCGATAAGCTCACCAACAATCCGCCTCCGGTCGCGACGCTGAGCGTCGCGCCCACCCAGCTCAACCTCGCCGCCCTCGTGGGCAGCGCGGCGCAGCGGATCGATTCGGTCGCGCTCAAGAACGATGGGGAGGGCGCGCTGGCGTGGAGCGCCGCGTCCGCCCACGGCTCCGCGTGGCTGTCGCTCAACCCGCGCACCGGGGCGACGCCGGGATGGTTGCACGTCCAGCTCAACCCCGCCGGGCTCGCCCCAGGCACCTATCACGACAGCGTGATCGTATCCGCCGGGAACGCGGCCGGCAGCCCGGCCACGGTCCCGGTGGACTTCGTCGTCCAGCCGTGCGTCGCCACCGCGATCGCGCTCGACGTGCAGACGAGCGACTCGCTCACGCAGCAGAGTTGTGCGGCGCCGCACCGACCGGGGCGCTTCGCGCAGCTGTACAGCTTCACCGGCCGCGTCGGGGACTCGGTTTCGATCGTCATGTCCGCCCCGGCGCTGGACGGATACATCGTGCTCGACACCGCGGCGACGAGCGACGCGCCGGCGCTGGCGCAGAACGACCAGTGTGCCGCAGGACCGGGCGCCTGCCTGCTGTATCAGCTGCTGCGCGCGGCGGGCCCATACACGATCGAAGCGACGAGCGGGCCCACGGGAGCGACGGGCCTGTTCACACTGAGCGTCACGCGGCCGCGCCTGCCCAATGGTCCCGACGCCCTGGCGCAGCTCGCGAGCGACGGCGTGACCGTGATCGCAGTGGGCGGCAGCGTCGATCAACCGAGCGTGGTGCTGCGCGGCACGGTGAGCGATCCCGACGTGGGCGACACGTTGCGGCTCCAGGTGGAGGCGCTGCCGATCGCCACGGCGTTCACGGGTACGCCCACGGCGGTGAGCGATCGGACGCCGAACGGGCAGCGCGCCTCCGTCACGCTCACCGGGCTGGCCGACAACACCGCGTATCACTGGCGCGCCCGCACGCTGGACCAGACGGGACGGACGGGCGCGTGGGTGTCGTTCGGCGGGAACGCCGAGACGGCGGCCGACTTCTCGACCGCCATTCCCGGGCCGCCGCTCGCCCCGACCGCCCTGGGGCAGTTCCAGAGCGACGGCGTCACTGCTATTCCGGTGGGCGGCACCGGGCGCAGCCGCTCGGCGGTCTTCAAGGCCACCGTCACCGACCCGAATCCGGGCGACGTGGTGCGGCTCGAGGTCGAGGTGGAGCCCCTCGGCACGGCGTTCAGCGGCGTGCCGAACGGCTCGGGGGCGGGTGTGGCGAACGGCACGACCGCCACCGCCACCGTCGCAGGCCTCACCGATAACGTGTCGTATCACTGGCAAGCGCGCGGCGTGGACCAGACCGGCCGCGCCGGGGTGTGGGCGTCGTTCGGCGCAAACGCCGAGACGGTGGCCGACTTCAAGGTCGCGATGGCGGGGAGCCAGCTGGTGTTCACGGTGTGGCCGACCACCACCGCGGCCGGCGCGGCGATCACGCCTGCCGTACAGGTCGCCGTACAGGACGCCCTGGGGAACATCGTGACGAGCTTCAGCGGCACCGTGACCGTGACGCTGGGGACGAACGCGGGCGGCGGCACCCTCGCGGGCCATACGACAGTCACCGCCGTGAACGGCGTGGCCACGTTCGCCGACCTGAGCATCGACAAGATCGGGACGGGCTATACGGTCCAGGCCACCGGCGCCGGTTTGACCACGACGAGCGGCCCGTTCGACATCACGCCGGGTACGGCGACGCAGCTCGCGTTCACGGTGCAGCCGAGCGCCACGGCCGCGGGCGCGCCGATCACACCGGCGGTCCAGGTGACGGCGCGCGATGCGTCCGGCAACACGGCCACGCAGTTCACCGGGAACGTCACGGTGGCGCTGGGCGCGAACCAGGGCGGCGCTGTGCTGGCCGGTGTCGTAACGCACGCGGCCGTGGCCGGCGTGGCGAGCTTCCCGGGGTTGAGTCTCAATAAGGCGGGAACGGGCTACACCTTGACGGCAACGAGCGGCACGCTACCGGTCGCGCCGAGCGCTCAGTTCAACGTCACCGCCGCCGCCGCGGGGCAGCTTGCCCTCACGACGCCGCCCTCGGCCACGGCGCAGAGCGGCGTGCCGTTCGCGCAGCAGCCCGTCATTCAGGTGCAGGACGCGAACGGCAACCCGGTCGCGACGCCGGGCATCGGCGTGACGGCCTCGATCGCCACGGGACCCGCCGGCGCGTCGCTCGCGTCGTTCAGCGCGACCAGCGACCCGACGGGGCTGGCGCGCTTCGCCGGACTGACGCTCAGCGGCGCGCCGGGGAGTTACACCCTGATGTTCGCGTCGGGCACACTCCGGACGGTCACGTCGGGCCCGATCGCCCTCTCGGCGGGGGCGGCGACCCAGATCGCGCTGCACGCGGGGAACAACCAGACGGTCGCGGCGGGGAGCGCCGTGCCGATTCCGCCCGCCGTCATCGTCAAGGACGCGAGCGGCAACCCCGTCGCCGGCGTGGCGGTGACGTTCGCGGTCGCGCCGGGGAACGGCACCATCACCGGACCGAGCCAGACGACCGACGCCACCGGGATCGCCGCCGTCGGCAGCTGGACGCTCGCCACCACCGCCGGGGCCAACACGCTGACGGCGACGTCGGCCGGTCTCACCGGCAGCCCTGTCACCTTCACGGCCACCGGCACCGCGGGGAGCGCCGGGAGCATCGCCGTCTCCGCGGGCGACAAGCAGACGGCCACGGTGAACACGGCGGTCACGCCCCCCGCGGTGATCGTGAAAGACCAGTTCGGCAACCCCGTGGCGGGCGCCGCCGTAACGTTCGCGATCGCGTCGGGACAGGGCGGCATCACCGGCGCGGCTCAGACGACGAACGCCAGCGGGATCGCCGCGGTCGGGAGTTGGACGCTCGGAAGGGCCGCCGGGATCAACACCCTCACCGCCACGTCGACGGGGGTGAACGGCAGCCCGGTCACCTTCACTGCCACCGGCACCGCGGGTGCCGCCGCCTCCATGGCGGTGAGCGCCGGCAACAACCAGTCAGCGGCGGTCGGGACCGCCGTGGCGACGCCGCCGGCGGTGATCGTCCAGGATCAGTTCAACAATCCCGTGGCGGGCGTGGCGGTCACGTTCGCGCCGGCCGCGGGGAGCGGCAGCGTCAGTCCCACCACCCCTGTGCCGACCGGGGCGGGCGGGATCGCCGCCGTGACGACGTGGACACTCAGCACCACGGCCGGTCCCAATACGCTCACCGCCACGGCCGCGGGGAGCGGGATCAGCGGGAACCCCGTGACCTTCACCGCGACGGGCACGGCCGGCGCGGCAGCGAAGCTCGCGATCGCGACGCAGCCCTCCGCGACCGTGCAGAGCGGCGTGACCTTCCCGCAGCAGCCCGTCATCCAGCTGCAGGACGCCTCCGGCAATCCGGTGAGCCAGAGCGGCACCCCGGTCACCGCGACGATCGCCTCGGGCGGCGGCACGCTGGGCGGTACGGTGAGCATCAACACCAACGCGAGCGGCGCCGCCCTGTTCACGAACCTGTCGATCAGCGGCACGGCGGGGCCGCACGCGCTGGGCTTCTCGGCGCAGCAATACACCCCGATTACGTCGGGGACCGTGAGCGTCACCCCGGGCGCGGCGACCCAGATCGCGATGAACGCCGGCAACGGTCAGAACGCCACCACCGGGACCGCGGTGGCCATCCCGCCGTCGGTGATCGTGCGTGATGCCAGCAACAACCCGGTCGCTGGCGTCGCGGTCACCTTCGCGCCGGGCACGAGCGGCGGCACGGTCACTGGTGCGAACCAGACGACCGATGCGACCGGCATCGCCGCCGTCGGCAGCTGGACCCTTGGCAAGACTGCGGGACCGTACACGCTCACGGCGACGTCGCCCGGGCTGACCGGCAGCCCCCTCACGTTCACCGCCACCGGCGTGGCGGGCGCGCCGGCGACGCTCGCGAAATTCTCGGGAGACAACCTGACCGGTCAGGTCGGCAGCACCCTGGCGACGCCGCACAACGTGCTCGTCACCGACGCCAACGGCAATCCGGTGGGGAGCGTCACGGTGACCTGGGCGCCGGCCTCGGGCGGCGGCTCGGTGAGCCCGACGTCCTCGCTGACCGACGTGAACGGCCACGCCACCACCACTCGGACTCTCGGGCCGACGCCGGGCACCCAGACCACCACCGCCGCCGTGACGGGTCTCCCGACCGTGACGTTCACGGTCACGGCGAGCGTGGCGGGGGCCACGCAGATGGCGGTGAACGGCGGTGATCGCCAAACCGGCAGCGTGGGACAGGCGCTGCCCATTCCGCTGTCGGTGCGCGTGGCCGACCAGTTCAACAACCCGGTGGCCGGGGTGACGATCAGCTGGGCGGTCATCAGCGGCGCCGGGTCGCCGAACCCGGCGACGTCTACATCCAGCGCAAGCGGGATCGCTTCCACCACGTGGACGCTGGGTACCCGGAGAACGCCGACCGACAGCGTGCAGTCGGCTCAGGCTACGGGCGTCGGATCTCCCGTCACCTTCACCGCGTTCAGCGTCGCCGGGCCGGTGAGCGCGTTGCAGACGACCCTGGTCGCGTCCCCGGCGGCGATCACCGCCTCGAGCGGCACCAGCGCCAGCACGATCACCGTCACCGCGCGCGACCAGTACGGCAACCCGGTGCGCGGCCAGACCGTCACCCTCGCCGCGACGGGTACGGCCAACGCGCTGGTCCAGCCGCGCGACACGACCGATCCCAACGGGGTCGCGACCGGGAGCTTGAGCTCCACGTTCGCCGAGGCGAAGGTCGTGTCGGCCAGCGCGGGCGTCCTGATCACCCAGCGGGACACGGTGACGGTGAACCCTGGGACGGCGACCAACCTCGCGTTCCTGGTAGGCCCGAGTAACGTCGCCGCCGGCGCCGCCATCACGCCGGCGATGCAGGTGGAGGTGCGCGATCAGTTCAACAATCGCGTCACGGCGGCGAGCCCCGGGATCACGCTCGGCTTCGGCACCAATCCTGGCAGCGGCACATTGAGCGGTGGCGGTCAACAAATGGCCGCCAGCGGCGTGGCGACGTTCAGCGCGGCGAGCATAGACAAGGCCGGTACCGGTTACACGCTGGTCGCCAGCTCGGCGCCACTCGCGCCGGCGACGAGCGGACCGTTCAATGTCACCGCCGCAGCCGCGACGAAGTTGGTGCTCACCTCGCCACCCTCGAGCACGGCGCAGAGCGGCGTGCCGTTGACGCAGCAGCCGGTGGTGCAGCTGCAGGATGCCAACGGCAACCCCGTGAGCCAGAGCGGCGTGGTCGTGACGGCGACGCCGACCCCGGCGGGGGCGACGGCGAGCAACAATACCGCGACGACCGGCGCAAACGGGGCCGCCAGCTTTACTGGGCTCTCGCTGCGCGGCCCGGCGGGGAGTTACACCCTGAGCTTCGGCGGCGGCTCGGGGATCACCCCGGCGACCTCCGGAGCGATCGCACTCAGCGCCGGCGCAGCGACATCGATCGCGGCGAACAGCCCCGTCACCCAGGACGCGCCCGCGGGCAGCGCGGTCCGTTCGCCCCCGGCCGTGATCGCCAAGGACGCGAGCGGCAACCCGGTCGCGGGCGTGGCGGTGACGTTCGCAGTCCCCCCGGGGAGCGGGACGGTCACGCCGACGTCGCCGGTGACGACGGGGATCGACGGGATCGCGACCGCCACGTCGTGGACCTTGAGCACCACGGCAGGGACGAACACACTCACCGCGACGTCGGGGACGCTGGCGGGCAGCCCCGTGACCTTCACAGCGACGGGCACGGCCGGGGCGGCGACGAAGGTGGTGGTCACGACGCCGCCCTCGAGCACGGCGCGGAGCGGCGTGCCGCTGGCGCAACAGCCGGTGGTGCAGCTCCAGGACGCCAATGGCAACCCGGTCAGCCAGGCTGGCGTCGTGGTTGCGGCCACGCCGAGTCCGGCGGGCGCCACGGCGAGCGGGGCGACCGCCACGACCGCGGGGAACGGCGCGGCCACGTTCAGCGGGCTCACGTTGACCGGCACCGCGGGGAGCTACACGCTGAGCTTCGGCGACGGCGCCGGGCTCACCCCGGCCACCTCCGGTCCGATCACGCTC
>Ga0137415_10008305_pt1 | contig 10292 bp, 9 predicted proteins | sample CZODoug3_1_1_16f_FD_183082 | JGI IMG/M metagenome (GOLD analysis project Ga0137415, IMG submission 183082) | Vadose zone soil fungal communities from Angelo Coast Range Reserve, California, USA - CZODoug3_1_1_16fungal (Hybrid Assembly) | ecosystem: Environmental > Terrestrial > Soil > Vadose... | reverse complement strand
TTTGTTGCCCACGTGGTTCGGCAAGCTGTCCCGCGTCGCGGTGAGCAGCGCCCGACCCCGCCGCACCGCATCGCCGTACGGACCCGCGGGAATGACGGAGTCTGCAGCTGCTGCGGTGCGCGAGGGAGCGGCTTTCGAGCAAGCAGCAAGGCTGGTGATGCCGAGCAAAACAGCGAAGGTGCTGGGGCGCACGCGGCGAGATATACCGGCATTTCCGCAGGCGGCAACCTTTTGTGCGACGCGCCTATCCAAACGCGCGTATCCTCCACCCAGGATTGCTATGATTGCGCCGCTGCTTGCTTCCCTGCTGCTCGTCGTGCAAAACCGCCCCGCCCTCGATTCGGCAACCGTCACGCGGGTCCTCAATCAGCTCAAGGCCAGCGATTCGGCGGTGTGCTCGCTCGCCGGTGAAGCGCTCACCAACTACGGCGGGTTCTGGGGGCACGCGTTTGCCGATCCCGGCATGCCGATGCCCCAGCCGATGCCGACGCCAATGCCGGGCGGCGGCGGCCCGGGTGACGTCCGCGTCAACATGCACGAGAACACCCGCGACATGGATCCAGCGGTGCTGCGCGCCTTCCGCGCGGTGATTCGCGACGACAACCGCTGTGTGCGCAACATCGCCGCGCGCGTATTGGGAAACCACGGCGGTTCTGAGAGCTATAGTCTGTTCGTCGGAATGCTCAAGGATGCACGCGCCGACTTCCGCGAAACCGGAGCGCTGGGCCTCGGCGAGCTCCAGGACTCGCGCGCGATCACTCCACTTGCCGACGCACTCAGCGGCGATGCCAGTCCGGTGGTTCGCATGACCGCGGCATGGGCACTCGGCGAAATCGAAGAGAAAACCGCGATCGACGCGCTCGCCCGCGCGCTCGGTGATCGTGCGCCGGAGGTACGGCGCACGGCTGCGTGGGCGCTCGGTGAGCTCGACGACAAACGCGCCGTTCGGCCGCTCAGTGGGGCACTCAATGACGGCGTCCTCGAGGTGCGTCTCGTGGCGGTGTGGGCATTAGGAGAGATCGAAGACGCGTCCGCCGTGCCGCTGCTCGCCACCGCGGCCAAGGACCGTGACTCACGCGTGCGTCAGCAGGCCGCGTGGGCGTTGGGCGAGATCGAGGACGCGCAAGGGATCGCCCCGCTCGAGACCCTGATGCGCGATCCCGTCGCCGACGTGCGGAAGACGGCGATCTGGGCATTGGGGGAAATCGAGGATGATCGGGCGGTGGAGCCGCTCGTCGCAGCGCTGAAGGACAGCGACGAGGATGTCCGCGCAACCGCCGCCTGGGCGCTGGGAGAAATCGAAAGCCCGCGCGCTCTCGACGGACTGACGGCGGCGCAGCGCGACGAGGTGGGGTCGGTGCGTCACGCGGCGACGTGGGCACTGCGGCAGATCGACGACAACAACGAGAACGTTCACGTGCGCGTGCGGCCGCGCGTGAAGGTCAAACCTTGATGCGCCCCCGCTCCACGATCTGAAAGTAGTCGCGCAGCTCCTCGGCCTCTCGCGAGTCGTCCCAGCCGAGGAGCTGCTTCATTCGCGCGATGACTGCGGGGATAACCGACTGGGCATGGTCGGGAACTTCATAGAATAGATGCAGTCGTCGGACTAGGACGTCCTGCACGCGGATCGCCATCTCTCGCTCGACGGCATAGGTGATTTCAGCCCAAATCTCCGGGCGGCCCGCGATGATCGGTTGGCCGAGCGGTCGATCACGGTCCACGAGATTGAGCACGGCGGCCGCTTCGCTGCCGTAATACGCGACCAGGTGGCGGGCCGTCGCCTCGGACGCGCCACGCGCCCGAGCGGCCTCGACGAGCACCTCGAGCTCGGCGGCTTCCCCACCCGGCAACGGTTGCCGGTCCGTGGGGGCGCGCGGCGCGAGCGGACGACCGTCCAGCTGGTGCAGGCGCGTGGCGACGCGATCTACGACATCCCGCGCCATCACCCGATACGTCGTCAGCTTGCCGCCGGCGATCGAGATGAGACCATGCGGGCTTTCGAGCACGCGATGCTCGCGCGACACCTGCGACGGATTTGCATGATCCTCGCGCAGCAAGGGACGCAACCCCACCCACGCCGACACGACGTCATTCGAGCCGAGGTGCGCATCGGGAAACGCCGCGTTGGCGGAGCGCAGCAGATACGTCACATCGCCGGCGGTCACCCGCAGCGCATCGGGCGAGGAGTCCGCGTCGGTATCGGTCGTCCCGATGTATGAGAGCTCCTCCCAGGGCAGCACGAACATCACGCGGCCATCGATCTGCGAGAGCAACGTCACCGCGTGCTCGTTGGCGATGCGGCGGCGCGGCACGGTGACGTGTGCGCCTTTGGTGAGCCGCAGGATCGGCGCCGCTTGGGGGTCGTCGAGTCGACGCAGCTGGTCAGACCAGGGGCCGGTGGCATTCACCACAACGTTGGCGCGAATGCTCGCGGTCTGGCCGGTCAACACATCGCGCACGACGGCGCCGCGCACGCGTCCGTCGGGCTTGAGCAGCGCCGTCGTCTCGACGTAGTTGGCCGCGAGCGCGCCGGCACGGACGGCGCTGCGCACAGTCGCGATGACCAGGCGCGCGTCGTCCGCCTGAGCGTCGTAGTACAAAGCCGCGCCGATCAAGCCGCGATCCCGCAATCCTGGCTCGACGCGTCGCACTTTCTTGGCGCGGAGCCAGCGATGCCAGCGCACGTTGCGGAACACAGACAGCAGATCATAGAGCCACATCCCAGCGCGCAGCTTCCACGCGGGCAACCGGCCGCCGCGATAGACGGGAAAGAGGAACGCGAGCGGCCGCACCAGATGCGGCGCGATCTTGAGCAGCACGCGCCGTTCGCGGCTCGCCTCGAAGACCAGGTGGAACGCGCCCTGCTCGAGATAGCGAATGCCGCCGTGGATGAGGCGCGACGAGTGTGAGGAGGTGCCCGCGCCGAAGTCGGACTTGTCTACGAGCGCCGTGCGGAACCCACGCAATGCCGCATCGCGCGCAATCCCCGCTCCCGTAATGCCGCCGCCAATGACGAGCACGTCGACCGGCGTCTCGACCATGGACGCCCAGGCTGCGGCACGCGTTGGCTCCAACTCCCCTCCACTTGGGGCTGGTGGTAGGTTTCGACTCCCAGGAAGAGGGGAAGAATCTAATGCCCGGTCTCAACGGACGGCGCGTCGCAGTCGTCGCAGGCGTCCGTACGCCGTTCACCAAAGCCGGCACGTCGCTGAAAGACGCGCGCGCCGTCGATCTCGCGCGCTATGCGGCCCGCGAGCTGCTCGAGCGCACGAATCTGGACGGCACCGAGGTCGACGAAGTCATCTTCGGCCAGGTCGTGCCGTCGGCGCTGGTGCCGAATGTCGGACGCGAGGTCAGCCTGCTGCCGCAGCTCCCCAAGGAAATCCCCGCGTATTCGTTGAATCGCGCCTGCGCCTCCGCCAATCAGGCGATTACGGCCGGCCAGGACCAGATCACGCTCGGCAATGCGAACGTGATCATCGCGGGCGGCGCCGAGGCGCTCTCTGATATTCCGATTCTCGCCTCACGCCGCCTCGCTGACATCCTCGTGGAAGCGAGCAAGGCCAAGTCGCTCGGTGCACGCATCAAGACCTTTGCCAAGATCCGCCCGAAGGATCTCGTGCCCGTGGCGCCCGCGATCGCCGAGCCGTCGACGGGGGAGTCGATGGGCCAGTCGGCCGAGAAGATGGCGAAGGAGAATCACATCTCGCGCCAGGCGCAGGACCGCTGGGCGCTGCGCAGCCACACGCTGGCCGCCCAGGGCACGGCCGACGGACGCCTCACGGCGGAGATCGTGCCCTGGCTTCCCACCCGGCCCGGCGAGGCGATCGTCCAGCAGGACAACGGCATCAGAAGCGACACGTCGCTCGAGCAGATGGCGAAGCTCAAGCCCGTCTTCGATCGCCGCTACGGCAGCGTCACCGCCGCGAACTCCTCGCCCCTCACCGACGGCGCCTCCGCCGTGCTCCTGATGAGCGACGAGGCGGCGCGCGCGCTCGGTTATGAGCCGATCACCTTCATTCGTTCCTATGCGGTTGCCGCCGTGGATCCCGGCTGGCAGCTCCTCCAGGCGCCGATCTTTGCGGTGCCCAAGGCGCTGGAGCGCGCGGGCATCCAATGGAAGGACCTCGGCCTGATCGAGATTCACGAGGCATTCGCATCGCAGGTTCTCTCGAATCTCCAGGGCTTCGCCGCGAAGGGCTGGGAGATCAACGAAGACATCATCAACGTCATGGGCGGATCGATCGCGATCGGCCATCCGTTCGGGGCCACGGGCGGCCGGCTCGTGACCACGCTTTCCAACGAGATGCGCCGCCGTGACGTGCAGTTCGGACTCATCTCCGTGTGCGCCCAGGGCGGTATGGGATTCGCCATGGTACTGGAGCGCCGCTAGTGTCGACGATCGCTCCCGCGCCGGCTCGCTCCGCTCCCGCCGTCACGTGGGACGTCACGGACGGCATCGCGACGGTCGTGCTCGACCTCAAGGGCCAGCCGGTCAACGTCATTTCGCGGGCGGTCAAGGACGAGTTCCTGGCCTGCTTTGCGGCCTTGGCCGACGATGCGCACGTCCGTGCCGTCGCCTTTTTTTCTGGCAAGCCCGACAATTTCATCGCCGGCGCCGATATCGAGGAGTTCCTCAAGCTCAGCTCGGCCGCTGAAGCCGAACGCCTATCGGCCGACGGGCAGGAGATGCTCGAGCGCGTGGCGCGCTTTCCGAAGCCGATCGCCGTCGGCATTCACGGTGCCTGTCTCGGCGGCGGACTCGAGTTCGCCCTCGCCTGCCATTACCGCGTCGCTACGGACCACCCCAGGACACAGATCGGCTTGCCCGAGGTCCAGCTCGGCATCATCCCCGCGGCGGGGGGCTGTCAGCGCTTGCCGCGGCTGATCGGCCTGCGTGCCGCGCTCGACATCATTCTCGCCGGTAAGACCGAACGCGCCGCCAAGGCCTTCCGCCTCGGTATCGTGGACGAACTGGTCCCACCGCCAATCCTCGCCGACGTCACACTTGCCGCCGCGCGGCGCATGGCGGGCGGCTGGCGGCCCAAGAGAAAGCGTCCGGGCTGGTTCGTGGGATTTCTGCTCGACGGTAATCCGCTGGGCCGGCGGATCGTGTTCCGGATGGCGCGCAGACAGGTGCGCGAGCGCACAGGCGGACATTATCCGGCCCCGCTCGCGGCGCTCGAAGCGGTCGAGTACGGCATGCGGCACGGGGTGGCGGAGGGACTCAAGCGGGAAGCGCAGCTCTTCGGCCAGCTGGCCGTCACGGACGTCTCCCGCAAGCTCGTGCAGATCTTCTTCGCGACGAATCAACTCAAGAAGGATCCCGGTGTCCCGAACGCGCCGCCGCCCGTGCGTGTGCAGCGGCTCGGCATCATCGGCTCCGGTTTCATGGGCTCTGGCATCGCCGGAACCGCCGTGGCCCAGGCGGAGGTCGACGTGCGGATGAAGGACGCCGACGTCGCCCGCGTCGCGCAAGGCATTCTCGCGGCGCGCGCCATCCTCGACGACCGGTTGAAACGGCGCTGGATCAGCAAATACGAATACGCGCGGCTCGTTGCGCTCCTTTCGGGTGGCGACACCTACGCAGGCTTCGGCCGCGCTGAGCTGACGATTGAAGCAGTCTTTGAGGAGCTCGGCGTCAAGCAGCAGGTGCTCCGCGAGGTCGAGGCCGTGCTTCCCTCGACGGGGGTGTTCGCGTCCAACACATCGACGATTCCGATCACGCGCATCGCCGAAGCCGCGCGCGCGCCCGAGCGCGTCATCGGCATGCACTTCTTTTCGCCGGTCGCGAAAATGCCGCTGCTCGAGGTTATTCCCGGGGCGCGCACGGAGCCGCAGACGGTGAGTACCGCCGTCGCGTTCGGGCGGCGGATGGGCAAGACGGTGATCGTCGTGAAGGACAGCCCGGGCTTCTGGGTCAATCGGATTCTCGCGCCCTATGCCAACGAAGTCGGCCATCTTCTCGCCGAGGGGGCGTCGATCGAGGACATCGACAGTATGGCCGTGCGCTTCGGCTTCCCGGTGGGACCGGTGACCCTGCTCGACGAAGTTGGGCTCGACGTCGCGCTCAAAGTCGCGGGTGTCATGAAGGAGGCGTACGGCGACCATATCACGCCGGCGCCCGGTCCGGGGATCGCCGTGCTCGTGAAGGAAGGCCGGTTGGGCCGCAAGTCAGGCCGTGGCTTCTACCTCTACAAGGACGGCAAGAAGCGCGGCGTCGACGAGAGCGTGTACGGCCTCCTCGGTGTCCATCCCAATGGTGGCCCTCGTCCCGCGGAGATTCTGCAACGGCTCCTGCTCGGGATGGTGAATGAAGCGGCACGGGCACTCGGCGAGAGCGTCGTGCGGAGTCCTCGCGACGGCGATATCGGCGCGATCTTCGGATTCGGTTTTCCACCGTTCCGCGGCGGGCCGCTGCGCTACGCGGACGACCTGGGAGCCGAGCGCGTCGTCAGCGATCTGGAACGGCTCGCCGAGCGGCACGGTGCCCGGTTCGGACCATGTGAAGTCCTCCAGGAGCATGCCCGCGCCGGGACCAAGTTCTACGACTGATGCTGCGCGCCGTATTTCTCTGGCTGAGCGAGCAACCGCGCATCTTCAGGTTCGTCCGGAAGAATCGGCTCGCGCGCAAGCTGGCCTCGCGGTTCGTCGCCGGCGAAACGATCGACGAAGCGATGGCGACGGTCCGCGACCTGAACGCGAGTAACCTGTCCGCCTCCCTCGACCTGCTCGGCGAGTCGGTGCTGCACGCCGAGGAAGAACAGCGTGCCTGCCGCACCTACCTCGAGCTGCTCGAGCGAATTCACAGCGCCAGGGCCAACGCCAACGTCTCCGTCAAGCTCACGCAGATGGGGCTCGACATCGACGAGCAGCTGTGCGTGGGCAACATGCGGGCGATCATCGGCAAGGCAAAGCAGTACGATTCATTCGTGCGCATCGACATGGAGCAGTCGAGCTACACCGCCAGGACGGTGCAGCTGTTCTCGGACGTGTTCTATCCGGAATTCGGGAACGCGGCTGGCGTCGTGCTGCAATCCTACTTGCGTCGCACCGCGGCCGACGTGGAGGCCATGATCGCCCTGGGTGCGCGGGTGCGACTTTGCAAGGGAGCGTACAAGGAGGCCGAAGACGTCGCCTTTCCCCAAAAGAGCGATGTGGACGACAACTACATCGCCTGCATGGAGCGGTTGCTCGAACGAGGGAACTACCCCGGTATCGCGACGCACGATGTGAAGATCATCGATCATGCGAAAGCGTTTACGAAAAAGAAGGGGATTTCGGCCGAACGATTCGAGTTCCAGATGCTGTACGGCGTCCGGCGCGATCTCCAGTACAGATTGCGGCGCGAAGGCTACAACATGCGCGTGTACGTCCCGTTCGGGACGCACTGGTATCCGTATTTGATGCGCCGTCTTGCCGAACGCCCCGCCAACATCGCGTTCATCACGGCCAATATTCTCAAAGAGTGGACGACACGACGTTAGGCGGTTACCAGACAGTGCACGGAAGACCTCCGGCATTCGGTGCGGCGGACGGCCAGGCATACTCGGTCGCCCCCTTCGCCGACGACACAGCCGAGACCGGCCGCTACGGTGCGGCGCTGCTTTTTGTCCGGTGGGGCGAAGGGGAAAAACCGGTTGGCCACCTGGAAACCGATTACCTCGCATTCGGCTCGACGCCTGACGAAGCGCTCGCGCCGGTCCTCGCCTTGACGCTGGAGCAGGTGAAGGCCCATCTCGACCGGTGTGTCGCGCGGAGCAGCGCGTGAGCGCCGTCAGTGGTGTCGTGCTGGCGCGCACCGCCGGCGGCTATCGCGTTCACACGGCCGAAGGCGAAATCACCGCCTCACTCCGCGGTAAGCTGAAGTACCAGGACTCGGATCGCGTCGTCCCGGGCGACGTCGTTGTCCTCGAAGGATCGACGATCGCCGAGATCCGCCCGCGGCGGTCGGTGCTGGCGCGTCGAGCGGCGCAGGGCAGCAGCGGCGCGGGTCCGCGGCGCGCACAGCCGGTAGCGGCCAACGTGGATCAGGTGATCGTCGTGACCTCCGCCCGTGATCCGGAGCCGAGCCCCAGGATGATCGACCGTTTCCTGGTGATTGCGGAAGCGAACGGGCTTCCGGCAGCGGTGGTCCTCAACAAGATCGAGCTCGATCGCGCGATCGAGGAAATTCTGGCGCGCCGCTTCAAGACCGCCGGCTATCAATTACTGGGAACGTCGGTGAAGGCGGACGAAGGTCTCCCTGCGCTGCGCGACTTGCTGCGCGGCCGCCACTCGGTCTTTACAGGCGCGTCGGGCGCGGGGAAGTCGAGTCTGCTCAATGCGCTCGAGCCGGGGCTCAAGCTGCGTGTCGGCGCGATCAGCGAGAAGTGGCGCACGGGGAAGCACACCACCACCGCCGCCGAGCTCGTGCCTGTTGCCGGCCTCGGTTACGTCGTCGATACGCCCGGCCTCCGCGAAATCGGCGCCTGGGGCATCGATCCCAACGAGCTGGGCGCCTGCTTTCCGGAATTCCGCCCGTATCTCGATCAGTGTCGCTTCGACAACTGCCGGCACCTCGCCGAGCCCGGGTGTGCCGTGCGGGGGGCGCCGGCCGGCGCCATCGATCCCGATCGGCTGGTGTCCTACGCGCGGATCTACGAAGAAGTCAGCGAGCCTTCCTGGTCCAGCGGCCGGCGTCGCGGGAGGTGACTCTGGCCATCATTTGCGCGAAGGCGTCGTCGAGATCGATGTGCAGCGAGTTGGCAATGCAGATCACGACGAAGAGGATGTCCGCCAGCTCCATCGGAATCGATCCGGGCGGTTCATCGGGTTTCTTCGGCTTCGGGCCGAATTGATGATTGACCTCGCGCGCCAGCTCGCCGACTTCTTCGGCCAGGCGCGCCACGTTCGCGAGCGGCGTGAAGTACCCCTGCTCGAACTGGCCGACCCATTGATCGACCGCTTGTTGCGGCTCACGAAAGCTCATGGCTGACCTCGTCGCGCCTTTTCAGGGTGAGCGGTACGCCGCGGTCGACCGCCTCAGCTCGCTGATCGCGCCGCCCTATGACGTCATCGATCAAGCCGAGCGGGCGCGGTACGCGGCGCTCGCCGCAGAGAATATCGTGCACGTCATGTTGCCGGAAGCGCCGCCCGCGCCGCCCGGCGGTGCAGACGACGACCGCTACCGCGTTGCCGCCGAACGCCTGGCCACCTGGCGTCGCAAGGGCGTGCTACGGCGCGACCAGCAACCGGTGCTGTATGTGCTCGCGCAGGACTTCACGTTGCCTACCGGAGAGCAGCTCACCCGCCGCGGCATGTTCGCCGCCGTCGCCGCGGAAGGCTACGAGCCACGACGCATTCGGCCGCACGAGCGGACGCACGCCGGGCCGAAGGCCGATCGTCTGGCACTCATGCGCGCCACCGCCACGAATATCGAATCGATCTTCTTGCTCGCTCCGGACCGCGATCGAGCGTTCGCGAACGCCGTGGCTCAGGCATCGCGGGGCACGCCAGATGCGACAGCAGAGTTGAACGGCGTGGGAATTCGTCTCTGGATCGTTCGTGACCCTTCCCCCTTCCCCCTTCCCCAGGCCCCGTTGTATATCGCCGACGGGCATCACCGCTACGAAACGGCGAGCGCGTATGCGCTGGAGAATCCGGCGGCCGATCGCGTGCTCGCGTTGATCGTGTCGGCTCAGGATCCGGGACTCGCGGTGCTGCCGACGCATCGGGTGATCTTCGGAACGGGGCGGGAGCTGGATCGGATGCTGACGCGGTGGCGCGAATGGTTCGACGTGCAGCCCCTCGCGGCGGGCCGCGATCCGGTGACGGCGCTCGCGTCGCTCGGCCGCGACCGCACCGCCTGTCTCGTGGCCGACCGCTCGCGCATCCTCGCACTGCTGCTCAAGCCGGGCGCGCTCCCGGACCGGCTGCCGAGCCTGGCGCAGAGCACCGCGGTGCGCGATCTCGATGTCGCCCGGATCGAGTCGCTGGTCGTGAAGGAAATTCTCGGCGCGGGCATGTCGACGCCGATCATACGCTACGTGGCGGACGCCAAGGAAGCGCTCGAGATGGTTCAACATGGCGGCGCCGCAGTCGCCGTATTGCTCAATCCCACAAAGGTTGAGCAGGTCTTCGCGGTGGCGGATGCCGGGGACGTCATGCCCCCGAAATCCACGTACTTCGTTCCAAAGGTGCCGAGCGGGCTAGTCCTGCGGCCCTTGTCGTAGCGCCGCGATCAGCGCTTTGCAGAACTGCGGCAGGTCGGCCGGTGTGCGCGACGAGATGAGGTTGCCGTCGACGACGAC
>Ga0137415_10008303_pt1 | contig 10293 bp, 12 predicted proteins | sample CZODoug3_1_1_16f_FD_183082 | JGI IMG/M metagenome (GOLD analysis project Ga0137415, IMG submission 183082) | Vadose zone soil fungal communities from Angelo Coast Range Reserve, California, USA - CZODoug3_1_1_16fungal (Hybrid Assembly) | ecosystem: Environmental > Terrestrial > Soil > Vadose... | reverse complement strand
CTATTTCCAGAAATATGGCGACCAGTCCGATGCGCTGGCGATGATCGCCGCCAAGAACCACAAGAACGGCGTCGCCAATCCCTACGCGCAGATGCGCAAGGATTTTGGCTTTGAGTTCTGCCGCTCCGAGAGCGAGAAGAACCCGTATGTCGCGGGACCTTTGAAGCGCACCGATTGCTCGCTGGTGTCGGATGGCGCTGCCGCGCTCGTCCTGACCGATCGCGAGACCGCGAAAACCATGGGCAAGGCGGTGAACTTCCGCGCCACCGCGCACGCGCAGGATTTCCTGCCGATGTCCAAGCGCGACATTTTGCAGTTCGAAGGCTGCACGGTGGCGTGGCAGCGCGCGCTGCAGAAGGGCGGCGTCACGCTCAACGATCTCTCCTTTGTCGAAACCCATGACTGCTTCACGGTCGCCGAGCTGATCGAATATGAAGCGATGGGCCTGACGCCGCGCGGGCAGGGCGCCCGCGCCATCAAGGAAGGCTGGACCCAGAAGGACGGCAAGCTGCCGATCAATCCGTCCGGCGGGTTGAAGGCCAAGGGCCATCCGATCGGCGCCACCGGCGTCTCCATGCACGTGATGAGCGCGATGCAGCTGGTGGGCCAGGCGCCCGAGGGCATGCAGCTCAAGAACCCGCAGCTCGCCGGCATCTTCAACATGGGTGGTGCTGCGGTCGCGAACTACGTCTCGCTGCTGGAGCCTGTGAAGTAACTGCCAGGGGCGGCAGCGGGCCTGAGCGATGAGTGTGGCCGAGCAGCCGGCCACCTCCTGGAGGAGGAATCATGAGCAACGAAAGCTCGTTGTCATTGCCGGAACTCGACGATCGGATCGCGATCCTTCAGGCCAATATCCGGCAACTGATCGAACAGGCTGCCGCCGCTTCAGGCGAGCAGAATGAGACGCGCATCGCCGACCGTATCAATCAGCAGAATGACGAGCTGGAAAAGCTCATCAAAGAGCGCGACGCGCGGTCGAAGAAATAGCCGCCAAAATGCGCAAGGGTCGGCCAAGGCTACTCGCTTCGTTTTGCCCACCCTGCGGAATAGTTTCGCGTCCGCGCATGCGCCCATACGCGTGACGCCCTTGATCTTACGGAAAACCTGCCGTTACTAGACCCCAGAAGCAACAACGCGGTCGAAACTGTCCGCTTATCTGGGAGCAACCATGGGACCACTTCAGGGCATCAAGGTCGTCGACATGACGACCGTGCTGATGGGCCCCTATGCCACCCAGATGCTCGGCGATTACGGCGCTGACGTCATCAAAGTGGAATCGCTCGATGGCGACGTGACACGGCAGATCGGGCCGACCCGCCATCCCGGCATGGGACCGGTATTCCTCAACACCAACCGCAACAAGCGCTCGGTCTGCCTCGATTTGAAGAAGCCGGCCGGGCGCGACGCCGTGCTGCGGCTGATCGCCAGCGCCGATGTGCTGGTCTACAACGTGCGCCCGCAGGCGATGGCGCGGCTGCAGCTCGGCTACGACGTGGTCGCGAAGATCAATCCGCGGCTGATCTATGCCGGCGTGTTCGGCTTCGGCCAGGACGGGCCGTACGCCGCAAAGCCGGCTTACGACGACCTGATCCAGGGCGCGACCGCGCTGCCGGCGCTGATGGCGCAGACCAGCGACGGCGTGCCGCGTTATGTGCCGAACGCGCTGGTCGATCGCATCGTCGGGTTGACGGCGGTGGGCGCGATCTGCGCCAGCCTCGTCCATCGCGACAAGACCGGACAGGGGCAGCGCGTCGATATCCCGATGTTCGAGACCATGGCCGGCTTCGTGATGGGCGATCACATGGGCGGCCTCACCTACGAGCCGCCGCTCGACAAGGGCGGCTATGCGCGGCATCTGTCGCCGGACCGCCGGCCGTACAAGACCTCGGACGGCTATATCTGCGTGATCGTCTACAATGACAAGCAGTGGGAGAATTTCTTTAAAGCCACCGGCCGCGACGATCTCCGCGCCAATCCTAAATTCGCAACCTTTGCCGGCCGCGCCGTCAATATCGACACGGTCTATGCCGAACTGGCCCGCATCCTCGAGACCAAAACCACCGCCGAGTGGAACGAGATCCTGGAGCAGGCGGACGTGCCGGTGATGCCAATGCACGATCTCGAGAGCCTTTTGCAGGATCCGCACATCGTCGCGACCGATTTCTTCCCGGTCATTGATCATCCGACCGAGGGCCGAATCCGCAACATGAAGGTTTCGGCGCGCTGGTCGGATACGCCGGCGGAGCCAAAGCGGCTGGCGCCGCGGCTCGGCGAGCACAGCGAAGAAGTGTTACATGACGCGGGCTTTTCCGCCGACGAGATTGCGACGATGATGCGCGACGGCGCCACCAGGGCTGTCACCAACAGATAGGATCAGGAACTCAGAGGATCAGATCATGGATTTCGCGCTGTCAGCCAACCAGGAATCGATCCGCGACGCGGTCGGAAAAATCTGTTCGCGCTTTGACGATGCCTATTGGCTGAAAAAAGACAAGGAGGGCGGCTATCCCGCCGATTTCCATCGCGCGTTGGCCGATGCCGGCTGGCTCGGCATCTGTATCCCCGAGGAGTATGGCGGCTCGGGCCTCGGCATCACCGATGCCGCGATCATGATGCGCACGATTTCGGAATCGGGTGCCGGCATGTCCGGTGCGTCCGCCGTGCACATGAATGTTTTTGGGCTCAATCCGGTGGTCGTGTTCGGCGCCAAGGAACAATGCCAGCGCATGCTGCCGCCGATCATCGACGGGCGCGACAAATCCTGTTTCGCGGTGACCGAGCCCAATACCGGGCTCAACACCACGCAGCTGAAAACCCGCGCGGTGCGCCAGGGCGACAAATACATCGTCAATGGCCAGAAGGTGTGGATTTCCACCGCCCAGGTCGCCAACAAGATCCTGCTGCTGGCGCGCACCACGCCGCTGGACGAGGTGAGGAGCCCGACCCACGGCTTGAGCCTGTTCTACACCGACTTCGACAAGAAGCGCGTCGCGGTGCATGAGATCGAGAAGATGGGCCGCAAGCCCGTCGACTCCAACGAATTGTTTTTCGAGAATTTCGAGATCCCGGTCGAGGATCGCCTCGGCGAGGAAGGCCGCGGTTTCGAATACATCCTGCACGGCATGAATCCCGAGCGCATCCTGATCGCGGCCGAGGCGGTCGGGCTCGGCAAGATCGCGCTGTCAAAGGCTTCCGCCTATGCCAAAGGCCGTATCGTGTTCAACCGCCCGATCGGCATGAACCAGGGCATCCAGCATCCGCTCGCCAAGAGCTGGATGGAACTGGAAGCGGCGTGGCTGATGGTGCTGTCGGCCGGCTGGCAATATGATCAGGGCCAGCCGTGCGGCCCGGCGGCCAATGCCGCAAAATATCTCGCGGCCGAAGCCGGCTTCCATGCCTGCGAGCAGGCCGTGATGACCCACGGCGGCTTCGGCTACGCCAAGGAATATCACGTCGAGCGTTATATGCGGGAATCCCTGATCCCACGCATCGCGCCGATCAGCCCGCAGCTCATTCTCAGCTTTATTGCCGAGAAGGTGCTGGGCCTGCCCAAATCTTACTGATGTGAAGTCGTATTGACATGAGCTTCATCACCGGCGTTGGCCTGACGTCCTATGGCAAGCACGAAGGCTCGTCCTCGCTCGACCTCATGAGCAAGGCGGCCGAGCTTGCGATTGCCGATGCCGGGCTGAAGCGTTCCGAGATCGATGGCGTTCTGTGCGGCTACTCGACCGTCTCGCCGCACATCATGCTCGCGACCGTGTTCGCCGAGCATTTCGGCATTCGCCCGTCCTACGCCCATGCCGTGCAGGTCGGCGGCGCCACCGGGCTTGCGATGACCATGCTGGCGCATCATCTGGTCGATGCCGGCGTCGCAAAACATGTGCTGGTGGTCGGCGGCGAAAACCGCCTCACCGGGCAGAGCCGCGACGCCTCGATCCAGGCGCTGGCCCAGGTCGGCCATCCCGATTACGAGGTGACGCTGGGGCCGACCATCCCGGCCTATTACGGCCTGGTTGCGTCGCGCTACATGCACGAATACTGCGTGACCCAGCAAGACCTTGCCGATTTTGCCGTGCTGATGCGCAAAGCTGCGCTGGCCCATCCCGGCGCGCAGTTTCACGAGCCGATCAGCATCGCCGACGTGATGGCCTCGAAGCCGGTGGCGATGCCGCTGAAGCTGCTGGATTGCTGCCCGGTGTCCGACGGCGGCGCGGCATTCGTGATCAGCCGCGAACCCACAAGCGAGGCCGGTGTGCGGGTGCGCGGCTGCGCGCAGGCCCATACCCATCAGCATGTGACGGCCGCGCCTGCCTTGAACGACCTCGGCGCCGAGATTGCGATCGCCAAGGCCAAGGCGGCGTCGGGGGTGGCGATATCCGATGTCCGCTACGCGGCCGTGTACGACAGCTTTACGATCACGCTGGCGATGCTGCTGGAAGATCTGGGCCTTGCCAAACGCGGCGAGGCCGCGGCACGGGTGCGGGCGGGTTATTTCGACCGCGACGGCGAGATGCCGCTGAACACCCATGGCGGGCTGCTCAGTTACGGCCATTGCGGCGTCGGCGGCGCGATGGCGCATCTGGTCGAAACCCATTTGCAGATGACCGGGCGCGCCGGCAACCGCCAGGTCCGCGACGCCTCGATCGCGCTGCTGCACGGCGACGGCGGCGTGTTGTCGTCGCATATCAGCATGTTCCTGGAGCGGGTGCGATGAGCGACAAACTCGCGGACTGGACCACTGGCGCTGAAGCCATCGTCTATCAATCCTGCGCCGGCTGCGGTGCGCAGCAATATTTCCGCCGCAGCTTTTGCGCGGTTTGCGGCGCGGCTGATCCGGTCGAAAAACGCGCCAGCGGGGCAGGGACGGTGTATGCGACCTCGCTGGTGTGCCGCGCCGCGACGCCCGAGACCCGCGCGCATCTGCCCTACAACATCGTGCTGGTCGATACATCGGAGGGGTTTCGCATGATGGCCCATGGCGACAACGATCTCGCCATCGGCGATCAGGTCACCGCGCGATACCGGCAATTCGCCGGAAGGCTGGTTCCGTATTTTGAGAAGGTGAAATAGGTTTCAACGTCATTGCGAGCCAACGGGTCGCGCGAATGCGCGCCCGATGACAGGCTCCGCGAAGCAATCCATAACGCGGCAAGAAGAATGGATTGCTTCGTCGCTTACGCTCCTCGCAATGACGCCTATTACTGGGACGCCTATTACTGGGACGCCTATTACTGGCAGCAACATTACGACGGGTTCACCGCCAATAAAGCAAGATGCTGGCGATGACGAGCATCGCCGTCACCGCCAGCATTTGCGCAAACGCCTCCGAGGCCGCCCTCTTGGTGGCTTCCTTCATGCTAACTCCCTAGACTTGGGCGTGACGCATCGTTGCGCGGCAAGCGCGCAGCACGGTCATCATTTTTACTCGGAACACCCCGCGACGAGTATTCGCCTTGATTGAGTCCCCACTCAGCGAACACCGACCGTGTCAGGTTCGAACAGCATTGCGGCGGCATTTTGACTCGGCCGTGTTGCTCTCGCGTCAGCTGCCGGATAGTGTTTTGGAACCCGTCCGATAAGAACAAACGAAAGCCCCAAGGTGAATTATGGCCCGTATCGACTACAGCGATCCCGCGAAAGCCAGCGACCGCACCCGGGAGATCCTCGGCAAAAACCGCAACGCCAATATTTTCCGCATGATGGCGCATTCGCCGAGTTATTTTGAGCAATATTGCCGGCTCGGCGGCGCGATCCGCCACAAGGGCGAGCTTGATCCGATCGTGCGCGAACTTGCGATCACCCGCACCGGCATTCTGTGCGAGGCGCCTTACGAAATCGTCGCGCATAAGCGGATCGGCAAGAATGTCGGCGTCACCGACGAACAGAACGAAGCCCTGGAAAACTGGCAGTCGGCCAACTGCTTCAACGAGGTGCAACGCGCCGCGCTCGCCTTCACCGACGAGATCGTCAAGCAGCCCAAGCCGACGGATGCGACCTTCCATGCGATTGCGTCAAAACTGACGCCGGGCGCGCTGGTCGAGCTGCAGCTCTCGGTCGGCTTCTACATCATGACGTCGAAATTCCTGGAAACTTTTGCCATCGACCTGCAGCCGGTGACGGAAGTGGTCTGACCCGGACGAATTGGCTCTCATGAGCAATGGATGGGATACTTCGGCGCAGGCCTGGATCGACTCCCTGGGCGAGCGCGGCGACTGGGGGCGCGAGCATGTGCTCGATCCGGCTTTGCTTGAGAACGGTCTCCATCTGACATTTTTCGCGGAACCAGGACCGGTGTCCGGGGAGGCGTCTCGCCAGGCCAGGTTTCGCAGGGTGCCGTGGTTCGTCGTGATGGAATGGCGACGACCGGTCGCTGCTTAATTCGACGTCAGCAGATCGACCTTGGCGTTGGCGATGATCAGCCGGTCGGCGAGCAGTTGCGCGAGGTTGCGCATGATCTGTTCGCCGGCGTGGGGGTGCTGCTTGCGCAAGCGCTCGAAGTCGCGGATCGGGACTTCGAACGCGGTGGCGGACCGATCGGCCAGCACATCGGCGGAGCGTTGCGGCTCCAACAGCGCCATTTCACCGAACGCCATGCCGGCCGTCAATGTCGCCAGCCTGACGCCGTCGGGCAGGGTGACGTGAACCGCGCCGCTGCGCAGGAAGAACAACGTATCAGCGGGGCCGCCGGCCGCGACGATCTTCTCGCCCGGTTGATACGTCTTGATCGAAGCGAGCGAGGCGAGATCGGTCAGTTCTTCTTCGGTCAGGCCTGCCAGCAGCGGCTGTTCGGCGAGATCGGTGGTCTCGAGAAAATCGATCGCGCCGCCGTAGCGGTACACGATCTGGTCCTCGGCCCATTCGATCGCGGCATCGAGCAGAAAGAAATCGCGCACATTGCCGCTCTCGCCGGTCCATTCGCCGACGGCTTTCCACTCGCTGGACGCGCGCTTGATACCCGACAGGATCACGGTGACGCCGAGGTCGGCCAGTTCATGGAATGCTTCGGCCACCAGGCGGGCGCCGGCGCGCGTCACCGATGTGACCCGGCGCAGGTCGAAAATGACGAAATGCGGACGCGGCTTGGCGGCGAGCCGGCGTGAGACGTAATCGACATTGGAGAACGATAACGTGCCGATCAGCTCGATCACCCGCACCTCCTGGAAATGCGCGGCGAGGATCTCCCGCTCCCGCGGGCGGCGGAGCCGGCGCGACGGGTTCTTGCCGATGTTGTAGTCGGCGATGATGCTGTTGCGCGCATCGTCGCTGCGGTTGAGCATATGCAGATCGTAATGCGACGACAGGGCTTCGCAGACCTTGATGCCGCGCACGCTGTTGCCGTGCTTGTCGAGTTTTGGCGAATAGCTGCCGAGCCCGAGCCGCGCCGGAAGCGCTGCCAGAATGCCGCCGCCGACGCCGCTCTTGGCGGGAATGCCGACGCGGTAGATCCATTCGCCGGCAAAATCATACATGCCCGACGACGTCATCACCGACAGCGTCCGCGAGATCGCGTACGGCGTCATCACCTGTTCGCCCGTAACGGGATTGATGCCGCGGTTGGCCAGCGTCGCGGCCATCACCGCGATATCGCGCGCCGTCACCAGGATCGCGCATTGCCGGAAATAGACGTCCAGCACGGAGGTGACATTGTCCGTGATGACGGCGTTGGTGCGCAGCAGATAGCCGATCGCCCGGTTGCGATCGCCGGTCGTGCTCTCGGAGGCATAGACGGCCTCATCGACGCCGAGATCGCGCCCGGCAAAGCGGCCGAGCGCCTGACGGATATAGTCGAAGGCGCTGTCGCCCTTGGCCACGTGGATCAGGCCGGAGCAGGCGATCGCGCCGGCATTGACCATCGGATTGAACGGGTGGTTCTCGGCGTTGAGGCGGATCGAGTTGAAGGGGTCGCCCGAGGGCTCGACGCCGATCGCGCTTTCCACCCGTCCCGCGCCCAGCGTATCCAGCGCCAGCGCGAACACGAAGGGTTTTGACATCGACTGGATGGTGAAGGGCACCTTGGTGTCGCCGACCTCGTAGACATGGCCATCCAGGGTCGCGAGACTGATGCCAAAATGGGCAGGGTCGGCCTTGCCGAGTTCGGGGATATAGTCGGCAACGGCACCGCTGGTTTCCGCGGAGAAATCCGCGTGACATGCGTTCAGGAACCGCAGCAAAGGCGGTTTGGAGCTGGTCCAGTCCGTTACGCTGGTGGCGGAAGGAAGAGGCGCCGGTTTCATCGCCTCCTGTTGTGCAACGCAATCAAGGTGCGCGCAACTCTGCCCGCGAAATGCGATGGGGCCGCGCGCCGTCGGCGGGTGGGTATTCTGTTTCGCCCTTTTTGTTTCGTCACACGAAACTTTTTGCCTGAGCGGATCCTCGTCTCGCGGGATCGCGATACCGACGCCGCAGTAGACCTACACCAGCCGTTCAGGCCGTTGCATCACCGGGCAGCTTGTCGCGGATAAAAAGGGATCGCGTCGTCGCGGAAGTTTACGTCTCGACGATCGCGACGGCCTGTCCTTCGGCGATCACGTCGTCGATTTGGACCAAAATTGCCTTGATTTTCCCTGCTGTCGTCGATGTCACCGGTATCTCCATCTTCATGGCTTCGACGAATGCAATCTCGTCGCCGTCACCGATGTTGGCGCCGAGCTCAACGGCAAGCGCGCATACGCGCCCGGCAACTTCGGTGACGATCTTGATATCTGGCATTCCAATCTCCCGGGACCGTCTGACGGAATTTTCGTCCCGTGAACGGCTTTTTGTTGTGGCGGCAGATTGCCTGAGGTAGCGTATTCTGAAAAGTGGAATTTTATTCCGCGCAACGGAATGGAGCCATCATAATGGGACGACGCTCGGAGCGGCTTAGCAAACAGGGAATGCTCGCCAGCGATCTTTCAGGCGAGGGCGATGTCATTCAGGTGGTGTCGCGGGCCTTCGATGTCCTGCGCTGCTTCGAAGGACACGAGGCGCGGCTCGGCAATCTCGAGATTTCCAATCGCTGCGGCCTGCCGCGCTCGACGGTCTCGCGGCTCACGCACACGCTGACGCGGATGGGCCAGCTCGTCTATCTGCCGCGCGACCAGAAATACCGCATCGGCCCCAGCGCTGTGGCGATGAGCACCGCGATGATGAGGGGTTTGCAGCTCCGCAACCTGATCCGGCTCAGACTGCAGGACGTCGCCGAGGAATTGCCGGGCACCGTCGGCTTCGTCATCCCCGATCGCTTTCAGATGGTCTATCTCGAATTCGCCCGGGCGGCGAATGCGCTCGGCCTGCACGAGGTCACCGGCAGCCGCATCGCGATGGAGAGCACGGCGGCCGGACACGCTTACACCGCAGCGCTCGACGTTGACGTGGGCGACGCCCTGATCGCGGAAATGGAGCGTGAGGTTCCGGAAAGCGCCAAACTCCTGAAGCCGCGGATCGAGGGCAACCGCCGCCATTTGCGCGAGCACGGGTATGTCGTCGCTTGCGGCCTGTGGAGCCAGCATCTCAATGGCGTCGCGGTGCCGATGTGGTCGCCGCAATACCAGACCTATGTGGTGACGACGATCGCCCTGCTCTCGGCGATGTATGACGAGAAGCGGCTGCACCGCGAAGTCGCGCCGCGGATGCTGGAACTCGGAGCCGCGGTCGGCAGCCTGCTCGAAGGCGCCGACAGCGATATCTTCAGCAACCGGCTCGAGCGAAAGCCGCTTCCGGTGTCCGTGCATAACAATAATAAGATCATCAGGACGGAGGACACGAATGAACTGGAAGCCGGAACTCGACGACCTCGCCCGGCGCGAAGCCTTCGCGCGCGAGATGGGAGGCGTTGACAAGGTCAAGCGGCAGCGCGACCAGGGCCGGCTCACCGTTCGTGAGCGCATCGACGGATTAGCCGATCCAAAATCCTTTCATGAGATCGGCGCCATCTCCGGCATCGCCGAATATGACGAGAACAACGAACTCAAGCATCTGACGCCGGCAAACTGCGTGTTCGGCCGCGCCCGGATCGACGGCCGCACCGTGGTCGTGGTCGGTGACGATTTTACGGTGCGCGGCGGCTCGGCCGATGCCTCGATCTCGGCCAAGCCGTTGATGGCCGAGGAGATGGCGCATGATTTCCGGCTGCCGATCATCCGCGTGATCGAAGGCTCCGGCGGCGGCGGTTCGGTGAAGACCATCGAAACCAAGGGCGCTGCCAATCTGCCGGGCGGCGTCGGCGGCACGCGCTGGTACTGGTACACGATGGCGAACCTGGCGCGGGTGCCCGTGGTTGGTTTGGGGCTCGGTTCGGTCGCGGGCCTC
>Ga0137415_10008301_pt1 | contig 10294 bp, 14 predicted proteins | sample CZODoug3_1_1_16f_FD_183082 | JGI IMG/M metagenome (GOLD analysis project Ga0137415, IMG submission 183082) | Vadose zone soil fungal communities from Angelo Coast Range Reserve, California, USA - CZODoug3_1_1_16fungal (Hybrid Assembly) | ecosystem: Environmental > Terrestrial > Soil > Vadose... | reverse complement strand
CATATATTGTCCTTGTCATCGTTAAGGCATCAGAGGAAATTGAAGTGGCTGGCAGGCGATGAACTCTGCCCTGTGTTGCAACACAGTGCCACTCTGAGGAGCATAGCATGAAACTACGGTGTGCCATAGCAATTTTCGCTAGCAGTCTTTTCTTCAGTACTATGGCTTTTGGGCAGGTTGATCTTGCGTGGACGTATACACAGAACCCGCAGCGTCCGGCAACAACCTTTGTCGTGCAACGTTGTCAAGTCGTTCCACCGGCAACCGCGTGTGCGAATATGGCCGATCTCACTGGTGCTACGGCTATTCCTGTAGCCACGCCGGCTTACAGCGATACAACGACAGCACTAAACACCGGGTACTGTTTTCAAGTTTTGGCTGCCGATACGGCAGGACGCTCAACGCCAAGTAATACGCTATGTGCCGGGAAATTTATATTGAACGCGCCGGGGACATTGTCGGGCACGGTCCGCTAAAAAGGATAGTCTATGTTGCGCAAAGGCCTCGCGGTCTTCTTCTTGCTGAGTACCCTGCTTTTGGGGTTTGGCGTAAGGACTCAGGCTCAGAGTCTCAACGACCTCTGGCGCTCGTCCTGGGGCACGTGTAGCGGAGTGCCGTGTTTAAGTATTTCCAACGCCACGTCGTCAGGCCCGTGGACCGGCAACGACACACTCAACGACTTGCTGAAGCTTTCTTTCACGACCTGCTCTGGCGTCCCGTGTATGCGTGTCAGCATTGACGGCGGCGGTAGTACGGTCCCAGCTCCTGGGAGTAATACGCAGGTCCTCTTTAACGATAGTGGCGTCATTGGGGCCAGTGCCGGCTTTACCTACGTCAAGGGTACGACGACCGCCACGATCACCAATCTCCTCTTTACCACCGCCAATAAGCTGACGCTAACGCCGCCCGCGACCAGTGCCACCTTGACGCTCGCGGATGGTAAGGTGGTGACGGTGTCCAATACGCTGACGTTTACCGGCACCGATACGTCTTCCGTGGCGTTTGGTACCGGCGGGACCGTGGCCTACACGGCGAATAAGCTCAGCATCTTTGCGGCCACCACTTCGGCAGAACTGGCCGGCATTATCAGTGATAAGGTGGGGAGTGCTGGACTCTCCTTCAGTGGTATTTCCGCCCTGGCCAATCCGTCAGCCGCACTGGGGCTTGCAGCCGTCAACGGGGTAGCCACTACGGCGATGCGTTCCGACGCTGCCCCGGCCCTTGACGTCTCCATTGCTCCCACCTGGACGGGGATGCATACCTTTGCTTCGACCAAGCTCAAAGTAGGGGGATCGTCCTCTGGTACCGTGACACTAGCCGTACCAGCTGCGGCAGGGAGTAACACGCTGACGCTCCCAGCCGGAACCACCGATTTTTCCGCTACGGGTGGGACGTCACAGGTTGTCAAACAGGTAAGCGCCGGCGCCGCGCTGACGGTCGCCAGGCTCGCCTGCGCCGATCTCTCAGATGCCGCATCAGGGTGCAGCAGTAGTGGGACCTCGTTTGCCAATCCAACCGCCAGTGCGGGCGGTACCGCGGTCAATGGTTCGGCGTCGACGGCGATGCGTTCTGACGGCGCGCCAGCCCTGGCCGCAGTGCAAACCAGACGGGTGTGCAGTCTCATTGTGGGAGCGGATAACGGCGTGGCTCTGGTCGACGCGGACCTCGGGCCACAAGGCCAGCAGTGCAAAGTTGCCGCCGCCGCCACGGCGCAAGAAATTGTCGTCAACGCCGATGCTGGCACGCCGAACGTGATTGTGCGCAAGAAACATTGTGCGACGTTTGCCGCCGGCGTGTGTACGTCGTGGACCAGTACCGATCTGCTGTCTTCGGCACTCGCTGCCGCCGCCAGTAACTTTGATGCGTGTAGTAATACGGGCGGCACCACAGGGCTCGATGGTGGCACAACCTGTAGCGCGACGCTGCAAAATGGCACGCTGGCAGTCGGTGACTGGATTGAGCTGAAATCGGGCACGGCAGGGGGCACAGCCAAGCGCCTGAGTGTCGATATTGTCTATACGATTAATTAAGGGTAGGATGCTCATGAAGTCACGATTCCTTGTCAGTCTGCTGCTGCTCCTGCTCGCCGCATACCCGTGCAGCGCGACGATTACTTCTGCGACCGTCTGGGACGTGAGACCCACCACAGGGTCCAACCTCAACGGGGCCTGTTTTGACTCCACCATTGCCAATGCCGGAACGGACTATAGCCAGCAGGCAACCGCTCAGCTCTCGCTCTCCGATATGGCGACTACTGGGGTAACAACAACAGTAACCAGCGTCACAGGCGGGTTCACGGCGGCCATGATCGGCAACTGTTTACGGATCGACTCAGGGACTAATTGGACCTTGGGTTGGTATCAAATCACCGCCCGCACCGACACCAATACCATTACGGTCGACCGTGCCCCAACGAGTGCGGCTGGCGTCAGTGGCACGGGCAAAGTTGGGGGATCGACCAAATCCATCAATGGCCAGGCGACGACGACTCTCAACACCAGCACAGCCATGCAGGCCGGCAATACTATCTACGTGAAAAACGAGGCCTGGAATGAGGCCGTGGTCTTAAGCGGCGCTGGGACGCTCATTTTGCCGCGCATCTTAGAGGGCTACAACACGACCCACGGCGATGCGCCGACCGGCAGCAACCGTCCACACAATAACCGGGCGGCAGCGGGGACGCAGGCGCTCAATATTTCTGGGGCCTACTGGCAATTTAAGCACTTGTGGATTTCCAACGCCGGCACTAGAGGGTTTGATAACTCAACGACCAGCGGCGCGCTCCTGGTGAACGTGCGGAGTTCGACCAATGGCACGATTGGGTTTGATATTGGCGGGCAGACCTCACTCGTCAACTGTGAAGCAGATACCAATACGCAAACAGGTGTCACCATTACGGCCACACCGGCCCTGGTGTATGCCTCCTATATCCACGGCAATACGACCAACGGCATTGATTCCGGAGGCTTTGCGCCCACCATCATCGGCAACATTATTACGGCCAATGCGGCTAACGGGATTAATAATCCCGGTTCTTATACTATCATTATTGGAAATACCATCAACGGCAATACCGGCGCCACAACGGACGGCATTGGCAACGGCAATAGCAATACCACGGGTGGCACGGTGGTGATGAATAACATCCTTGCCAACAATGGCCGTGACGGCGCCCGCTGGGGCGCCTCAGCCGCCGCCGCCTGGTTTGACTATAACGATTACTATCTCAATGCCGGGGTGCCGCGCACCAGTGTGCCGACCGGCGCCAGCGATGTGACCACCAATCCCACCTTTACCAATAGCGGCAGCGGCGATTTCTCGATTGGCACACCGCTGCGCAACCTCGGCTTTCCTGGCACCTTTCCCGCGTCTACGAGTATAGGCCATATGGATATTGGAGCAGTCCAATCAGGACAAGGGGCAATCACACAAGGAGCCTGCCATCGCACGGTACAATAGCGTCCCACTGCGTCATACGCCCATCACGGCGCGAGTGGGCAAGATTTTCCGCCTGGGTTGCAGGATAGACATGAAACGGATTACAGCACGCCGGTGTGTGGCACCAGTGGCAGGCGTGGAGATAGTCAGGAATGATACGCCCATTGAACAATTCCCAGGCAAGACGATGGGCTCCACGTCTTTCTTTTTTCGTGAGATGGAAGCGTGCATACCCATTTTTCTCAAGGACACCTGCCCAGGGCCAACAACAATAGGGACACCATGGTTCATGAGTACATCGTTGCACCTTGTCCCAGAAACGCTGACGATTGCGCTGGCGCGATTGTGCTTTACGGCCAGCAAATCCACAAGCCCTGGAACAATAGGTGCCAACGTTGTGCTTAAATCGAGTTCGATTTGTACAAAAAGAAACCCCGCAGTATTGGCAGAGACAAGGAATCGTCTTACTTTGAAGGTATTCCAGATGGGCATTGCGTATACGAATACGTGGCATCTTTTTTCCCTTTCATCAAAGGTCATCAGGAGAATGGACGGCTGGCAGGCGATGAACTCTGCCCCGGTTTCGAACCCGGTTGCCGTCCACTAAAAGCATAGCAGTAGGAGCAGGTTTATGCGACGGAAATGGGGACTACTTATCTTCTTGTTGGCTCTAAGCCTGTCCATGCCGGCTTTCGCCCAGGATACCTTCGTTACTGTAACGGACGTGGTTGGTGGCACCTATCAGCTGCCCCTGGCGAATTGTCCCACGCAAGGACTCACCTACACGCGTTCGACCAATAGCTTTGCGTGCGTGTCAGGCTCAAGCGCGCCGGCAGGAGGTTCGAGTACTCAGGTGCAGTTTAACGACAGTGGGGTCCTCGGTGGCGACGCAGGATTCACCTACGTCAAAGCGACTGATACCGCCTCGCTTGGGGCGCTGGTTCTGACGACCCCACTGCCAGCCACCAGTGGCGGCACCGGCTTTGCGTCCTACGCCGTAGGCGACCTCCCCTACGCCAGTACGACAACCGCACTTGCCAAGCTTGCAGACGTCGCGGCTGGCTCGTACCTGCGCAGTGGTGGCGTGACGACGCCGCCTGTCTGGTCAACAGCCACACTGCCCAATACCGCCACTGCCGGCGATGTCCTCTATGCCTCAGCCAGTAATGTCTATGCGAACCTGGCCAGTGTGGCGGCTGGTTCCTACATGCGCAGTGGGGGCGTAACGACGGCTCCTGTGTGGTCGACTGCGACGCTGCCGAATACGGCAACGGCTGGCGATGTGCTCTATGCCTCAGCCACCAACGTCTATAGTAACCGTGCGGCCGTGGCCACGGGACAAGTCCTTACCTCGGCTGGCGCCAGTACGGCTCCGGTCTGGAGTGGGGCACCGCTACTAACAGCAGGGACTGGAACCCAGACCTACCACCTCCCAGGGGCGCTCTACTGGGAAAATGGGGCAGTGGCGGTCGGGGCCGATACCAACTACGTGTCAACCAGTGCCTATAGCTTGCCGGCCGGCACCATGGCGACAAACGGGGACCGCCTGTTTATTGAAGCCGAGTATTTAATTAATGCGACCGCTGGCACGAAAACCTATAGAATTAACCTGGGCTTTACCAGTTTTGCCAACGACGGGACAGGCTATACGGGCGGGACAGAACCCGTAGCGTACACCACGGCAGGGACCAGCATTTCTCTGCACTGCGTAGCGCTGGTGACCAGAACGGCGGCCACAACGGGGAACTATCTTGGCGCCTGCCAGACGTCCGGCAATAGCTGGCAGCAAACGATTTATACCGTTGGTGGGGCCTGGACCTGGGCCAATGCCTTAAATATTGGCTCTGACGCAAAAAGCTCCGCGGCGTCCGCCAGCAATATTATTATTGAAGAGTTTCGGGTGACGTATTTGCCACGCTAAGCTTGAGAGGATGCTATGCGGTTTGCTCTAGGAGCCCTTATTGTTGTGATTGTCCTGGGATGGAATGTCTTTCTTCTTGCCGGGCAACCGGCCCAAACGTGCAAAGATATGCCTGTCAGGTGTGATAAAGAACTTTTACTGCTGCGCGGCGAAGTGGATAACAAACGCCAAGCGATTGCTGTGTTACTTGATGCCAATGAACAGTTACAAGCCCGCGTAGAAAAAGCTGAAGCCAGTTTGAAAGAACTTCAACTTACTACCATCCCTCACATTCCTGATCCGACAACGCCAGTGCCTGCCTCTCCTAAAGACTAGTTATTTATACCATACGCAATCTATTTATGAGGTATGACTGCATAAGGTGCTATAGTATGGGCGTAGGCAAAGGAGATTTCTAGAGAGTAAGGCGTAACATAAGGAGTGGGAAAGGGCACAATTATGTTATTATTACTCAGTTCGACCGCCATGACTATGATTGTCAATGGCGTATTAGTTGGAACTATTTTGGGGCTCATCTACCGTATGCATGTGGTCGCCAAGCGTACAGCCAAGCTCGACATCCGCGTGGTAGAAACAGCTCTTGCTCTCCAGGAGCGCCTGAGTAGTATCGAATACCGGGTGACTCACATTCAAGCGGCCCTGAAAGCCCGCAAAGACCCCGTAACAGTGCTTGAGTACCTTTAAGAAAGACATGATCTATGCCTGTGCAATGGCAAATTGCGCTCCTATTTCTCAGTGCACTCATCAGCTTTTTGTCTGTGGCCTATTGGACGCGTCTCTCCAGGCGGGATAAAGAGCGCGATCGTGTGCGGGATGAAGCGGACAAAAAGATCGACGACGAGACGCGTGCGCGTGAAGACATTATCACTCGTCTGCTTAAACTCGAAACGTCTCTGGCTGTAATCGATCAGAAGGTGGTGCCTATTTCTACGGCGTTGCAAGCGATTCTCGTCAAAGAACTGACGCATTACCATACCCCAGTCATGGATGCGCTGCTGGCCAGAATTGGCCCGCCGTCTACGCTCAGCGAAGACGAGGAGCAGCAACTGACCGAGAAACTTTACGAGCGTACGCAGGATATGGGGGTGCTGATAAGCAGCTCAGAGCGTGATGCAGCCTTCATTTTACCAGCCATTATGCGCCGCGCCAAAGTTGAGTGCGCCATTATGCAAAACGTCGTGGCGCATACGTATGTCCTCAAGTTCGTCACGGTCGATACGACGCCGGCAGCGTAGGACACAGGCTATACTGGTTGGCAGTCCATAGAGGTCTCCCTCTGCGGATATGGCTCAATATGTATGGAGCCACTTTAGAAGTATCCTGGCTCTCGCCAGGTAGTCGAGCGGACACCTCGCATGTCGCTCGCATGATGGCAGCCTTTGCGGTTTGCATCTGCGAGAAGCCCTCGCCTGTAGGCGTGGGGAGTGTCATTGGGACATGGAAACGCAGCATATGCATGTGCACCTGCATATTGATGGCGTAAGCGATCTTGCAGAAACGCTGCGGGAAAGCTTACGGCAACTTGGCCTTGTTATTACGAGGGAAGGAATACGTATGAGTGAAGCTGCTGACAACCTGACTGCCGCTGTGCAACAACTCCAGGTAGGATTTGATACGCTCAATACCACCCTGCAGGCCGAGATGCAGCAAATTGCCGCGGCCCTCAGTATGGCGCCAACGGACCAGGCCCTCCAGAGCGCTGCGGCTGATGCGGTAGCGCGTCTTGGTACTCTTGCCAGCAACATTGCGGTGATGAATACCACTATCCAGGGCATTATTCCTTAGCAAAGACGCCGACTTCAGCAGCGCTGGCGTAGGGAGTTCCATTACTTTCCAGCGCTGTGAGGCGTACGTAGCGGTACTTCACCGCCGCAAACCGTACGACTTTTTCACTCGCATCCAAAGCCCATGCGCCAAGGTCAAGCACCGTCCACGTTGTCAGATCTGCAGAACCTTCGATACGGTAGCTCGTAATCATGCCATTCTGGTTTCCGTCTTGCCGAGGGACATACCGTACGCCGTCGCACCAGAAGGCGGCGCCCAGGTCAAACGTCAGCATATGGGGCAGCGGTGGTTGCGCTGCCTGCCACTGTGTATGCCACAGTGTCGTGGGTTGGCCGTCAACGGCATTGATGGCGTGTCCATCCTCGCCGCTCATTTCCTGACTATCAACGGCTGCCACGGTGACACTGCCGACTGGTCGCAGGGGATAAGGGCCAGCCGGTGGACCACTCACGCCCTGACAGGTAAAGGTTGGCACAGTCCCCGGCACAAACACGCACGCAAAGTTAGTGGGAGCGGGGAGGGGCGGCAGTGTGGCAATGGTGACGATGACTGCATTGGATGGATCCGAGAGTTGCCCTCCCGCGTACAGCGCCCGTACAGCGTAGGTATACGTCCCTGGGCCTACTGTGTCACTGTAGGGTGGGGCAAGGGGCCGGGCAATTTCTACACTGTCGCGCTCGAGCAGATAGCTTTGGAGAGTAATTGGTGTTTGTCCTGCTGGCCACACGGGAGCGTCCCAGGAGAGTTGGACCGTGGCAGCGTGGGCATAAATGGGCAAGAACCAAAATAGCAGGAGCAAGTGCGCAAGAAGGATCATGCTTGTCTTCTCCTGGGTATGCGTAAAAGGGACAGTTGCTTTGTTGTTTCCGCATATGCATCTTCAAGCACTTTGAAGCTATAGCAACGCAAGGGCCAGGTGTAATTAAGTGGACAAAAATACTTATCCGGTTCTTTCCGGTCTTTCTCTATACGACGGCAGTGCGCTAAAAAATCGTCATAGAGAATAGCCGAGAGTTGACCTCTCCCAGTATCTTTCATCCATTGCTTAGGCCACGCTCTTCCAGCTGGCCGAGTACGAGAATACATAGCCGCTATCTGCGCTGCTTGTTCCTCTGATTGTGCTTCCTGTATCTTTTGGGCAGTACGTAGAGCGTCGATGTCGTGACGCACATCACTGACTGCACCACGAACGACGGCAATCTCGTCGCGTGTTTTGGCAACCTCAATCATGACACTACGAATAGCTCGCATCTCAGGATAGTTTTCAAACGGATCAGGCTCAGGAAGAAATCCTTGTTGCCTAAGATCGCGCATAGCTATAAAAGCACGATTTACTATCAGCTGAAATTTAGGGGAAATCCATCCGGCATAAGAAATTGCCAGGTCCTCAGATACATACGTCCCACGTTTGGCGCCTCCGTGGATAGTTTCAAGGCAGGAATTCATGCCTTGAGATTTCAGTTCGCTTATAAGCTCTTCTGTTGACTTATTGATGAGCCAATGACTTGGCTTGTGGCGATCCTCATGTCCTCCGGCCCGATGCAGGGTACTGAGGTTATACCTGCCGTATGCATCTCGTAGAATTGTGACGTTACCGATTACGAGGTTTCTGCTATGCTGTTCATCTGCCATGGCATTTCTCCATGCGTGTGAAATGTGGTGGAAGTCTTGGGGGCTAGAAGCATGAGCTAGCCCCTGAGGCGTATGCTCACTCAATCAAGATTTACTGTCAATGACCGATTTTATTTTGTCCCCCTTACCGCAAACAAATTTGTTACCTTCCTTGCAAACTATTGATTATATTGGGCCAATCGTCAGGCCAATAGATGGCTGAGTCTACCCGCGCCACGCGCTCTAAGGCGTAACGCCAGCGCTTCTGTGCACCGCTCTCCGTGCCCCCCGTAGCCTTTAACTCCCAGAGGTGCAGTACTCCACCGTCCGGATGAATGATCGCCGTATCGGGCCAGCCTGGCGTGCTGCGTTTGGAGGAGTACGTGTGGTAAAAGAGGAGTCCAAGATGTTCAACAGCGAGCTTGCGGAGCTTTTCGAGGAGGACGCCTTCAGGCTCCTCGGCAACCTTGGGGATCAGTGCAGCGAGTGGTGGCGTCAGTATAACACCTGCCCGCTGTGCCAGTGCGGTGCACCACGAGCAATAGTAGTCGCCCATTGCCGGGCAGCTACAATGCATTGGTCGCTTTGCCATCGTCCACCCGCGCTTCGCCATCGTCTACCCGTTCAATAATGACCAGCCAGCATACGGCGTCCTTAGGAAATGCCGTACGCCCAATCACGTAGCCCCGAAGTTCCCGATCCCAGTACCAGCCCATCTGCTTTTTCCAGGCTTCTAGATTGGCTTCTGGCGCTTCACGAATAGAGAGTGCCCGCCAGCCGTGGGCACGCAGATAATCTTCGTAGCCGGCCATGATCGCCTCAGCCGCAATATCCGGCATAGCGATCGCTTCGACCGCATGCCGCCCGTCCTGGCAATAGTAGCCGCAGGTATGATTGGTGATGGTGTGGGCAAAAGCCATTAGTGTGGCACTCCGTAGCGTGCTGCCATCGCCCGGACTGCCATGTAAAGAAGACTCCAGCTTGTGTCCGCAAACACCTTCTGGCCATCAGGAAGTTCTACGAGAATGCCAATGCTTAAAGACCCAGACTGCATGCCACCTGGGAGCGCGCTCAGGCGTGTCCACATCCCTGATACGAGATCGATGTCCCGTAAGTCAGGCCAGGCATTGTCGCCGTCCAAATTCACATCAAGAGCAGGCATAGAATGTTCCTTCAGGCCGCTGGCACCAGCGTCACTCTGCATCTTCCCGGTCTATCTCTGCGGAGAGCGCGCTATCAAAGGGCATCTCGTCATCAAAAATCTGGCCGGTTTGGCGATTAATCGTCACGGCCGGCTTTTCGGGCGTGGCATCGCCGTAAAGATCGGCACTCGCGGCCTTTGCTGAAGCAGCCCGCGCCGCTTTGAGATCAGCCACCAGCGTGGGAGAATCCCAGGCAACTTTCTGTTTGGTGGCAATTTCTACCAGTTGCAGTGCCACACTGAGGCGTTCTTCCTCAAGCGTGCCGAGTTCGTTGGCGCGTAGCGGTTCCCCAAAAATGGCCAGAATGGCTTTGCTGCGGACGTTCGTTTTCATGGCG
>Ga0137415_10008300_pt1 | contig 10294 bp, 11 predicted proteins | sample CZODoug3_1_1_16f_FD_183082 | JGI IMG/M metagenome (GOLD analysis project Ga0137415, IMG submission 183082) | Vadose zone soil fungal communities from Angelo Coast Range Reserve, California, USA - CZODoug3_1_1_16fungal (Hybrid Assembly) | ecosystem: Environmental > Terrestrial > Soil > Vadose... | reverse complement strand
CGATGACGGGCCATGGCGACCCATGTGGCAGATCGGGACGAGCCCCATGTGGTCCCGCAGCTGGAATTGCGCGGAGGTCGCGGACGGGGCGCACAGCATTACGGTTCTGGCGCGATGCGCGGACGGTCGCATGGCGTTCGACACGATCTCGGTGCTGACGAGCCAGTCCGGCCACTACGATGCGCCGGCCCGCAAGCCCGGCGACAGCGCCAATGCGATCGGCGCCGTCAGCATCAGCTCCAGCATTTTCAACGTCGTAGCCTTTTTCGGTGGCGGGTTGCTGATTGGCCTGGACACGCTCGTCGCCCAAGCCTTCGGCGCAGGCAAACGCGAAGATTGCCACCGTTCCTTGATCAACGGCATTTACCTCAGCCTGGTCATGACGCCGTTGCTCATGATTCCCGTCTGGTTCTTCGGCCCGCTCCTGCAATCCCTCCACGTCGATCCCGTGGTGGCGGGCCTCGCGGTTCCGTACATGAAAGCGCTGGCCATCGGCCTGTTCCCGCTGATGCTTTATTTCGCCGTCCGCCGCTGCATCCAGGCCATGAACATGGTCCGGCCAGTGGCCTTCGCCCTCGTCACCGCCAATCTCATCAATCTTCTTTTCAATTGGGTGCTCATTTACGGCAAATGGGGAGCCCCCGCAATGGGCGTGGTCGGCTCCGGATGGTCCACCGCCCTCGCTCGCCTCTATATGGCGCTGATTCTCGTCGGCTACCTGCTTTGGTACGACCGTCGCCATCGCACCGAGCTGCTCAAGACTCCCGTCAACGTCGATTTCAGGCGGATCCGCCGCCTCATCATTCTCGGCCTGCCCGCCGCAACGCAAATCACGCTCGAGATCAGCGTCTTTGCGCTGACCGCAGCGCTCATCGGCCGCCTCGGCGCAGTACCGCTCGCCGCTCACCAGATCGCGCTCAACACCGTCGCCTTCACCTACATGGTCCCGCTCGGCATCTCCTCTGCCGCCGCGGTACGAGTCGGCCAAGCCCTCGGCCGCAAGGACCCGCGAGGCGCAGCCGACGCCGGCGACACCGCCATCTTCGTTGGGGCAGCCTTCATGCTCAGCATGAGTATTCTTTTGCTTGTGTTTCCCCGGCCCATCGCGCGCATGTACACGCCCGATGCGACCGTCATTCACACCACCGTATTGCTTTTGGCCGCCGGCGCAGCCTTCCAACTTTTCGACGGGCTGCAAACCGTCGCCACCGGTGCGCTTCGCGGCGCGGGCGACACCCGCACGCCAATGCTCTGCCACTTCACCGCCTACTGGGTTATCGGATTGCCGCTCGGCGCGTGGCTCTGCTTCCGGCGCGGATGGGGCGCCTTCGGCCTCTGGTCCGGCCTAAGCCTCGCGCTAATTTTGATTGGAATCGTCCTGCTATTAGCCTGGCGCCGCACCGTGAAAAGGCTGATAGCCGGAACAGACGAGCCGGCCCTGCAACATGCGAGTTCTGCTTCTTAAACCGTGGAGTTTCGTTGAAGGGAGGATTTACATCTTGTAGCGGCCGAGGTCGTCGTCCGACAATCCCTCGAGCCACGAGCGGAGCTGCTCGTTGGTGGTTCGTTCGGAAATGGCGCTGGAAATTTTGGAGTTCTTGAGTACTTCGTCTTCGACAAAAATCGGGCAATCCATGCGCAGCGCCAGGGCCAGCGCATCGCTGGGCCGCGAGTCAATCGTCATCATCTGTCCGTCGCGCTCAACCCAGATCAGCGCGTAGAACGTATCGTCCTTCAGATCGTTTACGACCACCTTCTGCACGCGCACCTCAAGACCGAGCAAAACATTTTTCAGCAAGTCATGAGTCATAGGACGCGGCGTCTGCACCTTCTCGATTTCCAGCGCAATCGCGTTCGCTTCGTAAACGCCCACCCAAATCGGCAGAATCGCCTGCCCCTGCACGTCCTTCAATACGACAATGGGCATATTCGTGACGGGGTCCATCATCAGGCCACGGATTTTCATCTCCACTTCCATCGAGGCCTCCCTCGGCTATGTCACTTGCTCGCCCGCCAGACTGTTCGGTCCGGCGCCCGTCACCAACACCTGCACGTAGGTTCCCAAAAGGTTTTGCTCTTGTGAAGTGAAATTTATCACCCGGTGACAAGAAGTGTGCCCGCTCCACTGATTCTCGCGCCGGGATTTACCGCTGACGAGTACCTCAAACATGGTATTGATCATGCTCGCGTTTCTCTTGCTCTGAATTCCTCGCTGCTTTTCCTGCAAAACAGCCAGCCGCCGGCTCTTCTCTTCTTCCGAAATTGCATCCGGCATGGAAAGCGACGGCGTATTCGGCCGCGGTGAATACTTGAATGAAAACAGGGCATCGTACTGGACTTCCTCGAGGAGACTTAGTGTCTCCGCAAAATCCGCTTCCGTCTCACCGGGAAATCCCACAATAATATCGGTCGTGATCGCGATCGGTCGCTTCGCCTTGCGCAACATCGCAATCTTCTCGAGATACTCGTCGCGCGTGTAGGTTCGCACCATCCCGCGCAGCACTTTCGTCGAGCCGGATTGCACCGGCAAATGTACGTGATTGCACAATTTCGGCTGCGATTCCAGTGCGGCCACAATATCGGCCCCGAAATCCCGTGGGTGTGAAGTAGTGAACCGCACGCGCCGCATCCCCGGCACATCCGCCACCGCCAGCAACAGTTCCGAAAACCGCATCCGGCGGGAAGACGGATCAGCATAAGAATTTACCGTCTGACCGAGCAGTTGCACTTCCGAATAGCCCAGGTCCGCAAGCTCCCGCACTTCCTTCAATACCGAGTCGCTTGCCCGGCTCCGCTCCGGCCCACGCGTAAATGGAACCACGCAATACGCGCAGGCCTTGTCGCAGCCTTCGATGATCGTCAGATACGCGCGCCAAGGATTGTCCCGCCGCGTCACCGGCGTTTCAAACGTTTCATCCGTATCGTTGTTGAGCCCGGTAACTCGCTGGTGCCCTGCTTCGACTTGCGCCAACAACTCCGGCAACTTCCGGTAACTCGCCGAGCCGCACACCAGGCTGACCCACGGCGCGCGCGCAAAAATTTCTTCGCCTTCCTGCTGCGCCACGCAACCGAGCACTCCTATCACCTGCCCTGCCGCTTGCTTCGTGCGATATTCCCCGAGCCGCGAAAAAACTTTCTGCGCTGCCTTTTCGCGAATGCTGCAAGTGTTGTAGAGGACCAGCGAAGCCGCGTCCGGCGATTCCACCTGTCTATACCCACGCGAAAGCAGCACGCCCGCGACTTTTTCGGAGTCGTGGTCGTTCATCTGGCAGCCAAATGTTTCCAGGAAAAACGTCGCGCCGTCCCGCATCCCTGTAGCGCAGGGCGCAGTCTTCGGAGCCTTGCGGTCTTTTCTTATCGGTTGAAGTGAGTCAGACAAGCACTCGCTGCTCACGTCCTCGGCAGGAACCGAACGCCCAGCCAGCGAGTCCAAACTGATGTCGAATGTCCCGGCCATCTTCCAGTTCGCAGTTTAACACAGGTCATATCCACCCTATTGGGCGCAATGAACATCAAAACTATGAGCAAATTGCGCCACGCAAAAGAGCACGTGAGGGCCGACTTGCCGCGAGATTTCAACCTGATCGAGGTTGGCAAACGGGCCGCAGCGCTGTGAAAGCGACAACATTTTTCCGCTACTTTTCTTTGATTCCCTGCAGAGCGTGTGCTACGGTGCTGAAGTCGGAGAAAATTTTGCCATTAGTGAGGGGATGACGTATTTTTTTGATTGCTAGTATTTTTCTGATCGATTTGGGAGGCATTCTCGCCAACACCGGCTGGGTCGCGCGCGGTGTTCTGGCTCTGCTTCTTCTCTTTTCCATTATTTCCTGGGCCATGATTCTTCAGAAGCTTGGTTTGTTCGGACGCGTCCGCAGGCAGAGCGATCAGTTCTTGCGCATCTTCCGCGCCACACGCGGTGTTGCTAATCCGCAAGCGCTCGCTTCCGTCGGCTCGCCGTTCGCCTCGGTGTACGCCGCGGGTTATCGCGAACTGCAAAGCCAGGTCGGCGGCCAGCCCACCAATCCGCATCCGCCAAAATTGAAGAGCCTGCAAGCCGTCACCGCCAATATGCAAGTGGCGAGCGCGGAAGAAGTGCGTCGCGTCGAAAAAGGAATGTCGTGGCTCGCGACTACTGGCTCTGTCGCGCCGTTCGTCGGACTGTTCGGCACAGTTTGGGGCATCATCGACGCATTTTCGGGTCTGGGTAACGCGGGCGCCGCCAGCCTCCGCGCCGTCGCTCCAGGAATTTCCGAAGCGCTGCTGACCACCGCCGCCGGTTTGGCCACCGCCATCCCCGCGGTCATCTTCTACAATCAATTTCTGCAAAACATAAAAGATCTAGCCCAGCGCCTCGACACCTTTACCCTGGAAGTAACGGCCCAAATCGAAAAAACCTTTAGCTAAGGAGCCGGTTTCTTTGGCTTAATAGATGTGACTTATGCCTTCTCTAAGCAAATCTACGCAAACGTCGCTCTCCGAGATCAACATGGTGCCGTTCATCGACATCGTGCTGGTGCTGCTGATCATCTTCATGATTACTGCACCCATCCTTCAGTCCGGTATCGAGCTCGACGTCCCCAAGACGCACTCCGTCAAGGAAATCACCGAACAGCGCCTCGTCGTCTCGATCGACAAAGCGCAAAAAGTGTATCTCGGCAACGATCCCGTCAACATTCACCAACTCGGCGCCAAAGTGAAGGCCCAGCTGAAAAAGCCGCAGGACGCTGTCTTCCTCCGCTGCGACGAAAAAGTCCCCTTCGGCATCTTCGCCAGCGTGGTGGACACGCTGCGCCAATCCGGCATCGGCAATATCAGCATCGTCACCGAGCCCATCACCGACCGGGCCCGCACCCAATGAGCACGCAATAAGATGACCGCCGACGCCGCCAACCCGCCTTTCCCCAGTGCAGACGATCTCAGTCTCCGCCGCTTCCTCATTTATTCCCTGATTCTGCACGGCGCGCTTGCGGCCTCAGTCATCGTCTCCATCGTCTTTCATTTTCAAGGCAACCGCTGGGGGGATATAGGTGGCGGTAGCGAGGGCCAGGTTAACGTGAAGCTCGTTGGCAGCATCGGCCTGCCTATGCCAAAACCGCCCGATGTCACCGAGAGCAAAACTTTCGACCCGACGGACAGCCTGTACAAAACACAACCGCAACCGAAACCGCCCGAGCCGCCGAAACCGGAAGTCAAGATTCCAGAGTTTAAGAAGGAAAAGCCGCCAAAACAGATCGCGCATCCCTCGAAAACATTCGACAATCCGACGCCTGTTCCCGACAACGCGGTCGCCCAACACGGCGGCAAGATGGATCTTCCGACCGGCACCAGCAACGTGGCTGGCGCCGCGGCTCCCGGCGTAACAGTCCAGGGCCAAGGCGGCGGAGACTTCGCATCGCGTTATGGCTGGTACATCGATGCCGTACGCCGCAAGATTAGTGCGAATTGGCAGCAAGCCACCATTGACCCCGCCGTCCGCGCAGCCCGCGTCGCACACTGCACCATGACTTTTACGATCGCTCGCGACGGTACGGTGAAAAATATCAGCGTCGCGCAAACCAGCGGCAACTACTCGATGGACACTTCCGCCCAGCGCGCCCTGCTCAGCGCCTCGCCGATGCCGGCGCTACCGTCCGACTATCCGGGTTCAGCGGTGAATGTGACTTTCGATTTCGATCTGTCAATGACACGATGAACGATGAACAATGACGCGACGAGCTGGCATAGCCCGGCCGCACAGCCGCGTCAGGGGGGACCGGAGGTGATGGTGCAACGATCGCGCTGCATTTCTATTTGTGTTTTCACGTTCTGCTTGCTGCTTTTTGCGGGCCGGGCAGCCGCACAAAAGGAGGATTGGTTTCGCACCGGCACCGGCCTCGGCGTCGAGAAGCCACGCGTGGCCGTCGCCGATTTCGCGCCGCGCGCCGATAACGCCAAATCTCACTCGCAACTCTTCACGCAAGTAGTTCGCGACGACCTGCAATTCAGCGGCATCCTCGACCTCGTCAGTCCCAGCTTCTATCCCACGCAAGCGCCCACGGTTCCTTCCGAGCTCCACAATCTCGACTGGACCACGCCGCAAATCAACGCCAACCTGGTCGCCTTCGGCAATCTCACGGAAGCCTCCAGCGAAGTCGTAATCTCCGCCTGGGCCTACGACGTCCGCAGCCCATCCACGCAGTCCGTCGTCGGCAAAGTCTATCGCGGCACGCCGACCGACGCGCAGGTCCGCAAGTTCGCGCACCAGTTCGCCGACGAAATCATCAGCCGGCTCTCCGGCGGTTCCCCCGGCATTGCCTCCACGCAAATCGCCTTCGTCAGCTCGCGCACCGGCACAAAAGAAATCTGGGTGATGGACTACGACGGAGCCAATCAGCATCCGCTCACTTCCCTGCACACCATCTCGCTAACGCCGCGCTGGTCGCCGGACGCCACCCGCATAGCCTTTACGTGCTTTGAAGCCGGACCCACGCGCGTGGTCAGCCCGCAAATCTGCATGTACTCCGTCGACGCCAATAAAGTCGTCTCCTTCCCACGTTTCCGCGGCTCCAACAGCGCCCCTGCGTGGTCTCCCGATGGCGCGCAAATCATGTTTTCCTCTTCGATGGGCGGCAATCCCGAACTCTACGTCGCTGACGCCAATGGCGGCCGCCCCAAGCGCATCACGTTTTACAACGCCGCCAGCACCTCGCCCGCGTGGAACCCCAAGACCGGCCAGTCCGTCGTATTCGTCAGCGATCGCGGTGGCATTCCCAAGCTCTACATGATGAACGCGGATGGCACCAACACCAATGAACTCGCTCTGCCTGACAAGGGCTATCTAATCGATCCTGCCTGGTCTCCCAACGGGCAAATGGTCGCCTTCAGTTGGCGCCGTCCCGACGGCAACTTCGACATTTACATCATGGAACCCACCAGCCGTGATATCCGCCAGATCACACGCGACAGCGGCAAAAACGAGCGCCCCAGTTGGGCGCCCGACGGCCGCCACATCGTCTTCGAGTCCACGCGCAACGGCCAGCGCCAGATCTGGACCATGCTCGCCGACGGCTCCCAGGCCCATCAGCTCACCATGAACGGGCACAACGAATCGCCCAACTGGTCCACCAAATAATGAATCAACGCATAGCCATGCTGCATCAGACGATTGGCGAATCGCTGGCGCGGGCCCGCACATGTAGCCCTGCGGCTTTTTCCGCGGCCTTTCGCTCTCAACGAATCTGTTTGCAAGGTGTAAGCTCTGGGTGCTCCGATCGAACTTTTGCTCGCGTCTTGAGTCGTTGCATGTAGAATATATCGTGATACGAGATATCGCCCGGAACCAGCCTGCCGGTGTTACGATATTCGCCTCGGTGGGTCGAACTCGGGAAAATTTCAAGTAGCTCTGAGGAGGATAGGAATGATTGTGGTCTCGCGTCCGTTGTACCGCGCTCTGTTGGTGGCAGGTCTTGTAGCCACCGTTTTTACCGCTGGCTGCAAGAAGAAGCCTGTTGCTACAACTCCGCCACCGGCAGCTCCGGTCGAGCAGCCTAAGCCTCAGCCGACCGTCACGCTCTCCGCGGATCCAACTTCCATTAGCAAGGGCGACTCTTCCACCCTGAGCTGGACCTCCACCAACGCGACGCAGCTCACCATCGCGCCCGAGGTCGGCACTGTCACCGCCGAAGGCTCCACAAAGGTGACGCCGGCCGATTCCACAACGTACACGATCACCGCCAGCGGTCCCGGCGGCTCCGCGAACTCCACCGCGCGCGTTACCGTCAGCGTCCCGAAGCCTCCCGAAGAGCCGGCGCCGTCTCCGGACCTGGATGCTCTCTTCCTGAAGGAAGTCCAGGACGCCTACTTTGATTTCAACAAAGCGGACATTCGTCCCGACGCTCGCGGAGCGCTCGCCAAGACCGCTGACTTCCTGCGCAATTACCCGCAGATTCGCGTCACCGTCGAAGGCCACTGCGACGAGCGCGGTTCCACGGAATACAACCTCGCGCTCGGCGATCGCCGCGCCGGCGCCGTCAAGCAATATCTCGTCTCCCTGGGCCTCTCCGCCGATCGCATCAGCACCGTGAGCTTCGGCAAAGAGAAGCCCTTCTGCGCGCAAAGCAACGAAGCCTGCTGGCAGCAAAACCGCCGCGGCCACTTCGTCCGCGCCCAGTAAACTCGGTCAAGCCGCTATCCTCCGTGTAGGGGCGCAGCAATGCTGCGCCCCAAACGCCCAGGCGTAAGCACCCCCTGTAGCGCAGGGCGGAGTCTTCGGAGCCCTGCGGTTTTTGACTTTTTGTGATTTCACGTATCGGCACCCGCCGCCAAGCAACTCCCGGCCCAGGCAACACTTCTATCTTTATAGGGAAACCGGAATTGACCGTTCCGCGTTCTTCTGTAAAAGTATTCTCACCTGGCCTGTGTCAGTTCATGCAAGCGTTGGGGATTCCGTCGGACCGTTCTTCGCCCGCCGGACACTAGGAGGTTGTTCATGCGTGTACGCAACATTGCCATTTTCAGCGCCGCCGTTTTGGCCGGGGCCCTCGGCGGAAGCCTCGTCGGTCCGCGACCTGCCGAAGCGGTCGCTCGCGAACTCATCGAACTCCAGCACGATGTTACTTCCCTGCTTCAAGGCCAAAAAGATCTCTCCACGCAAATGACGCAGGACCACACCGTCATGAAAACCCTCGTCGAGCAGTCCGGCGACACCGTCGGCAAGCTCAACGGCACCATGAGCGCCCTGCAAAAATCCATGCAAGACGTCACCGCCAATTCCGGCGCGCGCCTGGACACCATGTCCACGCAAGTCCAGGGGCTCTCTGACAATCTTGAGGAAATCAAGTCCCGCATGGGCAAAATAAACCAGCAGTTGGTCGATCTGCAAAACAGCGTGCAAAGCGTCGACGCGAAAATCTCCGGTGGCGGAGGCACTCCGCCGACCACTGGCGTCTCCAACCCCGGCACGCCGATTAGCAGTCAGCCCACCAGTTCCGGCGCCCCTGCTGGCGGAGCCTCTAGCGGTCCCGCGCCTTCCGCCGACACCCTCTACTCCAATGGCCTGCGCGACATCACCAGCGGCAAATACGATCTAGCCCGCCAGGAATTCCAGGACTACCTCAAGTATTACGGCGACACCGAACTCGCTCCTAATGCGCAGTTCTATCTCGGTGAAATAGCCTACAAACAAAAACAATATGAACAGGCGGTCGCCGAATTCGATAAGGTTGTTACTAACTATCCCAGAAGTTTCAAGATCCAACCCGCGCATCTCCGAAAAGGTATGGCCCTCATCGAACTCGGCCAAAAAACACAAGGCGTTCGCGAGCTCCGCGACGTGATCAAGCGTAACCCTGGCAGCGAGGAGGACCGTATCGCCCGCGCCAAGCTAAAGGAACTGGGGGTACCCATAGCTGCAACCGCTTCCAACCGATAGTCCACTCTTCAGTTGAATATCGGCGTCTCCGCGTTTCCGCATTATCTTTATTCTTAGTTTCTCGCCGTGCTCTAGACCCCGCTGCGCTGTCTGCCCCTTAGTTCAGTATTTCTTTGAACATACATACGTTTTGTTGACAATCCCCGCCCGCCCCTCTACGTAAACTAAACAGAGGAGCCACCCATGAACCCCAACGACGCCCAGCTCCGCGCCCAATCCGAACTCCAATCTGGCGAGAGCCTCTACTGGACCGGCACCGCTGACCCGCGTCGTGCGGCCATCGCCGCTCTCCCCGCCGCATTTTTCGGCATCCCCTTCGCCGGATTCGCCCTCTTCTGGATCAGCCAGGCCTACCACGCCACCAGCTCCATGTCTAAATCCACGAACAACTCCTTCGTTCACGGATTTCAGGTATTCCCCCTTTTCGGTTTGCCGTTTCTATTCATCGGACTAGGCATAGTCCTCGCCCCACTCTGGGCCTTCCTAAAAGGCGGAAGCACCGTCTACGCCATCACCAACCAGCGCATTATGATCATCACCGGCGGCAGCACCCGCCTAGTAAAATCCGTCACCCCCGCCGACATCGTCAGCATCGACCATCGCGAGCGCCCAGACGGCTCCGGCGACATCGTGATCCAAACCACCGGCACAACTCGCACCAACAACTCCACCTCGCAAATCAAAGTAGCCCTATTCGGCATCCCCAACGTAAAACAAGTAGCCCAGCAAGTAATGACCCTCCACACCCAACGCCCCGCCGCCTAAACGCGTCCACACCAAGTTGTCGCCTAAACGCGTCCAACCAAGTTGTAGGGGCACGGGACACCCGTGCCCGTCTTTCTTGAAGCAACTGCAGCGCAAGGCGGAGTCCTCGCAGCCTTGCGG
>Ga0137415_10008298_pt1 | contig 10295 bp, 7 predicted proteins | sample CZODoug3_1_1_16f_FD_183082 | JGI IMG/M metagenome (GOLD analysis project Ga0137415, IMG submission 183082) | Vadose zone soil fungal communities from Angelo Coast Range Reserve, California, USA - CZODoug3_1_1_16fungal (Hybrid Assembly) | ecosystem: Environmental > Terrestrial > Soil > Vadose... | reverse complement strand
AGCGTGACGGCGGCGAGCTGTTCCGGATTGAGGTGTTCGAGGTGCAGCGACATAGGGTTGCAATTATAAGGGCGCTAAGCGCCGCTCGCGGCGGCAGCGCTGCCCGGAGCTTTCAGATCGGCGTGGATCGCCCACCACGTCACGAGCGCGCCGGCGAGATCGATCGCGCCGAAGATGAAGAGCTGGCGGTATGCAAGGTCGTAGTACAGCAGGCAGCCGAAGACAACGACCGCCGCAAGGCGCAGCACCACGGTAGCAGAATAAAACGGCACGAGGTCCTGCCACGCGGCATACATGTAGTACAAGCCGACCGAAGCGGCGAGCCAGCCGGTAAGGCGTATCAGGCGCTCATCGAGCGGCGGCAGACCAATCAAGTCGAGCAGCCCCGGACGGAACAGCACGCCAAGGCCGACGATGGCTAGATAAGCACCGAAAACGAGAACGCTGAGCTTGGCACGCATGGTGTCTCCGGCAAGTTCAGGCACCGTCCAGCCGCAAGCCGAGCCGGTTCGCCGCGATCAGCGCCTGGGTGCGCGTCGACACCCCGAGCGCGTGCAGCACGGCGCTGACATGGATCTTGGTGGTGTTCTCCGAAATGTCGAGCTTGCGCGCAATGAGCTTGTTCGGCAGGCCCTTCAGCAGCAACGACAGCACCTCGCTCTGCCGCGGCGACAACCCGAGTTCGCTGAGCATCGTGCGGCCCGGGGCAGCCGGGCGCGAGGTCGCGTCCGCGCTCGCTTCCTCGCCGCGCGCCTTGAGCGCTTCCACCGGCACGTAGATCCCTCCCGAGACGACGAGGCGCACCGCGTTGAGCAGCACATCGCGCGGATAGCTTTTCGGGATGTATCCCATGGCGCCGATTTCAAGCGCTGCCGAAATGTTGCCCATTTCATTCGAGCCGGAGATCACCACTACCGGCAGCGCGGGGAAGAGTTCACGAAAGCGCTCCAGCGCCTGCACGCCGCTGCAGCCGGGCAGACCGAGGTCGAGCATCACGAGGTCGAATTCTGGAGTTGCCGACGCCATGCGCAAAGCACTATCGAGGTCGGGCGCGGTCTGCACCTCCGCGCGCCTTTCGAGCGTGGTGAGCGCAAGACGCAAGGCATCCGCCATGAGCGGATGGTCGTCGACGACGAGGATACGCATGGCCGGCAAGCCCCTTTGCCCGAGGCTATCGTAGTCCCGCTAACGCCAAAGTGCTATGGCGCGTCGGCGTCGGAAGTGCAAAATGCGGGAACATGAGCGCTGAAAGTGCGACTGCGCCCCGGGCGACTGTCGCCCCGGACAGAGAGATAAAAGGGGACGGGTCGCGCCGGGTCATGGCCGAGCAGCTGGAACTGCTCTGCCGGCAATGGGTGCGATTGCCGGTGCCGATCCTGCTTCTGTGCGTGTACGTCGCCTACCTGGGCTGGGGCTACGTCGACATGGCGACGGTGCTCGGCTGGTCGGTATGCACGGTCGGCATTCTCATGGCGCGCTCGGTCCTCATCATCCGGCTGCGCGGCAGCGAGCAACTGTCGCGCCAGCCCGAAGTGTGGGCGCGGCGTCTGACGGTGCTGGCGGCGCTCAGCGGCGTGGTCTCCGGCAGCGCTGCGCCGCTGTTTTTCCCGGCACTGCCCGCCGACCGCCAGGCGCTGCTCACCATGGTGATGTGCTGCTGGGTTGCCGGCGGCATGGCATCGAGCAGCGCCTATCCACGCGCTTATTACGTCTTCGCGGTGCCGCTCTTCGCGCAGATCGCGGTGGTCTGGGCGGCAGCCGATTCGCCTGGCGCCTGGTTCATCCTGATCCTGCTGACCGCGTTCCTCGCCGTGATGATGATTTTCGTGCGAGACATGGAGCGCGTCGTTGTCGAGTCGATCGAGCTGCGCTTCGAGAACGAAAGTCTGCTCGCGCAAAAGGAGGAGTTGATCGGCCTGCTGCGGGCCGCGTTTGAAAAGGCCGAAGGTGCGCGCAGCAAGGCGGAGGAAGCGAACCGCTCGAAGACCCAGTTCGTCGCTGCGGCAAGCCACGATCTGCGCCAGCCGCTGCATGCGCTGTCGCTGCTCACGGAACTGCTTAACGAGATGACGCAGGACACCCGCGTGCGCGAGGTGGGGCGCCATATCGGGCAGTCCGTGGAATCGCTCGATCGCCTGTTCGGGGCGCTGCTCGACCTGTCAAAGCTCGACGCCGGCATCCTGACCGCGGAGCTCCGCGACGTCGATCTGGTGGAGTTCTTCGAGCGCCTGACGGACGACTACCGCTCGAAGGCCCAGGAGAAGCACCTCGGTTTCGAAGCGCAATGCGAGCCCATGTGGGTGCACGCCGATCCCATATTGCTGGAGCGCATCGTGCGCAATCTGCTCGAGAACGCGATCCGCTTCACCGATACGGGGCGCGTGGTGCTGCGCGCGCGGCGCAGCGGCGCGGACGCCACCATCGCCATTTCCGATACCGGCCCCGGGATTCCGGAGAGCGAGCACGCGCGAGTGTTCGAGGAGTTCTATCAGCTGCACAACCCGGCCCGCAATCGCTCGAAAGGGCTCGGGCTCGGCCTATCGATCGTCAGGCGCGTGGTCGACCTGCTTGGCTATCGGATCGACGTGCAATCAACCCTCGGACAGGGGGCGACGTTCACGCTCACGCTCCCCGGAGCGATCATCGAGCGCGAGAGCAGGGCGGCGCAAAAGCCGACCACCGCGGCAGCTGATGTCGGCGGGCTGCGAGTGCTGGTGATCGAAGACGACGCCGAAGCCAGGCTAGCGATGGACATGACGCTGCAGCGCTGGGGCTGCGAGCCGCTGCTTGCCGAGTCGCTGGAGGATGCGCGCGCGCTGTTCAAGGCGCGCGCTGCGCGTCCGGACGTGATCGTGTCCGACTTCGGCCTTGCGCACGGCGCGAACGGGATCCAGACCATCCAGGCGCTGCGCGCTGAACTCGGACCGGTACCCGCCGCGCTCGTCACCGGCGACATCTCGAGCGAGCGCCTGCTCGAGCTGCGCGCCAGCGGCCTGCCGGTGCTGCACAAGCCGGTCAGGCCCGAGGTCCTGCGCCAGATGCTGCATCAGCTCGCGCGCGATAAACCGCCGCGTTAGGTCGCGCAGCACGCCGCGTTGCGCGGCAGGGGGGAGGAAACCATGCAGTGGCTGTCGAAGCCTATCGAGACGCTGGTCGCGGATCTGCAAGCCAATCCGCACAAGGAGGTCGACGTCGTCATCGTGGGCTCCGGCTACGGCGGCGCCGTCGCGGCGTTGCGGCTGGCGAAGGCGGGTTACTCGGTGTGCGTACTGGAGCGCGGCGAGGAGTACGTTCCCGGTGAATTTCCGAATGACATCTCCAACCTCGCCAAGTACACCCGCATCGAACGCGCCGACACTTCAGAGCTGATCGGACGCAGGGACGGCCTGTTCGACATCCGCCTTCACGGCGACGTCACCACCCTCGTCGGCAATGCGCTGGGCGGCACGAGTCAGATCAATGCCAATGTTGCAGTGCCCGTCGACGACGAGCTGCTGCGCCAGCCCTGCTGGCCGCGCAAGCTGCGCGAAGAAGATCCCCTGCTCGACAAATACTACGAGAAGGTCGCGGAGACGATCGGCATCGAGCCGTATGCGGCCCATTGCATCAAGGCAGACGAACTGAACCGTCTGCAGCAACCGCTCGATACCTACGTTAAGCAACGACACGGCGCGGGCGCCTCGGCGAGATTCGCCAGGCCCAACCTCGCCGTAAGCAACCGCGACGGAGAAAACGTGCACGGCGTCGCGCAGAACAAGTGCATCGGCTGCGGCGACTGCGTCACCGGATGCAATGCCGGCGCCAAGAACACGCTGACGATGAACTACTTGCCGCTAGCCTATCAGTACGGCGCCGAGTTCTATACCGGCGCTACCGTCCTGGCTGTCGATCCGCAGGGCGACCGAGCTACCGCCTATTTCGCGTACACGGGCCGCGATCTGAAGGACTTGCTGGAGGCCGACCGCGACACGTGGCCGCAGCTGCTGCGCAGGTCTGGGCGGATCCTAAGCATGCGAGCACAGTTTGCAGTGCTCGCTGCCGGCGCGATGGGCAGCACGGAAATCCTGCTTCGCTCGGCGCATCTCGGCCTCCTGAAGGGCTCGGAGAAGTTGGGCGAAGGCTTCTCCACAAATGGCGATGGACTGCACTTCGGCTTCGACCAGGACCAACTAGTGAACGCCATCGGTTGGGGAGCGGAACCTGCGCGGTACGCAAGTGGCGCGCCTTGCCCGCCGGGCCCGACCATCGTCGGCATGCTGGATGTGCACACCGGACGGGGCCCTTGGGATCGAATGCTGATCGAAGACGGCATCGTGCCAGGCCCGCTTGCCCACCCGACGCATGAGCTGCTCACGGCCTCTGCGCTGCTCAGCCAGCTCGACGCGCCGCGCTTGCGACGCGATGAACACGGCGCGGATCCACTTTCTCTGTGCGATGACGCGCTGCGCCGCACGCAGGCCTACCTGGCAATCGGCCACGACGGTGCTCCGGGCACGCTGCGCCTGAAGCGCGGACGCGCGTTCATCGACTGGCCGAGCGGCGCGGCCCAGACATGCCTCGACCAGCAGGACCGTTATCTAGGCTTCATCGAGACCAGGCTAGATGGGCTTTTCCTGCGCAATCCGCCCTTGTATCCGTTGCCCAAGGCGCTGACGGACATGCTCTCCGGCCCGCAGATCCGGGGCACCTCCATCGTCGTGCATCCGCTGGGAGGCTGCTCGATGGGCGAAAGCTTCGAGAGCGGGGTCGTCGACCACACCGGCGCAGTCTTCACCGGGCAAGCTGACGGACAGACTTACCGTACGCTCTACGTGTGGGATGGCTCAATCGTGCCGTGCTCGCTCGGCGTGAACCCGTTTTTTACCATCGCCGCGCTCGCAGAGCGCGCGGTAGAGAAGGTCATCGCGCAGCGTCAGGACCACAAGGTGCTTCAGGGCAAACGCAAATTGCCCCGAGCGAACCCGGCGGTGCCGGCGCCAAGCGACAAGCCGCGGGCAACGCAGGTCGCGGTCCAGTTGACGGAAACCCTGCGCGGCACCTTGGCCTGGCATGGCGCCCCCGCCGCTAGCGCCGATGGCTTGGCGGGAGCCTCGCTGCAGCTGCGCATTTACGTCGACGATATGCTGAAGCTGCTCAGGTCCGAGGTTCATCGGATAGACGCTGTCTGCGGGACGCTGCAACTTCCGGCTCTTCATCCAAAGGCGCTGGACGTGGCCGGCTCAATCGACTTGCTGCGACCGGAGCACCGTTCGAACAAGCAACGCAGCTCGGACCGCTGGCGCGCCCTGCGCGTGTGGTTCGCCAAGCGAGGGCTGCAAGAGATTCTTCTGATCCCGCACGACTTGTTCCTTGGAAGGAAGACGATCGGCAACCCATGGCGGTACGTCCAAGGCTTGTGGCGCTTTGCCAGCCACACGAGCGAAACGCGCTGCATCCGCTACGATTTGACCGCGACGGCGGCGGACGGACGGCGCTACAGGATCAGCGGCAACAAAACCCTGCAATTCGCGCGTCGCTCCAATCTTTGGGACGAGTTGCTCGACCTGCAGGTGTCGATCCGCGCCGAAGCCGGCGGCAGGGAGATTTGCGACGGCCGTCTGCGGCTCGACTTGCTGGCGCTGTCAGAGGATGTACCGCGCATCGTGCACGCCAGCGACATGCCGAACGCGCTCGCGGTTCTCGCCAGCCTACCGCTGTTTTTCCTCCGCGTCGTTCTCATGCTGCATCTATGGGACTTCAAGGCGCCCGAATACCGCAGGGCGTGCCTGGGCAAGCCGCGCACCGCGCAACTCAATGCGTTCGATCGTTTCGTGCTGCGGCTGCTGCGGCGGCCGAATCCGCAGCGGCATTCGATCATCGTACCGCCGGCCATGGAGCTGCCCCTGACGAGGTACCAGCCCGCAGGAGCGGAACATCCACGCGACGACGCCAGATGCATGCCGGTCCTACTGTTGCATGGCTACGCTCAATCGAGCTACGCGTTCATCGCTCCGCAGCTGCAACAGGATCTCGTGCGCCATTTGCTGGCCAAGAACTTCGACGTCTGGCTGCTCGATTACCGCACCAGCACCGCCCTGCCGTCCAATGTCCAGCAATGGACACTCGATGACGTCGCGCGGCACGACCTCCCCGCAGCGGTAAGAAAGGTGCTGAGCGTGACTGGACGAAGCGAATTGCTTGCGTTCGGCCACTGCATGGGCGCCGCGTCGCTGGCGATGTCCCTGCTCAGCGGGCAGCTGCGGCAGGATGGAGGCGGCAAATCGCTGGTTGCCGGCGCGGTGCTTTCGCAAGTGCCGCCTTTCATCGTCGGCGGTTATTACAGCCAGTACCGGCGCCAGATGGCAGCGTTCTGGCGCTATGCGTTGCGCCTGGAGGGCATCAACCTCGCGGCCGACCATCGCGTGAACGCCTGGGAAGCGGTAATGGATCGACTGTTCGAAACGCTGCCGATGGCGGTCGAACATACGCCATACGGCGAGCGCTTCGCCGAGGAGTGCGCTAAAGCGCCCGGCGACGGCTGGCCGCGCAGCGACGTCGCGACCTGCAAGCGCGTTTCAGGAATCATCGGGCCGCTCTACCTGCACAAGAATGTGCAGAAAAGCCATGCGCTGATGGACCGCTACTTCGGGCGCGGCAGTATTTCGGTGCTCGCCCAGGTCGCGAAATTCTTCGAATACGAGCGGATCGTCACCGCGGGCGGTTCGAATATCTACGTCACGGACGACAACATGCGGGCGCACCTGGATTTCCCGATTGCGCTGCTGCAGGGCAATCGCAACCAGGTGTTCGACCCGGAATCCGCGGAGCGCACGGCGAGCCGCATCAACGCCGTGCGCAGCGAAAACCCGTGCCGGCTTCTATCGATCCGCGGCGACTACGCGCATTTCGATTGCCTGGTCGGAGATGGTGCGCACGAGGACGTCTTTCCCGCGATCTCCGCGTTCCTGCTGGAGTGTTCACATGCACAATCTCAGAAACCGGAAGCAGCTGGCTATACGCCTGCCGAAGCTAGGGCCTCTGATCGGATGGCTGCGTAGGGACGACGCGGACGGATCGGTGCTGGCGCGGCTGTGGGCCAAGGCCGACGACGGGTACGGCGCCGCGCCGCTCGCCGCCGTTACGGTGCCTTGGGACAAGAGCTGCAACCGGCCCGCGGGCAAGCCCTCCTTCTGGCCGATGCGCGTGGTGCGCCTCGAGGAAGCCGACCCAGGGGCAAAGGTCGAGCAGTTGCATTACTTCGCGGTAGCGGACGTGCGGCTGCGCGCGGACAGCGTCGTGCGCATGGCGTTTGTCCACGGGCTTTATCCAAAGGACGCCGGGGACGAGGAATTCATCCTGTCCACGGCGGCTTGGCTGCGCGAAAGCTCGACGGCGAAATCCGAACTCGAGGCGATGGATGCGAGCGGCCTCTTCGGCGATGCGGTGCCCGCGCTCGCCGAGAAGCTGTTCAAGGACCTGGAAGGCGATCTGCAGCAGCGGCGCGACGTCGGGGCCGGACCGATTCCGCGCTCGCTGTCGCGGCATTACAGGCAAGTTGGCTCAATCGACGATTGCGAGGCGACAGTAAGCGCGCCGTGCGCGCCGGACGACGCCGTACTGTGCTTTGCGGCAGGCTGCTGCAGGCATCCTGGGATGCAGTTCGACCACGACCTGGCGGACCGCGCCTTCGGTGCGCTTGCAGGCGCAACTGAAAAGGGACTCCGGCTCGGCTTCGTCGCAATGCTGGGAGACCAGATTTATCCGGATGCCACCGCCGGAGTAATCGACGTTGGAGAGCAGACGGAGAAATACGTTGCGCGCTACGACGACGCTTTCGGCTCGAAAAATTTTCGCCACCTTACCAGCCGTGTACCAACCTATATGCTCGTCGATGACCACGAGGTCCGCGACGGCTGGCCGGACGACGTGTTGTCCGGCACGGAAGGCCACTGGAACGCTTCCGCCGTGTGGGCGCGAAATCTCTACCTCGCGCATCAGAGCTGGCACGCTCCAGGCCCGCTCGCGCCGCCCGACCGTCAAGTGCGAAATCCGCGCGGACTGTGTTACGGATTCGAGCACAACGGCGTGCCTTTCTTCGCCTTTGACACGCGCTTCCAGCGCGAGCCGGGCGGCGATCGCATCATCGGCCCGGACCAGATGGCGGCATTCGATCGATGGCTGGCGCGAGTGGCCGAGCTCGATGTCCCGAAGTTCGTGATGACGGGCAGCGTGTTCGCGCCGGGACTGGTTCAATTCCAGTTTGACGCCGAACGCCGCGCCGACAACTGGCAACAGTTTCCGGCGCAGCGCTCGCAGCTCGCCGTGCGCATCGCCGAAAGCCAGGCGCGCAACGTGGTGCTTTTGTCCGGCGATTACCACTGTGCCGCTGCCGGTAGCATGTGGTTCCAGGCGCCCGGCGGCAGGAGAGCCGACGGCTATGCCATCGTCGCGCCGCCTTTCTATGCGCCGTTTCCTTTCGCCAACGTGCGGGAAAGCGAAGTGCTGCGGAGCGAGCGCATTCGCTGTGGCCCGGCACATTCAGAAGTGGCCGCTTGCGATGGCGCGGCTTGCGAGACGCACGGTTTCGCAGTCATTCGCATCCGCAAGACAGGCGGTGCAGGCGACTGGCGCGACTGGGCGATCGAGGTCGAGTTCCACGAGGACTGCTGGGACGCCAAAGGCGCGCCGGGCGCAACAAGGGTCGCCGCCGCGCTTCTCGCCAACGGCAAGGTGGTCTGGCTAGCCTAGTCTTCCCGCAGCGCGCCGCCGAGGAAATGCCAGGCGCCGCGCGGATGCCACGCATGCCGCTGCGCAAGCGCCATCACCAGGAAGTAGTAGTGCGAGAGCGTGTCGCCGTTTAGCTCCTCTGCTCAATATCGCAGCGACAGGCAAATCCCGATACTCGGTTCGCGTGCTGCAGGAAGGCGCGCAGGAGTCCACCACCACTTGAATAGGAGCCTTGCCATGAAACGCAGCCTCATCGCTTTATCAGTAGCCGCTCTTGCCACCGCCGCACTGGCCGCGGTCCAGCCGGACGCCAAGGACGAGAAGGCGTTCGACCGCTCGCTGCCGACCTACCCCGAGCTCGGCTTCGACGGCTGGCGCAACAACGCCGGCGATTCCGAGAAGGACAACGCCGTGCGGATCATGCTGGGGGAGGCGAAGTATCGCTTCGACGCCGGCGAATCCACGCACGACCTGGTCGTGCAGGACTACGGCTCGGCCTGAGCCCAGGGGAGAGCGGGGCGGCGCTGGCGTCGCCCCGCCGCCAGACAAAAGGAGAGCATCATGACCACCCGCTATCCCGTTGCCCTTTACGCGCTCGCCGCGTGGGTGCTGTTGCCGAGCGGCTGCGGCCTGGAGTCCAGCAAAGCCGCGCGCCATTCGATCTCTCGTCCTGCAGTGATTGAAGTACCGGTTGGCGCTACCCTGCCTGCCGCCGCTCCGGGACCTGCGCCGGTCATCAACGAGGAAATCGTCGACATGAGCCTCGGCTGATTCAGTCGGAGTAAAAGCTGCTTCAACCTGAAACCGCAGGATTCTCGATGCCGAACCTGCCGCGCAGCTGGTTGGCGAGCGCATCGTTCTGGTTGGCCGCGCTGAGCAGGCGCACGCTCCAGCGGCCGCCGCGGCGGCAGCCAGCGCCTGCGGTGTAACGAGCGCGAGCGCGGGCGCGAGGATCCCTCCATAGGCAGTCTTCACTGAGCCTCCCCTTATAATCGGCGGCTTCGCGGCAAGAGTCCCATGCAAGAAGCTTACGATCCTCAGGCAGTCGAGCGCGAGGCCCAGCAGTACTGGGAAGAGAAGCGCTCGTTCCGCGCCGAGGAAGACCCCGCTCGGCGGAAGTTTTATTGCCTGTCCATGTACCCCTACCCCTCGGGGAAACTGCACATGGGGCACGTGAGGAACTACACCATCGGCGACGTTCTCACCCGGTACTACCGGATGCGCGGCTACAACGTGCTGCAGCCGATGGGCTGGGATGCGTTCGGGCTTCCCGCCGAGAACGCGGCGATGGCGAATCGCGTGCCGCCGGCGAAGTGGACGTACGACAACATCGCGTACATGAAGGCTCAGCTGAAGAGCCTCGGTTTCGCGCTCGACTGGCAGCGCGAGCTTGCCACCTGCCGGCCGGATTACTACAGGTGGAACCAGTGGCTCTTCACGCGGCTGTTCCGCAAGGGCATCGCGTACAAGAAGACCGGTGTCGTCAACTGGGACCCGGTGGACCAGACTGTCCTCGCCAACGAGCAGGTGATCGAGGGCCGCGGCTGGCGCACCGGCGCGCTGGTGGAGAAGCGCGAGATCCCGATGTA
>Ga0137415_10008297_pt1 | contig 10295 bp, 7 predicted proteins | sample CZODoug3_1_1_16f_FD_183082 | JGI IMG/M metagenome (GOLD analysis project Ga0137415, IMG submission 183082) | Vadose zone soil fungal communities from Angelo Coast Range Reserve, California, USA - CZODoug3_1_1_16fungal (Hybrid Assembly) | ecosystem: Environmental > Terrestrial > Soil > Vadose... | reverse complement strand
TGATCGGCAAGTGGGTTCCCGCTATTCCTAGAGTCTTGCTCCAATCGACGCCTTTTTCTGGCGTCGGGTCCCGGTCGCGTTCCCGATCAGAGTCGCGTTCCTGATCAGAGTCTTCGGGTTCCCGCGCTGCTTGGCGATTGATTCGCCCATGAGCGTTAAATTTCAACCACTGGTGCAACAGACGGGGATCCTGTCTAATTGCCAAAAGTATGGGCAACGTAGGAGGATTACTGAAAACCACGTGCCGATGACTCCAGTCCTGGGGCAATCCTAGCCTCGCCAACTCTGACTGCCCAGTTGCCCGAGGCGCACTGCCGAGCGCTATCACCACCGCCATACCTGTAAAGCACAATCCCAGGCGAACCGCAGGATGTCTTAGACTCCCAAAGTTCCGCATTTTATTCCTCTTCCAGAGTGACGACGGCTGGGTTGGTTACCTAATCTTCGCTTCGAAACTCAACATAACAACCTTAGATTGCTGAGACGGTTTTTTGGACGTGCCTCAAGCGCGGGTCACAGGGACACTCCATTGCCTAATACTTTAGCTGAGTTTCCTTCTCCTCTTCAACGAGAATTTCCCGTCTGCGGTTTTAAGGTAAACGGCAGCCATGGACACAATCCGAATTTATCTTGCAACTCTGAAGCGCTCTAGGCACAGTACCGGAGCATGACTTTGCGTCTCTCCAGCACTGCGCGCCGCGCAGCACTCCTTGCTGCTTCTTTCGCTGTCGCCTTCATCCTCTCTTACTTCAGCATCCGAAATGCGCTCGCTGACCATTACGCTGGCTTGCAAACCGCCGAAGGTTATGAACGCGCCGCGCGCCTGGAGCCCGCGGATCCGCGCAACTGGTATCTCCTGGGCCGCTATTGGCAGTACAACCTCGAGGATCCCGACGCCCCGCGCGCCATTCGCTTTTACGTTTCCGCTCTCTCGTTGAATCCGTTATCGTCGGAAATCTGGCTGGATCTTGCCACCGCTTACGAATCGGAAGCCAATCTGGTCGCTGCCCGCGACGCTTTTCTGCATGCCAAGAAGGTTTATCCTCTTTCCGCCGAAGTATCCTGGCGGTACGGCAATTTCCTGCTGCGGCAGGGAGAACCCGAACCGGCCTTCACCGAAATGCGCCAGGCCGTCGAAGCTGACCCCAAGCGTGCCGCCGAAGCCTTCTCTCGCTCCCTCGGTGCCGGATCCACTGTCGAAACCACACTCGATCGCGTCTTGCCACCTATTACCGAGGCTTACCTCGATGTGATTCGGGACCAAGCGACAGACTGGCATACCGGGAACGCCCTCAAAGTATGGGACCGCCTCGCTTCTCTTCATCCCCGCATTTCCTTGTACGATTCTTTCCCCCTTGTCGGCGCCCTGATGACGGAAAGACGCATCGCGGAAGCCTCCCGCGTCTGGAACCAGGCGATTTCTTTTGCGGGCCTCGCTGAACTGCAAGGTCCGCCAGCCTCGATATTGTGGGATGGCGGATTCGAATCGGGTCTTACGGGCGGAGGTTTTACCTGGCTTTATTCAGAAGGAGTCCGAGATGTGCAAATTGGCTTCGACACCCAGGAGAAGCACTCCGGCAATCATTCCTTGCGGCTGACCTTTGACGGAAAGTCCAACATCAATTTCGCGGGCGTCTGCCACTATGTTCCCGTTCAGCCTTCCACCGCCTATCGTTTCTCCGCGTGGGTCAAGACCAGAGCGCTCACCACGGACCAGGGCATTCGCTTCCAGTTGCATTCGCTGGACTCGCAGTTCGGTTCCGCGGTTGATACTTCGGAAGTTCACGGGACTGCGCCGTGGACGCGCATTGAAATGCCCTGGTCCTCGGGAAAGGATGTTCAGGAATTGCAAGTTTGCCTGATCCGTCTTCCCAGCGACGAAGCCGAGAACAAGATTCAGGGGACGGCCTGGGTGGATGACATCGCGCTGGTTCCGGAACCCGTGGAGCATTCCAAACCATGAGGTTCCTGCGTTTCGGCATCTGCGCTCTGGCCGTGTTTGCCGTTGCCGCTCACGGAGGTGTCGAGGATTGGGCGCGAGCCGTCTTTGAGACCGGCGCAGGATTGCTCTTTCTTGCTTGGGCCTTCTGGATCTATTTCACGCAGGAAGAACAAATTGTTTTTTCCCCTCTTCTCCCGCCGCTGGCAGCTCTTTCCCTGCTCGTTGGCGGCCAGTGGTTTGTTCATGCCACTGCATCTTCCTACGGCACGCGCATGGAACTCCTGCTCCTCGTTTCCGACCTCATCCTCCTCTTCCTCGCGGTGCAGGCTTTCCGCACCCTTCAGGACTGGCGCGCCTTCGTTTGGTTCGGGATGGTTTTCGGGTTTTTGATCAGCATCTTCGGCATTCTCCAGCACCTTACCTTCAACGGGAAGCTCTACTGGTTCCGCGAGATGCATTACGGCGGGATTCCATTTGGGCCCTTCGCGAACCGCAATCACTTCGCCGGATTCATCGAGTTGATTCTCCCGCTCGCTCTTGTTCCCCTCGTCCTGGGCAGAGTGCGGAGGGAGCGCTGGCCCGTCGTCGGCCTTTTTGCGGTGGTTCCCATCGGCGCGCTCTTCCTTTCTGTCTCTCGGGGAGGCATCGTGAGTTTCGGTGTCGAGCTGACCGTATTGGCGCTGGTGATGATTCACCGGCGCATGGTGGGAAAGCAACTGTTCGCCGGCGCTGCGGTCCTGCTTCTGGCGCTGCTCCTGGTTTCCTGGCTCGGCGTCGGACAGCTCTTGCAGCGTTTTTCTTCGTTCCAGTCGCTCGAAGCCACCGCCGGGAAGCGCGCCTCCATGCGCCGGGACACCTGGCAAATCTTCCTTCATCGCCCCGTCATCGGAACGGGACTCGGCACGCTGCAGATCGTTTATCCGCCCTACGAATCACTTTACGATGGGAAGATCGTCAACCACACACACAACGACTACCTCGAGGCCCTCGCTGAAACCGGCATTCTCGGAGGGCTCTGTTGCGCCTGGTTTCTCGGCGTCTTGTTCAGCGAATCCTTGAAGCGATTCCGCCAACTCAACAATTCCTTTGCCGGGGCCTTGCAGCTCTCCGGGCTGGTGGCTTGCACCGGTTTCCTCGTGCATAGCCTCGTCGATTTCAATCTGCACATCCCCTCTAACGCGTTCCTATTTTTTCTGATGGCCCACCTGGCGACTTCCGAGTTCCAGACTGTTGCTCCGCCGTCTTCATCCAGGAACTCGCGCCATCGAATTCCTTGAAATCACTGATTGAATTGGGCGTTCTCGCTGTATAATCACGCCTGGGGGTCATCTATTCTCATGCAGCCAGCCAGACTGGGTGCGTTGGTGTGGTGTCTCGTTCCGACTGCCCTGCAATTGTTACTGGTTCTGGCGCCGTCCAGCCGCGCTCAGCAGGCCGTTCTCGAGACGCCTCAACAGGTTAACGACCGCATACGCTCGTTGTCCGCCTCCGCGCGCGTGACGCCGCATGACTACGTCATCGGCAACGGCGATCTGCTGGACCTCGAAGTTTTCGATGTAAAAGAGCTCAGCCGCGAAGTGCGCGTCAGCCAGACCGGATCTATCGGCATCCCCCTCGTGCCGGTTCGCTTGCATGTCGCCGGATTGACCGAAGTCCAGGCTGAACAAAAGATCGCCGAAGTCCTGGAAGCCAACGGCTTGGTTTCGCATGCGGAAGTAAGCATCAGCGTTAGAGAAAGAAAGAGCAAGCCTATCACTGTCGTTGGGGCGGTTGGACACCCCATGGTTTATCAGGCAGATCGGCCTGTCACCCTTCTGGAAGTTTTGGCAGAGGCCGGTGGCGTTGCCAATGACGCCGGCGACACCGTGATTGTCAACCGCCCCGCTCAGGAGACGCCATCCGATCCACCCGGGCCTCCGGCGATCGGCGCCGAAGATCCCGCTCCCGCCGCTTCTTCCACGGGATCGTCCCACACAGTTCCGGCGCAGGAGCCCGCGTCCTCCACAACCGCGGTCCCCAATGTCGTCGCGAATTCCCCTGCGCCGGTTGATCCGCCTCGCTTGAACAATACGATTACCATTAATCTGAACGAGCTGATGGAGAGCGGCGACGCCACCAACAACATCATTCTCCAGGCCGGCGATATCGTTACCGTGCCGCACTCGGGAATTGTCTACGTCCTGGGAGCGGTGAGCAGGCCCGGTGGTTTCGTCCTCGCCAACGACCGTGGACAGATGACCACTTTGAAAGTTTTGGCTCTGGCTGGTGGTTTGAGCGGCACCGCGAAAAGGGATCATGCCGTCATCGTCCGGAAAGACAATCAGGGGCAGCAGCACGAAGTTGCCGTTGATCTCAAGAAGGTGATGGAACGCCAGGCGGAAGATGTCCAGCTTCAGCCCAGCGACATCTTGTACGTGCCGAACAGCGCAGGCAGACAGGCGATGCTCAGGGCGCTGGAATTCGGAATTGCGCTGGGGTCAGGAGTCGCTCTTTACCGCGTGGCCTACCACTGAGAATGGCTGACGATAACAAACTCGTACCCCGTGAAAATGGCTCCAATGGCGCCGTTGAGCTGGTTTCCATGCAGACCCGCCTTCCTTCCTTTGAGCTCTCCCCCCGGGAACCCCACCTCTACGACTACCTGCTGATTTTACGCAAGCATCAGTGGCTGATCCTCTCTTTCATGCTCGCGGTCGTTACCATTGTGGCCATTGCCACCTTTCGCGCGCAGCCCGTTTACGTCGCCACTGCCCGCGTTGAGATTGACCGCGAGAATGCCAATATCCTTCCCTTTCAGGGCACGGATTCCTACGACTACATGATGGATCTCGAGAATTACATCGAAACACAATCGAAAATCCTCACCAGCGAAACGCTGGCCCTCCAAACCATTCGCAACAACAATCTTTCGGCCCGCCCCGAATTCTCTTCGCCCAATGGGCCCTCGGAAGCCATCGCCAGTGGCAGTCTCGCCAACCAAAAACGTCCCCCCGAACTTGCTCAGTTCTTGGGGAGTCTTAGCGTGAGGCGTGTCCCCAATAGCCGCTTGATGGACGTCAATTTTGAATCCACGGATCCTCAGCTCGCGGCGCGCATCGTCAACGCCCACATCGCCTCCTACATCGAGCAGAATATCCGCAGCAAGTACGAGGCTACCACTCAGGCTTCCAGCTGGCTCACCGACCAGCTCAGTGAGTTGAAGATCCGCGTGCAAAAATCCGAGGACGCCCGCATCGCTTACGAACGCCAAAACCAGATCTGGACCCTCGACGATAAACAGAACATCACCACCCAGCGGCTCTCCGACGTCAACAAGCAATGGACGGAAGCTCAAAGCGAACGCATGAAAAAGGAATCGCTCTACCAGTTTGCCAAGTCCGGCAACCTCGATGCCGTGCCGGAGGTCCAAAATAACTCCGCGCTCGCCGATTTGATGAGGAAGCGCAGCGAAGCCGCCTCACAATACGCCGATCAATTGAGTCAATACGGCCCGAACTTCCCCAAGGTTCTGCGCCTCCAGGCGCAGCTCAAAGAGTTCGACCAGACCATCGAAAAAGAAAAACAGAAAATTGTGGACGTCCTTGAGAGTGACTACCACGAAGCGCTGCAGCGCGAATCGCTCCTGACCAAGGCGCTCGACCAGCAGAAGGCCGAAGCCAACCAGATGGCCGGGAAACTCGTCGAATACAACATCCTCAAGCGGGAAGCCGAGACCAACAAGGCTCTCTACGAAGGTCTCATGACCAAGTTGAAGGAAACCGCCATTTCCCAAGGTTTGCGGTCTTCCAACATCCGCGTCGTCGATCCGGCCATGATTCCCTCCACCCCGGCCCGTCCTGCCAAGACCCGCAACGTGGCCCTGGCTTTCCTCGTCGGCTTGGTCGGCGGCATCGGTTTGGCTCTCATGCGCGAGTATCTCGACAACACCGTGAAGACGCCGGACGACGTTGAAACGCTCTCTCGGCTGCCTTCCCTCGCGGTCGTTCCTCAGTTTGATGGCTCCAACGGGAGCGGCAAACGCCTCGGCCTCTTGCAGGGCTTCTCATCCAATGGTCATGACAAGCGCATCGAACTGGTCGCTCAGCATTTGCCCAAGTCGCAAATGTCGGAAGCGTTTCGCGCCCTGCGAACTTCCATTCTGCTCTCGCAGGCCGATCATCCGCCCCAGGTCATTTTGGTCACCAGCGCTCTCCCCCGCGAAGGCAAGACCACCGCCGCCGCGAATCTTGCCGTTACCCTCGCGCAGCTCGGCGACAGCACGGTGCTCGTCGATGCCGACCTTCGCAAACCCGGCGTCGGCCGCCTCCTCAATTTAGCCGGCGGAAAATATGCCGGGCTGAGTTCCTATCTGGCCGGTGTTTCCAGTCTTGATTTGGTGTCCGTCCCGCACCCCGCGATTCCCAATCTTGTCGCCATTCCCACTGGACCCCTTCCTCCCAACCCCGCGGATTTGCTCTCTTCCCGCAAGCTCGTTGAGGCCATCGCCGAGCTGCGCACCAAGTTCAAGTTTATCGTCATTGATTCGCCGCCCATCATGGCTGCCACCGACGCCGTGATTCTTTCCGTGCAGGCCGACGGCGTGCTGCTCGTCGTTCGCAGCGGGGAGACACCCAAGGAAGCTTTCACTCGCACGCGCGACCTTCTCAATAGCGTCAAGTGCCGAATCCTCGGTGTCGTTCTCAACGCCGTGGATTCCAGCGCCCCGGACTACTATTACTCGTACCGCTATTATCCGTACTCGAGCGGATATGGGCCCCAGGAAACTGCTGAGGCTCCCCATGAACAAGATTCCGAAGCCCTCGCCCATCGCGTTTCCCGCGATCGCGACGACTCCGAGGCCCTTTAAGGAGGCATTTTGCGTTATCTGATCACCGGCGGTGCCGGTTTTATTGGTTCACACCTCGCAGAGCGCCTTCTCGACCGCGGCGACCGTGTCGTTTTGCTCGACAATCTTTCGACCGGCAGCGTCGAAAACATTCGCCATCTCAAGTCTTCCGATCGCCTGCAATATCATCTGGACAACATCGAAAATCGCCAGTTGCTCGCCGAACTCGTCGATGATGCCGATGTGATCGTCCATCTCGCCGCCGCCGTCGGCGTCAAGCTCATCGTTGAAAGTCCCGTCAAGACCATCGAGACCAACGTAAACGGGACCCAATTGATCCTCGAAGCGGCTTGCAAGAAAAAGAAACTCGTTCTCACCGCCTCCACTTCCGAGGTCTACGGCAAGAACACCAACGTTCCTTTCCACGAAGACGCCGACCTCGTCCTCGGTCCCACCACAAAGGGCCGCTGGAGTTACGCGGCCTCCAAGGCCCTCGATGAATTTCTCGCCCTCTCCTATTGGAAGGAAAAGAAGCTGCCCGTCATTGTGGTTCGGTTGTTCAACACCGTCGGCCCGCGCCAAACCGGCCGCTACGGAATGGTCCTCCCCAATTTCGTCAAGTCCGCCCTCGACAACACCACCATCAGTATCTACGGCAGCGGCAAGCAATCGCGGTGCTTCTGCGATGTGCGCGACACCGTCGAGGGTCTCATCCGCCTGATGGACTTGGAGCGCTCCATCGGCGAAGTCGTCAACGTCGGCAACACCGAGGAAATCACCATCGAAGATCTGGCCCAAAAAGTGAAGGAGCGCACCGGCAGCTCTTCTCCCATCGAGTACGTCCCTTACGACCAGGCCTACGAACCCGGCTTCGAGGACATGATGCGCCGCGTCCCTTCGGTTGATAAGCTCCAGTCCCTCACCGGCTTCCGTCCCCGTACCCCGTTGAATGAAATCATCGACCGCGTCGCCGCCTTTTTTCAGCAAAAAATGGACGACCTGGATGTTCACAGGGTAGCCACTACCAGCGCCGACTAGATCCAGCGCCCGCGCTTCCGCCAGTTCGCAGCATTCGCTCTTCAAGGTGTTTGCCTTTTCTTCCTATGTCATGCGGATGGTGCCCAAGGGCTCCTCTCTAAATCTTACTTTCTTCGTCTTACCTCTAGCTGCCCGGGGGGAATTCCTTCCGCGCCAGCCGCCTCGATCCCATGGCCGTCCTCCGCTACGAATGAGCCCCGGTTCTTCCAGAACCGCAGCGAAGATTATTAATGTCGACTGTGTGGACTTGAAATGCGGCGGGAATCTATCTATTGGACCGAGGCCCGAATGACGGTGAGTGACTTGAGCATTCTTACCCAACGTGCAGGTCGCTTCTCATGGGGCGCCACCAGTCGGAATGGCCCCAGTTGGCCGGAAAGCGGCGCGCCGTCCATCGTATCTGCGACCATCACTTCCGATTCGAGAATCCCCGAATCAAGTTCCGCCAAGGAGAAAACCACTCGATACCCGTCCTCCGCTTCGGCGATAACGTAACTGGCCATCGAGGGACCACGGAGCTGTTCGCCTTGCGGAACTCCGGCTCGGTGCAGGAGTTCTTCAAGGAGTACGCCCTCATACGCTTCCTTCTTCTTGTCGTGCGGATTCACAACCGAAAGCGTTTTCCGCGGCATTTTTTTCAGGTCGGCAACGGTTAAGACGAGAGGGGAGGAGACAGCACCGCTGATTCGTAGTTCCCCAGACGTTGCAGAAGTTTGCGCGCCCGCCTTGGGCGCCTGCGGAAGAAGTTGAGCCAGTACGGCGGCGAGCAGTACGGCAATGCACCCCCGGATCTTGCGAGGCACTGTTGAGCCTCTCCTATCGATGAATGCGGCTTGGAATGAGTCTCAATCCTTTTCCAACATCACTTCCGTGGACTTGATCACCGCCGAGACCTTGTCCCCAACCTTCAGTTTCATTTCATCCGCGCTGCGCCTCGTGATCACGCTCTCAATTAGATTCTCGCCGGCGCGTATGACCACGTGAGCCATGACGCTCCCGAGCTGAATTTCAACGACCTTTCCTTCGAGACGATTTCGGGCTGATAAAGTCATGGGCAGAGAATACGCCTCATCATTCGAGGAGTCCACAGGAAGAAGAATTATCTTGTGAACTGACCCAGGGCCGTTGCCTGGGTCGTATTCGCAGGAGTCTTCGAACACCATGTTAAGGCGCAGACGCCTGACTCCTCATGAAGCTGTTGAAATCTTCCCTGGTGACGATCCTGCGAAATCAAATCTAAGGCCCTCTGTGTGTTTTTGCGTCCGCTAGACGATTCATCAAGCCTGAATTCGTATTAATTTGCATATGCCCTTAGCCGGATTAAGTCGGTTTGACATAACGATGTGAACCGTATTGAATTGTTGATTCGCCGAGCGGCGGCTGGCGGGCCCGCCTTCTCTATTTCTTGGGAGCTTCCAAAATGAATTTGAACTATTTGCCGGCAGTTGGGCAGGATTCTCATGCGGACAATTGTCGTTGCGCCAGCCGGTCTAACTGGGCACGGCATCGTCTCACGTCACTGGTCCTTTTCATGATGTTGTCTTGTTTGCCGTCGGCCCGCGCTCAGGTCTCGGCGAGTATCAAAGGCATCGTCACGGACGCATCGGGGGCGCCGGTTCCTGCAGCGACGGTGATAGCGAAGAACACGGAGACAGGTGCAGAGCGAAGCGCGAGCACCGATGATGCGGGGCGGTATCAAATTGTCTGGCTCGCGGTGGGGCAATACGAAGTGGCGGTTACCAAGCCAGGCTTTCAGGAAGCGATCCGCAGCGGGATTCGCTTGGTGGTGGGACAGGAAGCCAGCGTTGACTTGAAATTGCGAGTGAGCGCGGTGAAGGCAGAGGTTAGAGTCACGGAGGATGCTCCCGTCGTGAGCACCACTACAAGAGACATCTCCGGCCTGGTTGGCGAACAGCAGGTGAAGGATCTCCCGCTGAACGGGCGAAGTTATGATTTGCTCCTGCCGCTGAATCCGGGCATCGTGAATTTCACCTGGATGAAAACGGGCGGGACTGGAATTTCGAATTCTACCACGGGAAACAACTTTGCTGTTTCCGGCAACCGGCCGCAGCAGAATCTCTTTCTGCTCAACGGAGTGGAGTTTACCGGCGCGGCTGAAAACAACATGCAGCCGGGAGGAACGAGCGGGATGTTGCTCGGTGTGGACGCCGTCCGCGAATTCAACGTGCAGCGCGACTCTTACGGTGCCGAATTCGGCAAGCGGCCCGGCGGGCAAGTCGTGATTGTGACGCGATCGGGAACCAATCAGTGGCACGGAACAGCATTCGAGTTTTTGCGCAACAACGTGCTGGATGCGGCGAATTTCTTTGATCAAGGGAATGCTCCACCGTTTCGGCGGAACCAATTTGGTGCTTCGATGGGAGGGCCTGTCCGGAAAGATAATACGTTTCTCTTCGGAAATTACGAAGGATTTCGACAGAGCCTGCACCAGACTTCCGCGGCGTTCGTTCCGGACCTTACTTCTCGCGC
>Ga0137415_10008295_pt1 | contig 10296 bp, 10 predicted proteins | sample CZODoug3_1_1_16f_FD_183082 | JGI IMG/M metagenome (GOLD analysis project Ga0137415, IMG submission 183082) | Vadose zone soil fungal communities from Angelo Coast Range Reserve, California, USA - CZODoug3_1_1_16fungal (Hybrid Assembly) | ecosystem: Environmental > Terrestrial > Soil > Vadose... | reverse complement strand
AAAGTGATCGAGTTGGTGGTGACGTACATGTTATTGCCTGCCTGGTCGCGCAGCAGCTTGGCGTTGAAGCCCACCAGCTGCATGGGGATGCCGATGGAGGAAAGCGTCTGGTATTCCTGAACGTCCAGGTCGGCAATGCGCAGCGCCGCCCTTTGCCCGCAAGTCGCTTTACCGCAAGTGTTCGCGGGACCTCCGCTGGCGCTCAGAGTGATCAGGGTGGGAAGGGGCTGCGAAGGACGGCTCTGTGTGTCGGAGGCTGCCGTTGTGATGGCATGCGTGCTGGGCTCCGGGTTGGACGCGCCTGCGAGTTGGCCCAAAACATCCGCTGGTCCGCCGGCAACGCCCACCGTGTCGGGATAGCTGCGACCATTCAGGAGGAAGTACTTGTCCTTCATGTCCGCAAAGCCCTCCGGGTTGAAGGTCATGCCGACAAAGTGGAAGTTGGGATCGAAACCATGGATCTGAATGGGAACGTCGATGTCGTAGCGCGTGCTGCCATCGCCGTCGTTGTAGACGTACTTGAAGAGATTCCCACTGGCATCGGTGCCTTGCGTGGCGCCGTTATTGGCAACTGGCAGGGGCGCGGAACAGAGGATATCGGGACCCGGCTGGCCCGCGGCAGGCAGACCGGGATTGCAAGCCGTCCGCAGGTCATTCTGCTGCAGCACAGACGCGCTGTACAGGCTGTTGCTAGACGGCACGCGATTCTGGCGCGGACGCACAAAGAGCTGTCCGACCATGCCCATCTGCAAGTGCTCGGGAGGCGTGATGTGGCAGTGCCAGAAATAGGTGCCCGCGTCTGGCGCCAGGTAGTAGTAGGTGAAGCTGCCGCCGATGTTGATCGCGATCGAGGCATCCGGCACGCCGTCATAGAAGGAAGATGCGTTGGGGTAGCCGTGGAAGTGTACGGTGTGCTGTTCGAACAGGTCCGGCCGCATCAGCATGCCGACGTTGCTAAGGGTCAGGAAAAACTCGTCGTCTTCATCAAACGCCATCAACGGCCCAGGAATGCTTCCATTCATGACGCCGGTGTTCATAATGGCAGAGGGATCGGTAATGGCGCCGTTGGCGCCCGCAGCCGTTGCACTGCCAGGGGAGGTCCCGTCGTAAAGCGGATTCGGCTGGCCATTGTTAAAATTCGGCCCCGCGGTGTACGGCTGGTTAAAATCGTTGGCGACCAGTGTTCCCGCCAGGCCGTTTCGGATCAAACCCAGGCCGGAGAGCGGACCGAAGGCGAACATAAATGTCTGGTTGCCGTCGGCCTCGGTCATGTAACCGTCACCCCCCGAGATTTCCTGGCACTTGATGGCGCCGCCGTTGTCGGTGAACGTTAGCGCCGGGCTGAATGTGTGCGCCGCAGTAGGATCTTTCGTCGCAGTCCTGATCTGCGGACCCGTGTACGGAGCCTCAGCCAGGTCTGGGTGGGGGGTTACAACGGTACCGGTGCCGCCTGTCGCGGTGGTGCCGGGATGTCTGACGGTGGCGGTTGGGCATTGAACTCGAAACGACCCTCCGCCTTGATACCCCGGTTGAGCGCTAGCGACCCCTGCAAGAAGACAGACTAGAACTATAGGCAACCAAACCTGGAGTGAGTTTCTCATGACTATTCGGCCTCCTTCCGGACGTGCCGGTGTACGAAGTGCCTGCAACTGCAGAGGTGCTTTTGTTAGCTCAGACTGGCTCAAGGCGCAGATAGGACATGCCCACTGCATGAGAGCCAAAACCTGAGAGAAATGTGGGGGGAGACTCGGCCCAAATCCATAGGTGGAGGGAGTGATGCGCTCTAAGTACCGCAAGTTTGGAACGGACTTTCGCTGCTGATCCCCATTTCCGCCAACACTTATGGGATCGGCCTGCGCTAAGAACCGCTTTCGAACTTGCCGCTCGGCTAACCACTCTGGCCGAGCGGGCATCGCCACCTATGTGAACTGACTTAGGGGAATGTTAACAGAACCATCGCTCGTGCGTCACTGTGTTCTACGCCCTGAGCAACGTGAGAGTACGTTCACTTATCTGCGGAGTCAAGACGTGCACTCGCTAATTTACTGTGATTTTAACTTTTTAACATCGCTTCGATCTTCTTAACACCGCGCCCGTCGCGGGCTGCATCTTGCGTTAGGCCCCAAGCTCAAGCTTCCGCCCTGCGTGTTCTAAGGCTTCTCTACGCCGCTAGCGACTGCGAGTGGCGTTCAATTTACAGTGAATTAACTCGCTTAACACCTGTCAAGAGTAGTCTGTACACGGAGGTTAGGACCGTGAGCACAAAGCCATTCGAAGACGTGCAGCATCCATACAAAGTCCCTGTGACACCCAGCTGCTGTGATCCGAAGATTGACGCAGCACTCGAACCGCTAGCAGACTTCATGTCCAAGGTAGTGGACTTAGTGGAAGAGCGTGGTCACGAGTGGCTTCTGCAGAGCCCCCCCCAAAGGGTCGAAAGTATCCTTCGAGCGCTGCGACAACTGTAAGTCCAAACCGTCCCCCCTAGTGCAGAACGCGCTATAGAGACAACAAAAGCGCGATTAGCCAAAGCTCAAGACCGTCGGAGGTTCTATCTATGGCCACCGTTTGCCGCGAATCTACAGCTCACCAGGATCTCAGATGTTCTTGCTGCGGGCAGCGGCAATCCGATGGCGGCTGCCAAGACCCGAAGAAGTGCCTCGATACGATCTCCAGAATCGAAGGCGAGTGTACTCGAGAATTTGTCAATGCATTTGACGATCCTTTAAGCAAAGCGTCCATCCCTCTATTGCTGGCTGGCTTGGATGGGCTCGACGCACTCGGCATCGGATTGGTGGTGTGCAGTAGTTCCGGTCACTTGCTGCTGGCGAATTGGACCGCGGGGGAGATCGTCGAAGCTCACGACGGTCTGGAACTGAATTCGGATAACGTGCTCTGCACCACTCAGGAATGCGGTCAGACTTTGGTGGAGGTTGTGCGGAGGGCGGTCGGGGTCGCGCCTGGAGACCGCGCAATCAATGGCGCTGCCCTAACGGTTCGGCGGCCTTCCGGCAAGCGAGCACTGACGCTCTTGGTGCGTTCTGTCAGAAGAATGCCTGCAACGGAAGACTCACCCCAAGCAGCAGCTCTGGTCTTGATCTTGGATTCCGCTCTTTCGGTGAAGACGACAGAGACCGAGCTAGGTCAACTGTACGGACTCACTTTTGCTGAAGCCCGTCTCGCCAACTTACTGATGGACGGCAAAACCTTGAATAATTGCGCTTGCGAACTAGGCATTTGCCGTTCGACCGCCCGCGACCATCTCAGGAGCCTGTTTAAGAAAACCCGCGTACATCGCCAGAGCCAGTTGGTCTCTCTGTTGCTCCGGAGTATTGGGCTCGCCCGCTTGCGATAAGGACCCCAGCTCGTCCCAGCATTGCCGCCGCAAAACGGGCATCGTGTGAAAAGTAGGGTTTCTGGCGTCGCGCCACTCGGCCCTCGCCAGGTGCGAGTCAAGAGTCTCTTGAGCCCGCAAACTTGTATCCAACCCCTGCAACCGTAAGGATGAGCTCTGGCCGAGTGGGCTCCTCCTCCAGTTTCTTGCGGAGGCTAAACACGTGCACATCGACGGTGCGCGTAAACGTATCCGCGTCATACCCCCAGACTGCGCGTAGCAATTCTCCTCTGGAGACAGTGGTTCCCGGACGTTCCATGAAGTACCGCAAAAGCTGAAACTCTCGTCCCGAGAGGTAAACTGGCTTACCATCGCGGGTGACCTGCTTGCGAGCGACATCCACCCGAAGGGAGCCGATTTGGTGAACACCTCGTCCCGCATGAACCGGCGCGCGGCGCAGCAGAGCTTCCACCCGGACTATCAACTCCGCCGCTTCGAACGGCTTGGTTACATAGTCGTCCCCACCCAGCTTGAATCCAACTACTTTGTCGATGGTTTCGCTTCGCGCTGTGAGAAACAAAACGGGGGTCGCCAAACCGGCTAGTCGGATCTCGCGACACAGGTCGAAACCGCTGCGATATGGAAGCATTACGTCGAGTATCAACAAGTCGAAAGGCGATTTCGTGGCCTTTTCCAGCCCTTCCTCACCGTCCACAGCGGTGTCGACGACATACCCTTCCCCGCGAAGACGATCACTAAGGGTAGTCCTCAAGGCATCTTCGTCTTCCACTAGCAAGATATTCTCGTTCATCTGGTTGTCACGCCGTTTTCCAATCCAGCAACCCTCTCCAAACCTGAGTCTTCGGCGACCGGCAAGTGTAGGGTAAAGACGCTCCCAACGCCCACCTCGCTTACCACAGATACTCTTCCTCCCATCGCTTCAGCAAGATGTCTTGTGACGGCGAGCCCGAGACCGGTACCGTGAATCTGAGCTGCCACAACGCGGGGACTGCGATAGAAAGGGTCGAAGATCTCCGGTAACTCTGACGAACTGATGCCAATGCCGCTATCTTCGACGCTGATCCGGACCTCCAACCCTAAACTTTCGAGCTGCTCAGAGTGGGCCGAGACGCCGATACGCCGGCTGCGCCCGCTGTACTTCACTGCGTTGCCGATCAGGTTCTGCAGACAGCGGGAGAGTAATTGCAGGTCGCCCAAGACCCGCGGCAATGACTCTTGTATGTGGAAATCCACCGTAAAACCTGTTTGCTCGACCATCGCTACCATATTCTTGCGAACCTCGTCCAATGCTTCGGTCACCTGTAGCGGTTTCAAGCAGTAGTTCTCTTTCTTGCCTTTAATCGAAGCGAACAACAGAATCTGATCGACCAGATCGATCAGCTGTCGAGCCTGACTCGTAATAATCGACCCATAGACTTTTAGATCGGGCACGAACCCGTCAGTGATGTTCTGACCGGCGGAGAGGACCGCTGCCAGCGGTGTGCGCAACTCATGAGAAATCGACGCGACGAAGTCCATCTGAAGATTCGCCAACGCTCGGGCTCGTTCGCTGGCGATTACGACCAGGACAATGCTGGTCGCGAGCAGCAGGAGCACGACGCCCCCTATGAGCAGATTACTGCGCCACACCTTTGTCACCGCTGCATCAAGCGGACCCTTACGGTTTTGAAGAACGAGCGTCCACGGCCCGTCTGCGGCTGTGTATTGAATAATTGGAAACCAAACGGGACTCGAAAATCGACGCCAGTCCTCACCCTTCAACGATTCTTTGTTCTTTTCAGCTTGCCAAAGATGGCCCTCAATGCTCTCGGGCGGAGGGCCAAAGATATTCATCACCGAGTCGGACACACTGATGTCCCGAGGTCCGAAGTCAGGGTCGGACGAGTAGAGCAGGCTTGAGGTAGTGCCCGCGACGATGACTGCCAATTTGGAATCAAGTTCCTGTCCGCGGCCAAAGTATCGTTGCGCGAGCTCGGGAAGAATTCGTTTCTGAATTGTCTCGAGGCTGAGCACCACAACTACCCAATCCACAGGATCTGCGCCACTTGATACCTTGGTATCGATGGCGCCTGGATGGGTGCGATGGAAGATCGGATGAACGATCGCTGGTATCTTTTCGTCAAATTGCCAGCCCGTGATCGCGTTGCTTCGGAGCACCTGGGAAGACGCAGTCCGGTCCGCGCTTCGTGGGGGTGGCTCGTGTGCTGCGTCATTCCACTCCCACGCCCGCAGGGCAACGCGCAAATTCGACGAGTTCCTCCTCAGAAGACCCAGAAGAAGGTCCAAATCCGGAGACACGACAGCACTCTCAATTTTCTCAGCATCAGGATTAAGACGCAGCAGTCGAGGACTCCCCCTTGCACTCGTTTCCCAGATGTAGATCTCTTTGACGAGATCCCGATTCGTATAGATGTTTTCCACCGAGTCACGGCTGTTCCCTGCCCGGACCCATTCCGAATAGCGCTTCAAGTAGTCCTCCCAATTGTCACGAGCACCTGAATCCGGACCTATCTGTAAAGCAACACAGACCGCGGAAAACTCGCCGTAGAAGTCCAGATGCCACTTCATCATCACGGACTCAAGGTCGGCCCCGATACGCACTGCCGCGGCTCTCTTGATTTGGGTGCTCCACCGATACTGCAAAGTTCCTAGGATGACGAGCAGAGCTGCGATGCCTGACAGCATCGCGATCCAAAAGGCTGGGAGTGAGCCCTTGGAGGTAACGTGCTGCGGGCGCAACTTGTCAGATTGAAACGTGCGTTTGGTCATCGTGATGACTGGAACCACCAGAATGCCTCCAGGCGACAATGCCGCGAAGCCACAATGGGTCGGTCAACAAGCGAAGGTGCAGTTCGACCAAAGATCTCGCCAACCCGCCCACTCTTCGCTTCAAACGGAGGAGGAGACTGGATAATCTGTCAGCGTCAGCACACAATTGCAAGGGGAAATTACAACTCGACAGCGCCATCTCAGTCTATTGCCTGCTGAATCATATCCTTGAGGGTGTCTTAACATTTTTTACAAGCGACTATTAGCCTATTAGCCTCTCGACATGGACGTAGAAGTGCGCGTAAGCACCCGACAGGTGCAGGAAACTTCACTGGTTCGGAGCGCTAATGCCAGAGCACGCCACTGCCGCATTCAGTTTCTGGCGAGTACCAACAGAGGCGGCAGCATCCTCCTGCCATGTCTTCTTTGTTAAAATCGACCGCCTCAAAGAAGCATGTCTCATCAGTCAGCGACGGCTAAGGTGCCAATTCATCATGACGGACTCCAAATCTGCCCCCATACGAACTTCTGTTGCGTGCCCGATTTGAGTATTCCGGCGGTACTGAAGACCAGCGATTGTGAGAATAGAAGGAGAATTCCACACGGAACCGCGCCCCAGACGCAAGGGAAGGACGTCTTCGAAAATGTGTGCAGGGGTTTCCCTCGCAACATCGATGAACACTCGATAGTTGAACGTGACCAACCCACTAGTCGCCGCCAGCCCCCGATTGGGTCTGCCACAACCCAGAAAACCAAGACACCGGAGTGATACGAGGTCATGGCGTCAGGCGCTTCTGGCTGTAAGAGGGATTGGGTTTAACTTGCCAGCGTTGGGGGACAATTGCAAGGGATTTGCAGTTCCTCCTATCACTCTTTCTACTTTCTAGCGACCAGTAATCAACAGCTTCAGAGAGTGCCAACCACCAAGTCGCGATGGTCGACGCAGGCACTCGGACCCCAGCTTCAACGATCCGCACCGTGAGTTTGGAAAAGCCGAAACGTCAGTCGGCTGCATCCGCTGGTTAGGGATCAAGGCCGTCGCAGGAGCAACTCAGAGAATTGAAAAATGCGGTCAACTGCCACGGCAAGGACTCCAGTTGCGATCACAGTCGCCATCTCTATGGTCAGTCTTTTCACGACGGGCTTGCTCTTTGTCATTCGCCAGACGATTGGGAGGTTGACTGCCGCGCTTGCAAGAGATGTAAGCACGGTCGCGCTGCCGGCAAGAGATGCACTGATTCTGCCGTGCATGGCCATCGTGGCTGCCGCCGCCGTTGTGCTGGCACTGCTGACGAGTCCTCCCAGTATTCCTGTGGCGAACATTCCATAGCTTCCGAAGTACCTTGTCAGGAGAGTAGCGGCGATTTGAATCGTAATGAATAACACACCAAACCAAAGAACTTTCGGCAACGAGATTGGAGAGGTGAGTGTCAAAGTGCCAGGAGGCTCGCCTTCGAGAACATGGTCGCGCCACATCCACACACCAGCAACAAGTGTCATGGCAAGTAGCGGAACCAAGGTCGCGCTTAGCGACTTAGGTGAGAAAAGGGTCGCGAGAACCAGGTTTCGTGCAAACATGGCAACTGTCGTGAGCAAGCAGAGGGTCGTCGTTCTAGCAACCACTCCTGTTTCCTGTGCTCTTGCAGCCAGCTCGGCGACGGTCGCGCTGCTGTTTACGAGGCCCCCGAACATAGCGCTCAGGTAAAGGCCACGAGTACTGTACATCCGGAGGAACACATAGTTCACAAAGCCGATCCCCGCGATTGCGATGACGCTGATCCATGCGTCGCTAGGATTGAACAATTGCCACGGATCCAAGTACCGATTTGGCATGACCGGGTAAATCACAAATCCAATCAAGCCGAGCAACACGGCACTTCGAATCTCCGAGGGCTGCAAACCACCAGCGAAGCGGCTCAACTCAGTCTTCCATGCGAGAAGCATCGTCATGACAATCGCTCCCGCTACCGGCGTGAAGATATGTCCGAGACCGACGAGAACGCCGAGCAAGTAGTTCAACAAGAGCGCCGCCGAGGTAGTAATCTCCAAGGAACGATCGGTCAGGATGCTGCGGGCGTTCATGGCAGCGACCAACAGGAACACACCAACCAATGAGGCGATCGCGACGTTGATTCCAATCACGGAAGCGATCATGCCTAAAAGGGCAACGATGGCGAAAGTTCGAATGCCGACGTCTTTGTTAGACCATTCCCGTTCCATCCCGGCGAGCATGCCGATACCAATCGAAACGGCCATCTTCAAAGCAATAGGGGGGGCCGGAAAATGGACAGGTTCTGCTTGCATTTAGTGATTCCCGCGACTCAATTTAATCCTAATACAGTTTGGACAGGACGTTGGTGTGATTCCGCAGATCCAGGGTAGGGAGGGTTCGCAACTGCTCGCCCGGAGCCTGCAATGGAAACGAAGATCATAAATGGGAAGAAGCAGCTTCTTCGTGTCGGAGCGTAAATGGGCGCCCACGCAGAGATCGAGGGGGAAAAACGAGCCGCTTGGCGACGGTATGACATCGGGACAACTCATCCCCCAAGTGATATCCACATTTCGGATAGAACAGCAGATAATTTTTCCAGTTTGCTGGGCGGACAAATGGGGGGAATTCTCATACCTTCTCGCTTTCCATGCCCCCGAAGCGAACAAAGTGCGGATTGTGAATGGCAGCCTGTTAGGACCTGACAAGTCACTTGTTGCCTTGACGGTGATCGGTGCAGGCTTGTGTATGCAGTGGCGGTACGTTGAATACAGTTTCCGGTGTCCTTACTGCGGCAGGCTCAACGAGCGAAAGTATTCTCTCCCCGCCGACAGCGAGCAGGATGCTGCCGGAACCGTAACCACGAAGACGCACCTGTGTGATCAATGTGAAATGCAGTTAACAGCTGATTCCCTGGTCAATTTCTCCAGGAACGATCCCATGCGGAAGGATTCGTAGTCCTCTGACCCTTCCACCAAATTCCCCCCACAATCGGAAGGTGCGTGGAAGTACCCTTTGGGCATGAACTCAGCATCGATTTGACGGTTGCGCTACTGGCGGTGCAGGTCTAGGTTTCTCCGCGCCCCACAAAGGCGCGGCGCTGCGCGTGTGGCCTAGGAATGTTTCGCCGGCGTAGCGTTGCGAAAGGAAGTGTCGTTCGTGGGAAGGGACCGTTCAACGATGCGTCCCAGACGTCAGAAGTCCCCCCTGGGGGGCGCTTCGTGTACACGGCCTGTTAAAAAGCTTGAATGACCGGGGGCTAGCAGTGACACCGGCGGACTAGCGGCAGGGCGGTCTCAGGCGAACGGCGCTCAGTGCGCTGCACCAACTTCTCCAGTTCCTCTGAACGAGTGGCGAACTGATCGGCGTGCTCTCTTAAGCGGTCGGTAAGTTTCCGTAGTTCCAGAACTTCGCGGCGCAAATCTTCTGAGATCGAGCCCTGCTTTTCCATGTATCAGGAGCAGCGCACAACTTCACAGACTTGGGTATGGCCCTACGGGCGGTAGGCATTGGCGCCGTCGCGTGTCCTACAGACCGTTCTGAGCTTTCTTAATAGACTTCCTGCGCGCGAGAGGCTTGGCCGAAGTGACGGGGGAAGCACGTCGGGAAAGCAATCTGGTCTCTGGCTCGACTGGTGAAGCGGACCTGTCATATTCATCAATACCTTGTCCGAGTCGATACAGCAGGCAGACTCCATCCCGTATCATCTAGCCCACGACGACGGGGCCTCTGACGAATGTCGTGCCATTCAGGATTTGGCTGGCCGCGTAGTCGTCTGAGTTCTGCCCATTCGTTGTGCTCCGTGTGATTCCTTGCGTGATTGCAATGCCAACGTTTCCCAGCGTCAACTCGACCAGCAGAAGAAAAACCTGGAGCAGATGCAGGAAAGCGCGCGCAAACGGTTGCGGTTTCGGACCCGTAAGAAGGTAACAGTCGGGGGCGCCCGCGCTACAACACAAGCTGATCCCCTTACGCGCCGGGATGCAGCCAGCGTACGATCGCAAACACAACCGCCGCCACAAGTGCCGAAGCTGGTATGGTCAAAATCCACGCCCACACGATCCGGCGCGCGATACCCCAGCGCACCGCCGATAGCCGGTTGGTGGCGCCCACTCCGATAATGGCCCCTGTGATCGTGTGGGTCGTGCTCACGGGGATGCCGGCCAACGCGGTCGCAAACAAC
>Ga0137415_10008293_pt1 | contig 10297 bp, 10 predicted proteins | sample CZODoug3_1_1_16f_FD_183082 | JGI IMG/M metagenome (GOLD analysis project Ga0137415, IMG submission 183082) | Vadose zone soil fungal communities from Angelo Coast Range Reserve, California, USA - CZODoug3_1_1_16fungal (Hybrid Assembly) | ecosystem: Environmental > Terrestrial > Soil > Vadose... | reverse complement strand
CTCGCGGGCAGGTTCGCGTTCCGATCGTCCCTGCGCCGCGCGCTGATCTTCGGGCGCCATGACCTCATGCAGGACGCGCCCATCTCGCGCCTGGACCTGCTGATGTGCCGCAACACGCTGATGTACTTCACCGCCGAGGCACAGGGACGCATCCTCGCGCGCTTCCAGTACGCGCTGAACGAAGACGGCTTTCTGTTCCTGGGTCGAGCCGAGATGCTGCTGACACACGCGTCGCTCTTCGCCCCGGTGGCGTTGATCTTCATGGTTCCGGCCGAATTGGTGCGTACGAACGCCCAGTCCGGAGCCATCTGAACCACTTCGGCTATGATGAACTTGACGTGCAGCGCAAAGACCTTCGAGCCTGCAACATATGCCTCGCGCACTGCTGCCCTGCCGATCACCGAGTGGGTGAAGGGCGGCATGAGCACGCCGTCCTCTGCGTAAAGCGCGACGAGCGCATCAGTGTTGGATGCGTTCATCGCAGCTTCGTATGAAGTCACGGCCGCACTGATTGCCGCCGTTTCGGCGGAGCCTTCAGCGCTCGTCTGCGCTAGGGCAGCGAAAGCCGTCGAAGCAAAAATCGACGCCGCTGCGAGTGCGGACTTGATATAAAATATAAAGACTGGTCGCCACCCGTTGTCTCCGTTGCTCGATATTTGACCCGGTTCTCGGCAGCCCGCACCCTAATAGTCGGCACTTGCACGATAGAGGTCGCTACTTCGCCGGTGGGTTCGTGGGGGAGAAGCTGTAGCGAGCGATCTTCCAAGCACCATCATCGCCCTTCTTGAAGATGAAGAGTTCCTGGTTGGCCTCCGAAGTGGTCTTGCCGGTCGAATGATGGGCCGTTGTCCCGGCCGAGTTGGTGCGCACATACGCCCAGGTGGGAGCCATCTGCACAAGCTCCGCGATGTTGAACTTCACGTTGAATTTGAGTTCCTTGAAGACATTGTCGTATGCTTTGCGCACCGCATCGCGTCCGATCGCCGACTGGCTGTACGGCGGCATGAATATTCCGTCCTCGGTATAGAGCGGCAACACCGCCGCGGTATCTCCGCCGTTCAGAGCCGCGTTGTATGACGACAAGGTGCTTTCGATTGCTGTCTTGTCGTCGGCCGCTGCGACTGCGCCGCTTGTCATCATGGTGCCTGCCGTCAGAAGCGCGACCGCAGGCAGTACGGACTTGATGTAACTAACTACCATTTTCTCTCTCCGGTCGTCGTTTCGCAATCATTGGAAAGTATGCGAAGGCGCCGTTGTCCATTAGACTGTAAAGCCGGGAATAAGATTTCCATTATTGGGATAGTGATGATCGATCTGAATTCGTTGGTGATCTTCGCAACAGTTGCCGATGCGAACAGCTTTTCGGAGGCTGCGCGCCGGCTCAAGATGCCGATTTCGACCGTCAGTCGGCGCATTGCCGAACTTGAGGATCAACTCGGTGTCCGTTTGCTGGAGAGATCGACGCGCAATTTGCGGCTCACCGACGTAGGATCGGAAGTTCTTGAGCAGGCCCGCCGCAGCGTCGAGATCAGTGAGGCGATCGACAACGTCGTTTCGAACCGCTTGTCGAACATTTCTGGCTTGTTGCGGCTTTCTGCACCGCCGAGCATCTCTGACACCATGCTTCAGCCATTGGTCGGTGCATTCCATGCGTCCTATCCAGACGTTCGCGTCGAGATTTTCGTAACCGACCGCTACGTCGACCACATCGCCGAGGGGATCGACCTGGTGTTCCGGATCGGCGCCGGAGCCGAACGGGATTCCTCCCTTGTCGCGAAGAACATCATGACCTATCGGCATCGGCTGCTGGCGAGCCCGGCCTATCTCGAGAAGTCAAAGCCGCCCGAGAAGCCGCAGGACCTGCTCGCCCACCGCCTTCTCGCCTTTGCGTACTTCAAGGCAGAGAACAGCTGGTCGTTTCATCATGTAAACGGGAAGGACAAGGAAACGCTGTCATTCGTCCCCCACCTTTCGATGAACGATTTCACAGGGCTTGCGTCAGCACTGGTCGCTGGCGGCGGTATCGGCGACCTTCCGCCCGTAGTACAACCTGAGCTCGTGCGTGAAGGACGGCTCGTCGAGGTCATGCCGGAATGGCGGTTTCGCAGCTATGATCTCCTGATGGTCCATCTCGGTAACCGGCATGTCACTCGGACGTTGCGCGTATTCAAGGAATTCGCAGCGCAGATGATACCGACGATCTTTCCTGACCTTCCGAACTGAACAAAATCGGAGCTCAAGATCGACGGTCAGATGGTGATCACTTCACCACTCGGATTGCTCTTAAACGTCCAACTGCCAGCGCTACGGAATGAAGTGCCCGTCGCGAAAGTGTCTTCCATGAACTGCAGGTATGTGCACCGTCCATTCGCGACCCTGGCGAAGATGGCGAACGGAGAAGTCACGACCTTGCCGAGCACTATGGATTTGTATGTGAAACGGCCAAACATCGCGACGTGTTCGCCGGAACCAAACTGCGCCTCAACTGCAAAGGCCTGTTTTTCCCAATACCGTCCCACGTCCACGAAAGTCTTAACGATGCTCTCCGGACCCTTAGACGTTCCACACCATGGCATTATCCGCTTGAGGTCAGGGTTATCATAATTGAGGGAAACGTAGGTCACCTCGTCCGTCACCAGCGAGCGCACGTGATCTAGGTCGGTAGGATTATCGAGAATAGCGGCTACAATTTCGGTCGGTGAGAGCGCCATATTTTGCCTCGGTCGTCGAGATGAAAGGTCAACGCATCATCCAGGACCTTGAGTTAGGCCAATCCCTCGCAGCGAATTAGACGGCGAAGCCGGGAAGGACATTTCCATAAATGGGATAGCGGCTCGCGCGCGGCGCGGCATAGCCACCGATCGGGCGCGTCTCCGGGGCTGGGAATAATGAGACTTAATCCGCGCGGTCCTTCCAAAAATGCGCCGATCGAATGTTATGAAATATACGGTTCCATCGTCGCTTTGCCGGCCGATTTGGGCACGATCGGACACCATAGTCTTGGAAGGTGAGATTCTGTCGTTGCTATACGCTGGCAACGTTTATGGCCCGCTTGCCATTTGCTTAGTGGGTCCTTCTCGCGCGAAAATGAACGCGGGCAATTCGGAGGCGCGATGTGCTCGCAGCAAATAGGGAAATTTTTTTGTGCTAGGTGATACCAAACGCACCGTCGAGATACTTCTGTATGCGACTGTATTTTGTAAATGCTTCCCATATATTGTCGCTCTCACTTCCGTCTCTTGTCATAGGGTCAATTACAAGTTCGGCGAGCCAATCTTTGTCCGCGAGCGCGAAATAATTCATCTGAATTGCTAGTCGATTTGCTAGTAACTCTCGTGCGCGACCCGAGAGCTTCTTAAGTTCTCTTATAAACATGAGCGGCATCGGCGGTCGTTCACCTTCAGCGCGAATGGTGGGGCAACGCCGCACAAAGAAAGATAACAAGTGGCCAAGGGGCTCATTGAGAGCCGCAGTAGTGAGGTCTGTATCGGTTCCGCTAGTGCTTGACTCCGATGTTTTTTCGGCTTGACTTGCTGCGTGAGGCAATAACGCGAACCACAACTCGTTCGAGCCTTCAAATCTAGGAACCTTCTCGTCTGCGGCATCGATCCAGTAACTTAGCTGATCGGCAATACGAACCGGACGGGATGATTGACGAAAGAACCATCCGCGACTTCACGGATTCAGAACGCGCCTACCTTGCGATCTTCGAAAAGCTCCGTGACACCGTTGATGCGATTCCGGCATCCGTGATTGAGGCGACGGAAGCGCGCTACGCCGCTTTGGGGCCGGTGGGATACGAAGAGGCGATGATTGCAAACGTTCAAGTGATCGGATGTCAGATACCACCTCACGACGCTACGGAATTTCTGACGACGTTTGACGCTAGCTTGCGGCCCGCAGGCTTGGTATTCGCCGCCGAGCACGCCGCGCATCAACCCAGCGTTAAACGGACAGCCCTTCAACGGACGAGATTGTTCGTTACTAACGGACAGAATCCCAATTGAGACGCGGGCGCGAGTGTTTGGTGTGCGTCTTCAAAATCTGAATGGGGCGCTCTTTTCGTGTGTGGACGAATGTGTGGACGCATTCCCAACGAATAAAAAAACAATAATTAAATCAATTACTTGATGGTGGGCGCGACAGGGATCGAACCTGTGACCCCCTCGATGTCAACGAGGTGCTCTCCCGCTGAGCTACGCGCCCTAGACCTTAAAGTGACGGGTTGGGTCCGTATATCGGCTCCAAAGCGGGCAGGCAAGGAGGCTTCGCCCTGCCCGCCTCAGCTAATCAGGCCGCCAGCATCTTGTTCACTTCGCTGACCAATTCGCGAAGATGAACCGGCTTCGACAGCACCTTGGCGTTTTTGGGCGCCTCCGAATCCGAGTTCAGGGCCACCGCGGCAAAGCCGGTGATGAACATGATCTTGATGTCGGGATCGAGTTCCGAGGCGCGGCGCGCCAGCTCAATGCCGTCCATCTCGGGCATCACGATATCGGTGAGCAGCATCTCGAACGGCTCCTCGCGAAGCCGCTGGTAGGCCGACAGACCATTGTCATGGGGCGAGACCTGAAAACCGGCGGTTTCCAGCGCTTTGACCAGAAAGCGGCGCATATCGTTGTCGTCTTCGGCGAGGAGGATTTTGTGCATGGCGGTTGGTTGTCGAATCCCAGTAAGAGGATCAGTTCGTCCACTAAGCCCAACAGAGGGTAAATTTCGGGTGAAAGGGAACGGAGCGCGGTCCGCCGGCCGCACAGCCATTTGTGCACCGAAACGCGCCCCAAAGCAATCGAGGGCTGCATTTTCGGTTAACTCGATACGTTCCAGTCGGTTTCAAACTTTTTTCACTTGGCAGAACGGTTGTGATTATCGACAATGCGCTTCCATAAAAGCTCCGTTTGTCTGAAAGACGTATCAGAATGGCGGATTCCAGGGACGGCGCCCGACGATGACCCAGTTTGATGGCGAACTGTCGCCTCCGTTCGAGATCGTAGAGCCGGCCGAATGGCGGGCGCCGATCATCTTCAATTCTCCGCATTCCGGCTCGGTGTATCCGCACGCGTTCCTCAATGCGTCGCGGATCGATCTTGCCGCGCTGCGCCGTTCCGAAGATTCGTTCATGGACGAGTTGATCGGGGATTTGAGCGATCACGGCTTTCCGGTGGTCCGCGTCAAGTTTCCCCGCTCCTATGTCGATGTGAACCGCGAGCCCTACGAGCTTGATCCGCGGATGTTCTCAGGGCGATTGCCGAGCTTTGCCAATACGCGGTCGATGCGGGTGGCCGGCGGTCTCGGCACCATCCCGCGCGTGGTTGGCGACGGGCAGGAGATCTATCGCGAACGGCTTGCCGTCGACGACGCGCTGGCGCGGATCGAGGCACTCTACAAACCCTATCACCGCGCGCTGCGGCGGCTGATCAACAAGGCGCATCAGGCGTTCGGAACCGTTGTCGTGGTGGATTGCCACTCGATGCCCTCGATCGGCGTGTCGCGGGACGAACCGCGGCGGCCGGACATGGTGATCGGCGACCGCTACGGCACCAGTTGCGCGGCCCTGCTTTCCGACAAGGTCGAGGAAACCATGGGCCGGCTTGGCTATTCGGTCGGACGCAACAAGCCCTATGCCGGCGGTTTCATCACCGAGCATTACGGCAACCCGGCCTCCGGACTGCATACCATTCAGCTCGAGCTCAACCGCGCGATCTACATGGACGAGCGGCGGCGCGAACGCGGGCCAAGGTTCGCGCAAGTGACCGCCGATTTCGCAATCCTCGCCGATGCGCTGGCGGCCGTTCCGCTCGGCGACCTCGGACCGTTCCAGGCCGCCGCGGAATAATTAATAAAGTCTGTCGCCGGCGCATCCGTCATTATCGCTTCTGCCGAAGTTGCACTCGAAAAGCGCATCGCGAAAAACAGCGCGCAAGAAAAAAGGGCCGCTTGAGTAAACAAGCGGCCCAAGTCTAGGGAGGAAACGCCCAAGGAGGGCAGCGATAACGCCAAAGCGCTACCGCACCGCAACAATATGCGGCCGCGATGCACAAAGTGCAAGAGCTTTTGAAGCTTTTCCCATGCAAAATCCACAGGGCTGGTTCCCGGGCAACACTGGTCGAATTGGAAATATTTCCCCGTGACTTCAAAGCCTTGAATGAAGCGCCCGCCCAAACCGGGCCAACCGGCGAGCCGGCGCCGTCAAGCTCTCGAATTCGTGATCGACGGCATTATCAGAAAATGAACGGTTGAGCGGCGCTGATCCAGCGGCCGATTCGAGCGTCGAAAATCCCGAACGCGAGGCGGGACAGAGATCCGTAACCGGTGCACGCGTTGCAGGATTGGGCTAGGCAAGGGCCAACATATTCTCCCCCGCTGCACACCTCAAGGAACAGCCGTGACGGTCATCGATTTTACAGCCTTCATCGGCCGCCTCGCGACTTCCTCCGGGGAAACCATCCTGCCGTTCTTTCGAACGTCGCTGAGCATCGACAATAAAAGCACCAGCCACGATTTCGATCCGGTGACCGAAGCCGACCGCGCGGCGGAAGCGGTGATGCGGCGGCTGATCAAGGCCAATTTTCCCCAGCACGGCATTGTCGGCGAGGAATTCGGCAGCGAGCGCGAAGACGCCGAATATGTCTGGGTGCTGGATCCGATCGACGGCACCAAATCCTTCATCGCGGGCTTTCCGATCTGGGGCACGCTGATCGCGCTGCTGCACCAGGGCACGCCGGTGTTCGGCATGATGCACCAGCCGTTTATCGGCGAGCGCTTTTCCGGCGACTCTGGCTCGGCGCATTACCAAGGGCCCTCGGGCGAGCGGAAACTGGCGGTGCGGCGCTGCGGCTCGCTGAAAGAAGCGACCGCGTTCACGACCAGCCCGCTGCTGATGAACACCGCCGACCGCGCCGCCTTCGGCCGCATCGAGGAAGCGGTGCGGCTGACGCGCTATGGCGGCGACTGCTATTCCTATTGCATGCTGGCCGCCGGCCATCTCGACCTCGTGGTCGAGACCGAACTGAAGCCCTACGACATCGCGGCACTGATTCCGATCATCACCGGCGCCGGCGGCATCGTCACCACCTGGGACGGCAAGCCCGCGCAAGGCGGCGGCCGCATCATCGCGGCCGGCGATCCGCGCGTCCATGAAGCCGCCATCAAGCTGCTGAACGGCTAGCCCAAATCGTCACCGCTCTCCTGCCCATGGCGATAACCATGCAGGATGAAGACAAGGACATGCGCGCATAACTGGATGGCCATCCTACCTCACTGCCTGGCGCCGGGCCACAGCTCATCGGCCGCGACATGCCGCAACAATCGGCCGCGACAATGCCGCAAACTGGACACTGATCCGCCGCCGCTTCACACCTGAAGTGCGGGCCAGACGGCGGCAGGGAAGCCCCAAATGGAAATGCCGAAAAGTTCAGAAAATGTCACTGCGGTCGCCACGTTGAGGACGCCCTTTCGACACCCGAATGGATCAGGTCCGGTCGGGCTGACGACGAAGGGAAGCGGCCGGAAGTGCTTGGTTTGAACCTTGTGCAGAGACAGCGCTTTTGCCGCCTGCTGCAGCCGGCACTTCGCGTCACCTTGATCGGTTCGACAATCGCTTTGACCGCCGGATGTGCGACGATTGCCCCGCGCAATGTGTTGCCGCAAGCGATCGCCGGCCAAACCGAACTCGCAGGATTTCATAACATACGCTTTTGGGGTGACGCCCCGGCCCGTGAAATCCAGGCGATCATGATGGCGGATGCGCCGAACGCGGAAATGCGATTGTCGTCGGCAGTTGCAAAGCATCCGCCGATCGCGAATCTTCTGGCGATATCCGGCGGTGCTGAAGACGGTGCCTTTGGCGCCGGACTGCTGGCCGGCTGGAGCGATACCGGCACGCGGCCAACCTTCGATCTGGTCACCGGCGTCAGCTCCGGCGCGCTGATTGCTCCGTTCGCTTTCCTCGGACGCGAACGTGACAATCAACTGCGCGAGATTTTTACCAAATACGGAAGAAAGGACATTTTTACCTATAACGTACCCGGTTTGCTCGAAGGAACCGCGTTGGCCGACGACGCGCCGTTGGCCAAACTGATTGCGAAATACGTCGACGAGGCGTTTCTCCAGGAAATCGCCAGAGAGCGCATGAAAGGCCGAATCCTGCTGATCGGTACCACCAATCTTGATACGCAAAGGCCGGTATTGTGGGACATGGGTCGGATCGCGATGAGCAACAATCGAGAAGCGATGACCCTGTTCCGCAAGATATTGCTCGCCTCGGCGACACTTCCCGGGGTTTTCCCGCCGGTCCGAATTCAGGTGCGGGTGGGCGGACAAAATTACGACGAGCTTCATGTCGATGGCGGCGTCACGCGACAGGTCTTTATCGCTCCATCGATATTCTCGTTTGTTTCCCACGATCAAAGAGCCGGAAGATCGGCCGCGACGCCGCGTCTGTTCGTTATCAGAAACGGCAAGATCGATCCGGAATGGCAATCCGTCAGCGAGAACGTCCTGTCGATTACGCAGCGTTCGATCTCCACCCTGATCAAGAACCAGGGGATCGGAGACCTCTACCGCATCTATTCCATCACCAAACGCGACGGAATTGACTTTAACCTGGCGAGCATTCCTCCTGACTTTGCGGTCACCAGCGATGAACCGTTTGACCAGAAATATATGATCGAGCTTTTTACCCGCGGCTATGATCTCGGAAGCCACAACTACTCCTGGGTGAAGGCCCCGCCGGGGCTGGAATTGGCAGCCGAGGCGCACAACTGAACGTTCGCCGGTTGGCGTCGCGCCAGCCGTGATCCAAGCTTTGCGAAACCGAAGCCACCCCGCTGATGCCGCGCTCGTGCCGCTTCTCAATTCACCGCAGACGCCATGCATCTCAACTTTTCGTGGAGCATTCCATCCCGTAGGGTTAAGGCAAGGATAAAAGCGCGGGCACGCGCATGCGGCCTGGAGGCCCGACGGGAGGAGACTTTCATGCGAATTTTGTGGACGCTGGCGGCTGGCTTATCCGTGCTGCTGTTGCCGGCGTCGGTTGCGGCGCAGGAATTTCCCACCAAGCCGATCCGGCTGATCGTGCCGTTTCCGGCCGGCGGCCCCAACGACACCATCGCGCGGGTGATCGGTCAGCGCATGTCGGAACTGATCAAGCAGCCGGTTTTGATCGACAATCGCGGTGGACAGGGCGGCGTGCTCGGAACCGATGCGGTGGCGAAGGCGGCACCGGACGGATACACCATCGCGATCTCGAGCGCAGGCGCGCTCGCGATCAGCCCCAGCATGGAAAGGGTCGCCTACGATACGCGCAAGGATTTCGCACCGATTACACTGGTGGCGACGGTGCCGGAGATGCTGGTGGTCGCGACCAACGTTCGCGCCGACAACATGAGCGAACTGATCGCGCTCGCCAAGGCGCAGCCCGGAAAACTCAATTTTGCATCGTCCGGCGCCGGCAGCCTGACCCATTTGGCCGGCGAGTTGCTCAAGCTCAAGGCGAATATCGACATCGTGCACGTGCCGTATCGCGGTGCCGCTCCCGCCGTCAACGACCTGCTGGGTCAGCAAGTACAGATGGCGTTCCTCGATCTGCCGATCCTTTTGCCGCAGATCAAGGCCGGGAACCTGAGGCCGATCGCGATCGGCTCGCCGGAACGCGCGCCGACAGCGATGGAGGTTCCGACCACCGCCGAAGTCGGCATGCCGGATCTCAGAATCGAAAATTGGTACGGCATGGTGGCGCCCGCCGGAACGCCGGCGAACATCGTCGCCACCCTGAACAAGATCGCGACCGAGGCGATCCTCGATCCCGCCGTCAAGGAAAAACTCGCCAGTCAGGGCGCAAGGCTGATCGGCGGCACCCCGGAATATTTTGGCAACTTTATTAACGCCGAAATTGAGAAATGGGCGAAAGTGATCAAGGACGCCGGGGTAGAAACCGCGAAGTGAGCACCTTCCATCAATCGATAAGCCGCCCGCGCAATTCCTCGAACGGGATCATGACGTGCTCGCGGTATGCGGCGCGCCGCGCAAGCGTGCGGTACCAGCGCTCGACCTGTGGCAGCGCCGGCCGCTCGATCTGAAGCTCGAAATACCGGTACAGCGACGTGCCGGCGGTAATATCGGCCAGCGTCAGCGCCTCTCCCAACAGAAAGGGCCGGCCCTCGAGCAATCGATCCAATTTTTCAAAATGCCTGACGCAGCGCGCCAGCGATGCGCGGATCGTTTGCCAGTTTCGTTTGTCTTCGGGGGTTCGATAGAATCCCCAGAACACGCCGACCAGGAAATCCGGCTGCAGCGA
>Ga0137415_10008291_pt1 | contig 10298 bp, 11 predicted proteins | sample CZODoug3_1_1_16f_FD_183082 | JGI IMG/M metagenome (GOLD analysis project Ga0137415, IMG submission 183082) | Vadose zone soil fungal communities from Angelo Coast Range Reserve, California, USA - CZODoug3_1_1_16fungal (Hybrid Assembly) | ecosystem: Environmental > Terrestrial > Soil > Vadose... | reverse complement strand
CCTCTACGGCCTGGCTGGGCCCGAGGCTGATCGCAGCGGCGAATGGCGTGGCGGCATCGGCCGGCTCTTTTCGGCGCCGATGGGCGAGGCGGCGGCCGCGCTGCTGGCGCCCTATCTCGAAGCGGTCGCCGCCCTCAACCCTGCGGGCAAGCTCACCGTTTATCCCGGCTCGCCGGCGCTGGTGCGCGCGTTCCTGCGCGCGCAGGATCGGCTCATTGCCTGTGAGCTCGAGCCGAACGCCGCCGCCGCCCTGGCGCGCTATGTCGACGGCGACCGGCGCAGCAAGGCACTGGCGATCGACGGCTGGACCGCGCTCAATGCCTATGTGCCGCCGCGGGAGCGGCGCGGACTCGTGCTGATCGATCCGCCGTTCGAAGACGCCGACGACTTTCCACGGCTCGCGCATGCGCTCGAAGCCGCCCACCGCAAATGGGCGAGCGGCACGTACCTGGCGTGGTATCCGATCAAGGAGCGGACAGCCCCGCATGCGCTGGCACGGCAGCTCGAGCGCAGCGGCATCGCGAAGATCTTGCGGGCGGAGCTCAGCGTCGCGGCGTCGCCGTCGGCGCGCGCTGCCTCCGACCCCGGCAGGCTCGGCACCTGCGGTCTGCTTGTCGTCAATCCGCCTTGGACGCTTGCCGGCGAGCTACAAACACTGCTGCCGGCGCTCGCGTCTGCGCTGTCGGGCGGGAGTGCCGGCACGCACCGCGTCGATTGGTTGGCGGGCGAAAAGTAGTTTGGGCGAAAAGTAGTTTCGCCACTTTTCCACAGCCTTGGATTAGCCTATTGCTATAGGGGCTGGCTTTGACGTTCCGCCTCCTGTGGGGGCTCGGCGGAGTGACGGAGGCCGTAAGGGCCGCCTGCTTTCCCCCGTTAGTGAATGTCCGGCCGAGCCGTCGTGCCGCGGTGGCCGATGGCGGAGCAACCACGGGGAAAGGAGTTTCCCGATGGCCATGGCAGGTACAGTCAAGTTCTTCAACGCCGAGCGCGGTTACGGCTTCATCAAGCCGGACGACGGAGGGCGCGACGTGTTCGTGCACGTCACCGCCGTCGAGCGTGCGGGGCTCAAATCTTTGACCGAGGGACAGCGCATCTCCTTCGACGTCGAGCCCGACAAGAAGGGCAAGGGTCCGAAGGCCGTCAATCTCGTCATCACCGGTTGACGCCGGAGAATTTTGCTCCGGGCTTGCTTCGGGGCCGCAGCCCGGGGTTCCGCCTTGCCGGTGTCAGGTCGTGTCGCAGCCGCGCCGGTCGCGCCCAACGGACGCCAATTTCCGCCTGCAAACATCCGCCAAACAGAAACAAACAAGATGCTGATACTCCGTAGCGCTCCGTCCTCGCCTTTCGTTCGCAAGATCAGGATTGCGGCCAGTGTGCTCGGGGTCGACGACGAGATTGCGATCGAGCCGGCCGATACCGTCAACCCCAGCGACACCGTTCGACAGCAGAACCCGCTCGGCAAGATCCCGACACTCGTGCTCGAGGATGGCATGGTGCTGTTCGATTCACGGGTGATCCTCGACTATCTCGATCACCGCGCCGGCGGCGGGGTGATCGTTCCCAAAGATCCCGGAGCGCGCTTTGGCGCACTGCGCCTGCAAGCGTTGGCCGACGGCATCATGGATGCCTCGATCCTCCTGGTCTACGAAGGCCGCTGGCGGCCGTCCGAACGGCACGAGTCGAAATGGCTCGAGCACCAGGCCGGCAAGGTCGCGCGTGCGCTCGCGTCGCTCGAGGCGGCGCCGCCGGAGCTGGAGGCGATACCGCATGTGGGCGCCATCGCGCTCGCCTGCGCACTTGGCTATCGCGACTTCCGGTTCGGAGAGACTTGGCGGAAAGATCATCCGCACTTGGTCGCGTGGCTCGATCAATTTGCCGCACGCGTGCCGGCCTTCGCTGCGACCAAGCCGACGGGATGAGCCCCAACTGAGCCGATCGTCGTGCGCAACAAAAAACCCCGGACACGAGGTCCGGAGTTTTGCAATTTTGCGCCAAGTGCGCCGGACAAGTGCGCCGGATCAGAAGTGGACGTTCAAGCCGCCGCGAAAGATGTTGGAGGTGAACGAGGTATTGCCGTTCGCATTCAGACCGCAGTTGAGGCCGCAATTGAAGTTGCCGAGATCGACATAGAGATATTCGGCCTTCAGGCTCACATTGGCGACGACGCCGACTTCGAGGCCGGCGCCCACGGTCCATCCCGCATTGGTGACACTGCCGCCCGGCCATCCCGGCACGCCCGACTTGATGTCGCCGACCGCGAGACCGGCGGTCAGGTACGGAAGGAACCGGTCGAACGCGTAACCCACGCGGCCGCGCACCGTGGCGAGCCAGTTGTTCTCGGTCGTGCAGCAGCCCAGCTGGGTGCCCTTGATTCCCGACCAGTCGATGTCGCCTTCGACGCCCACCACCGCTTGGCCGAACTGCCAATTGTAACCGATGGTGCCGCCGATCAGGCCGCCGGAAAGGTCGGCCGTGTCGAGGCCATCCCAGTGCGACCGCCCCCAGCCGCCGCCGCCATTGATACCCAGGTAGAAGCCCGTCCAGTTGTAGATCGGGTTGTAGACCGGGGGCGCCTTGTATGGCGCATAGCGCGGGGGAAGATCCGCCGCGTTCGCCGATCCGGCCGCCAGGCCCAGCACGGCGAAAGCCGAGGCCATCACGGCAACGCAAGCAACTCTAACACGCTTCATAGTCCCCTCCGTTTACACAAGTCGGCCAAAACAGTATTACTAATTTTCCAAGAGTCTAGTGCAATAAAGACACATCGAAATATCAAATGTTTAGTCACTATAAAACGCCAAATACGCCATTCTATTGCCGTATCTATGGTCAACAAATCGTTTATACGCTGGGTCCATGGTAAAGTAAGACTTAACAATATTATGGCCGCTTAACATCTAGGGTGAATAGGGGTTGCTCGTCGCGCCCGCTGCGCGGACCCGGAATCCGACGGGCTCAGAATCGGTAGTTGACCCCGAGCCGCACCAGGTGGGTTGCAAGCCCATTGTGCGCGCCAGTGATGAGGTAGGCCTGGTCGGACAGATCGACGAACAGGTACTCGACTTTCGCCGACAGCCGCTGCGTGATGCCGATCTCGGCGCCGCCGCCGGCGCTCCAGCCGAAGTGCGTCTTGCTCTCCGATGCGCCGGGGGCCTCGACGCGAAGGCTACCGAAGGCGAGACCCAGGGTGCCGTAGAGCAGCACCTGGTTGAGCGCGAAGCCGATGCGGCCGCGCGCGGTGCCGAACCAGGGATTGACGAACTTCCACGCCGCGAAGGTATCCTCGGCGGAGGAGCCCTGGAGATCGGCTTCGATGCCGAACACGAACTGCCCGGACTGCCAGTTGTAGCCGGCCTGTCCGCCGCCGGCGGCGCCGGTCGGATGGGTGCCGTCGCCGGTGACGTAGCCCCACTGGTAGCCGACGTTCACGCCGAGATAAGGCCCGGTCCAGCTATAGGCGCGAATCGGCGCGGCGGCGGTCAGGTAGGGCTGAGCGACGTCGGCGGCGGCGGCCGTGCCCGCAAGCAGCGTCATCGCGATCATGCCCTGAGCGGCGCAAGTCGCGCCACCAGCCGCCCGCCTCATCTCGCCTCCCGTCCCGCTCCCACCGGCGCTGCCCGCGGCGCACGGCGCCCTGGCGCCCGAAAGAGCGCCGAGTTCTATTTGGAAACGTGGACAGAAGAAGCCGCCGATCAGGCGGAACGGCGACGCTTTCGTGGGCGAGATTTTATTTTGAATCTCGGGCTTAAGCGTCGATTAATGCGGCGTCGGCGCGTGCCCAAGCTGCGCCCAGACCTTACATTTGCACCATGAACGAACCGAAGAACAAGGATATCGATCCCTCGACCGATCTCGTCGAGGAGGACGAGGATCAGGCGCTGCCCGAGCAGGAGATCGATCTGGCTGCTGACTTGGCCGCCGGCGCCGGGCCGCTCGCGGTCGGCCGCGCCGTGATCGCAAGCTTTGCCAAGCTCGCGCCTTCCTCGCCCGGCGTCTACCGCATGATCGACGGCAAGGGCGAGGTGCTTTACGTCGGCAAGGCCAAGAGCATCCGCAAGCGCATCATCGCCTATACCCGCCCGACCGGCTACGACCCGCGCATCGAGCGCATGATCGCGGCGACCGCCGCGCTCGAATTCGTCTCGACCGCGACCGAGACCGAGGCGCTGCTGCTCGAGGCCAATCTGATCAAGCGGCTGCGTCCGCGCTTCAACGTGCTGCTGCGCGACGACAAGTCGTTTCCCTATATCCTGATCACCCGCGACCATTGGGCGTCGCAGATCCTCAAGCACCGCGGCGCGCGTTCGCGCGACGGCAACTATTACGGGCCGTTCGCCTCGGTCTGGGCGGTGAACCGCACCGTCACCGCATTGCAGCGCGCGTTTCTGCTGCGCTCGTGCTCGGACGGATTTTTCGAGAGCCGCACCCGGCCGTGCCTGCTCTACCAGATCAAGCGCTGCTCCGGCCCCTGCACGCGCGAGATCGAATTTGCCGAATATTCCGAGCTGGTGCGCGAGGCCAACGCCTTCCTGTCCGGCAAGAGCCAGGCGGTGAAGGACGAGCTTGCCGCGGAAATGGAAAAGGCCTCCGCCGCGCTCGATTTCGAGCGCGCCGCGATCTATCGCGACCGGCTCGCCGCGCTCTCGGCGGTGCAATCGCATCAAGGCATCAATCCGCGCGGGGTCGAGGAGGCCGACGTCTTCGCGGTGCATCAGGCCAGCGGTTTCAGTTGCGTCGAGGTGTTCTTCTTCCGCACCGGTCAGAACTGGGGCAACCGCGCCTATTTCCCCAAGGCCGACCGCACGCTCTCGGCGGGCGAGGTGCTGGGCGCCTTTCTCGCGCAGTTCTACGACGACAAGCCTTGCCCGCGCGCGATCTTCATCTCCCACGAGATCGAGGAGCGCGCGCTGCTCGCCGAGGCGCTCGGCACCAAGAGCGGCCACAAGGTCGAGGTGAGCGTACCCCAGCGCGGCGAGAAGAAGGACCTCGTCGACCATGCGCTCGCCAATGCGCGCGAGGCGCTCGGGCGCAAGCTCGCGGAGACCTCCTCGCAGCGCAAGCTGCTCGACGCGCTGGGCGAGGCCTTCGCGTTGCCGCGGCCGCCGCGGCGGATCGAGGTCTACGACAACAGCCACATCCAGGGCACCAACGCGGTCGGCGCGATGATCGTGGCCGGCCCGGAGGGCTTCCAGAAGAATCAGTATCGCAAATTCAACATCCGCTCCGCCGACCTCGCGCCCGGCGACGATTTCGGCATGATGCGCGAGGTGCTCAGCCGCCGCTTCAAGCGGCTGCTCGACGAGGCGCCGCGTCCGGGGCGTGCATCGACGCTAGAGCTTGATGCCGCCGGGCTGCACGAGGCCCCGGAAGAGCCCGACGCGGATGAGGCATCGCCCTGGCCCGATCTCGTCGTGATCGACGGCGGCCGCGGGCAGCTCGGCGCGGCTCAGGAGACGCTGGCGGCGCTCGGCCTCACCGACGTGCCGCTCCTTGCCGTGGCCAAAGGGCCGGACCGCGACGCCGGGCTCGAGACCTTTTTTCTGCCAGGGCGCGAGCCGCTCAAGCTCAAGCCCCGGGACCCCGTGCTCTATTTCGTCCAGCGGCTGCGCGACGAGGCGCATCGCTTCGCCATCGGCTCGCATCGGGCACGGCGCCGGCGCGACATCCGCGAGGCGGGATTGCAGGAGATCCCCGGGATCGGCCCGACGCGCAAGCGCGCGTTGCTCCATCACTTTGGGACGCTCAAGGCGATCGAGCGCGCCGCGCTCGCCGACCTCGCCAAGGTTCCCGGCATCAGTGCCGAGACTGCCCGCAAGGTCTATGATTTCTTCCATGAGCGCGCGGGGCCGTCGTAACCGCAGGATCCGGGCAGGTCTTAAACCGGCGGTAGGCAGTTAGGGATTTGCTGGCATGCGTGCGGCGAATGCACCGGCGTCATATTTATGGGATGGAACTCGTGCTTGGTACGTGCGCCTATGTGTAGCCGGGCACGAAGTGGATGGGGATGGCGCTTGCATCCCGTTTGACCTTGGCAGGGGAAGGGTATTCCTTCGTTCCATGAACTCCTTCGTATCATGAACACCGTGACGTCGAGACCTCTGCCGGCGCGGCCCCTCGCAGTACCGAATCTCCTGACCTATGCCCGCATCATCGCGGTGCCGATGGTGGTGGCCTGCCTTTACTGGCAGGACATTCTGCAGGGCGGGCTCTGGCTGCGCTGGGTGGCGCTTGCGATCTTCATCGGCGCCGGCGTGACCGACGTGCTCGACGGCTACTTCGCCCGCAAGTGGGGCGTGCAGTCGTCCTTCGGCCGCATGCTCGACCCGATCGCCGACAAGCTTTTGGTGGCGTCCTGCCTGCTGATGCTGGCGGGCGACGGCACCATCCGGGGCTGGTCGCTGTGGGCGGCCATCGTCATCCTCTGCCGCGAGATCCTGGTCTCGGGACTGCGCGAATACCTCGCCGAGCTGCGCGTGAGCGTGCCGGTGACGCAGCTCGCCAAATGGAAGACCACGCTGCAGCTCGTCGCGGTCGGCTTCCTGATCGCGGGCAAGGCGGGTGATGCGGTCATGCCGGTGGTGACGCCGATCGGGCTCACCCTGCTCTGGTGCTCGGCCTTGCTGACGCTGTACACTGGCTGGGACTATTTCCGTGCCGGCGTGCGTCATTTGATCGAGGAATGACCTCGTGAAGCTGCGCTATTTCGCCTGGGTGCGCGAGCGCATCGGCAAGCCGGAGGAGGACGTCGATCCACCGGCAGGAGTAGCGACTGTCGCCGAGCTGATGAGCTGGCTGAGCGGTCGCGGCGAGGAATATGCCTACGCGTTCGAGAATCCCAGGGTGATCCGTGCCGCGATCGACCGCGCCCATGTGCGCCCCGACACCGCGATCGGTGGCGCGCGCGAGATCGCCTTCTTCCCGCCGATGACCGGGGGATGATGGAGCGCAAGCCATGACCGCAACCGTCCGCCTGCAGCGCGAGCCGTTCGACGCCGCGGGCGAGGCGGCGAAGCTCGTGCGCGGACGCAAGGACGTGGGCGCGGTCGTCACCTTCACCGGCATCTGCCGCGGCGAGGAAGCCGGCCTACCGCTCGTCGCCATGACGCTCGAGCATTATCCCGGCATGGCCGAGGACGAGGTCACGCGCCACGTGCAGGAGGCGCAGCAGCGCTGGCCGCTCGTCGGCGTCACGGTGGTCCACCGTTTCGGCCGCATCGAGCCGGGCGAGGAGATCGTGCTCGTCGTCACCGCGGCGGCGCACCGCGGGGACGCCTTCGCCGCCGCCGAATTCCTGATGGACTACCTCAAGACCCGCGCGCCGTTCTGGAAGCAGGTCGAGTATGCCGGCGGCAGCAATTGGGTCGACGCCAAGTCGACCGACGACGCGCTTGCCGAGCGCTGGGTGCGCCCGGGGAACCCGCGCGAAGCGGCGGAATGATCAGAGCGTGACCCCGAGAAGTGGGCGCGCCGGATGACTTCCCCTGCGGGACAGCCACCCGGCGCCCGGATGGCGCGGGAGCAATGCGCCAATCTACAGAGCTTTGGCGCCGCGCGCCCGATCGACGCTCCACACTCCGCCACCGGCCGCGGCGAGGTAGAGGAACACGAAGCAATAGAGCGCCGCCATTTCCCCCTGGTTCAACAGCGGGAAGACGCCGCGCGGGGCGTGCGCCATGAAGTAGGCCACCGCCATCTCGCCCGCGAGAATGAAAGCGGCCGGGCGGGTGAACAGTCCGGCGAGCACCAGCAGGCCTCCGACGAGCTCGATGATGCCGGCGACGCCCTCGAGCGACGCGAGCTTAAGATTGTCGAAGTGGGCAACGTGCGGGAATCCGAACAGCTTGGCGGTCGCGTGCTGAAGGAACAATAACGCAGTCACAATGCGCAACACGCTGAGCACACGCGGCGACCATGTTTCGACGAGCTCGTCCATCCCAGTCTCCCTGATCGGAACCAGCTCGCAACAAAAACGCGAAACCGCCTCGGTTTGAAGTGCGATTTCGCACCGTGCCTTAGGCGGCGACCGGTGTTCCGACCAGCGTGTGCGCCTGCGTGAGACCGTTCGCAACCGCCTGCTGCTCGAGGGCGCGCGCGTCACCGCGCAAAGCGTCAGTGCCGATGACCTCGGCGCCCGCCTGGTGCGCATGAGCGAGGCGATGCTCGCCGCCCACGCGCGCTACGAACCGCGGCTCCAACTCGCCGAAACTACGCCGCCGCCTGCTTGCCCTTGGGGTGCACCTCGGCGGTGTAGTCGGCCATCAGCTGCTGGGTGATGGCGCCGGGGGTGAACTTCCACTGCGCGATCTCCGACACCGCCGTCACCTCGGCTGCGCTGCCGGTGATGAAGCATTCGGAGAACTGGGCGAGCTCGTCCGGCAGGATGCGCCGTTCGATCACCTCGATGCCGCGCTTCTTGGCGAGTGCGATCGCCGTTTGCCGAGTGATGCCGTCGAGGAAGCAGTCGGCGATCGGCGTGTGGATCTTGCCGTCCTTGATGAAGAAGATGTTGGCGCCGGTGCATTCGGCGACGCGTCCTTGCCAATCCAGCATCAAGGCGTCGGCGTAGCCTTTGCGCTCGGCCTTGTGCTTGGAGATCGTGCAGATCATGTAGAGGCCCGAGGCCTTGGCGCGCGACGGCGCGGTTGCCGGATCCGGACGCCGGTAGTCGGCGAGATCGAGCCTGATGCCCTTGAGCCGCTGCACCGGATCGAAATAGCTCGGCCATTGCCAGGTGGCGATGGCGAGGTGAATCTTGTTGTTCTGCGCGGAGACGCCCATCATTTCCGAGCCGCGCCAGGCGACCGGTCGGATGTAGGCCTCGGCCTGGCCATTCTTCTCCAGCACCAGCCGCTTGGCGGCATCGATCTCGGCCACGGAATAGGGGATCTCGAAGTCGAGCAGCTGCGCCGAGCGCTTGAGCCGCTCGGAATGCTCCGTGGACTTGAAGATCTCGCCGCCATAGGCGCGCTCGCCCTCGAACACGGAGCTTCCGTAATGCAGGCCATGGGACAGCACGTGCAGAGTGGCCTCGCCCCACGGCACGAGCTTGCCGTCGTACCAGATGACGCCGTCGAGCCGGTCGTAGGGTTTCTCAGCCATGGCGCTTTCTCCTCGCATTCAGGTTGGCCGCCGCGGGCGCCCGCGCCCGCTTGAGCTTATGCTTTTGCTTCACGGGTCGACACCCGGTATGTTTCGGTCCGCACACGACAGCGCGCTCGCGCCTCCGCCATCAGGTGCCGGTCTCGGGTTAGACCCTGGATCGGGGGTAGCACAACCCACCCGGGCGGCACCGCGAGCACGATCCTTTCGTGGCAGCCTCGCGTTGGATAACAATCTAACCGAAATATGTCAATATGGCTGACCTAAATATCCATGGCTGACCTGAACATCCCTGTGGCCGATCGACCTTCTGCGAGCGGAGACCGCGCCGCGCGCGCCGGCGAGCCGGCCTGGGATGTGATCGAGTTGCTGTTCTTCGCCTACCGCGACTTCATCGGCGACGCCGATGACGTGCTGGCGAAATTCGGCTTCGGCCGTGCCCATCACCGCGTGCTGCATTTCGTCAACCGCAACCCCGGTATGAAGGTTGCGGAACTGCTCGACCTCCTGAAGATCACCAAGCAGTCGCTCGGCCGCGTGCTCAAGCAGCTCATCGACCAGGGCTACGTGATCCAGAAGGAGGGCGCGAACGATCGCCGCCAGCGTTTGCTCTATGTCACGCCGAAGGGCGAGGCACTGGCCATGAAGCTCGCGGGCCTGCAGACCGGCCGCATCGCGCGCGCGCTCGGCGAGCTCGGGCCGAACGCGCACGACCCCGCCTGCCGGTTCCTCACTGCCATGATCAATGCCGAACAGCGCGACCTGGTGCTGCGCTTCATCGCGCGCGCCGACCGCGTTCGCCGGCCGCGCGGCTGAGCGCGGGGGCGCGATGCAGACCCGGACGCCAGGGGGGCTGCGGACCACGGTCGCGCTGCCCGACGATGCCCCCCATCTGCTCGTGGTGGACGACGACCGCCGCATCCGCGATCTGCTCTCGCGCTTTCTGTTCGCCGAGGGCTACCGCGTCACCACGGCGGAAACGGCAGCCGACGCGCGCGCCAAGCTCGAAGGGCTGCGCTTCGATCTCCTGATCCTCGACGTGATGATGCCGGGGGAAACCGGCTTCGATCTCGCGCGCGACCTGCGCGCGGCCTCCAGCGTGCCGATCATCATGCTGACTGCGCGCGACGAGGCCAAGAGCCGCATCGAAGGCTTGACCATCGGCGCCGACGATTATGTCGGCAAGCCGTTTGAGCCGC
>Ga0137415_10008290_pt1 | contig 10298 bp, 9 predicted proteins | sample CZODoug3_1_1_16f_FD_183082 | JGI IMG/M metagenome (GOLD analysis project Ga0137415, IMG submission 183082) | Vadose zone soil fungal communities from Angelo Coast Range Reserve, California, USA - CZODoug3_1_1_16fungal (Hybrid Assembly) | ecosystem: Environmental > Terrestrial > Soil > Vadose... | reverse complement strand
CTGTCGCTCGCCAACGCCTTCAACGAGGCGGAGCTCGCCGAATGGGAGAATCGCAACGCCCGGCTGGTCCCGGAGGTCCGCACCGCCGGCTACACGCTCGAAGTGAAGATCGACGGCGCCGCCGTGAGCCTCACGTACGAGAAGGGGCTGTTGGTGGTCGGGGCCACGCGGGGGAACGGCCTGGTCGGCGAAGACGTGACCGCCAATCTCCGCACCGTGGCCGACGTCCCGCTGCGACTCAAGGACAAAGGCTGGCCCAGACTGATGGAGGTCCGCGGCGAGGTCTACTTCTCCAAGTCGCGCTTCGCCCAGCTCAACCGCGAGCGCGAGCAGGCGGGCGAGCCCACGTTCGCCAACCCGCGCAACGCCGCCGCGGGATCGCTGCGCCAGCTCGACCCCAAGATCACCCGCAGCCGGGGCTTGAGGATCTTCTGCTTCCACATCGAGGCGCCGGGCCAGAAGCTCCCCATCGCGACGCAGCACGAGCTGCTGGAGCAGCTCAGTGCGTGGGGATTCCCGGTCGAACAGCACCACAGCCTGGCCCCCGACCTCGCCCACGCCAATCAGGAGATCACGAAGCTCGAGCAGCTCCTCCCCACCCTCGACTACGGCGCCGACGGCGTCGTGGTGAAGGTCAACCCGCTGCGGCTGCACGCGGAGCTCGGGACGGTTGGGAATCGCGAGCCGCGCTGGGCCATCGCCCGCAAGTTCGCGCCCGAGGTCCAGATCACGAAGCTCAAGGAGATCCGGATCAACGTGGGTCGCACCGGCGCGCTCAACCCGTACGCCGTGCTCGAGCCCGTCGAGATCGGCGGCGTCACGGTCACCACCGCGACGCTCCACAACTTCGATCTGATCGAAGCGAAGGACATCCGCGAGGGCGACTGGGTCGAAGTCACGCGCGCCGGCGAGGTCATCCCGCAGGTGCTTGGGCCCGTGCGCGAGCGCCGCACCGGGAAGGAGCGCAAGTTCAAGCGCCCCGAGCGTTGCCCCGTCTGCCACTCGAAGGTGGAGTATCCGTCGGACGAGGTGATGGCGTACTGCTCCAACGTCTCGTGCCCGGGCCGGATCCTCGAGAGCATCGTCCATTTCGCCGCGGTGATGGACATTCGCGGCCTGGGCTACCAGCGGGTGCGCGCATTGCTCGATGCGAAGCTCATCAAGGACGTCGCCGATCTGTACGAGCTGACACCGGCGCGGCTGCTCTCGCTCGAAGGGTTCGCGGAGAAATCCGCCCAGCAGCTCGTCGACGCGATCCAGGCGTCGACGAAGCAACCGCTCTCGACGCTGCTCTACGCGCTGGGCATCCGCCACGTGGGCGCGCAGGTGGCGAGGCTGCTCGCCCGCCATTTCGGCACCATGAAGGCGCTCCGCAACGCCTCGGTCGAGGAGATCAGCAAGATCCGCGGCGTCGGGATGGCGATCGCGGAAGCGGTGGCGGGGTTCTTCGACGAGCCCAAGAACCGCAAACTGCTCGAGCGCCTGGAGAAACTCGGGCTCACCTTCACCGAGCCGACCGCCGAGGGGAAGGGCCCGCTCGCGGGGCAGACCTATGTGGTGACCGGCACCCTCCCGTCCCTGTCCCGCGCGAAGGCGGCCGAGCTGATCGAGGCGGCGGGCGGGCACGTCACCGACAGCATCTCGAAGAAGACCACCGCCCTCGTCGTCGGGGCGGACGCGGGGTCGAAGCTCGAGAAGGCCAAGGCGCTCGGCATCCCGGTCATCGACGAGGCGGAACTCTTGCGCCGCGCACGGGCCAAACCCTAAGTTGGCGTCCCAGATGAGCGCCCTTCCTTCCACCGCCGCCGCGACCGAGGCCCTCACGATCGGCCGCGCCGCGCTGCGGCAGCTCCACGACAGCCTGCTCCGCGATGCCCCCGACCTGACCGTGCCCATCCTCCAGGAGGTCGGATTCGCCGCCGGCGCGGGGGTGTTTCAGGCGTTTTGCACCTGGCTGCCCGCGGAAACGGGCGTCGCGCGGCCCGACGACCTCGACGCCGGCCGGCTCAACGACGTCCTGTCCGCGTTCTTCCAGGCGACGGGATGGGGCTCGGTCAGCGTCGCGCCGCTCGGCAGCGCGGCGCTCGTCGTGGACTCGAGCGACTGGGTCGAAGCGGCACCCGGAAGCGCCCAGGAGCCGATGTGCTTCTTCTCGTCGGGCATGCTCGCGGATTTCTTCGGCCGCCTGTCGGGGGAGCCCGTCGCCGTGATGGAGGTCGAGTGCCGCTCCCGGAACGACGAGCGGTGCCGGTTCTTGTCCGCCTCCCCCGATACGCTCAACCTCGTTTACGAGCAGATGAAGGAGGGGCGAGGCTACGAGGAGGCGCTTGGCCCTGTGTGAGTCCCGTCGACGATCAGATCCAGGAGATCGTCAATCGTGAAACGAGGGCATGGGACACACGGGACGCGCAGCTCCTCGTGTCCTGCTTTCATCCGGCCATGGTCTGGCCCTGGCCCCCGACCGCTCAATCGCACGATCCGATGAACTGGGTCATGGTCTGGGGTCGCTTCAACGCGGAGCGCTGGCGGAGCGGATGGCAGGAGCTGTTCGACACCCACACGCTGGTACACAACCGGCGCGAGATCAAAAAGATCGTGGTGTCTGCCGAGGGCGACGGGGCGTTCGCCGTGGTGGACATCGACACGCTGTGGCGGCACAGGCAAACGGGCGTGGCTCAGCAGTGGAAGGGGCGGACCTGCAAGATCTACACGCAGGTCGGGACGCAGTGGAAGATGATCGCTCAGACCGGCGTGCTCGAGTACTAACGGCGAGCCACCGACACCCCCTCGAACAGCACCGACGGCGCCCAACGGGACCCCGTCCAGCGGGCGTCGGCCCCGAAGCCCCCGACCCGCTTCCACAGCTCGTACGCGTTTCCCGCGACGGCGGCGTCTTTCACGCGACCGGTGACCTCGCCGCGCTCGATTCGGTACGCCAGGGCCACGGGGTGACTGAACGCTCCGCCGATCACGTTCCCCTGCCCCACGCCGATCAACTCATCGACCAGCAGGCCATCCCGAATGTCTCCCAGGAGGCCGCCCCCCAACTGTTGGGGCGCGGCATGCGGCGCCGCTACGCTGTTCAGAACGAGGTTGGTGTATCCCGGCACCGGTTTCCCGAAGATCCCGCGCTGTCCATTTCCCGTGCTCTCGACTTCGGCGCGTGCCGCCGTCTCGAGGTCGTAGATGAACCGTTGCACGACGCCACGTTCCACGAGACACGTGGCTCGGGAGGGCACGCACTCATCGTCCAGCGGGCGTGACGCCGCGCGACCGATCCGCAAGGGATCGTCGGTGAGCGAGAACCGGGCGTCGAACACCTCCTGCCCCACCTTCGCCCCCAGCGGGGAAATGCCCTGGAGCACCGCCTTCCCGGAGAGGGACTGCGTCACCGGGAGCATCAACGCGGACAGGCCGGCGGGAGTGAAGACGACGGGGAGAGCCCCTTCGGGCGGCGCGACGACGCGCAGCGCCCGATCGAGTCGCGCGTTGATCGAGGCCACCAGGGCCGCCAGCGCTTCGTCCGACGGCACATCCGCCCCCTCAAACGCGTCCGAGACCACCAGCACGTCGTCGCCGGCGATGCGCCATACGTCCGCGCTCACACCGAACGCCGTACTCCGATACTCCCCGCTGGCGCCGGCGGAGTTGGCGACCCGCGTCGCCGTGGTTTCGCGTTCGATCGCGACGTTGACCCGACAGCCCTCCCGCTCGAGCCGCGCCAGGAGCGAGCGCCCGATGCCGATCAGGTCGTCGAGGGAGGCGTTCGCCGCCCGGTCGAAGCACGTGGTGAGAGATGCAAGGGGCGCCGGCGCCGGAAATTCGAGGTCCAGCTCCTCGCCCAGCTTGGCGGACGCCAAGGCTCGATCCAGTAGGTCCCCTCCCACCGCCGTGGTCCCCGCGACGCCCACCCGCCCGCGGTGGCGCACCCGCAGGTTCGCCCCCGCTTCCTCGGTCGCGGCGGCCGACTTGAGCCGGCCCCATTCGAACGCCACCGTCGTCCGCTCCACCCGGCGCCACAGCGCATCGGCGCCACCGTCGGCGCGGCGCCGGGCCGCCTCGATGAGCTGCGCGATCATGCCGCCACGTCGCCGCCCACGAGCGCTTCCTCGATACGGACGTGCGGCGCCCCTTCGGTGACGGGGAGGGGAAACTGGCCGGCTTTGCCGCAACCGCCGCCCATCTGGTTCCAGCGGAAGTCGCCGGCGATGTGGTCGATGCGGTCGAGCGTCTGGAACAGGTTGCCCGCGAGCACGACGTCCTTGACGAGCTCCGCCACCTGGCCGTCGCGGATCATGTAGCCGTAGGCCGCGGTGAACGAGAAGTTCTCGAGCATCGTCTGGCCGCCGAACGCGCCGCAGGCGTACACGCCGAGCTTCAGATCGCGAATCAGGTCTTCGAACGTGCCGCGACCGTTGCCGATGTACGTGTTCGTCATGCGGACGATGGGCGGGTGGCGGAACGAGATCGCGCGGGCATTGCCGGTCGGCCGCTCGTGCATCGCCGCGGCCGTCTCGCGCGAGTGCAGCCGGCCGACCAGGATTCCCTCCCGGATCAGCGCCGTGTCCTGGGTGGGAGTGCCCTCGTCATCGAACGGCAGGGTGCCGCGCAGGCCGGAGGCCGCGCCGTTGTCACCCACGTTGAGCACCGGTTTGCCGAAGCGCCGGCCCAGCGTCATCATCTCGCGGGCCTGGGGGTTTTCGTAGACGAAGTCGGCCTCGGAGAGGTGCCCGAACGCCTCGTGGATGAAGACCCCCGCGAGCTCGGGATCGAGCACCACGGGGTACGTGCCTCCCGTCACCGTCGGCGCGTCGAGCAGCTGCACCGCCCGCTCCGCGACGGCGCGGAAGCCCGCGGCCTTGTCCTGGACGGAACGCCAGCCGCGCCGCAGCCCGATCGACTCGAGGCCCTTCTCGATGGTGCCGTCGCGCCGCGCCACCGCCGTGCCTGAGAGCGTCACCTCGGGGCGCAGCTCGTGCAGCACCGCGCCTTCAGAGTTGACGTACCAGTACTCGCTCACCTCGTCGCGGTAGGTCGCGAGCGTATCGACGATGCGGTCGCTCACGGTGAGCATCGCGCCGTTGTAGGCTTCGATGAGCCGCTTCTTCTCGGCGAGCGGCACACCGCGCACGTCGCCGTCCAGATCGAGTATCCCCTCCGCGCGCTGCGGCGGCACCGGGGCGAGCTGGATCGGGCGCTCGAGAAGCACCGCCCGGGACAGCTCGTCTGCCCGGGCGACCATGGCGGCGAGCTGGTCGAGCGACGTGAACGAGGCGGTGCCCCAGCCCGAGCCGCGGTTCAGGGCGCGCACGAACCCGCCCTGGTCCTCGCTCGCGGTGGCGGACTCGAGCCGCCGGCCGCGCATCGTGACGGCGGAGCTCCAGGTTTGCTCGACGCGGATTTCGGTGTAGTCGGCGCGAGAGGCGGCGAGCGCCGCGGTGAGCCGGTCGATCAACCCCCGAGTTCCTTGAGCTTCTCGGCGTAATCGGGCCGCACCACGATCGCCCCGTCGATGATGACCTCGCGGTCCCAGGGGAGGATGATGAAGTTGTCGGTCTCGAGCGCGTAGAAGTCCGGCTGGTACGGGCCGGTGCGGAACGAGACCGCGGTCTTCACGGCGGCGGGCTTGAGCTCGCGCACGGCGTTCAGGGCGAGCTTCATCGTGTCACCCGAGTCGCACGTCTCGTCCACGATGAGGACGCGCCGTCCGGCGACGATCCGCGGCGGGCCCGCGATCACCACCGGCCGCGCGCCGGTCTCCTGCCGGGTGATGGCGACCGAAGCGAAGTCGCGCTGCAGGATGCTCGCCACCACGGCGCCCGGGATCACCCCCGCCTTGGCGATGCCGATCACCACATCGGGATCGTATTCGCGAAAAATCTTCAACGCCAGCGCCCGGCACAGCTCCCCGAAGAAGGGCCAGTCCACCTGGAGCACCCCGTGCGGCGTCTTGCGGGCGAAGCCGGTTTTCTTGGGCGCGGGCGGCTGGGGAACGGCGGGCATGGGGGGAGAAGCTACATTGCGAACGTGAGCGGCCGCAAGCTATTTTCGGCCCATGGGTTTCTGGCGCCGCCTGCTCGGCGGCTCGGGCGCCGATGACGTCCAACCCCAGCGCCTCGATTACCTGAACGAGGCGCTCGCCCTCGAACGCCAGGGCGACTACGAGGCGGCTCTCACCTCGTATCGCCTGGCGCTGCGCGATCACCCCCACGACGCCCGCATTTTGCAGAACATGGCCATCGCGCTCACCAAGACGCGCCGCATCGACGAGGCGATCCGTCACTACCGCCGCGCGCTCGAGCTGGACCGCGAGCTGGCGGGCGCCCACTACGGACTCGCGTTCCTGCTCTTGAAGCGCGGCGACCCCGACGGCGCGACCCAGCATCTGCGCGCCTTCCTCGCCCATCCCCCGAAAGGCCCCGACGCCGCGAAATGGATCGAGCACGCCACCCAGGCGCTGCGCGACCTGGGCGCGTTAGGGGGGGGCCCCACCCCGGCCGCCACCGCGGGGGCGCCCTGAGGGGAAGCCGGGCCGGCGTCCTCCTCCTCGCGCTCGCCACCGCTGCCGCGTGCGGCCAGCTCGGCCCGGCCCTGGACCAGGTAGTCGCGCTCTCGGTGGCGGTGCGCGACTCCGTCGAGGAACTCGACACGCTCCGCCCGCACGCCTACGCCCTGGACGGCCACGGCGACTCGGTCGCCGCTACGATCCTCTGGGCGACGCTCGACACGGCCCTGCTCACGGTGGTGAACGAAACCACGGGGGTGATGGTCGCCAAGCGACCGGGAGCGACGCCCGCCCGGATCCAGGCGCGCGTCGGGAACTTGCCCAGCAATCCGATCGCGATCCGGGTGCTCGCCGCGGCCGATACGCTGTTCGCGGCCGGTCCGACGCGGGATAGCGTGAGCCTCGCCGCTAAGCCCGACTCACTCTCGGATTCGCTGACGGTGCGGCTCCAGGACACGACCGCCGCCGGGCCGGTCGACCTCTCCGGGCGACGGGTGGCGTTCGCGCTGAACGTGTACCCGGGGCCGGGCGCGAACGTCACCCTCGTGACGAGCGATACGGCGCGCGCGCCGGTCGCCGCCGACACGGTCGCGACCAAGGTCGGCCTCGCGGCGGTGAAGCTGCGCTTGCTCGCAGGGCCGCTCCCCGACAGCGCCGTCGTGACCGCCAGCGCCCGCCGCGCGATCGGCGCCCTGATCGCCGGCTCGCCGGTCTCGTTCGTCGTGCGGTTCTTGCCATGAACGGCGGCGGCGGCGGCACGCTGACGCGGCTGTTCTTCGACGCGGTCGAGCAGCACGCGCGCCACCCCGCCGCATTCCGTCATAAGACGGGCGGCGTGTGGACGCCGGTGCCGCACCGCGAGGCGGAAGAACGAGTGCGGGCCATCGCGCTCGGCCTGCGCGAGCTCGGGATCAAGCAGGGCGACCGGGTCGCGATCCTGGCGGAGACGCGCCTCGAGTGGGCCCTGGTCGACTACGCGTGTCTGTGCGCCCGGGCCGCCGACGTGCCGATCTACCCCACGCTGCCGGCGAACCAGGTCGAGTACATCCTGCGCGACTCAGGCGCCGCTGCCGTCGTCTGCTCGACGGCGGCGCAGCTTGCCAAGGTCGTGCAGCTGCGCAGCGGGCTGCCGGCGCTCAAGTACGTGATCGTGTTCGAGCCCGACGCGCGGCGCGACGGCGCGATCACGCTCGCCGATGTGGAGGCGAAGGGTCGGGCCGCGATGGCACGCTACCCCGGGTTCAAGGACGAAGCGCTCGCGGTGCGGCCCGACGACCTGGCTACCCTGATCTACACCTCTGGGACCACGGGCACGCCCAAGGGCGTGATGCTGTCGCACAACAACCTCTGGTCCAACGTGGCCGCGAGCGTGGAGGCCCTGCGGCTGACCGGCGGTGACAGCTGCCTCGCCTGTCTGCCCCTGTCGCACATCTTCGAGCGCATGGTGGATTACTACTTCTTCCACGTCGGCGTGACCATCACGTACGCGCAGTCCATCGATACGCTGTCGCAGGATCTGCGGGAGGTGCGCCCCAGCGTGCTCGTCGCGGTGCCGCGCATCTACGAGAAGGTGTACGGCCGCGTGCTCGAGGCCGCGCTCACCGGCAGCGCCTTGAAGCGCAAGATCTTTCTGTGGGCCAAACGGGTGGGCGAGCAATGGTCCACGCACCGGCTCTCAGGGATCGCGGTCCCGCCCGGCCTCGCGATGCGGCACGCGATCGCGGACCGGCTGGTGTTCTCGAAGCTGCGCGCGCGCACCGGCGGGCGGATCAAGCTGTTCGTGTCGGGGGGCGCGCCGCTCGCCGCCGAGATCGGGCGATTCTTCTACAGTGCGGGCCTCGTCACCGTGGAAGGGTACGGACTCACGGAAACGTCGCCGGTGCTCACGATCAACCCCTTCGAGCGCCCGAAGTTCGGCACCGTCGGCAAGCCGATTCCCGGCGTCCAGGTGAAGATCGCGCCGGACGGGGAGATCCTCGCCAAGGGGCCGAACATCATGCGCGGCTACTACAACCTGCCCGACGCCACGCGCGAGGCGATCGACCCCGAAGGATGGTTCCATACGGGCGACATCGGCGAGTTCGACGCCGAGGGGTACCTGAAGATCACCGACCGGAAGAAGGATCTGATCAAGACCGCCGGGGGCAAATACATCGCGCCGCAGCCGATCGAGAACACCGTCAAGCTGAACAAATTCGTGGCCAACGCGGTCGTGCTGGGCGACCAGCGCAAGTTCCCCATCATCCTGGTCGCGCCGAACTTCGACAGCCTCGAGCCGTGGGCCAAGGAGCGGAATCTCGTGTACGCCTCGCGGGCGGAGCTGCTCGCACTCTCCGACGTGCAGGCGAAAATGGAGCGCGAGGTGGTGGGCGGGTTGCGCGATCTGGCGAAGTTCGAGATGCCGAAGAAGGTGGTGCTGATCGAGCGGGACTTCACGATCGAGTCGGGAGAGCTGACCCCCACGCTCAAGGTGAAGCGGCGCGCGGTCGAGAAGAATTACAAACAGCTGATCGAGCGGGTGTACGCCGAGGCGGACCCCACCGCGGCGGTCATCGAGAGCTGATCACCCCCGCTCTCCTACCCACAGTCCCTTCCCCACCGCAAGCTGCTTCAGGCCGGCCGGAGGCCTCGCGCCTTCGTCCTCGATCACGAGCCGCCGTCCCCGTAGCAGCACCCGCAGCGCCTCGCCGAGCCAGGGCGGGCTGGCCCGCTCCGGCCCCACCACGACGGCCCGTGCCATGGCGCGACGCAACGGAATCATCGTCTCGCACGCGAGTAGACTGAGAACGGGGACCTCCTCTACCTCGGCCGGCGCGTCGATCCCGACGAAGTGGATCCCGCCCATCAGACCAGCGAGCCCGGCCCCGTGCCGGGCCGCCGAGCCGACCAGCACGACATAGCCGCCTGGGCCGCTCAGATCCAGAAGGGCTTGGAGAGTCTGGGCGTCGGTGGAACGGCCCGGGAAGGGGGAAGGGCGGGACGGCGGGGCCCCTTCCCCCTTCCCCGTTCCCCGGAACTCCACCACGCCTTTTAGGATCGGATACTCACGGCGGCATACCGGGCATCCGAGTATGCCCGACCGTACCATCCGCCCCACCATCTCTCCGGTCGACATCACGAGGAAGGCTTCCTCGTGCGTCTCCGGACAGCGCAGCATCTCCGTCAGCTCAATGTGCACCGGAACCGAACACGACCCAACTGAGCCGGCCGGCGGCGACGCGAATCCGCCGGGTGAGCCGCTTCCCGTCCACCACGACCGCGAGGGTGTAGTCGCCCGGCTCCACGTCACTCACGGCGAAGTGCTCCCGGTACGTGGGGTCGGGGTGATTGTGCTCACCGTACGTCTCGGCGTACGAGAACGGCGTCTCCTGCGGCTCCGCCTTCATGAGCCCGTAGACGCGGGCCTGCGGCACGGGGTGACCCTGGGCGTCCCACACCTGCCCCGCCACGATCCCGGTGCCGGGGAGCGGCCTGACCCACAGCTCGGGGTTCACCGTGTAGCGTGGGTAGCGCTCGTTGGGATCGACGATCAACGCCACCGAGTCCATCGGCGCGACGTGCACCTCGAGGTGGAGGTGGTCGTTCGTCGCCCGGCCGGTGTTGCCGACGGTGGCGATCACATCGCCCGCTTTCACCGCGCGCCCCACCGATGTCAGCAGGGTCGTGTTGTGATAATAGACCGAGTACACGAACAGATTCTTGAGCCTGCGGGTGTGGCGGATGGCGACGGTGTTGGCGCCCTGCTCCGCCGGGCCCGCGAAGACGACGACCCCGTCGCCGATCGCGTGCACCG
>Ga0137415_10008289_pt1 | contig 10298 bp, 8 predicted proteins | sample CZODoug3_1_1_16f_FD_183082 | JGI IMG/M metagenome (GOLD analysis project Ga0137415, IMG submission 183082) | Vadose zone soil fungal communities from Angelo Coast Range Reserve, California, USA - CZODoug3_1_1_16fungal (Hybrid Assembly) | ecosystem: Environmental > Terrestrial > Soil > Vadose... | reverse complement strand
GCGGCGATGAACACGCTGGTGTCGAGTACCCCACGATCGGCACTCACCGGATTGGGCCGAGGTCGTCGGTGGTGTCGCCGGCTAGACGGGCCAAGTCCGCGCGCAGCCCGGGATCGGCTTGGGCGGTGCGCAATCGCCGAACCAGCTCGTCGCGGCCCAGCCATCGCCGCCGCGACCGTGGCAACGGCACCAGCGATGCCACGGGGCGCCCCTTGACGGTGATCACCACCTGTTCGCCGTCCTGTACCCGCCGTAGCACGCCGGCGGTGTCATTCCGAAGATCCCTCGACGGCACCTCAGTCCTGCTACAACCGTAGCAGCACCGTAGCCGGCTGTTGCCTTTGCATCAGGAGCCACCGGATGCGGCTAAACACGACTCTCGGAGATGCGCAGATACTTCGCCAACTTGGCGATCGGTTTCGCCTCTTGCTCGTGGAAACGGCGTAGAAGTTCCGTTCGCACGGTGGCGGGGTGGTCACGGGCGATCCGGAGGAGGATCCGGTCTTTCTCGGACGGGGTCAGGTTGGCGATCCATCCGGCGAGCTCGCAGGAATCATTCGTAGCGTCCTGGAGCGGTGGGCTTGTCGTGGCCGCCACGTTGAGCAGGTCGGCGTCGAGGCGCAGGAAGTCGGCCAGTGCTTGTTGCGATGCGGTGAGCGTTGCCAGCCCGGGCGGTATTGGTGGTTCGAGTTCCTCGTCGTGCTCGCGGTTGAATGCGCACTCGTCGCGTTCCCACGTGCCGTAGCCGGCCAGCCAGGCGAGGTAGAGCGGCCGCGGGTCTCCCGCGGCGATCTCGGCACGGACGCCGATGATCGCCGACAGCGACCCCTCAGGGTGTCGGTGCCCGGGGCGTCCCGAAATGTGGAGCTAAGCGTAGGCGGCCGGGTAGACCCGAGCCCAATCGGTGGGGTAATTCAGTCCGCCAGCTGCCGGGATGGCGACGCCGTTAACCCATTGGGAGGCGGGTTGGGCGATCAGCGTCACGATGCTGGCGATGTCCTCGGCTGTGGCGAGCCGGCGTGCCGGGATCGTTCGCGTCATGGCATCACGGATTTCTACCGGTACGTCACTGCTGGAGTCGGTGCTGACGAAGCCGGGGCGGATCGCGTTGATGGTGACTCCGTCGTGTCCCAGCTCGGTTGCGGCGTAGTGCACCAAAGCCTCGATCGCAGCCTTGGTCACCCCGTGGGCGGCCATGCCAGGGGCGCTCGGACCGAGGGCGTGGCCGCTGGTGATTGCGATAACCCGGCCAAACCCACGCTGGTGCATGCCCGGGACTAGATCCTGGATGAGCCGGTGCAGGATCGCGACGTCGCCGGCGACTTTGGCGGCGATCCGCTGGGTCGGGCAGGCGAGTAGCCCGCCTCGGGGTATCGACGCGCCGGCATTGTCCACGACGATGTCGATCGCGGGAGCCACCTCGGCCAACTCTTCCAGCAGCGCGTCCACGCCGGGCTGGCCTTCCAGGTCGGCGTGCAGCACCTCGGCGCCCCCGCACTCGGCGGCTACTCTCTCGGCTTCGGCGCGCGAGCTGCGGTAGGTCAACACCACACGCGCGCCTAACCGCGACAGCTGACGAGCGCTCGCGGCCCCGATACCCCGGCTGCCGCCGGTGACGAGCGCGGTTCGACCCGCCAACTCGGTCATCATGATCCCCCCAAACGCTCCGTCAGGTGCTCGGGTACATGTCGACAACTCAGGTCGCACTACCTGATCTAGGACTACACCGTGCGACTAGGACGCGCAAATCACAACGACCGTTGCCGCTTGGAGCAGTCGTATGCCTCGCTCAGCCGTCAGCGCAGGTCAGGGACCGGATGAGCCCAAACAAGCGCCGAATCTGACCACACACCGCGGGTTCGAGCCGCTCTGTTGGGGGTCATTTGACCCATGCAACTCTCGATCGGGACATCAATGCTGGGGCGTTGTGGACACCGTTCGCCCCCGGGATCAGCCCGACGTTGGGCTCTCTGGGAGCCAGGTCGATCCACGTCGCTGGCGGGCGTTGTCGGTGACCCTGGCGGCCGGGTTCATGGGCCTGCTCGACGTGAGCATCGTGGCGGTCGCGTTGCCCTCGATCGAGAAGTCGCTGGGCATCTCCGCGTCCGGGGTCCAGTGGGTGGTGTCGGGCTACGCGCTGGCCTTCGGTCTGGCCTTGGTGCCAGCCGGGCGCCTCGGTGACGCGGTGGGGCGGCGGAGGATGTTCGTGATCTCGCTCGCCGGGTTCGTGCTGACCAGCGCGCTGTGCGGCGCGGCGCCGTCGTTGTTGCTGCTGATCATCGCGCGGCTGTTGCAGGGGTTCACCGCCGGAATGTTGGATCCGCAGAACGCCGGGGTCATCCAGGATCTGTTCCGGGGTGCCGAGCGGGGCCGGGCGTTTGGCCTGTACGCCGCGACGGTGGGGCTGTCCATGGCGGTCGGGCCGATCGTGGGCGTGACGATGCTGGCGGTGTTCGGAGACCCGGACGGCTGGCGCTGGATCTTCTACGTGAACGTCCCGATCGGTCTGGTTGCGCTCGCGCTGGCGCCCCGGCTGCTGCCCGGGCGGAGCGAGGAACAGGCCGCGGACAGGACACCGGTGCGCCGTCGGCTGGACCTGGTCGGCACCGTGCTGCTCGGCGCGGGGGTGCTGGCGATGATGCTGCCGCTGTTGGAGTACGGCCATTTCCGGAATCTGTGGTGGCTGATTGTGCTGGGTACGGCACTGCTGGTCGGCTTCGGCAAGTGGGAGTCGCGGGCTGCCCGGATCGGCGACCGGCCGCCGCTGCTTGACCCTCGGCTGCTCACCAGCACCCCGGGTTATGCGTCCGGCTCCGCGCTCGGGCTGGCCTACTTCGTCGGATTCAGCGGGATCTTCGTCGTGCTCGCGCTGTTCTTCCAGTTCGGCCTCGGCTACTCGCCGCTGCGGTCCGGGCTGGCGGTGACCCCGTTCGCGGTGGGCGCGGCGGTGTCGGCCCAGGTGGCCGGCGCGGTGGTGGTGCGCTGGGGCAGGCGGCTGACAGTGGGCGGGCTGTGTTTGGTGGTGGTCGGGTTGGTGGTCGCCGCGTTCGTGCTGCGCACCCACACCGGGTCGTCCGCCGCGGTGCTGGCGGCCGCGCCGCTGCTGGTAGCCGGCGTCGGCAGCGGCATGGTGATCTCGCCGAACATCACGCTGACCCTCGGCGAGGTGCCGGTGCGGATGGGCGGCGCGGCTGGCGGCGCGCTGCAGACCGGCCAGCGGCTCGGTTCGTCGATCGGCACCGCGCTGCTGGCCGGGGTGTACTACACGGTACTGGGTGGCGCGGAGCAACGACCCGGCCCAGCGATCTTCACCGCGTTGTTGTCCGGCGCGGGCTTTGTCCTGGTCGCGTTGGCGCTCGCGGTGCTCGACCTGGTCCGTGCCGGTGGCCGGCGGGTGTCGGCTCACCCGGTTCCCGAGGCATTCGGTGAGTGAGCCACTCCTCAACTGACTGATCTCACCCCGACGAAGGGAGCGATAGGCATGGCTGGACTCACCGGTCGAACGGCATTGGTAACCGGAGGAAGCAGGGGCATCGGTCGAGCGACGTCGATCAGGCTGGCCCGGGATGGCGCCGTGGTCGCGGTTCATTACGGACACGACGCGGCCGCGGCCAAGGAAACCGTCGCACGGATCGAGGCGGCCGGTGGACAGGCGTTTGTGGTCGAGGCCGAACTGGGAGTACCGGGCGATGCCTCGGCGCTATGGGAGGCATTCGACCGGGGTGCGGCGGCGTGCGGTGCCCCCGACGGCTTGGACATTCTTGTCAACAACGCGGGGATCAGCATGCCGAAGGGCATCGGCGAGGTGACTGAGGAGGATTATGAGCGAGTCTTCGCGGTCAATGTCAAGGCGCCGTTCTTCATCATTCAGCAGGGACTGGGGCGGCTGCGCGACGGCGGCCGGATCATCAATATCTCGTCCGGAGCCACCAGGTTCGCCATTCCGCAAATCGTCTCTTACTCGATGACGAAGGGCGCGATTGATACCTTGACCCGCACGCTGGCATATGCACTTGGCTCGCGCGGAATCACGGTGAACGCTGTGGCGCCAGGTTTCACCGACACCGAGATGAACCGAACCCTGGCGCAGCCGGAGACTCGGCAGCGGTTGGCATCGGCCTCGGTATTCCGGCGGCTGGGGGAGCCGGAGGACCTCGCCGACGTGGTCGCGTTCCTTGCTAGTGATGACTCTCGTTGGGTGACCGGCCAATACCTCGATGCCACCGGTGGCGTTCAACTCGGAGTGTGATCGTATGATTCTCGCCCATACTAATTGATGATCGGTGACGACTGGCTTATCTCACAAGACTTCCCAGCATGCCTCATCGGAACATGAGCGCATCGCGCAATCCCGCCCGAGAGGCGATGCCAAGCTTTGGAAATGTCCGGCCTAGATGGTTGGCGATGGTTTTATGGGATAGATAGAGCCGCTCCCCGATCTGTTTGTTGCTCAGGCCCGAGGCAGCTAGTTCGGCAATTTCTCGTTCTTGCGGCGTCAGCACACGATCGAGACGGTGACCGGTCAACCTCACCTGGCCGGTCGCCCGAAGCTCGTTGCCTGCCCGCCGCGCCCAGGGACCGGCACCGAGTCGCTCGAAGACGCCCATGGCAGCCGACAAGTGGGCGCGCGAGCGCGAGATCGAGCGCCTGCGGCGAAGGTGTTCACCGAAGGCGAGCTGCACCCGCGCACGGTCAAACGGCCACTGCTCGATATCAGGCACCGCTAATGCCCGCTCGAAGAGCTCCGTCGCGAGTTTGGCTGGGGAGGCGAGGGCCGCGGATCCGGCCGCGATCATTGCGAGCCTCGGCGACAGTGCGGCGATGCCTTCCTCGTCCATGGCGGCGACATGGGCGTTCGCCTCGTCGAGACGGTTGGTTCGTACCGCGGCTTCGACGAGGTCCATGCAGACGAACAACGCTTCGCCGACATGCGAGGCGAAGGTGCCGAGTGGGCTGACCGCCGCCGCGCATTGGTAGGCCTGCTCGAAATCACCTCGCCCGATTGCGGCGAGAGCGCGCGCGTGCAGAGCTCCGCGCTGAAGAGATAGGGCCCCGCGGGAAACGCCCAAGTTGGTCAGCTCGTCACAGAGAGTCCGATTCGAGTCGTCGTGTCCACGCACCGCCGCCAAGAGCGCCAACACATAGCGGAAATCGCCGACCTGCAGTCGATTCTGCTGCTTCTCCGCTCCGGTGATGCCCTCACTCACCAGTCGCTCGGATTCGTCCCATTGACCAGTGAGGAAGCAATTGAGAGCGAGGTCGCGCAGCCCGCAAGTCCCAACGATTCCGTCACCCGTGGATCCCTGGACAATCCGGTAGAGGGGTTCCTGGCACAGGTTCTGCCGGTCGACGTAGCGAGCCGAACCCGAGATCCGCCAGATCGCGGTGGGATCGGTTTCATCGCGGAGTCCGACCAAAGCACGCTCAAGATGAGTGAGTGAGGCCGCGGTTGCTCTCGCTGGGTCAGCAAGCACTGTGTGAATTGACAGAAAGTCCTGTGGAAGCGGAGGAATCAGCCGGGAGACCACCTCGCTGTACGGTTTCCACAGCTCGGCCGTCCCACCAAACCAACACACCAGGGCAAGAGTGTGCAGCGCCTCTACGACGACCTGGTCCGGTCTGTCCCACGGGGCAGGCCGCGCTCGCAGAGCGTTCAGCAGCAGCCGGTGGACGGTGGAGATGTGACCGTCTCCGGCAAGGAGCAGGTACGCGGCGGTCACCGCGTCGCGCAACGACCCGGTGAACTCCGGATCGGCCTGGCGCGCGACCGCAAGCAGCCGCGAGCCCGTCTGGTGTTCGCCTGACCTGGCGCCATAGTAGGCGGCGAAGGCAAGCCGTCGAGCCCGGTCCGCGGGCTCGGGGCTGAGCGCCGCCGCGCGCGTGGAGGTTGTCGCGGCGCTAACCAGGTCGCCTCGATGCAGCATCCGGTAGGCAGCCTGATCCAGCATGGTCGCCACTCGTTCGTCCGGATTCAAGCTTGCTTCGGCCAGATGCCAGGCGTGCCGGTCAGGCTGATCGAGTAGCGCGCTCGCCAGCGCGCGGTGCGCGTCGCGCCGTTCTCCGCCGGTGGACAGCTGTACTACGGCGGACCGGATCAGCGGGTGTCGGAAGTTCACCCGCTGGTTGACATCGTCAACGAAGATCAGCCGGTCCCTTTCCGCCGGAGCCAGATCATCAAACAACGCAGAGGTGTCCGCCCCGGCCTGCAGCACCCGAAGGTCACCGGCGCCATCCAGCGCGGCCAACAGCAGAACGCGACGCGTCTGGCTCGGCAGGCAGGTGATACGTCCCTCGAACAAGGCGTGCAGGCGCGCGGTGAGAGGCAGGATACCGGGCAGCGCCTCGACCGCAGCCAGCTGCGGTGTGCTCAGCGCCCTCGGCAGCTCCATCAGCGCCAACGGATTGCCCGCCGCCTCGACGATCACCCGCTGGCGCACCCGGGGCGCCAGGGACGGGAAGCTTGAATCCAGAAGCGACCCAGCCGCCTCGTCGCTGAGCGCCTCGAGCAGGTGCGTGGGCATGCCGCTGTGCTCGATTGGAGCACTCCGTCCCGACCGGATCGCCCACAGGAAATTAACCTTGGCCACGCCGCGTCGTGCAGCGAACGTCAGTACAGCGATGCTGGGCCGGTCGAGCCATTGCGCATCATCAATGATCACGAGCAGCGGCTGCGTCAACGCCGCTTGCCCCAACAGCGCCGTCGCAGCGTTCGAGACGACTAGCCGGTCCGGTTGTGGTCCAGCACCGAATCCGAGAGCAACGCGAAGCGCGCCTTTGTACTCCGGCGCCAGCCCGCTGGCGTCCGCAAACAGTGGCGAAAGCACCTGGTTGAGGCCCGAGAAGCTGAAGTCCGATTCGAACTCAGCTCCGACCGCACGCACGACACGCGCGCCAGACGGGGATGACTTCGCCGCGGCGGCATCCAGTAGCGCCGTCTTGCCAGTACCGGGCTCGCCTGACAGCACCATCGTCGCGCCGCGCTCCACGGCGCTGTCGAGAAACCCATCGATCATATTGAGTTCGTGGTCACGCCCGACCAGTGCCCGACCGATCGTTCGGCAGCTAACTCGGCTTTGCGACGGTCGATCCAACGAGCCTCCCCGGGTGAGCCGCGGCGTCGATGAGTTACGGCGTCATCGGGTCCACAATAGCCCGAAAAGGTCACCGGTTCGTTCACCCACGATGTCGGCGTCCGCACTGGTGAAGTGCCTCGCGCTGGTCCGCCGGAGTATTCGCTGTCTGGCTCCAGCTGGAGCGGCCACCGCGCTTGGATACGGTCTTTAGGAGTTGGCTGGTACGACGGCGACGGAGCCCCCGGGTGCGACGCGCCGGCAGATCAGCGCTGCGGGTGCGCGGCGTCCGTGCCGGCCTCTGTGCTCGGGTCCGTGCTTGACCAGGGAGTCCGTGGCCGCTCCAGGACGGTGCCGTCGACGATGAGCTCGACCCGCTCGTTGAAGAAGCACAGCAGTTCGCGGATCTTCGGGTTCTCCGGCACCGGGTCGGGGTAGCTCCACGCGGCGTCGGGCACCACCGTGTCACCGACGCGCACCGACCAGTATCGGGCCCGTCCCTTGTACGGGCACAGCGACACGGTGTTGCTCGCCTCCAGCAGCTCGGTTCGCACGTCGTCGAACGGCAGGTAGTAGCGGGTGGGGTGGTGGGTCTCGAACAGCAGCAGCGGCCGCACACTGTCCGCGACGGTCTCGCCGCCGACGCGTACCTGCACGTGGCGGGAGCTGTGCAGGGTGTCGACCCGCTTGTACGGGTCGCGGGCGTGCAAATGGACGCGCTCGTCCTCCTCGTACCACTCGAGCTGGTGCCAGGAGAACGTCACGTGCCCGGCGAGGGCCGCGAACTCACCGCTCGGATCCGGGAGCGCCCACGCGGCGTCCACCGCGCGCAGGTCGCCGGCGTGCACGGTCCACGCCTGTCGCCCGTCCGGCCCGGTCGTGGTCTCGCCGAGTGCTCCGGGCCGCACGTCGTCGCGCGGCAGGTAGTAGGTCGGCAGGCCGGCGGGGCCGTACTGCACCAGCAGCAGCGCGCGGTGGCTGTCGGCCACGAGCTGGTCGCCGAGTCGGACGCGGATGCGCCGTGGGGTGGGCTCGACGAACGGGCGGCGCAACGGCATGGTGCACCTCCGGTTTCGAAAGGGATTCAGGCACTCCGCACGATGCTTCGGTCACTTCGGCGGCAGCGACCGGGCGTAGCCCACGTCAAAGGCCATCATATTGCAACTTACGGTGAAAGCTCGGAGCCCTCAGCCGGGACCCCGGCGGTGCGCCGTGCTCGCCGGCGTCAGTGCTGACTACTACGCACGACTCGAGCAAGGACGCGAGCGGAACCCTTCGGCACAGGTGTTGGACGCGATCGGCAGGGCGCTGCAGCTCGACGCCGACGCGCGCGGGCACATCTACCGGCTCGCGGGGCTGAACCCGAATCTGACACCGGTCAGCTCGCGCGACCTCGTCCACCCGGCGCTGCTCCAACTACTGGACTCGTTTCCCGCCGCGGCTGCGTACCTTCTCAGTCCGTCGTTCACCGTGCTGGCCAAGAACGCCATCGCCGCCGCATTGATGTCGTCCTTCGCGGGGACAGACAATATGGTGCGAATGCTGTTCCAGCATCCGGATGCGCGGACAGTTTTTGTCGAGTGGCCCATCGTGGTGCGGGCCAGCGTCCACGCATTGCGTCTGAACGCCGGCTACAACCCCCGCGACCCCGAAATATGCGCGCTCGTCGACGAGATGAAGGATTTTCCTGAGTTCCGTTCCCTGTGGGAGGACCAGGAGGTGCGTGGCTTGACCCGCGCCTACAAGATTTTCCAGCACCCGGAGGTCGGCCGGGTCGAGCTGACGTACCAGACGTTCGGTGTACAGGATGCGCCCGGTCAGCAGCTCCTCGTCGGGACGCCCGAGCCGGGCAGCCGCAGCGCGGACGCTATCGCTCTCCTGGGCTCCCTGCACGCCACGCACTGAGCGGGATGAGTGGGTGTGCGGCACCCAGGAAGACCTGCCCTTCCTGCTCCGGTGCGAGTCCAACAGAGTAGGGAGGACCGAAGATTTCAGCACCTCCTGGCGGGGAGCACCATGGCAACGACGATCACGAACGACCAGGTAGACGCCTGGGTCGCCGGCTATGTGCAGGCGTGGAACAGCGGCAACCCGACAGATCTCGACGCGATCTTCGCCGAGGGCGCCGAGTCCTACGAGTGGCCGTACGACACATCGTGGGTCGGCCTCGACGAGATCAAGGAAGGCTGGACCACGCGGGTGCCGTGGCAGGAGGGCGGCTGGAAATTCAGCTGGACGCTCCTGGCCATCAACGGCGACACCTTCGCCATCCAAGGGTTGGGTGTCTACGAGAAGCTGGGCACCTTCGACAACCTCTGGGTCGTCACCCTGAACGGCGAGGGAATGTGCACGACATTCCGGATGTGGAACAACGAGGTCTGAGCATCAGCACTGATACGAGCAAGCCGTACCGGACGCAGAATGCCGGAAGTTCGTTGACGGTCTTGTAACCGGGTGTCGCGCGGACCACGGCGTCGATGGCATTCACGCACCGACACCTCTATCTCACTCGACTCGGTCTATTAGCCCCGTTCATCGTGAATTGCCCTCCACGAGCAGGCGCAGGGACGCATCCCAGAGCCGTTCGGCATTGGCGGGGTCGAGCGCGTACGCGGCAACGCCGCTGAAGCCATCACCCCGGTCGCTCCGGATGGCTGCCTCGTGGCAGTCCTTGAGGTAGTGGCCGCCTGTTCCATCGAGCAGCGGTGATGTTGCTGCGAATACCGGTGTTGCCGCGCCCTCCTCGATACTCTTCAGGAACTCCGGTGGAATCTGGTATGCGCTCTTGAACGCTTTGTCCTGTTCTGGGGTGCGATGCCTGGACAGCTGAGTGGACATCACGATGCCCGGGGTCACGGCGTTGGCGAATATGCCGTCCACGGCCCAACGCTTCGTAAGAGCAACGGTCATCAACACATTCGCGGTCTTGGCCTGGCCGTATCCCAAGATGTCCGAGTAGGTGCGGAACGAGAAACTGATGTCGTCGAAAACGACCGATGAGCTCAGATGGGCTGCTGAACTGACCGACACGACCCGGGCCCCCGCCGCGGCTCGGAGAGCGTCGCGCAGTCCGAGTGTCAGCGCGAAATGACCGAGGTGGCAGACCGCGAAGGTCAGCTCAACGCCTGTCGGGGTGTACCGCAGGTCGGGAAGGTTCAGGCCGGCGTTGGCGATCAGGATGTGCAGCGGGCCGGTCCATGCCTTGCTGAACGCGGCCACCGATCCCAG
>Ga0137415_10008287_pt1 | contig 10300 bp, 7 predicted proteins | sample CZODoug3_1_1_16f_FD_183082 | JGI IMG/M metagenome (GOLD analysis project Ga0137415, IMG submission 183082) | Vadose zone soil fungal communities from Angelo Coast Range Reserve, California, USA - CZODoug3_1_1_16fungal (Hybrid Assembly) | ecosystem: Environmental > Terrestrial > Soil > Vadose... | reverse complement strand
CCGACCATGCCGGCCTTGGCCGAGCTGTAGTTGGTCTGGCCGAGCATGCCGACCTTGCCGGAGATGGACGAGATGTTCACGATCGAGCCGCGCTTGCGTTCGCGCATCACGCCGCCGGCCGCCCGGGTGCCCAGCCAGGCGCCGACCAGGTGCACGTCCAGCACGGCCCGGAAGTCCTCCAGGGTCATCTTGCGCATGGTGGCGTCCCGGGTGATCCCGGCGTTGTTCACCATCACGTCCAGCCCGCCGAACTCGTCGACCGCGCGCTTGACCAGCGCGGTGACCTCCTCCTCGGAGGTGACGTCGCAGCGGCCGCCGGCGACGGTGCCGCCCGGAGTGCCGGCGGCCAGCTCAGCCGCGGACTTCTCCGCCGCCTCGCCGTTGATGTCACCCAGCAGCACCGCGGCACCCTCGGCGAGGTAGGAGCGCGCGATCTCCAGCCCGATGCCCCGCGCCGCCCCGGTGATGACGGCGACGCGGTTGTCCAGCAAGCCCATGCGGCTACCCAACCACGTCGACCCGCGCTCCGCCGAGCACTGTGGAGTGTTGAATTCAACTCACTCGGTCAGACGTTCGGGTGTGCTGAGAGCCCCGACTCGGTGTGCTCAGAGCCCCGACTCGCCGCTTAGTGGGTGGCGGCGAGCAGCTCGGTGACCAGGCGGGTGAGGCGGGGCGCATCCAGTGGGCAGATGGTGACCGTGGCAGCGTCCACCGCGGCACCCTCCGCCCCGGGGCGGCGCAGCTGCAGGAAGTCGCCGCCGTCGGTGCGTTGGAAGCCGACCGCCCACGGGCCGAACCGGGGGACGCCGTCCGCCCGACCGACCGTACCGAGCTGGCCGACCGAGCGGATCCCGGTGCACATCCGCACCCAGGACGCCGCGTCCATCCTGGCCACCCCCCTGGCCACCAGCTCATCGGCCATGGTCCACAGCTTGCCGTCGGTGGTGGCCCGGTGGGCGGCGTCGAACACCGCGGCCGGGATGTTCACCTGGCGGCCCGGGCCGCCGCGCAGCGGCCCGACCAGCTCGACCATCGCGGTGACCAGCTGCCCGGGGCGGATCGGCAAGAGGCGCAGCTGGTCACCGAGCCGAACCAGGCGCACCCCTCGATCGCCGGTGACCGCCCCGATGCCGGTCACCGGGCCGTCCGGTCCAGCGAACCGCAGGTCGACCTGGTACTCGGGGCTGGCGAGCAGGCGCAGCGGACCGGCCACCGCCTCGCTCGGCGCCGACCGCTCCACCAACCCGCGCCGCCGTAGCCCACCGAGCACGTCGGTGAGCACCCGGTGGCGCTCCGCCCAGGTGCGCCCGGGGCTGAGCAGTTCCAGCGTGGGCGGGGTCTCGCCCAGACCGAGCAGCTCCCAGCAGGCGTCGAACTCCACCGCGGACAGCCGCAACACCGGGTTCGCGGGCCGGTGGGTCACCGGGTGCCCGGGTTCGGGATCCGCGCGCTCAGGCGTGCTCGGCCCCCACGCCCGCGCCGGCGCACTCACCAACGCTCCCGCTCGGCCGGGAGCTCGGCGGGAACCAGCCCGAGCACCGGCGGCACCTCGTCGCGGTCCACCGCGAACGGCTCGTCCGTGGGGATGAACACGGAGTTGCGGCGCTCCCGGCGATCCCCCCGACGGTGGCCGCCCGCTTCACCCGCCGGCAGGTCGGGCAGCTCGCCCAACTGGCCACCGCCCAACTGACCACCGCCCAACTGGCCACCGCCCAACTGGCCGCCACCCGGCTGACCGCCACCCGGCTGACCGCCGCCCAACTGGACACCGCCCAGCTGACCGGGGGGCACGCCGGGCACGCCTCGGCCGGGTCCGGGGAAGCCACCGGGACGGGCGCGGCCGAGCCCATCGGCCCCGTCGCCGAATCCGGGAGTCGGCTCCCCGTCCGCCCGGAAAGGACCGATGCCGCCGCGCGCGCCGCCGTAAGCACCCGCGCCGAAGCCACCGCCGGAGCTACCGCCGTCGCCGCCGCCGGTGGGTCCGCCGCCGGTCGGCCGAGGGCGTGCCCACCCGGAGCGCTCCGGGCCGTGCCCATCCGCGCCGCTGTCCGGGTAGTAGCCGGGGTGGCCGGGTAACCCGCCGGGCAGCACCCCACCCAGGTCCGGCCCGGCCGGGCCGGTGACGCCGCCGGACGGCCCCTGGTCCGGCACCGCGCCACCGACGCGCGCCACCCCGCCGGCGGCCGGCGTGGTCGTCGGAGCATGGTCCGGCGGTGGGGTTCCGCCCGGCGCGGTGCCTGCCGGGTTCACGCCCGCCGGGTTCACACCCGCCGGGTTCACGCCCGCGGTGCCGGTCGCGGCGGCGCCGGGGTGGGCCGACGGAGGACGGTGGCTGGTGGCGACGGTGGAGTGCACCGTGTCGGTGGCGATAGGGGCGGCGGCCAGCGTGGTCACGGCGGGTGGCGCGTCCGGCAGCGGGAAAGCCTGGACGGCGGCCCGGCTGTTCGCCTCGTGCGCGTAGAGCGCGTCGTTGGCGGCCCGGTCCAGCCGCTGGTACCGGGCCAACCGGGCGCGGTAGTCGTCCTGGAGGCCGGCCACCGCGCCGAAGTCGGAGCCCACCTGGTGGCCGGGCTCGGCGAACCCGCCGCCGGGCACCGAACCGGGCACTGACCCGGGCACCGGGCCGGGCACCGGGTTCGGGACTGCCTCGGGCGGCGGGAAGATCCTGGGCTTCATCCGGGCGAACGAGTCGGCGTACTCGGCGATCTTGGAGCCGCCGCCGGCACTGCGTTCCGCGGTGCCCCGCGCCCAGTCGGCGACCCTGGTCAACGCGGTGGACGCGGACTCGGCGGCGGTACCGTCCCAACTCACCCCGAGCTCGCCGAGCGCACCGCGCAACGCTCGCTCGGAGTCGGCGAAGTCCTTGGCCAGCCTGCTGAGGAACTCGGTGCCGCCGGCGACCGCGTCCGCCCCGCTGCCCTGCTGCATCCAGCCGTACTTGGTCCCGAGGGAGTACCCCTCGTACCGATGCCCACCGATCCCGGGCAGGCCCTCGGGCGTCACCATCGCCGCCCCCCGCCGGTCACCGCACCCGTGCCAGCAGCTGCGCCAGCACGCTCGCCGAGGCGGTACGGGCCCTGGCGCACATCTCGCTGTGGGTTCGCCCGGGGATCGGCCCGTCGCTGGTGTAGCCGACCCACAGGGACTGGCGGGACGCGACGTCGACCCGCACCACGCAACCCTCGTCCGGATTGGCGAGCTGCCCGGGCAGCTCTACAGCGCCGAAACCGGACACGGTGGTCAGCTGCGCCCCCGGCTGCCCCAGGTAGGCGTCCACGCCCTGGTTGCGCACCAGCCGCACGAACAGCGCCAGGCCGGGCTCGGCGGGGAAGTTGGTCCACTCGCAGTCCGAGCTGGCCAAGCCGTCGCCGGCCGGGTTGCGGTCCATCCGAGAGCTGACGCCGAGCTCGAGGCGCAGCGGCGAGGTGATCACCGCGCAGGCATCGATCCCGTCCACCGGAACCGACCGGGGCCGCTGGGGCAGCGCCGCCCCGCTCGACGGCGCGTCGGCCGCCACCGCCCCGGCCGGGGCGGTGGCCGACGGAGCCGAACCACAGCCAGCCAGCCCGAGCAGCGCCGCCAGCGCGGTGGCGGCCAGCCCGGTGCCGACCAGTACGATCCGGTCCCGGTTCATCCGGCCGCCCCCGGGCTGGCCGAGCTGAACGACTCGCTGATCTGCGCTTCGGTGTAGCCGTAGTCCCGGGCGATCCGGTCCAGCGCGGTGCCGGCCCGCTTGAGCTCCAGCGCGTACCGCTGGCACTGGTCGACCACCAAGCGGATCCGGGCGTCGAAGGCCGCGGCCGCCTCGATGGACACCGGGTCACCGCCGCACTGCCCGATCCACCCCTGGCGGAACTTCGCCGACCGGACCGAGCTGAGCAGACGTTCGGCCTCGCCCAGCAGCACGGCCCGCACCTTGAGCACGTTCGCCCGACTCACCTGCATGCTCACCCCGTGCACCGCCGAGGTGAGCGAGTGCTGCCAGCTCACCGGCAGCTCGGGCGCCTGATCGGCCGGCATGGGCACGGACATGACCATGAAGGTAGTCCGCCGTACTGGTCCGGGAGGGTGTTTCGGCAAAACCCGCCCGGTCGAGCTGATCAACCCAGGTCTGTGGATAACTCCCGGCGGGGTGGCCGAACCGGGATTAGGCTTCGAATCATGCCTGGTTCTTTGATTGGTACCGAGGTCCGTCGCGTCGAGGACCCGGAGCTCATGCGCGGCGAGGGCACCTACGTCGACAACCTCGACCTGGGTGAGGGTGTGCTGCACCTGGCCTTCGTGCGCTCCCCGTTCCCGCACGCCACCCTCACCGCGGTGGACACTTCCTCCGCCGCCGCCTCCCCCGGCGTCGTGGCCGTCTACATCGCCGACGACCTGGCCATTCCGCCGCACCACTCGTTCATGGCGGTCAACCCGGCGTGCGCCCGGCCGCCACTGGCTCAGGGCAAGGTCCGGTTTGTCGGAGACATCGTGGCTGTCGTGGTCGGCGAGTCCAAGGCCGCCGCGGTGGACGCCGTGGAGTTGGTCGAGGTCGACTACGGCCCGCTGCCCTCGGTGATCGACCCCGAGGACGCACTCGCCGAGGGTGCCCCCGCGCAGTTCGACGAGCTGGGCAACAACCTGGCCGCCGGCATCCGCTCCGCCGCCGAGGACGACCCGCTGGCCGACGCCGAGGTGGTGGTGCGCGCCCGGATGGAGAACCAGCGGCTCGCCGTGGTGCCCATGGAGGGCAACGCGATCGCCGTGCTGCCCGGTGCCCCGGGCGACCGGTTCGACCTCACCGTCTACGTGTCCACCCAGATGCCGCACGCCTGGCGCGGGCTCACCGCGACGCTGTTCGAGCTCGACCCGGAGCGGATCCGGGTGATCGCCCCGCACGTGGGCGGCGGCTTCGGCGGCAAGGCGGGCATCGTCTCCGAGCACAGCGTCGCGGTGGCCGCCGCGCGCAAGCTGAACCGTCCGGTCAAGTGGGCGGAGACCCGCTCGGAGAACCTGGTCGGCATGCCACACGGCCGGGCCATGGTGCAGTACGCCGAGCTCGGCCTGCGCCGGGACGGCACGATCACCGGCCTGCGCATCCGGGTGATCGGCGACTCCGGGGCGTACGGCGGGTTCGGCGGGGCGCTGGCCATGGGCCCGAGCTATGCGATGGCGCAGGGCGTCTATCGCATCCCCAAGATCGGCTACGACGCGGCTGTGGCGCTGACCAACACCACGCCGGTGGGCGCGTTCCGCGGCGCCGGCCGCCCGGAGGCCAGCGCGCTGCTGGAGCGGATGATCGACCTGGCCGCCACCGAGTTGGGGATCGACCCGGCGGAGATCCGCCGGCGCAACTTCCCGGGCCCGGACGAGTTCCCCTTCGAGACGGTCGTCGGCACCACCTACGACAGCGGCAACTACCCGCACACACTGGACGAGGTACTGCGCCTCGCCGACTACCCCGGGCTGCGCGCGGAGCAGGCCCGGCGGCGGGAGTCCGGCTCGCGCACCGTGCTGGGCATCGGGCTGGCCAGCTACGTGGAGATCACCGCGGGCGGCGGCGCGCAGGAGTGGGGCTCGGTCACGGTGCACGAGGACGGCACGGCCACCGCCTCCGTGGGCACCTCGGCGCACGGCCAGGGGCACGCCACGTCCTTCGCCATGCTGGTGTCCGACCAGCTCGGCATCCCCATCGACTCGATCAAGTTCGTGCAGGCGGACACGGCGGTGGTGCCCCGCGGCGGCGGCACCGGGGGTTCCCGGTCGCTGCAGCTGGGCGGCAGCGCGGTGTACGCGGCGGCGGGCAAGGTGCTCGAGCAGGCCCGCGAGCTGGCCGCCGACCTGCTGGAGGCGTCCGTGGACGACGTACAGGTCACCGACGACGGCCAGGTCGGGGTGGCCGGGGTGCCGGACCGGACGGTCAGCTGGGCTCAGCTGGCCAGCGCCGCGGCTGAGGCGGGCGCCTCGCTCTCCGCCGAACTGGACATCGACCAGGGCGGCGCCACGTTCCCGTTCGGCAGCCACGTCGCAGTGGTGGAGGTGGACCTGGACACCGGGTTCGTCACGCCCGTGCGGCACTTCGCGGTGGACGACTGCGGCCGGGTGCTCAACCCGCTCATCGTGCGCGGCCAGCAGCATGGCGGCATCGCGCAGGGCATCGCGCAGGCCCTGTGGGAGCACGTGCGGTTCGACGAGGACGGCAACCCGACGACCGGCACGCTCGCCGACTACACCGTGCCCACCGCCGCCGACCTGCCGCCGTACGAGGTAGCCAGCACCGAGACGCCGACTCCGCTCAACGCGCTCGGCGCCAAGGGCATCGGCGAGGCGGCCACCGTCGGGGCGACACCGGCGGTGCAGAACGCGGTGGTCGACGCACTGAGCCACCTCGGGGTGCGGCACGTGGACATGCCGTGCACCCCGGAGCGGGTCTGGCGGGCGATCCGGGCGGCGAGCAACGGCGGTCGGGTGGACCCGTGGCGGGAGCCGCCGGCGATCTTCGCCACGCTGCCTGTGCGCGGCACCGGCGAGGATCTGGAGACCGCCGACATCTGAGCACACGAGCTCGAATGTGACCTGCATCACGTCTACGTAGTGGCCGGGAACCGTCGCTGCTTGGGTTGCGACATGACCTCCGGCGCGACGCTCGTGCACCGGCTGCATGTCGATCTGCTCCGGGTCCGCGGCAGCGGCTGTCGCTGAGCGGCCGGCCGCCCGCTCAACCGTGCGCACGCCACCACCTCGACCGCGGCCGCGGCGAGCGTGCCGAGCCCCTGAGCACCCCTGAGCCACCGAACTCCGAGGAGCCCCAGCATGTCCACGCACACCGATCCGACGTTCTACCGCAGCCCCAGCGAAGCGGCCGCCGCCCCCGCCGAGAAGCTCGCCTACCTGGTGGCCTTCGATCGAGCCGGGGAGAAGTCGGACGCGCTGACCGTGCTGGACGTGGACCCGTCGTCCTCCAGCTACGGTCAGATCGTCGGCTGGACCGACCTGCCCACCAAGGGCGACGAGCTGCACCACTTCGGCTGGAACGCCTGCTCCAGCGCGCTGCTGCACGAGGGCCACGACCATGGCGGCGGTGCTGACGGAGCTGGCCTGCAGCGCCGCTACCTGCTGCTGCCCGGGCTGCGCAGCTCGACCATCCACGTCTATGACACCCAGCCGGACCCGAAGCAGCCCAAGCTGATCAAGACGATCACCCCGGACGAACTGGGCGACAAGGCCGGCTACTCCCGCCCGCACACGCTGCACTGCGGCCCGGACGGCATTTTCCTGTCCTGTGTGGGCGGTGCGCACGGCAACGACGGCCCGGGCGGCATCGCGCTACTCGACCACAACACGTTCGACGTGCTGGGCGCCTGGGAGACCGACCGTGGCCCGCAGTACCTGGCCTACGACGCCTGGTGGCACCTGCAGCAGAACACGCTGATCACCAGCGAGTGGGGCACCCCGTCGATGATCGAGGACGGGATCAACCCGGAGCTGCTGCTGAGCAACAAGTATGGCCACAAGCTGCACTTTTGGGACCTGGCCAAGGGGGTGCACCAGCAGGAGATCGACCTCGGCCCGGAGCACCAGATGGTGCTCGAGCTGCGCCCGGCGCACGACCCGGAGGCCAGCTTCGGCTTCGTCGGCGTGGTGATCTCCACCGCCGACCTGTCCGCGTCGGTGTGGCGCTGGTACCGGGACGGCGACAGCTGGGCCGCCGAGAAGGCCATCACGATCCCCGCCGAGCCGGCCGACCCGGACGACCTACCGCCCGCGCTCAAGCCGTTCGGGGCCGTTCCGCCGCTGGTGACCGACATCAGCCTGTCGGTGGACGACCAGCGGCTGTACGTGTCCTGCTGGGGCACCGGCGAGCTCAAGCAGTACGACGTGTCCGACCCGGCCAACCCGCGCGAGATCGGATCGGTGCACCTGGGCGGCATCGTGCGCCGCGCCGCCCACCCCGCCACGCCGGACCTGCGGCTGGCCGGCGGCCCACAGATGGTGGAGGTCAGCCGGGACGGCCAGCGGGTGTACCTGACGAACTCGCTGTACGGCGCCTGGGACGACCAGTTCTACCCGGACGGTGTGGGCGCCTGGGCGGCCAAGCTGGACGTCGACCCGGCGGGCGGGATCACCCCCGACCCCAGGTTCTTCCCGCGGGGCGAGGTGTGGCGCGGGCTGCGCACCCACCAGGTCCGGCTGCAGGGCGGAGACGCCTCCTCCGACTCCTACTGCTACCGCTGAGCTCGGGGGTGGCGGTGGCCGCCGTCACGGCCGGCTGATATCGCGACCGGTGGCGGGCACCGCCGAAGCGATACCCGCCACCGGGACGTACGACACGCCTTAGGAGGCCTGGGCTCGGCGGGGCCGGCGCGGGCCGTGTGACTGCCCGGCCGCCGCCTGGGTGGCGGCCGACCCGGAGCCGCGGCCCCGGGTGCCCCGCCTCGGCCGGCCGCCCCGCGCACCGGACCCCGTGCCGGCGCCGCCTCGGCCACCGGACCCGGCGGCACCGCCCCGGGCACCGGAGCCGTTGCCGGCGGAGCCTCGGGAGCCCGACCCGTTGCCGGCGGAGCTGGACCCGCCCGCGGAGCCGGATCCCCGGGCGGGGGCTGGCTCCGGACGAGGCGCGGGTTGGACGAACCTGCGCTCCCCCGGCGCGAGCCGGGCCAGCAACGGGTCGCCGGGGCGCGCCCGGGTGGTGGTCGGCTTGATGCCCGCCCTGCGGGTCAGGTCGCGCACCTCGTCGACCTGCTCGTCGGTCATCAGCGTGATCACCGTGCCGGACGCGTCGCCGCGCGCTGTGCGCCCGGAGCGGTGCAGGTACGCCTTGTGCTCCACCGGCGGGTCGGCGTGCACGACCAGCGCGATGTCGTCGACGTGGATGCCCCTGGCGGCGATGTCGGTGGCCACCAGCGTGCTGGCGGAACCCTCGGAGAACGCCTGCAGGTTGCGCTGGCGGGCGTTCTGCGACAGGTTGCCGTGCAGGTCGACGGCGGGGACCCCGGCCGCGTTGAGCTTGCGAGCCATCGCCTTGGCGCCGTGCTTGGTACGGGTGAACACGAGCGTGCGACCCGGTGCGGCGGTCAGGTCGACGAGCACGGGAAAGCGGTCGTCCCGGTGCAGGTGCAGCACGTGGTGTGCCATGGCGGCCACCGGGGACAGCACGGAGTCCACGCTGTGTGTCACCGGGTTGCTCAGGAACCGCCGCACCAGCACGTCCACCCCGGCGTCCAGGGTCGCGGAGAACAACAGCCGCTGCCCGGCGCGCGGCGTCTGGTCCATCAGCCGGCGTACCTCGGGCAGGAAACCGAGGTCGGCCATGTGGTCCGCCTCGTCGAGCACGGTGATCTCCACCGCGTCGAGGCTGGCGTACCCCTCGCGGATGTGGTCGGCGAGCCGCCCGGGGCAGGCAACCAGGATGTCGACCCCGCCGCGCAAACCCCTGATCTGCGGATTCGCTCCCACTCCGCCGAACACCGTGAGGGTGCGCAGGGACAGCGCGGCCGCCAGCGGGGCGATGGCCGCCTCGATCTGGGTGGCCAGCTCCCGGGTGGGCGCCAGGATCAGCGCACGGGGCCGGGACGGCCGCCGGGGGGAGCTGCTCGCGGTGAGGCGGGCCAGCATCGGCAGCACGAAGGCGTAGGTCTTGCCCGAACCGGTCCGACCTCGGCCGAGTACATCCCGCCCGGCCAGTGAGTCGGGCAGCGTGGCGGCCTGGATCGGCCGGGGCACCGTAATGCCCTGCGCGGCGAGCGCGGTGACCAGCGTGTGCGGCACACCCAGCTCGGCGAAGGTGCGCGAGTCATCGAGGTCGGCGTCCGTCCGGGCAGGCACGATCGCGATCGCGGGCGGCTCCTGGTCGACGGCCCGCACGGCCGGCCGACCGGCGGACCGGCGGGATCCGGTCCGGCCGGCACCGGTTCGGCCAGAGTCGACACGGTCAGGGTCGACACGGCCGGCGCTGGCACGGCCGGACGCGGATCGGGTGGACGCCGAACGGGTGGACTCGAGGTGAGTGGACTCGGAGTGAGTCGAGGAATGAGCGCGCACGGCCGGGTCGGTAAACCTGGGAGGCGCAACGGGGGTGAGGTGGGGGCGGCGGGCCGCCATGCAATCTCCGAACGTGGAAGGGTCGTCCTGCCCGGCGCAGACCCATGTGGTCGCGGCGCGTGGTGGTCGACATCGAACCCAGCCCGAGGCAGAACAGTGCGGGCCGTTGGCTTCAACCCTACCCGAACCAAGACCATCGATCACCGCACCGGGGCTGTGACGCCCGTGATGTCTCGGCGGTCACACCCGTGGAGGAAACCGTTTGCCGGGCGTGCCG
>Ga0137415_10008286_pt1 | contig 10300 bp, 15 predicted proteins | sample CZODoug3_1_1_16f_FD_183082 | JGI IMG/M metagenome (GOLD analysis project Ga0137415, IMG submission 183082) | Vadose zone soil fungal communities from Angelo Coast Range Reserve, California, USA - CZODoug3_1_1_16fungal (Hybrid Assembly) | ecosystem: Environmental > Terrestrial > Soil > Vadose... | reverse complement strand
ATACGTTCGTCCACTTTGCAACGAGTTCAAAGTGCAGGTCCCGATTTCTCGCAGGATTCTTTATCATCAGATGATCGACCCGTCTTAAAACACCGTGCCGGGAGTCCATCACCAGACACAAACACGAATACCCCTGGAGCAAGCCCAACCTCAAATAAGGGCTCTCAGCAGGCCGCGCCGCCACGACACAATTAAGTTCGCGAGCGGGCGCTGCAGAGGATGTCGGCCGAGAGAGCTGAGTTTGATGGGAGTGCCATCCTCGAGCGCGAACGCCGGAACCAGCGCAGTGCCCTGAGGTGTTGATTGGGCGAAGCTGAGCAGTGGAAACATGGAACACATTCGTTCAGTGGGCCATCAAGACTGGCACGTAGGAGCCATTTCTTCGATTCGTCGGGCGGCATAGCATGGGCTCACTAGGAGGTGCCTGCAATGAAACGAGATCTCGTTCGAGATGGACTGCGGTTCAAACTCGCCCAGCGATACCGGGAGGATCCAACGCACTTTTTGAGCTTATCAAAGCAATCGGTAGACTCTTCTCTAGCACGCGAGATCGTTGCGGAGTTAAGGAATGAAGGGCACGTTGAGGAAGAGCTGCGCGGCACGATCCGGTTTACACCGCGGGGCTACAGAGCGTTCCAGAACGATCCACCACCCTACTCTTACGGAAACTGAACGAAGGCAAACTTGGCCAAGCAAAAGGTGGCTTCAGAGTCTTCTCTACTTTTCTCCAAATACATCCTCGTCATCCGGGGGCCAGTTGGGTGCCGTTACCTTCGTTACCGCGCTAGGTCTCACCAGACCTTTACACGCGATGGCAGATCAATGACGATTAGACCTCACAACTGCATCACTAATAATTGTCCCAGGGTCGGAGGAAATTGTGTCCGCTGTCTTTGTAATTTTGCTCATGTTCTGCGCCGTCGTTGTGATGGTAATAAGGGTCGATAACAATCGCGAAAAATGCGCGGCGCGCGTCTACCGATTCGAGCGTCATGGGAAACTAGACTCACAGAGTTGACTCGAAGGGGTTGGACGTGGGTCTGCGAAACTACCGTGCGGTTTCTATAACGAACTCGTGCCGGAAAATCGTCCACCTTCACTGCCCACACCAGGGCAACCACCCATCCAACAAGCGTCCGGCCGAGGAAGAAGTTCAGAAGAAAAATAGCGGAAAGATGAAAGCAAAGTTCATGCGCCGATGCCTCCAGTCCGGTTGAGCCAGTCTAGCATCCGTCGCCGCTCACTTTAGCTTTGCGTACTCGGCCTTGGCTTCCCAAGATGGGGATGTCGGGGTCGGCGTCTTCCAGGAAATACCGAGCTCATCGTACTGGCCCCTGATACCGGTCCAGCCAGTCGAGGCCCTCTTTGACTAGCTGGTCGTGAGATGGCATGTGCCCAGCGTCGAAGACGGCATGACGTTTGTCCTTCCCCGGCGTTCCGAGAGCTCTGAACATCGGATTTTGAGAGGATTCCAACGTGAAGAAGAAATCGTATCGGCCGTTGATCATCAGGGTAGGCATCGTCACCCGGGGTGCGAAGTTGATTTCATCGACTTCGGGCCGCTTCTTGCCGGGGTACTCGCCATTTCACCAGTAACCCGATTCTGAGATCGCGGTAGGGATACCGCTCACGTGGTACCCCCCGCGCGGACCCGGACGGGCGCTTATTAGCGCCTCCGGTTCTTATCGCGTTAGGGAAATCGAAATGTGTGTATGCCCTCGGTCTCGACCAGCAACACCAAAAATCCCGTTCCGATGTACTTGACGGAAGCTCCAGGCTCCCGACCAAGGAACACAACGCATTTCAAAACCTCATCGGGAACATGCATGTCGATGTCCTTCCTGGGAGTGAGGGAATACCTAGGATGATGGTGGAAACCCTGCGTCAAAGCTAAATCTGGGAAAATAATTCAAAACAGTCCAATTGCCAACAATGTCGGGGCTGGCACGCTTCACGCAGTCCTGCTAATGTTGCTTTTTCCTGCGGCACAAAAGTGTCTGCCATGTGCCGAATATCAGACAGAGAATCATTAGCGCGATTTCTGGGAACATATCTAGTCTAATCGGCGCGGAAACCGTCTTCTCCCATCGATCCATCCGAATCTCGTACACCGACACTAGAAACAGCAACACCGCTGGCATCGCCAAGCGTAATCGCCGGATGCGAAAGAAGGCCGCTGCCAGACCGAATACGACACCGCCCAACAACGAAAGCACGATGATCCATTGCTCCAAATACATGTGAAACAACCCCATGGCGGTGGTTAAACAAGCGGATTTCAGCGATACTGACGATGCCCAATGTACGAAGAGTTTCGTGAAGCCTACCAGAGTTCATGCCGTTCGTGGACCGGAGACACCGGGAAATCTTCATGGATTCCGATTTTGGACGGATGCTTCAGGTTAGTACAGTACCGGTACGGAATGCCGGTCGGCAATCCCCCGGCATCTACGACCCCAGAAACCGCCACGGGCGCGGTCGGACAAGCAACCCCCTCAGGCTCGAAATGCGTCTGACAGTTGGGTTACCCGGGGGGAGGAGCCAGTAGGAAAACGCTCCTTGACTTAACCGAGTCTGGGGCTTTTTCGTGTCATAAAATCGCTCTGTTTGGCAGAGATAAAATTAGTTGTTCTCCTCCCTGCTGCGCCTGAAACGGAACAGGAGAACGCCTTATGGCAACCGAAGATTCACAGGTCGAGATTTTTTATCCACATTGGCAGAATGAGTACGAAGCCGCACTCTTGGAACCTGAGCCCGAAAGACTGTCCGATCGAATCCAAGCCGCCGAGACCGCAATCTTTGAGCGGCTTCAGGAGATTTCGCAAAACTCTGACCATCACACGGAGAGGCAGGTCATTGAAGACGCGCTAGCAGCTCTCCGCGTTCTAAAGAGGGATGAGCTGGGTTTTCCTGATTGAAAAGAAATGATTATGCAACCTTGCGGTAGAGCAGACCGCTCCCTGACCGTCGTTAGCACCTCGTGCGCTCGCATTGCGATTACTCTCCGGCATCGAAGCCTGCATGAGCAGTGAAGGGGGCGGACAAGCGCCGAGAGTTCGACCGTTCCGCCCAATTTGGCCGAACTGTGGCCTAAACGTAGTAGAGGAATCCAATTGGCTGCTCTCAAATTCTGAGGTGCTCGCGAATGAAGGACGTTTACGAAGTTCTGAGGCAGAAAGAGCTTGAGGTGTCAAGGCTCAAAACAGAAGTTGAAGCCTTGCGTATAGCCGTCCCTCTTCTCTTGGCAGGCGGGGAAGCCGAAGATCACAACCACCACACATTACAGCCTGTGGTGAATGACGCTGCGGGAAAGACCCGCGCTCCAGCGTGGGAAGAGAGAGCGAAAAAAGGCTGATTCAAAAAACGCTGATTCACGGTCCGAAGTCCGATTGTTCGGTTGCTCCACGGCGTATCTAACACTACTGTCACTGGCTACGTGCTCGATTTGGCAGAATGGAGTCATTGTCTGCCCCCACGAAAAGCATCCAGTAGCCTACGACGGCTGCGGCTATCACAACTGCTGTGATAAGCAGCCCACCAATTCTCCACGCCCAGACGGAACTTTTGTCAGTCATTGGCACGCCAAATCACACGAATGCCAGCCAGCGACAGGTTCCCGATGAGGTAGGCGAAGTCTCGCACGAGACTTCGCCCAACTTTTAAAGAGGTTCGATACAGGAAGACTGTAGGAACACAACTTGGCGGCAAGACATCTCGTGCATCTGAAGGGCACAGCGGGAGTGAACGCAAAGGCGGCTAAGCAATGGTAGTTAGCAACTAGCGCTCTAGCGCCTGCCAGACGGCGAGACCGGCCCGACAGCTAGGACCGCATTCCCTGTTGCTTCTGATACCGGCTGTGTAGGAAATTTTGCCACATCGCCCCGCCGGGGCAAAGACGAAACTGTCGGTGCGGCCTGAAGAAAGTGAACAGTGCTAGCCTGGGAAATTGTACTGGGCGCAATCGAGATCAGGCAGACGATTAGGATTAGGGACCCAGTTGTTGCGAGCAAGCAGGTATAGCCATCTGCGCCTTGAACTCTCTTTCTTTGTTCATTTGTTCGCACTTGTATTATTTCCTCATCGAGTTCAGTGTGTGCCGAAACCAAGGGATGGGCAACAGTCCTGAGGTGGTGTTACGCGGTGTAACCGAGGTAATGACTCAGTAAGAACTTCAAGAAAATCGGCTTACAGGTCGTCCCTCGAATCGTCGTTAGTTACCATCTCAGCTAACTGGCGTAACTTTCTGGTCAGAGGTTAAGACAGGATATAATAATGGTCGCTCCGATGCTGAACAAACGAAAATTGCTCCGTAGAAAAATGGTGTTGCCTGTCAAGGTCTCGGTCGATAAGGTCACACATCTGGCGCATACAGTTGACATCACGTCGACCGGAGCACGGCTTGTCGCCTACCGAGCGCCGTTGCAATCTGGAACGATTATAGGTTTGCAACGCGGGTCCAAAAAAGCACAGTTTCGAGTTGAATGGGTGAAGCCACTCTCCCCGAATGAACTCCAAGCCGGCATCGAACTCTTGGAACCACAGAACAACTTTTGGGGTGTCAACCTGTCTGACGACGTTGACGCCAAGAAGAATACGGAAGCCCTTATGTCTCTCCTGTCTGGTCCCTCAAAATCTGTGAGGTGACCTGCCTCTGACATACAACCCCAGTCAGCGAGTGTGCTCCGATTGGGAATCATCGGCACCTGGGAGAGGGATGCCCTGTTTCTGTACCGGCTTTCTTATGCACATGAGGGTGACGAGGTAGTCAGAACATTGGCCGCAGAAGGTACGGCCCGCCGAGAAGACGTTAGTTACTCCTGGCGCGACAAGTGCGCATAAGTTTTCATGGCACCTATTGGCAAGCCTCTAGGACAGTTGCGCCATTCACGTGTTGTGCGGAATTCGATACGGTAGTGAAGTTGGCTGTGTTTCGCCACCCAACGAGGCTAACGGACGTGCCTGCTAGGTCGGAGGAGGCCTGGCAGGGAGGGAGCGCCCCTCTCTCTTTAGGTTACGCGGCGTTGAACCTCGTAGTGCGGTGACTCTTACCTCCCTCTTATTTCTCGGGAGGTGATTTGTGCGCCGTCAAGACTTACTGAAGCCTGATTTAATGAGCGAAGTTATACTCCTGGGTTTCGGCGTGTTGATATTCGTGATCTTGTTGCTGGTCCTTGTCGCAGCATGGACGCTAGCCCCAGGGCTGGTCTGAATCGCGACGTTTCCCTACATCTGGCCTTTTCGCCGTTCGTCTAAGCGACAAATGATTCCGTTCCAAGTGAATGGGATCGTGGAGCAATTCCACTGCTCAGAATGTGGTCGGGCCATCATCCTCGAAGAACCGTTCTTTTACTCTGACCCTGCACAGCGAGCCGAAGGAGCCCGTAAAGTCAAGCAGTGGTATTCAGCCAATTGCTCACAATTCCCCAAAGTCGGGATTGAAATTCACCCGGAAGTTTTCATAGCACCAGGCGTGCTATTGCCCGCCGTGGACTACACACTCGGAAGTTCACATTGCCCGGGGTAACCTCAAGGCGCCAGCCCCGCAGCCCCTAACACGGTGGAAGAAACCCAAGAGGGATGGGCGTGCTCCTAGATGATCGTCTCAAGAACACCGGAGCGTACGATATGAGCGTTAGAATGCTTGCGTTTTCAGAACCAAGAAGGGAGAGCCACAATGAAATTCATGGTTACGTGGAGAACGCGCCCCGGCTTATACAAGACGGCAGTTCAGCAGTTTCTCAAGACGGGAGGCAATCCGCCCAAAGGACTCAAGACCGTGGGCCGCTGGCATGTGCCGGGCTCGATTCTGGGTTGGCATCTGCTGGAAGGTGACGATCCGGCGGTCGTCGCCCAGCACGTCGCCGAGTGGGCAGACGTGATCGAACTGGAAGTGAATCCCGTAATTGAGGATGCCGCAGCGGCCGACGCGGCGTCAAGGGTTTTTGGGAAGTAGCGAGCAATTGCAATCTGATTCTATCGGAGCGGCGCAGGGGTGCGAGAGTACCTCTCTTGCGCCGCTTCTTGTTTCGCCTTGGGAAATGTACTAGAGCCCGGTATGGCGGCCTGCCCTTGGAGATCAGAACTGAACTTGGGATAAGTTTTGCACTCATCCGATGGATCGTGAGGAGCGGCGTCCAGGTCAGCGCTCTGTTCTGAAGTGATAGTGGGGCGCCATTCCGTTTTGCTGCCTCAACCCTTTCGCAACTTGCCATTCATGGTCGTCGAGTGCGACCTGGTGGCTGAGTGGAGGTGTAGGAAGCCCAGATGATGTTTAACCTGTCAGCGGCGTGACCTCTATTACATGTTCCACACCGAACCCGGCGCCAAAACGAAGCTCATCCAGTTTTTCAGCCGATGATCGCTGGCCAGTATATGGGGCGTCACGGCCTGGGGCAGCAATGTGAGGCGCGTCGAGAATTTTGATTTAGACTGATCGCGCTAGTAAGTCGGCAGCCTAATCGAAAGAAAACGGCGCTGTCCCCTGTCCGACTGGGTCCGCGATGGTTTAATAGCGGCCACCGTGCCCAACTGCCTCCCGCGACCCTGTGCATTTCAAATCATCATGATGCCAACTCGAATATGATGCGTATTTGTGCGCTGTAGTCGGATGGTTGCCCATCCTTCTTCGCTGGAGTGAAGCGTATCTGTGTTGCAGCTGCAATCGCGGACTCGTCCAGGCCGTGCCCCAGGCCCTGCAACACACGCACGACGTGTATGCGTCCTGAAGCCTCGAAGACTACGTCCAGAATTACCGCGCCTTCTAGTTTCAGTGTCCTGGCTTCGGCGGTGTACTGTGGAGTTGGTTTCGAAATGATCTGGGCAGGAACCACAGACGGAGCGACATCATGTGCGGGAACCTTCACAGCCACCGCTGTGGTGTCGTTGAATCCGGTCTGTTGAACAGTGCCTCGCGAACCGCTCACCTTTCCACTTCCGTCGCCGGTCGCGGTGCCATTGCCAAATCCTGCGGAAGCCACGATGCCCTGGCGACCCTTTGCTGCTCCTGTGCCATTCCCGTTACCAGTTCCGCTGGGCAGATCGAAGCCACCAGCCTGGGCGATGTTCACTGGCTTTGCGCCGTCGTGCGCTGGCACGCCATTCGGGTCGCCGAACCCTCCGGTCTGCACATGTTGGGGCGCGGCTGCAATCGTGGGCACAGCTGAACTGCCAGTAGAGAAAGTATTGGTCTTAACCAGCTGTCGCGGGATCACGGCGACGGTTGGCGGAAGCTGTACCGGCTTGGTGGTCGCTACTTCGATCCTAGGCACGACAGGTGCAGTCTCGATGCGAGGCGTCTGCCGTACTTCGGGCGCGGGAATTACGCGTGCGGTCTGCGGAGCGCGGAACACCTTCAATGGGGCCGGCTCAACATTCACCGGGGCCGGAGCAACGACCAAGGGAATGTAGCGGTATGCGCGAGACGGAACGGGAAGTACGCCCGTGCTCAGCAGACCCACGTAGGTCAGTAGAAACAATCCAAGACTTTGCACGGCCATGGTGAGCAAGAATTCTTTGACCGGCGGCCGACTATTTTCTAAAGTGGCGAACGTGAGCATTTTTCACACCTTACCCTCAGATGTGCAAGGAAGTTGCCAATCCCGATGTTGAATAGATGGCGGTTCCTGTCTTATCTGATGCCTCGGAGTGGAAGAGAACTTCCACATAAGGGCAAAAGTCTTGATAACGACCATGGTCAAGGCGCGAACTTGCGGTGGCGGCCCGCAACATCGTACGACTAAATCCTTCCGGGACAAGGGAGAGTCGTCGCCGATATTGCAGATCCTGTTGGAGGGGGTACGAGCGGCAAATGCGACGATGTGCCTTCTGAGGTCTGTCGAAACTCCTTGTCGTGATCGCAGAGTGGCCTCCACCTGGGCTTCCATGGTTGCCGCCCCCTCTCAAGTCGAGAGCATTGCCCAACACAATGTGCTGCGCCGTGCACGGATTGGTCTCGCGGGGCCTCGATCCTTTGGGGATCGGCGAAAGCTGCTGCTTAGGAGCGAGGGTAACGACGCTGCGGCGGCCGCGGTGGCGACTAAATTTCGAACCGTTGTCGCAGAACAGAACCTTTACGGCTATCAAGACGGCACGGGCTCGATCAAAAAGGATCAAAAGAAAGAGAAAAAGTAACAGGGAGAGAGAGGTAAGAGAAGCAGGATGGAAAGAAAGGTCATTCGTCGGAATGATTGGCAGGTACACATCTACCGCATTTACGGTATGAGAAATTGTCCGATAAGACCCGCAGAAACTGCATACCTCTGGTCTTCTTCGGCCTAACCCCCTACAGGCGAAACGGTTTCGATTGGCACCTGCCGTGCAGACTATGTCAGCGCAGGCTGAGGTGAGGATCACAAAGGCGACCCTGACAACGCCTGGTTAATGCCCGTCGGGGCCGCCAAATGGGAAACTGAGTTTTCTGGCAGCGGGCTGTCCCACCAATGAAATCCTCGCCGCCGAGCCAAGAGTCGTTGGTCGCGTTGCAGGGCCAGCTATGGTGAAGCGAACTACTCTACGGGTCATTTCCTTTGTTTTGTTGGCTGCTAGCGGGGCGTTGTGCCAGGGCGAAGGCCCCTCAGGTAACCTGCTCCACGGCCTACGGTTTGACGGCTCAAACTCATTCCAAGCCCAGCGCCAGGAGATGCCTACGTTGAGGTCCCTTCCTGATGCTCCGTCGGTACAGCGCGCGCCACAAGCAGGGAAATTTCAAACGTTCGTCAATGAAGCACGCTCGCCTCTGACACTTGGCGCGGTTGGTGTCAATGCTGCCATAACGCGAGAAACAGATTCGGAACACGTCACTCCCGGAGCGCGGCCTGGCTTAACCACTCTCTATAAAGAGGCATTGATTCAAAAAGAGTCCAGTGCCTTTTTCGGCAGATACCTGTATCCGTCATTGCTCAAGCAGGACCCACGTTATTACCCTTCGACCAATGCCAGCTTTCTCGGTCGGGCCACCTACGCGGTTTCGCGCATTTTAATCACGCGTAGGGACTCCGGAGAGAGGACACCGAACACGTCGTATTTCCTCGGGGTGCTGACTTCGGTCGCTATCGCCACGGCTTACCGCCCATATTGGGCGCGATCCGCTTCGTCGACGTTCAAGACTTTTGGTTCGACGATTGGCGGGGATGCGGGGATTAACCTCTTCCATGAGTTCAGGCCTGAAATCCGGCAAATGGTCAACGGCCACACGCCTAAGTTCGTGTCCAAGATCAAAGAGAGCATCACCCACGACCAGATCTCCAGGGACGTGATCATCCCGCCAAGGTAACGTCCTGTCAACTCGCATGTCCACCTCCGTGCGGTCGACCTTCCCATTCCTCAGCGGAACGCGCGCCCGGAATCCGAAATCGGGGAATGCTCCTAAAACATCCAGGAATTGATCGGATGGGTGCACCCTATGGATATGCCTTTGCGGAACGACAAGGCCGATAACGCCCTCGAAATGCTCGAATACCGGTATCGATGAACAGCAAAGTAGGGATTCTATAACTCACACACCGCTAGCTAGTCGCAGAAACAGCATGATCCATCGACATCGGGAAACGGCATACAATTCGAACACCTATGTGGAGACGGCATGCGAGTGGTGAGAGCGCCTTGTGCTTCCGAGCTGAAGGCCGAGCCAAGTACCGACTCGCCATCGCGTTTGTGGCAACCCGATCGAGAAGCCGGTAGTTCGGGCCATCCCGGATAATGAGCCCTTCTTCCTTAGTCCACCGGCACTCAAGGAATACAAGATCAGCCAATTCACTTACGAGCTCAAGCTCCACAATGTGCCAGCAAGTGCTGCTGGCATTGAACCAGTCGCGCATCTTGCCACCGTGGTGCTGCCGCATCGCCTCGACCTGCCCTTGAAGCGCCCCCGGAGTGAGATCGGAATTGCGCTTCCGCGTTTCCCGGCGAAGATACCAAGACGCGTACTCACCTAAGGTCATCGCTGGTCTAAATGGAGCAACCATGCGCAAGCTGATTCCTCTTTCTTCTGGCGGTTTCTGCACAGGCTGTATGAACATCGTGGCCTGGAAACAGCGCGGATTCTGTTGCATTCACAAATATCTCTGAAGGCTATACAGCTCTCTGGGAGCGAGGCCGTCGCTCGGCAAGAAACGCCTCGATCGGCCTGTGCTTGAGCTTCTGCTCCTTCAGGAGGATCATGTAGGGCAGGCAACGCCCCACGCCATCCAAGAGGTAGTAGCAGGCCGCTGGGTTCGCAGCGATCTCGCCTGGCTCCGCTGAACAGATTGCGATCCGGTCTTCGCCCACGAGCTCCAGAGATCCCGTTGCTAGCTGATCATAG
>Ga0137415_10008283_pt1 | contig 10301 bp, 6 predicted proteins | sample CZODoug3_1_1_16f_FD_183082 | JGI IMG/M metagenome (GOLD analysis project Ga0137415, IMG submission 183082) | Vadose zone soil fungal communities from Angelo Coast Range Reserve, California, USA - CZODoug3_1_1_16fungal (Hybrid Assembly) | ecosystem: Environmental > Terrestrial > Soil > Vadose... | reverse complement strand
GACCCTCCCTATTGCTATCGCTGCCCACTTCAGCTGACCTACCCTTCGTGCCGGATGGCCTGCCTCGATCCGATTGAACAGATCCTCAAAGAGCATCACCGTAAACTGGCCGGCTTCATCATCGAGCCTCTAGTTCAAGCCGCAGCAGGAATACTGACCTCTCCTCCTGGCTATCTGAAGCGAATTCGTGAGCTGTGCACCAAGTACAATGTCCTCTTGATTGCCGATGAAGTCGCCACCGGATTTGGCCGTACCGGCAAGATGTTCGCCTGCCAGCATGAGGGGGTCACGCCGGACTTGATGGCGATCAGTAAAGGCCTAACCGGCGGCTACATGCCACTCGCAGCCACCCTCACCACCGACGATATCTTCCAGGCCTTTCTCGGTAAGTACGAAGACTTCACAACATTCTTCCACGGACACAGCTATACCGGTAATCCGCTCGGCTGCGCCGTGGCTCTGGCCAACCTCGAGGTGTTCAAGAAAGACAAGACGCTCTCTCGACTACAACCCAAGATCAAGACGATGGCGCGACTCCTACAGCCACTGTGGCAACTGCCCCATGTGGGTGACATCAGGCAGCGGGGATTCATGGCGGCCATCGAGTTGGTGGAGGATCGCGCCACACGCAATCCCTATCCCCTCGAAGCTCGAATGGGCCATCGAGTAGCAATGGACGCGCGCCGCCGAGGGCTCTTGCTGCGGCCCATCGGCAACGTGATGATCCTCATGCCGCCACTCAGCACGTCAATTCCGGAGCTCAGGCGCATGGTCAAAATTCTGCGAGCCTCCATCGAAACCGCTACCCTACTGCCGGCGTCCGGCGCAGGGTCATGAAGCAAGAGGAGGGGGTGGAGGCTGATGATCTTCTGTGCTCGCGCAACGCGCGGCCTCAGAAGGATGGGGAAGGAGTGGCCAGGTGCCCTTCTTGCTCGCAGAGCCCCCGCGATAAGACAGCGGTCGCTCGATGCGCGCAGTAAAGGGCAGCCTTGGCCACTCTCCTAAAGGGAGAGGTATAGAAAGTTGGAAGGCCCTCGCCCGGGCTAATGGCACGTCTCGGCGTGCCAGTGGGTGGGCGGGTGAGAAAGCTGCGCGCAGTGGAAGATCAATCAGCCCCTACCCCCTCACTACCCTACTCACACGACGATGGACCAGACCGGCCATGAAAAGTACTCTGTTAGCACTATTAGGAGCCTGTCCGACTTAGACCGTCCTACTGCGGCGACCGATCCGCAACCATCTGCGTCGTTCTCGGCCCGCTCCCGGGAACCGTGAAACGTGAGGCGTGAAACGTGAAACGAGGGTCAGCCTCGGACCTGCGGCTTCGCGTCTGGCCGCATCTCCTTCGCCTCGTCACGAAGGCAATGTCGGACAGGCTCCTAGCCCATGCTTTTCACCGATTGTTGCGCTGGGATATTATATGGACGTGTGATCTTTTGTCTTTTCCACTGGGTTCGCGGGAGTTGCCCAAATCCATTTAATTGGAACATTTAGTTATGGAGACCTATTACACCATTCTTGAAATTCAGGATTCAGCGACTCCCGAAGAAATAAAGGAATCTTACCGTCTCTTGTTGCAAGTCTGGCATCCCGACCGCTTTCACCATAGGCCCAAGCTTCTGGCGAAGGCAGAGCAGAAGTCCGGCAAGATTAATGTGGCCTTCGAGACGCTCAGTGACCCTGTATTGAAACAACGGTATGACGAATGGCTCCGTGCCTGCCGCGGACGGAGTGCGAAGGCTGTTGAGCCTGTGACCTGCCCTTCCTGTCAAACCACGATTCGCTCCGCTCCCGAGCAAGGTGAGAGCTGGGACATGTACCAGCGCCGGCACCGAGCGAAGAAGGATCACGACCACACTGCCGGCGCAACGGCACAAGGAAATCAACCTTTCCCCCGTGCCCGAATGGCTATGGTGGGCATAGGCGCACTCTTTACCATCGTCATCGTATTCGCGCTGACGAAACCCTCGAAGGTGATTATTTCCAACAAACCGCCTCGGATGAATGAACAGGAGACAATTCTGAAGACTGAGCCACTGGGAGTTGAAGAAGAAGAGCATGTTCACCAGGCTGTGGATGTGCAGGATGGTGTTTCCACCAGCTCTGTTCAGGCGAATGAACGGGAGACACCGCTGAGGAATGCGCCCACCACTAACGCCCAACAGGAGCACCTGGATCGCCCTGAATTAACGAAGCGCCTGATGGCACAGGCCCCTGGGCATGCGCCGGCATCCCCACCGGAAATGATCTCAGATGTCGACCTGCAACAACTGATGCGGCTAGGCGCCCAGGGCAATGCATCGGCGCAGAACCAGCTTGGGCAGCTCTATGCCAATGGGCGAGGTGTGCCGCAGGACTATACGACGGCACGGAGATGGTTCGAGAAGGCCGCCGCCCAAGGCCATGGGTGGGCGCAGAACCAGCTCGGGCAGCTGTCTGCCGACGGGCTGGGTGTGCCGCAGGACTATAAGAAAGCACGGCAGTGGTGGGAACAAGCGGCAGCCCATGGTGTTGCGCAGGCTCAGTACAACCTGGGGCAACTGCATGCCAACGGGCGTGGCGGGCCGCAGGACTATGCGACGGCACGGGGGTGGTACGAGAAGGCCGCTGTCCAGGGCAACGCGTGGGCGCAGGCTCAGCTCGGGCAACTGTATGCCAACGGGCGGGGCATGCCGCAAGACCTTACGACGGCACGGAAATGGTACGAGAAGGCCGCCGCCCAGGGCAATGCGTGGGCGCAGGCTCAGCTCGCGTTGTTGTAGCCAATGGGCAGGGCGTCGTGCCGCAGGGCTATACGACAGCACAAATAGCGGTGGGAGAAAGAACAGAGAAAGGTGTCAGGTCTTGCAACCCAACATTTTGCGGCGCATGGCGGGGAACTGGTTCATCACGGGCGATGTATCAATACTTGCGGGACGAGCGAGATGAGCGCGACAAGGCGAACGTCCATGCTCTTCACCTCTCGCCTTTCGCGCACTTCCCGCATGTCTCGCGATTTCCATGGCTGCAGAGGCTCATGAGACTTCGATTCGCGCTCTCCTCCCCACCTGGAGGAGATCGGCGGCGGAGGCTTCTTTCAGAAAGACTTCAAGCTTGCCATCACTGTTGATGAGCGCGGACGGCTTCTCCGATATCCCCTCGCTGTAGCTTTCCACTAACCCTTCGATGATCCGCTTGCCGATAAGAATGGACAATTGCCGGCCCTTCGCGACCAAACGCACCTCTTCGAGATGCTGCTGGGTCAGGTTCGAGATCAGGTTTCCGAACCGATCCACGTAGACGATCTCGCCGACCAGGGTCGCCTGCTCCCAATGTGGCTGAGCAATCGGAAATGTCTGGTAATCTCCGATGACCGGCCCGTACGACTCAAAAGGTTCCTGCTTGGCAAGCCTGGCAGCAGCCGGCGCAAAGAGATCCCGCCCGTCGAAGGTGCGGCCCGGCGATTCACGACGAAACTTCCGCTGGTTGATCTCGCGCACTTCGACCGGCTGCTCGTCGTCGAATATGTAGCTAAGCACGCCGTTGTCCGGCGCTAGGAAAAAATACCGTGCGCTTTTGACCGTAATTGCCCGCCGCGCGCTGCCAACGCCAGGATCGACGACCACGACATGGATGGTGCCATCGGGAAACTCACGATAGCAGGACTTAAGGAAGTATCTGGCTTCGTCGATTCGGTGCGGAGCGATCTGATGGGAGAGATCGACGATGCGGGCTTCTGGGTGAATCGAGAGGATCGCACCTTTCATGCTTGCCACGAACCAATCTCGATCGCCGAAATCGGTCAACAGCGTGATGAGCCCAGGAGGGTGTGGCACGCTAGAGCTCCTCGAAGCGAATCTCCACCACCTCGTATTCGACCATCTTGGCCGGTGTCCTGACCTCGACGAAATCGCCGACTCGCTTTCCGATTAACGCTTTACCGACCGGAGACTGAATCGAGATGCGGTTCACTTTCATGTCGGCTTCATCCTGTCCCACCAGTGTGTACTGCCGCTTCGACTGCGACTCCTGTTCAATCACGAGCACCGTGGCGCCGAACACGATGGTCTCGGAGATTCGCCCGGCAGTTTCGACGATGCGGGCGTCGGCCAGCTTCGACTGAAGTTCCACGATACGCGACTCGATGAATCCCTGGCGTTCTTTGGCGGCACCATACTCCGCATTCTCGCTCAAATCGCCATGGGCACGCGCTTCAGCAATGGCTTCGATATTTTTGGCACGCTCAACTTTGCGAAGGCGATCGAGCTCTGCTTGGAGCGCCTCGTGCCCCTTCTTGGTGATCGGTGTCGGCATGGTCTGTGGCGTCCTCTATGAGTGGTGGTGATATTCCTGCAGCGACCGAATGGTAAGTTCTTTCTTGAGAATCGCTTCAATGCCCATGACCGCCGCTCGTGCCCCCCGTATGGTCGTATAGTAGGCCAGCCCTTTATTCAGAGCCTCCCGGCGGATCGACAATGAATCGGCATGTGATGACGCGGTACTCACAGTGTTCACGACCAAGGCCACCTGCCCGTTCTTGATATGGTCCACGACATGGGGCCGACCTTCCATGACCTTGTTCACAGCTTCCGCATAGACCCCATGGTTCCGTAAATAGACCGCCGTTCCACTCGTAGCTTGAACGCTAAACCCCAGCCGCTGGAGCTGTCGCACAACTTCCAGAGCCGCCGGGCGGTCACTCTCCTTCACGCTGATGAATGCCGTCCCTCCTTTCGGCAGCGGCGCACCGGCTCCTGCTTGGGCCTTCGCGAAAGCCCATCCGAAATCCTGGTCGATGCCCATCACTTCCCCGGTGGACTTCATCTCCGGACCCAAGAGGACATCCACCCCCGGGAACTTATTAAAGGGAAAAACGGATTCTTTCACGGACAAATGAGAGGGAGCAGGGGCCTCAGTCAACCCCAGCTCCGGAAGGCTCTTGCCCACCATGGTCTTCATGGCCAGCTTGGCAAGCGGTACACCGATGGCTTTACTGACGAACGGCACGGTGCGCGAGCCTCGAGGATTGACCTCCAGCACATAGATCGTGTGGTCTTTGACGGCAAACTGCGCATTCATCAGGCCGATCACGCCAAGTTCCAGAGCCAACGCCTTCATTTGCCGACGAATCTCTTCGACCACGCTCTGACCGAGCGAATAGGGCGGCAACGAACAGGCCGAGTCCCCCGAATGCACCCCGGCTTCTTCGATGTGTTCCATGATCCCCGCCACCACGACATTCGTCCCATCTGAAATGGCGTCGGCATCGACTTCAATCGCATCCGAAAGAAACTTGTCGATCAGCACGGGATGTTTCGGCGAGGCTTTGACCGCCGATCCCATATACTCCAGCAAACCGGACTCGTCGTAGACGATCTGCATGGATCGCCCGCCCAACACGTATGAAGGCCGCACCATGACCGGATAGCTGATCAGCGAGGCGATCCGAAGGGCCTCGTCTACGGATCGGGCCATGCCACTCTCCGCTTGACGGAGCCCGAGCTTATTCAAGAGGTCGCGGAATCGTTCTCGATCTTCGGCGCGATCGATCGCCTCAGGACTCGTGCCCAAGATTCGCACCCCGGCCTTGGACAAGGGCAGCGCGAGCTTAAGAGGCGTCTGCCCGCCGAACTGTAACACGACTCCCAACGGCTGCTCGCGCTCTACGATGTTGAGGACGTCTTCCTCAGTCAACGGCTCAAAATAGAGTCGATCAGAGGTGTCGTAGTCTGTACTCACCGTTTCGGGGTTACAATTCACCATGATCGATTCGATACCTTCTTCGCGAAGCGCCATGGCTGCATGGACACAACAGTAGTCGAATTCGATCCCCTGTCCGATGCGATTCGGCCCCCCACCGAGGATGATCACTTTCTTCCGGTCTGTCGGGCGAGCCTCACATTCGCTTCCGTACGTCGAATAGAGATAGGGGGTATGGGCTTCGAACTCTGCGGCGCAGGTGTCGACCCGTTTGTAGGTCACCCCTCTTCTGCCCTGGCCGGCCTTGGTCCGCTGGTCCAGGACCGAGGCTGATGTCACGCCAATGAGCTGTGCGATACGATCGTCTGAAAAACCAAGTTCCTTGGCCTGCCACAGAAGCGACTCCTCAAGCGCAGCTGGTTTCTTTCCCGCCTGGCCGACCAGCAGGGCTTCAAATTGCATCAGCTCTCGGATCTGCTCCAGGAACCAGGGATCGATTTTCGTAAGGGCAACCAGGTCGTCATTGGACAGGCCGAGACGCATGCCATCCGCCACGTGCCACAGTCGCTCGGCAATTGGGGTCCGCAGATGTTGGCGTACCCGCTCCAGCGCTTGTTGCCGATCAAGCCCTTCAGGAATGCCACGATCCAACCCCTCCCGCGAAGAGAGCCCGTTCATGTTCAACTCCAGCGAGCGAATCGCCTTGTGCAAGGACTCTTTAAAGGTGCGCCCAATCGCCATCACTTCGCCCACCGATTTCATCTGCGTCGTGAGGGTGGGATCGGCCCCTCGGAACTTTTGGAAGGCAAAGCGAGGGATCTTCACTACCACATAGTCGATCGTGGGTTCGAATGAGGCTTTCGTCACACCGGTGATGTCGTTGGTGATTTCATCCAACGAGTAGCCCACCGCAAGCTTCGCGGCAATCTTGGCGATGGGAAATCCCGTCGCTTTCGAGGCGAGCGCAGAACTCCTCGACACACGCGGGTTCATTTCGATGACCACCATGTCGCCGCTCTTAGGATCTACGCCGAATTGGACGTTCGAACCGCCGGTGTCGACGCCGATCTCACGCATGATCCGAACCCCGGCATCCCGCATGCGCTGGTACTCTTTGTCCGAGAGCGTCATAGCCGGCGCGACCGTGATACTGTCACCCGTGTGCACCCCCATCGGGTCCAGGTTTTCGATCGGACAGACAATGACGACATTGTCTTTGAGGTCCCGCATCACTTCAAGTTCGTATTCTTTCCACCCGATCAAGGATTCCTCGATCAGAAGTTGGCCGACGGGACTCATGGCGAGACCCCACTCGACAATCTTTTCGAACTCTTCCCGGTTGTACGCGATATTCCCCCCGGTCCCGCCCATGGTGAACGACGGTCGAATGATCACCGGAAATCCGATCTGTTCGAGAACCTTGACGGCTTCTTCACGGTTATGCGCCACGCCACTGGCCGGCACTCGCAACCCAATTCGCTGCATCGCATGCTTGAAGGCTTCGCGATCCTCGGCCTTATGAATCGCCTCGGCGGACGCACCGATCAACTTGACCCCATATTTTTCGAGCGTCCCCCGCTTGACCAATTCCATCGTCGCATTCAACGCGGTCTGTCCTCCCATAGTCGGGAGCAGGGCATCGGGTCGTTCGCGCTCGATCACTTTCTCCACCACCTCAACCGTGATCGGCTCTACATAGGTCCGATCGGCCGACTCCGGATCGGTCATGATCGTCGCCGGGTTGCTGTTGATGAGAATTACCCGGTAGCCCTCTTCTTTAAGCGCTTTGCAGGCCTGCGTACCGGAATAGTCGAACTCACAGGCCTGACCGATCACGATCGGGCCAGACCCGATCAGTAAAATGGACTTAATATCTGTCCGCCTTGGCACGGAGACCTCGTTTCAGGATCAGCTAGCTAGTTTGTGGCATCGGCCCGATCGTCGGCCGGTATGGCGCGGGCGCCGGTGGAGCTGCCCCTCCCCCAGGGCCATGATAGTACTGAAGTGCCTCGGGCAGCCAGGCTTCAATCTGATTGATACGTGTCAAATCGGACGGATGGGTGGAAAGGAATTCAGGTATCGCCTGCTGCGAACGAAAACAGAGCTTCCCAATCATCTGCCTCGGACAGCCGCTCATGCGCTCCCAAAACGGCACGGCTTCACGTGGATCGTACCCGGCCTGCGCCATCAATCGAAGTCCGATGTAGTCGGCTTCCGATTCTTGTTTCCGATTGAAGGGCAACGACACATTGACCCCATACGCCCCCAACAAGCCCTGGATCGCACCGGCATTGGTATGTCCGGAAGCCGCCGCGCCCAATGCGCCCAATTGCGCAATTTGGTCCAAGATACTCCGGCTCATGCGCTCCACCCCGTGACGCTGCAATGCATGCGCGACCTCATGACCCATCACCGTCGCCAATCCAGCATCGTCTTTCGTAGTTTTGAGAATCCCGGTGAAGATGGCGACCTTCCCACCTGGCAGTGCGAACGCATTGACCATCTTGTCGTCTTGAATGACCGCGAACTCCCACTGATACTCCGGCTTGTTGGCGGCTTCAGCGATTTTTCGTCCTACGCGGTGCACCAAGTCATTCACTTCTGCATTGTCACTGAGCGGGGCAGACCGTAAGACCTCGCGGAATGCGCTCAATCCGAATTGCAGTTCCTTCTCTTCGGAGAAAAAGATCAACTGATCGCGAGCCGTGCCTGGCGCCCGGTAACAACCGGTCAGGCTGCCGAACAGACTCAGGGCCGCCCCAACCCCAAGGGCCGTACAGAGGCTCATCGCCCCCTGGGCGCCCAGAGCCAGCATCGCCCGGCGTCCGACCGGCGTCGCTAAGAATTTGCCAATTTTGTGATCTGGCGATTGAACCATTGCAGGATCACCTCAATGAACAAATCGATAAATCACTCAATGAGAAATTTTGGTCATGGCATCCAGAGGTACATGAACTGCGGCGTTCCACCCCGCACCATCGACAGCAAATCCAAATTGGCTAACCCGGTGATGCCCGAACTCGTCCCGAACAGGCGCGAATAGATATTATTTTGATATTCCCCCCGACGTCCATAGGTCACGACTCGCGCCTCCGTGAGACCCGCTTTCTTTTTGGCCATTTCGAGCGCGTCATCAAGATACCCGATCTCGTCGATTAAACCTGCCGCCTTGGCCTGATCTCCGGAATAGATCCGTCCATCTGCCAGTTTCTTGATTTGATCAGCCGACAGATTGGGACGCCCCTCCTGTACTACTGACAGGAACCGGAGATAGAATGAGTCAATCACACCTTGAAAGATCCCCCGCTCCTCAGCCGTCATGACCCGGAAGGGTGAACCCATGTCCTTGCGGGGGCCGGACGTGATGGCATTGGCCTCGACACCCACTTTTTCGAGCAATCCCCGGGCGTTGACGGTCAACATGATGACGCCAATACTGCCCGTCACCGTCGAGGGATGAACCAAAATGCTGTCCGCCGCCATGGCCAGGTAGTAGCCCCCTGACGCCGCCACATCCATCATCGAAACAATCACGGGGACCTTTTTCTTGGTTTTGAAATCCCGCAACTCGTGATACAGGATGTCCGAGGCGGTCACGGTTCCGCCCGGACTGTTGATGCGAACGACTACGGCTTTGATCTTGTCGTCCTTCGAGGCCCTCGTCAGCTCTTCCTTGAACGTGGCCAACATGTTGGGCTGCGGAACGATGCCATCTTTATCTTGTGAGCTAATGACCCCCGACAGATCGAGCAACAGGATTTTCCCCGCACCCGTGCCGCTGAGCTGCACTTCCTGCACCGGCCCCGATGGCTCGATGAGATTGACCGTAATGCAACCGGCCTGCAGACTGAGCAGGAGGCTCAAAAAGGCCAGACTTCTCACCCGCCCAACCCCGGCGCACCAAGATGCGCCGTTCCGCGGGCAAGGCTGCAGCGAGTGAAGGGCCGAGGAGGTACATACCGCACTTCGTGTGGGCCGTTTGCCCATAGAATAGGTCTTGGCGAACGGAAAAACTCCTACAGCGACTCCGACCTCCGAGAATCTTCTTTTGTACGTTGAGGGTCTGAACGATGCGAGAACGCCGCCTGGTGAAAGGCGCGTCTCGGCGCGCCGGGGTTGGGCGGGTGAGAAAAGCGACTTTTTCAGCCTCCTGCTATACATGCTGTTTCTCCATCAACTGAATGAACTCGGTAAATAAGTAGGCGGAGTCATGGGGCCCGGGAGATGCCTCGGGGTGATACTGCACCGAAAACACCGGACGATCCAGACAGACCAATCCTTCGATCGAGTGATCGTTCAGACTCAGATGTGTGACCGCGACTTGACCGAACGATGTGTCCACTACGGGCGGTCGATCCGGAATTGCGTCGATCGGGTGGGTTACTTGTACCGCGAAATTGTGGTTTTGCGACGTGATCTCGACTTGCCTCGTGCGGAGGTCCATGACCGGATGATTCGCCCCATGATGGCCGAACTTCAACTTATAGGTTTTGAGCCCCAGCGCGAGACCGAGAATCTGATGCCCTAAACAAATGCCAAAGATCGGATGGCGTCCGATCAATTGCCGCACTGTTTCGATTGCGTAGGGCACTCCCTCCGGATCCCCCGGACCGTTCGATAGT
>Ga0137415_10008281_pt1 | contig 10302 bp, 11 predicted proteins | sample CZODoug3_1_1_16f_FD_183082 | JGI IMG/M metagenome (GOLD analysis project Ga0137415, IMG submission 183082) | Vadose zone soil fungal communities from Angelo Coast Range Reserve, California, USA - CZODoug3_1_1_16fungal (Hybrid Assembly) | ecosystem: Environmental > Terrestrial > Soil > Vadose... | reverse complement strand
TCGACGGCTTGGCGTGGCCGGGGATCACGGTTTCGGTCAACGTTTCGCCACTGCAGTTCCGCCGGCTCGACTTCGTCAACATGGTCGAGCGAATACTGGCGGAAACCGGATTCGACCCGAAACGGCTCGAACTCGAACTCACCGAGACGACGCTGCTCGGCAACGTCGAAAGCGCGGAAGCCGCAATGCTGCAGCTCAAAGCGCGCGGCGTGCGCTTTGCGCTCGACGATTTCGGCACCGGCTATTCGAGCCTGCTCTATCTGCGCCGCTTCCCATTCGACAAGCTCAAGATCGATTCGAGCTTCGTGCGCTCGATCGAGCGTGCCGCCGACGCCGCCGCGATCGTGCACGCGGTGGTGAGCCTCGGCCGCGGGCTGGGCATGAAGGTCACCGCCGAAGGCGTCGAGACGGCCGAGCAGCAGCTCTTCCTGCGCGCGGCCGGCGTCCACTCCATGCAGGGCTACCGCTTCGGCCGACCCTGCGCCGCCGCGGAGATCAGCACCCGCGTCGACACGCCGGACTCCTTCCAGATCGCCGACGACGAGACCGGCCTCGCCATGGCGGGATGATGTCCGTAGCCCGGATGGAGCGAAGCGCAATCCGGGTCGATGCCGCGGGGCGAGACCGTCCCACATTACGCTTCGCTCCATGCGGGCTACGAGAAATTCCATCTCACGATTTCAAACAGCCCATCTCGTTCCCGCGGCATTTGCGCCCGGGGTTTGAGATCATGTCCGCCCCGACCGAGGGGCGGATGGAGCGCCGAAAGGCGCACCCGGGGTAGAACAGCGTGCCAATGACGTCCGGCACGCCGACGCTTGCGAGGCGTTGGCATCCCTCTCGCCGCAGGGATAGCCAGCCTCTCGGCGCTCCAACCGTGGCGGTTTTCACCCGAGGGTCCGCACTTTTGCAGTGTCGGATCGATCCGAAGCTGCTTGCGGGCTCCGCCCCACCAGGGTGCTGGCGGCGGTGGCCTCAGGCCCCCGCGACGTGGTCACGAACCGGTCGCCGCGGGACGCCAGACCCTGCTCCGCCTGCGGGATCGTCTCCGGAAGACGCCCCTCGATGAGCAAGGCTGCGCGAGTCATATATCGATTTCATTGTGTAGTCAATAGATATCTGCGGATAGAGTACAAAATATCATGCGACCTTTGGAAACCCCTCGAGCACCTCAGCGCAGTGCTTCGAGAAGATGCTGATGCCAGATACCGGGGACGTTCTCCAGTTCGTACAAGATATCGCCGCCATGATACATCGAGATCTTCCGCACCTTGGCTGTTCGACCAGCAAATGAAAGCTCCTTAGGTTCGAGTTGGTGGTGAAGTTTCCAGTTTGCGGCAAACTCTTCGAGAGTGGCACGATCGGCAATTCGCACTTCTGTGCCCTCCAAGAACTTGGCCAAGCCGTAGAAAGGACGATCGGTTGTCACTGCCACTTCTCCAGATCGATACATTGCGTCCAGCGCGCGATCTCGTCGGCGGACACCACCCATACTACCGCATTGCGCAGGCGCTCCGGCAACGTCGATAATGCCCCCTCACGAGGAGGATCCCAACGATGGCTCAATTGCAAAAAGTTGCCGTTGTCACCGGCGCCGGCACCGGCATCGGCAGGTCGGTCGCGCTCGCGTTGATGAAGGAAGGCTATGCCGCCGTGCTGGCGGGACGCCGGCCGGACAAGCTCGAGGAGACCGCGAGCGAAGGCAGGTCCGGCAACGGCAAGAGCCTGGTGGTCCCGACCGACGTGAGCGACCCGGCTTCGATTCGTACGCTCTTCGCGAAGACCAAGGAGACGTTCGGCCGCCTCGATGTGCTGTTCAACAATGCCGGCATCGGGGCGCCCGCGGTGCCGCTCGAGGACCTGCCCTACGAGACCTGGAAAAAGGTCGTCGACACCAACCTCACCGGCATGTTCCTGTGCACGCAGGAAGCCATCAAGATCATGAAGGCGCAGGACCCGCGCGGCGGCCGCATCATCAACAACGGCTCGATCTCGGCGCACGCGCCCCGCCCGCGCTCGGTCGCCTATACCGCGACCAAGCACGCGGTCACCGGCCTCACCAAATCGACCTCGCTCGACTGCCGCGGCTACAACATCACCTGCGGCCAGATCGACATCGGCAATGCCGCGACCCCGCTGACCGAGCGCATGGTGGAAGGCCAAGGCGTCATGCAGGCGGACGGCCACATGGCGGTCGAGCCGCGCATGAACGCCGACGACGTCGGCCGCGCGGTGGTCTACATGGCGGGCCTGCCGCTCGATACCAACGTGCTGTTCATGACCGTGATGGCGAACCTGATGCCCTATGTCGGGCGGGGCTGAGGAATGCGGCCGGACGCCAAGAGCAAAAAGTCACACGAGAATTCATATGACCGCCGACCGCGATCCCACCGGATTCGGACCGCTGCGATCATCTGCGCGGGCGAGACCGTCATGGTCGGCCAGATGTTCGTCCAGTACCAGATCCCGGAAAACCGGACACGCCGCTACCCCGTGGTGATGATCCACGGCGGCGGACAGACCGCGTCGAACTTTCTCGGCACGCCCGACGGCCGTCGCGGCTGGGCCGACGACTTCGTCGCCAACGGCTATACCGTCTACGTCGTCGACCAATCCGGGCGCGGGCGCTCCGGATTCTTCGGCGATGTGTACGGCAAGACGCGCAAGCCCTCGGTGGGCAACGTCGAGCAGCGTTTCACCTCGCCCGAGGTGAAGGAGCTTTGGCCGCAGGCCCGCCTGCATACGCAATGGCCGGGATCGGGACGACAGGGAGATCCGACCTTCGACGCGTTCTATGCGAGCCAGGTCGAGACCATCGGCGACGAGGGCCTGATCGAGGAGCTCAACCGCGAGGCGGTGGCCAAGCTCCTTGATCGCATCGGTCCGGCGGTGCTCTTGACCCATTCGCAGGCCGGCGTGATCGGCTGGAGCGCCGCCGATGCGCGACCCCACCTGGTGAAGGGCATTCTTGCGATCGAGCCGAGCGGACCGCCGATCCGCGAGAACCTGGCCAAGGGCGCGCCGGACTATTTCGAGGACGGTCCGGTCACGCGGCCGTGGGGCGTCACGCGCGGGAAGTTGGCCTATGAGCCGCCGGCCGCGACGCCGGAGGAGCTCAAGCTGGTGCGGCAGGAAGAGGCCGATGGGCCCGGTCTTGTGCGCTGCTTTCTGCAAGCGGAGTCCGCGCGGCACCTCCCGCACCTCGAGGGAATTCCGATCCTCATCCTCACCAGCGAAGCGTCCTACCATACGCCGTACGATCACTGCACGGCGCGCTTCCTCGCCCAGGCCGGGGTCAAGAATTCATTCGTCAGGCTTCCCGATCGCGGCATCCGCGGCAACGGCCACATGATGATGCTCGAGAACAACAATCTGGAGATCGCCGCGCTCATCCGGGACTGGGAGCAGGCGAACGTGCGCTGAGCACGCGAAATCTCACCGTCATGCGCGGGCTTGACCCGCGCATCTCGCTTAGGGATGCGCTGTGCCAACCTAAGCGCAGGACCTGAGGCATGCCTGAGGTCCGCCACCGGTCGGGTAAACCCGACTTGTGGTGCCAAGCCCGGCAATGACTACGTCAAATTTGGCACGAGCGGGAGTTGCACCAGCCGCATCACGCCGCCGGCGGCTCGAGCAATTCCACCCGAAGCCGCCCCGCCAGATCGGCGATCTCGGCCGCGTCGCGCTTGCGCGGGCGCGGCGCTGCGATCGGGATCGTCGCGGCAAGCCGCCCTGGCTTGCCGGTGATGGCGACCACCTCGTCGGCGAGATAGACCGCCTCGTCGATGGAATGGGTCACGAACAGGACGGTCTTGCCAGTGGCGGCGTGGATGCGTGCCAGCTCGCTCTGCAGGGATTCGCGGGTGATGGCATCGAGTGCGGCGAACGGCTCGTCCATCAGCAAGATATCCGGATCGACCGCCAGCGCACGGGCGAGCGCGACCCGCTGGCGCTGCCCGCCCGACAACTCGTGCGGATAGCGCGCGGCATAGCCCGCCAGTCCGACCAGCGCGAGCGCGGCCTCCGCCTTTTCGCGCCGCTCGGCGGCGCCCTGCCCGTGCTCGAGGCCGAAGGCGGCATTGCCGAGCACCTTGCGCCAAGGAAGCAGCCGCGCGTCTTGAAAGACCATCGCCACCGGCAGGCGGCCATTGGCGCGGCCGGTCTCGATCGTCACCCGCCCCGCGGTCGGCGGCAGAAGCCCCGCGACCACGCGCAGCAATGTCGACTTGCCCACGCCGGACGGGCCGATGATGGCGACGAAGCGCCCAGGGGGAATTTCAAGGCTGAAATCCCGCAGCACTTCCGTCGACCGACCGTCACGCACGAAGGTCAATCCGACCTGGTCGAGCTTGATCATCGCTTCCATCGCAGCAACCACGATTGGAGCGCGACGAAGCCGGTGTCGATCAGGCCGTAGAGCGCGGCCATGGTCGCCATGTAGACGACGACGATATCGCTTGCGAGCAGGTTCGACGCCTGCATCATGCGCTGGCCGAGGCCGGGCACGCCGAAAATCTCGGCCGCCACCACGGCCATCCAGGCCTGCCCCAGCGCGGTCCGCACACCCGCGAGAATGCCGGGCGCCGCCGCCGGCAGGATCACCTTGACGAGCTTCTGGTCGGACCGGCGGTAGCCGAACGCGTCCGCCAACTCGATCAGTTCGCGGTCGACGGCGCGCACGGCGGCAAGCGCGGCAAAATAGGAGATCCAGAACACACCGATGCCGATGATGAAGATCGCCGCCGAGGGATCGATGCCGAACCACAGGATGGCGAACGGCACCCAGGCGAGGCCGGGAATGGGCCGCAGCACCCGCACGACCCAGGCCAGCGTCGCCTCGAGCGTCAGCGACATGCCGGTGGCGACACCCAGGCAGACGCCCAGGAGGCAGCCGAGCACGAGGCCGGCGAGGTAATGGCGCAGACTCGTCAGCAACGACGAGAGCCAGATCCCGGAGCTCACTTCGCGCAAGAAGGCGCTCGGCAGGGCGCTGGGCGGCGGCAGGATCGACGCCGGGACGAGGCCCAGCGCCGGCACCAGCTCCCAGATTGCGAGAAAGATCGCAAAGCCTGTTGCGGCGAGCGCGACCGCTCGTGTGCGTGTCACCTCACATTCCGCCGCTTCGCCGAAGAAACCGCGTCAACAGCAAAAACTCCGGACGCCGCCTCAATTGCTCGAAGATAGCGCGCGATCATACACCTGGAGCGCGAACAATCCATCGAGCGGCGTCGCCTTGTCGAGGGCCCCGAGCTTGACCTGATAGTCCTGCAGCTTCGCGGTCGAGTCGATGATCCGGCGCGGGTCGGAGGTGAACTGCGTCTGCGGCGACTTGATCGCCGCGAGCAGGACGTCCTCAGCGACAAGACCCTTGCCGAAGGCCGCGCCGACATGCGTCGCCGCGCGCTTGGGGTCGTCCTGCAGGAGCTTGGTGGCGCGCACGATGACGCGCACCAGGCTCTCCACGGCCTTCGGATTCTTGTCGGCGAACGCGCCGAGCACCGCCACCACCACGCCCGGGAAATTCGGGAACATGTCGGCGCCGGTCGCGATCAGCTTGATCTTGGGATTCTGCCCGGTGATGATCGTGAGCGCGGGCTCGCGGATCGAGCCGCCCTCGACCGCGCCGGTGGCGATGGCGCGCTGGGTGGCGTCGATGCCCATTTCCACGATCTGCACGTCGGCCTTGTCGGCCTTGATCACCTCCCACAGCCAGTAGTTCAGGGTGGTGTGGGGACCCGAGCCGATCGGCTGAGTGGCGAGCTTGGCGGGACGGCCGGTCTTCTCGTGAAAGGCCTTGAAAGCTTGCGCCGGGGTGCGGCCTTCGAAGAACGGCGCAAAGGATGCGCTCGCGGCAAAGCCCATCTCCTCGACCACGGTGGCGGCGACCACGCGCACGTCGATGCCCTTGGCGCGCGCCACCAGCAGCGGCGCAAGCCCGCCAGCGTAGACGTCGAGCGTGCCGGAGCTCAAGGCCTGGATCATGTTGGGACCGGATTCGAAGGCGGCCGGAGCAAGCGCAATGCCGGCCTCCTTGGTCCAGCCTTCGCCATCGGCGACGAAGAGCTGCGCCACGCCCATGACCGGGATATAGCCGACGCGCAGCGGCTGCTGGGCGCGCGCGCTGCCGGCGGACATCAGCAAGCCGGCGGCGAAAAGAGACAGCAGGATGCGCATCGGCGACCTCGCAATCATGACGTCGTTATTGGATGTCGTTATCGGGATTACGCGTCGCCGGAGGTAATGGCGTTCGGTTCCTGCGTCCAGCGAAGGCTATTCCATATTGGAACGCCCGGCGGCAAAAATCTTTCCCTCGCGGGCGTCAAGGCAGCAACAATTCTCCAGCTGTTTACGCGTCAACCTTGCTGACCTTGATCTTCGCCCCTGCCCTCACCTTGGCCAGCGCCTTTACGTCGCCGAGCGCCTTCGCAAAAATGTTGCAGGGGCTCGCCAGCCGCGTTTCGTCGCCCTGGCTGATCGGCGTGCGGCCGAAGCCGAGCGCAATCGCATGGCCGTCGGGCCAATAGGCGATCTCGCCCGGGGTCACCACCGCACGGGCATCACCCTCGCGCGCGGCCTTCACCGGCACCTCGAAATAGACCTCCTCGCCCCAGGTCAGCGCCGCTGACGATATCGGCAGCGCCGCAGCGATCGCCCGCGCCGTCGGCGTATCGAGCAGCTCGGCATCGAGCGTGAGCGTGCCGAAATCGAAGCGAATGCGCGTCATTTCCAGGCCTCCAAGATCGACTGAAACGGTACGTGAATTCTGCGCGAGGCTATGCCTACAATCGGGGCCGGGCAAATCTGAGGGGCAGTGTCTTCATGCAAAGTCTGCAATCGGCGTTCGGCGTCTTCGCGCTCCTCGCCATCGCCTGGGTGCTCAGCGAAAATCGCCGCGCCGTGGTCCTCAAACAAGCTGCAATCGGCCTCGTGGTGACGCTCCTGACCGCGGTCATCCTGCTCAAGATACCGGGCGTCACCCACGCCTTCGCGGCGGTCAACGACGCGATCAACGCGATCGCCGCCGCCAGCAAGGCCGGCACCTCCTTCGTCTTCGGCTATCTCGGCGGCGGCCAGCTTCCGTTCGAGCTCAAGGTCCCGGGCGCGGAATTCGTGCTGGCGCTGCAGGCGCTGCCGATCGTGCTGGTCATGAGCGTGCTCACGACGCTGCTGTTCTATTGGCGCATCCTGCCGCCGATCGTGCGCGGCTTTGCCTTTCTGCTCGAGCGCACGCTCAAGGTCGGCGGCGCGGTCGGGCTGTCGACCGCGGCCAATATCTTTCTCGGCATGGTCGAGGCGCCGCTGTTCATCCGACCCTACATCGCGAGCCTGACGCGCAGCGAGCTGTTCATGGTGATGACCGGCGGCATGGCCGGCGTCGCCGGCACCGTGCTGGTCATCTACGCAACCTTGCTCGGCCCGGTCATCCCCGATGCGCCGGCGCACCTCGTCATCGCCTCGGTGATCGGCGCGCCGGCGGCGATCCTCGTGAGCTTGATCCTGGTGCCGGAAGAGACCAACCGGCAGACCGGCGGCAACCTCGCCGAGGTCGGCCCGGTCGCATCGAGCACCATGGACGCTATCGTCAAGGGCACCGCCACCGGCCTCGAGCTTCTGCTCAACATCTGCGCCATGCTGATCGTGCTGGTCGCCCTGGTGCATCTCGCCAACGCGATCATCGGGCTCCTGCCGGCGGCCGGCGGCGCACCGATCACGCTGCAGCGACTGCTCGGCTACCTCATGGCGCCGATCTGCTGGCTGATGGGAATTCCCTGGCAAGAGGCGGTGACCGCCGGCGGCTTGATGGGAATAAAGACGATCCTCAACGAGTTCATCGCCTATGTGGAGCTTGCGAAGCTCCCCGCCGATGCGCTCGATCCGCGCTCGCGCCTGATCATGCTCTACGCCATGTGCGGCTTTGCGAATTTCGGCTCGCTCGGGATCATGATCGCCGGCCTCGGCACCATGGCGCCGGAGCGCCGGGACGACGTGGTGTCGCTCGGCCTCAAGTCGATCGTGTCGGGCACGATCGCGACCTGCCTGATGGGCGCGATCGTCGGGGTGTTGAGCTGACGCCGGCCGTCAACCTGGGAACATTGGCGCCTTTGCCGAGAATCGCAGCCGAGAGTCGCAGCCCGGATGGAGCCAACGGGTCCGCGCGAAGCGCGGCCCGATGACAGGCTCCGCGTAATCCGGGTTCGTGCCGCACGGCAAGATCGCCCGCATTTCGCTTCGCTCCATGCGGGCTACAGGGCCAAACTACGCGGTAGCGACGGGTATCAGCACGTCGGCGGCGTTGGCGTATTCACCCTTGGTCGAGTAGGTCACGCCCATGTTTTTGTACTTCCGGGCCGCCTCGGCTATCTTTTCCGCCCACGCCTTGCCGCCGCCGAAGGCCACGAACCAGACCTGCATCTCGGGTTTGCCGACGCTGCGGCGCAGGGCATCCATCTCGTCGGGCGTGCCGGCATCCTTCTCGACGATGATGGCGACCACGTTGCGGTGGCCCACATAGGCTTTCCGGTCGCCGTCCACCAGGCCGGGATTCTTGGCGACGACCTTGAGGCCGTAGCCTTCCGCATGGCTGACCGCGCCGACGACGTCGGCGACGGCATAAGCGTCAGGATTGTCCAATTCGATGTACACGAAGCCCTGGGACTTGGCGCGGGAGAACTGGTCGCTGAGGTTCTTCTGCCAACCCGGCCCACGCGGATCGATCTGTCCCTCGCCGTACTGCTTCGCAACGTCCGTGCCGCCGAGATAAGGGGCGTAGTCGCCGGTCTTTTTCTTGGCGTCATATTCTTCGTCGAACAGATTGCAGTATTTGACTCCGATTCCGCGCTCCGGAGTCGATTCCGCATCGAAGCTCAGCTCGATGACCTCACCATCCCTGCCGTCATCCGAATCATCCCCGCCGATCAGGTATCGCAAGGGCTTGCCCGCCAAGGTCTTCATGATGTTCTCCAGATGCCGCACGCTTTGCGCGCCGTCTTGGCGCAGGGGGCTGGAAACTTGAAGCCAGAGATCACGCCGGCGAATCTAGTTGCAAGGAGAGCCGGACTCAACAAGACCGCATGAAGTCGCACGCGCCGCACCGTCCGACGGTTAAGAATTCGTCAAATGGGCATTCAAGTCGCGCGCTCATGATGATAGTGGAGAACGCGTGATCTTTGTGCGAAAAGTCCGCCGCATCTCGCCACCGCGCACTCACGTCGGGGTCATGACATGTTCTTGCAGGTTGTCGCTGTTACGAAGGTGACGTTGGAGGACGCGAAGAACTTCCGCAGCTTCAAGATCGTGGTCGCGCTGCCACATGCCGATGAGGCGACCGTCCGCGGCGCGTTGTCGGGCATCGCGACCCTGCCGGACAAGACGGCGGCATGGGTCTTCGAACGGGCGCTGCGCCAATGGCCGGAACATGCCGACGACACCGAATGGCAGGCGTCGCTCACCGCGATGATCGAGAAGGCCAAGCCCTACGGCTGGATCGACGAGGCGAACAGATCCATCAGAGCCCACGTGGAGTGGCCGGCTTTGCCTCGCGCCTGAACGGTCAATGCAGCCGGAATTCCCCGCCGATGGCCTTTATCTCCGCCGGCTTGATCAGCCGCGAATGCGCGACCGTCACCGAATGCAGCGGCCCTTCGAGCGTTTCGAGCCAGAAGGCGAGAAAGCGATTGAGCGCCGGAAAGCGCGGGCAGAGGTCGTACTCTTGCCAGACGTAGGTCTGCAGCAGGGACGGATGATCGGGCAGTCGATAGAGAATCCGCGCCGTGGTCAGACCGTAGCCATCGAGCTGGCGCCGGAAATCTGCCGATACCGCATTGTTCGACGCCAAATCTTGCAGTGCCGAGTCGTGCCTTGCCATGACGATGCCCTCCGATTCGGACATCAAGTGTGCTGGCCGCCACCTGCACAGACAAGCACAAAGAATTAAATAAGTTCCCAAAATCAAGGCGTTAGCAGCATCGCGTCAGTAGTGCTGACAATCTTGCCGGGACCGGCTTCGCCCCGCCTTCTGGCACTCCCGTTAACCAACTGCCAAATGCCCCTTGGCACTCATTCCATATGAGTGCTAAATCTCTTCCGGACGCCTCTTGCGGGCAAAAAATACCGCCCCTATGTCGCGCCTGGGAACCGCCGGCAAGGCTTTCATGCCAACAAGGCTTTCATGCCAAGCCGGCATCCACTGCGAATCTCTCTGCCAAATCACGCCGTAATCTAAATCCCATCAAAGTCTTAGGAGGATATCATGAAGTTTCGTCCGCTTCACGACCGCATTGTCGTCAAGCGCATCGATGCCGA